>Ga0068853_100004882_pt1 | contig 10434 bp, 4 predicted proteins | sample KBSCornC32_FD_65655 | JGI IMG/M metagenome (GOLD analysis project Ga0068853, IMG submission 65655) | Corn rhizosphere microbial communities from Kellogg Biological Station, Michigan, USA - KBS Corn C3-2 | ecosystem: Host-associated > Plants > Roots > Rhizosphere > Soil ... | reverse complement strand
ACAGCCTGCTCGACAAGAGCGACCTGGTGTTCGTCGACGCGATCGGCACCGGTTACTCGAAGGGCCTGCCGAAGGACAAGAACGACAAGGCGGCGGCGAAGCCGGCCGGCGACGACAAGGACGACAACCCGAACAAGCGCTTCTGGGGCACCGACCAGGACATCGACGCGTTCGGGCGTTTCGTGACGCGATACATCACGGTCAACAACCGCTGGAATTCGCCGAAGTTCCTGTTCGGCGAATCGTACGGCACGCCGCGCTCGGCCGGACTCGTGCACTGGCTCGACCAGAAGGGCATCGCCTGCAACGGCGTGGTGCTGCTTTCGTCGATCCTCAACTACGGCACGCGGCTGCCGGGGCAGGACAACGATTACCTCGGCAACCTGCCGACATTCGCGGCGATCGCGTGGTATCACAACAAGGTGCCGAACAAGCCGGCCACGCTCGAGCCGTTCCTGACCGAAGTGCGCGATTTCGCGCGCAGCGAATACGCCGTCGCGCTGGCCAAGGGCCAGGCGCTGGGCGCGCAGGAGCAGGACGCGATCGCGCAGAAGTTGAACAAGTATACCGGCTTGAGCGTCGCGTATCTCAAGGAGGCGAACCTGCGCGTCAACCCGAGCCGCTTCCGCAAGGAACTGCTGCGCGGCGAGCGCCTCACCGTCGGCCGCTACGACGGCCGCTTCGAAGGCATCGACAGCGACGCGGCCGGCGAGAATCCCGAAAGCGACGCCTCCGACACCGGCATCCGTGGCGCGTTCACTGCGGCGTTCAACGACTATCTCGTGCGCGAGCTGCACTACACCAGCGAGGTGCAGTACAACGTGTCCGCGCCGGCCATCATGGACTGGGACTGGAAGCACAAGGCGCCCGGCGCGCAACAACAGCGACCGCTGCCGCTGCCGATCATGGTCGGTGACCTGGGCGCAGCGATGCGCGCCAACCCGCACCTGAAAGTGCTCGCCGCGAACGGCTACTTCGACCTGGCCACGCCGTTCTTCGGCACCGAATACGACCTGGCGCACCTGGACATCGAGCCGAAACTGCGCCAGAACCTGAGCGTGACCTATTACCCGTCCGGACACATGGTGTATCTGAACCTGGATGCGCTCAAGCAGTTCAAGGCGGACTTGGCGAAGTTCTATGATGGCGCGGTACCGCACTGACGCTTTTGCGCGGCATGAGCCGCTTGTGATTCATTCTTGCACTTTGCTCGTCATTCCCGCGCAGGCGGGAATCCACCCTCCGATCGTCATTCCCGCGAAAGCGGGAATCCAGTTCTTTCTTTGCCTTCTTTCTCTTTACGTTTAAGAGCCAGAGCTTCCGCTGTCCTACGGCCAGCGGAAGCTCGTGCTCCAAATACGCAACAGCGAGAAAGAATCGAACCACGACAATCGAAGTGGCATAATCGCGCGCCATGCCTCGTCCCGGAAATCGCTCTCGATGCCGTTTGTTCTGCGCTGTGCCGCACTTGCCGTCATGACCGCCGTGGCTTCCCAAGGCGCGGTCGCCGAGGCCGATCCGCATTCGTTTGCGCAGCCCGACAAGGTCACGGTCAACGCGCTGGTGCTCGATCTGGACGTGTCGTTCGAGAAGCACGAGCTGTCGGGCAGCGCCGAATTGATGCTGGACTGGCACGATCCGGCCGCGCGCGAGCTCGTCCTCGACACGCGCGACCTTGCGATCGAAAAAGTCGAGCGCGAGGACGAGTCGGGCGGCTGGCGCGAAGCGAAGTTCACGCTCGACAAGCCGGATGCGCTGCTCGGTGCCGCGTTGCGCATCGCGCTGACCCGGCAAAGTCCTAAAGTGCGCATAGTATACAAGACCAGTCCGGATGCGTTCGGCCTGCAGTGGCTCGACCCTGCGCAGACGGCGGGCAAGAAGTCGCCATTCATGTTTTCGCAGTCCGAGTCGATCAACGCGCGCAGCTGGATCCCGTTGCAGGACACGCCGGGCGTGCGCTTCACCTACGCCGCGCACGTGCGCGTGCCGAAGGCGCTGCGCGCGGCGATGAGCGCGGGCAACGATCCGCGGCATGCGCTCGACGGCGATTTTCGTTTCGACATGCCGCAGCGGATTCCTTCCTACCTGCTCGCGCTCGCGGTCGGCGACCTGGACGTGCGCGAAGTCGGACCGCGCACCGCGGTGTACGCCGAGCCGGGCACGATCGAGGCGGCGGCGAAGGAATTCGCCGACACCGAGAAGATGATCGACGCCACCGAGAAGCTGTACGGCGCGTATCGCTGGGGACGCTACGACATCCTCGTGCTGCCGCCGAGTTTTCCGTTCGGCGGCATGGAGAACCCGCGCCTGACGTTCGCCACGCCGACCGTGATCGTCGGCGACAAGAGCCTCATCTCGCTGGTCGCGCACGAACTGGCGCATTCGTGGTCCGGCAACCTGGTCACGAACGCGACCTGGCGCCATGTCTGGCTCAACGAAGGCTTCACCACCTACGTGCAGGGGCGCATCGTCGAGGCGCTGTACGGCAAGGCGCAGGCGGACGAGGAATTCATCATCGCGGCGAACGAGCTGCGCACGGAAATGCAGGACGAGATCAAGCCCGAGGACCAGCGCCTGGTGCCGGAGCTCAAGGGCCGCGATCCGGACGACGGCTTGTCCGACATCCCGTACACCAAGGGCTCATGGTTCCTGCAGACGCTGGAAGCGAAGTTCGGGCGCGCCACGTTCGATGCATTCCTGCGCGGGTATTTCGAGCATTTCGCGTTCCGCAGCATCAGCACGGACCAGTTCCTCGACTACCTGAAGGCCAATCTGCTCGACAAGCACCCGGGCAAGATCGGCATGGATCAGATCAACGCCTGGCTGCATCAGCCCGGCATCCCGGCCGACGCGGCGCTGCCGGTGTCGGCACGCTTCGTCGAGGAGGACAAGGCGCGCGCGGAGTTCGTCGACGACCGTCTCGATGCGCGCGCGCTGCACGCGGACAAGTGGACCACGCAGGAGTGGCAGTACTTCCTCGACCGCCTGCCGGCGAAGTTGCCAGCGGCGCGCATGCAGGCGCTCGACGACGCCTATCACCTGACCGGCTCGCACAACGCCGAAATCGCGTTCCGCTGGTACCGCCTGGCGATCGGCAGCCACTACCAGCCGGCGTATTTCGCGATGCGCGCGCACATGCTGCGCATCGGCCGGCGCATCCTGGTCGTGCCGCTGTACGAACAGCTCGCCAGGACTGCCGAAGGCCGGGCGTTCGCGGAAAAAGTCTACGCGGAGGCGAAACCCGGCTATCACCCGATGACGCGCGCGGCGGTCGAGAAGGTGCTGGCGAAGAAGCCGTAGGGTGCGTCTTGATGCCCGTTCCGTGCGCCCTTGGCGATCGATGCGTTGTTGCCCTTTTCTCTTCTTGCGCCGGCAAAAAAGCGGAATCAAGATCGCATCAATCGCCAAAGGCGTAGAGAACGGTGCGTCCGAGACGCACCCTACCCGGGGCCGAGGCTCGCCAGTTCGCGCTTGGCGGCGTCCAGCCAGGCGCCTTCCTTCTTGCGGTAGTAGCGCGGCGCATGCCGCGCACGCGCGAGCATGTCGCGGAACACGCCGCGCGCCTCGCTGAAGCGCTCGCGCTGCTTGAGCAGGGCGCCGTAACGGAAGCGCGCTTCCTCGCCGGGATAACTGGTTGCCAGTTCCCGGTAGCGGTCCAGTGCGCCGTCGACATCGCCGCCGGCTTCCAGCACGCGCGCGCGCAGCAACTCGGCATCGGCGTGGCGGAAATTCGGGTGCGTGGCAAACAGCGTTTCCAGCGTGCTGCGCGCGCCGCTGAAATCCTGGGTGCCGGCCTGCGCCTGCGCGAGGCCGAGCAGGAACGCAGCGTCGGTCGCGTACACGCCCTTGAGCACGGAGCGGTACAGTTCCGCGGCATTCGCGTAGTCGCCCAGGCGCATCGATTCCTCGGCCAGCGCGCGCCGGTTGTCGACGGTATCGGCGATCTCGAGCCGCTGCTGGATCGCGCGGCGCCGGCGCTCCGGGTCGATCGTGTGCAGCACGCGCGAGGCGGCCTGACGGCTGCGCGGATCGTTGCGCAGGTCCGGGATCACCGCCACGAGCAGGTACACGATCACGGCCAGGTAGGAGCCGATGAACAGGATCCAGATCCAGTAGAGCTGGCGCCCGCTGCGCACCACGTGCACGGCGCAGGCGATCTGCAGGGCAATCGAGACGAGAACGAGAATCGGCACGGTATTTACGCAACGGCTGCGGGAAATGCGGGCGTCATCCTGCCGTGCCGGAGCGGGTCAGCGCAAGTCGCGCCGGGGCCGGGTGTATCCGCCGCCGCGCGGGTGTAGCATGCAGGCCAGGCACGCGCGGATCGTCACAGGGGCCGCGCGTCACGAACGCACTGCAACGCACTCGGGGAGAGCGCGAGATGCGATGTTCGGATTCGTCCCTGTCGCGCGTTCTTCCCCACGGGCAGCGGTATTTTCCCACCCGGTTTGCGCCGCGGTTCGCGTATGACCCAATAGCGCGGCGCGTGTGCGCCGCATCTGTCCAAGACGAGTCATCGAGGGGAGCATCATGCGTATCCTGAGACTGGTGGTTTGCGCGCTGCTGCTGGGCGTGCTGTGCGCGCCGGCCGTGGCGATGGTCACGATCAACGTGACCACCAACAGCGACGAGAAGAACTGCAACACCACGAACGCGAACCCGCCGGCGTGCCACGTGACCGCCGGCACGAACCCGCTCAGCACCGGATGCTCGCTGCGCGAGGCGCTGCAGAACATCGATCTGGGCAACAACACCTCGTTTCCCGAATGCACGCCGGCGCCGGAAACCGGGGCGGGTGCGGTCAATATCATCAACCTGGCCGGGCGCACGATAGTCATCAACAGCCTGGTGCCGGATCCGAGCGATCCGACGCACACCAACATGGTCCGCTCCGGCACGATGCCGGACGTATTCCCGAAAGCCACCGTCGGCACCGTCACGATCATGGGCGGCGACATCAGCTGTGCGCCGAATCCCGACGGCGAAAACATCTTCATCGCCGCGGGCGGCAGCGACCTGACCCTGAGCGGCGTCACGATCCACGACTGCAACGCGTTCGGCACCGGCCTGGCGGTGCGCAGCAACGGCTCCAACGACCTGACCGTCGCGGGCTCGAACTTCTTCAACATCAAGGCGACCAGCTCCGGCCCCGGCGCGGTGATCTCGCACCACGGCGGCAACCTGACGATCGGCTCGAGCAGCTTCACCAACTGCACGCAGGACGACGGCAGCGGCAACGGGCAGGGTGGCGCGGTCGGCGTAACCGGCGTGTTCTTCCCGAATTTCGTCACGATCGACTCGACCAACTTCCTGACCAACAGCGCCGCCGACAGTGGCGGCGCGCTGTACCTGAGCGGCGTCGACAGCCTCACGCTGAGCAATCTGATCTTCACCGGAAACACCGCCGGCGGTAATTCCGGCAACAACGCCGAGGCCGGCGGCGGCGCGATCTTCGCCATGAATGTCGGCAAGGGCGGCCAGGGTGGCGTCGGCAGCGCCACGAACTTCTTCCTGATTTTCAACGACCAGTTCATTTCCAACAGCGCGAGCAATGGCACCGGCGGCGCGATCGTGCTGAGCGGCGGCGACCTGTCCCTTGGCGCGTTCGACTTCTCGCAGCCGAAGATCCCCGGCGGCATCGTGGCGAGCAACTTCACCGGCAACAGCGCCAAAGGTCCTGCACCGACCGGCATCGACCCGCGCAGCGGTTCGGGCGGCGCGATCTACGCGGCCGGCAACCTGAGCGTGCTGCAATCGAGTTTCGTGTCGACGATCGGTGCGAATTCCAGCGCGCACAGCAACGGTGGCGCGATCGCGTATCTGGACTCCGGCGGATCGCTCAATCCGCTGATGATCGTGAACACCACGTTCAACGGCAACACCGCCGACGAGGACGGCGGCGCGATCGCGAACCTGCTGGCCAGCACGAACCAGTCCGGCAAGGTGCAACTGCTCAACGACACGTTCGACGCCAACAGCGCGACCGGCAACAGCGGTTCGGTCGGCGGCGGCGCGTTCTTCAACGGCAATTCGACCGCCGCCCAGGTCACTGCCAGCAACACGATCTTCGCCAACAGCGGCGGCGCGGGCGGCAACTGCGCCGGCCAGCCGTTCACGGATGCGGCCACGAACCTGCAGTTTCCCGGCGTCACCTGCGGTGCGGGGATGCCGAGCGCAAATCCGAACCTGGCCGGACCGAGCATCTTCGCCGGACCGAACATCTTCGTGTTCACCGAAAGCCTGAACGCCGGCAGCGCGGCGTCGAACGCCGGCACGAATTCGGTGTGCAACAGCATCCCGGTGTTCACGTTCGACGGCACCGGTCGTCCCGGCATACGCCCGAGTCCGGGCGGATCCAACTGCGACATCGGCGCCTACGAATCCGGCAACGCGCCGGTGTACGCGTCCAATCCGCCGCCGGGCGCGACGATCAACATTTCCGCGTTGACCACGATGCCGATGACGGCGACGGTGGTGGTTTCCAACGCCGGCAACGACAACCTGACGATCAGCAACTATTCGACCACCGGCAACCCGCAGATCACGGTGAGCGGGCCGCCCGGCACGCCGCCGTTCACGATTCCGCCCGGCAACGGCACGCAGACGCTCACGCTGACCTGCCAGAACGCGGTGCCCGGCAACTTCAACGGCACGCTCACTGTCACGCACAACGCCGCCGGCAATCCGGCCACGTACACCGTCAACTGCGCCGTCACCGCGCCGCTGACGCCGTTGTCGATCACCACGGCATCGCCGCTGCCGAACGGCAGCGTGGGCAGCGCCTACAGCCAGACGTTCGCCGCGACGGGCGGCACGCCGCCGTACTCGAACTGGGTCGTGACGACGCCGGCCACGTTCCCGGCGTGGGCGACGCTCGATCCCAATACCGGCATGCTCACCGGCACGCCGCCGAACACCGCCGGCAGCCCGTTCACGTTCACGATCCAGGTGAGCGACAACGGCATGCCGGTCATGATGGCGACCAAGCAGTTCACGCTCACGGTGGTCGCGCCACCGCTGTCGATCACCACCGCGTCGCCGTTGCCGAATGCCATGGCGGGCAGCGCCTACAACCAGACGTTTGCCGCGAGCGGCGGCGTGCCGCCGTACGCGAACTGGATCGTCACCACGCCGGCGACGTTCCCGGCGTGGGCGAGTTTGAATCCCGCAACCGGCGCATTGACCGGCACTCCGCCGGACACGGTCGGCAGTCCGTTCACGTTCACCGTGCAGGTGTCGGACAGCAACATGCCGGCGACCTCCACGACCAAGCAGTTCGTGCTGACGGTGACCCCGCCGCCGCTGTCGATCACGACCGCGTCGCCGTTGCCGAACGCCACGGTCGGCAGTGCCTACAGCCAGAACTTCGCCGCGACCGGCGGCACGCCACCGTACACGAACTGGGCGGTGACGGCGGGCACGGCGCCGGTGTGGGCGAATCTTGCCGCCGCGACCGGCGCGTTCACCGGCACTCCGCCGAACACCACCGGCAGCCCGTTCACGTTCACGGTCACCGTCACGGACAGCGCGATGGTCACGGCAAACAAGGTGTTTGCGTTGCAGGTCGATGCGCCGCCGCTCGTGATCACCACGCCGTCGCCGCTGCCGAATGCGACCGTCAACAGCGCCTACAACCAGACGTTCGCCGCGGCCGGTGGCGTGCCGCCGTACGGCAACTGGATCGTGACGACGCCGGCCACGTTCCCGGCGTGGGCGACGCTCAACCCGGCCACGGGCGCGCTGACCGGCACACCGCCGGATCAGGTCGGCAGCCCGTTCACGTTCACCGTGCAGGTCACCGACAACAACGCCACCAGCACGACCAAGCAGTTCATGCTGACCGTCGGCAGCATCCCGGTCACGCTGCAGGACTTCGGCGTGGATTGAGCGCGGAATGAAGGGTCGCAGCGCCGGGCGGTTGCCCGGCGCTGCACTTCGGCTCACGGCGCAGATTTCGGCGCGGATTTCGGCGTCGCTTCGCGCGCAGCGCGGAATTCGCTGTCCGGGTTCCATTGTGGAAAAGTGGATTCGTCCGCCAGGCGCTTGCCGACTGCGTGCAGCGCCTGCACGTTTTCGATCACGCCGGACAAGTCCCAGTGCGGGTCGTATTCGTCGGCCGTCGTGTGGTAGCGATGCAGCGTGTAGTCGTCGATCGCCGCGCGGCCCGCGCCGGCGCCGCCGTCGAGCTTGTCGAAGCCCGCGTTCGCGTACAGCACCGGCACGCCCTTGCGCGCGAAGTTGAACTGGTCGGAGCGATAGAAGTAGCCCTTCTCGGATTCGCCGTCCGCAACGATCGCGCGGCCGAGCGGCGCGAGCGCGTCCTTCAGATAGTCGTCGAGTTGCGACTGGCCGTAGCCGATGACCTTCATGTCGCGCGTGCGGCCGATGATGTAGAGCATGTCCATGTTGATGTCGGCGACGGTCTTCGCCAGCGGCACGACCGGATGCACGCTGTAGTAGCGCGAGCCGAGCAGGTTGGATTCTTCCAGGGTCGGCGCGAAGAACAGCAGCGAACGCTGCGGCGCCGGTTGCTGGTGCGCAAACGCATCGGCGAGCTCCAGCAGCGCGGCGAGCCCCGTGCCGTTGTCGACCGCGCCGTTGAAGATGCGGTCGCTGCCGGCGGCATCGGCACCCAGGTGATCCCAATGCGCGCTGTAGACGATCGCCTCGTCGGGCCGCGTGCTGCCCGGCAGCAGCGCCACGACGTTGTCCGAGCTGGTATTGCGGATCGAATTGCGGAAATGCGTGGACAGTTTCGCGCCAAGCGGCGAGGGCTGGAAGCCGCGCAGGTCGGCGGACTTCCTGAGCGCGGTGAAATCCGCGCCGGCCTGGGCGAACAGGCGCTGCGCGGCCTCGGTCGTGAGCCAGCCGGCGACCAGCATGCGCGGCTCGGGATCCTCGCTGACCGGCAGGTTGAACTGCGGACCGCTCCAGCTGTTGACCACGACGTCCCACGGATACGCGGCGCCGGCGGTGTCGTGCACGATCAGGCACGCGGCCGCGCCCTGGCGCGCGCATTCCTCGAACTTGTACGTCCAGCGGCCGTAGTGGGTCATGGTCTTGCCGCGAAACAGCGATTCGTCATGGTTGCCGAAGCCGGGATCGTTGATCAGCACGATCACCGTCTTGCCCTTCACGTCCACACCGGCGAAATCATTCCACGGCACCTCCGGCGCGCTGACGCCATAGCCGGCGAACACCACGTCGCTGTCCTTGAGCTCGACCTCGGCCTTGCCCTGCAGCGTGGCGACGATCGCGTCAGCGCGATACGCGAACTTCTCCACCCCGCCGCCCTCGGCCACATCGAGCGTGATCGCGTCGCGCTCGAGCAGCGTCGTTTCGACCATCGGCACGCGTTGCAGGAAACTCGTGCCGTTGCCGGGCTTCAGGCCCATGCGCTGGAACTGGTCGATCAGGTAGGCGGTCGTCATGCGCTCGCCGATCGTGCCGGGCTTGCGGCCTTCGAATTCATCCGAGGCGAGGCGTTGCACGTGCGCGGCAAAGTCCTCGGCGGTGATTGCGGCGCTGAAATGGCCATCGCGCGTGGGCTTGAGCGCGGGCGGCGCGGGCTTCGCGGCGACCGGCGTTGCGGGCGCAGCCTGGTCGCCGGACGGCGCGGGGCCGCACGCACACAGCAGCACGATCAGGCACGGCAACAGCAGATGACGCATCGTGGGCTCCGCAACGAGGGGAGGCCGGATTGTATAGGCAGCGCCGTGCGGCGAAGCTAATGTTCCGTTGCGCACGGCAGCGACACCGCGCGCGCCGCATTCGCCAGGGAGAGCCTGACGCGCAGGCCGCGCCCGCGCGGCGAGCGACGCCTGCTCCGAACGAAGCCCGCGCCGAACCGATCGAACGGCGCGACGCAGACGGATCGTTGATCGCGTTCGTGTCGCAGGGCGGAGTTATTTCGGCGGCTGATCGCCGCTGAACTTCGTCGCGGTCGCGCCTTCGATCTTGCCGATCGTCGCGCTGTCGCTGACGTACAGCTCCACTTCGCGCTTGAACACGAGGTTGCCGTTGACGGTCGCGTGCGGGCCGATCACGATGCGCGGCTTGTGCGAGCTGCCGAAGTGCCAGCTGTGGTCCTCGTTGACCAGCAAGTCGCCGTCGACGCGCGAGTTCGCGCCGATCGTGATGTCGCCGGACACGGTTTCCACGCCGCCGCCGACATGCGCCGCATCCAGGCGGATGCCGCCGTTGACGTTGCTCGCGTGACCGGCCACGTCGGCGCCGGGCGCCAGCGTGATCGAGCCGTTCACCGTCTCGACGGTCTTGGCGATCTTCACTTTTTCGCCGAGGTGCAGGCCGCCATTGACGGTCTCGACCGAATCGAGCGTGGCGCCGGATTCGATGTCGATGCCGCCGTTGACGGTTTCCGCGCTCTTGGCGTGCGCGTTCGCGCCGATGTGCACGCTGCCGTTGACCGTGCTG
>Ga0068853_100004879_pt1 | contig 10435 bp, 7 predicted proteins | sample KBSCornC32_FD_65655 | JGI IMG/M metagenome (GOLD analysis project Ga0068853, IMG submission 65655) | Corn rhizosphere microbial communities from Kellogg Biological Station, Michigan, USA - KBS Corn C3-2 | ecosystem: Host-associated > Plants > Roots > Rhizosphere > Soil ... | reverse complement strand
TTTTTCCGACCGTTGCGGCCTGTGAATCGTTGCCGAGTTCGAGCGGAAGCACCGGAAGGTCTGCCGGAAGAGTTGCCGGATCGACGCTGCCGACGGCAAGGTCCTCGCGGGTTCCAAGCTGCCGGATTTTTAGAGGGAACGGCTGCGGCAGATTCGGGAAATACAAAACGAGCTTCTTAATACGAGCCTTGCCGTTCGAATCGCGCATCATCTGTTTTACAAGGTCGTCCTCTTCCCATGGCTGAACGACGTGACGGTTCGTAACGATGTAGCCGCCGCCGACGTGAAAACCCGTCCCTATAAAATCGTATTCGACCGGCGAACCGTTGCCCTCGGTCGTTAAGGCGGTTGTCGGCGGATTTGCCTGTATCACCTGATCTTCGCTCGGCTGCGGCTCGTACGGGTTCGGACGAAACGCCTGCGGGTCGGCGTAACGCAGGGTTTTGCCCGTTTTCTTATCGACCAGGTCGTAAACGCCTACGATCAGACAGACGCCGCCGCCGTACTCGACACGCAGGTTCGGTGCAAGCGACACGGTTTTTATCAGGTCTTTGTTCGTTTTGTCCAGCTGGCCGAGCTGGTCGTTCGTCTGGCCAAGTTTGTCCTGCAGCTTGCGAATAATGTCGCTCTGCACGGCACTTTGCTCGCGGCTTTCGCGAAGCTCCCGGTTGACCGCAAAACCCAGATACAAAACGCCTGTGATAAATCCGAGCGCGAGCACAAAAACGATCAGCTTTGTCGTCCAGCTAATCTCGCGGATCAGCTCGCGTGTAAACTCGCGAAGGAACGTTTTTGCATCATCACGCTTTATTGAAGTGGCGGATTCGAGCGCAGCTGCTTCGATGAATTGAGCGATGTGCGGCTCGCGGTTTGTCGTTATCAGTGAAGATTTGGCGGCCAGCGAAAAGAACCCGAAAGAGATCTCGCTGTGTTCGATCTCGATAACGTCGCCATCCGTGATGGCGATAAAGCGGCGGACCGGCTTGCCGTTAACTGTTAGTGCAAGGTTAGGGTCGAAATCAACTACGCGATAAACACCGTCGGAATTTTCCAGCTCGAACCACACCCCGCCAGATTCGATCTGTGAGGTGTGTATCTGCAGGTCGGTCGTGTCGTCCGAGCCGATTCGAATGCGTTCTTCTGTAAAGAATTCCGTGCGCTTCTCGGACCCGACCGTTATGTGGATGATAATACCAACTGCCATACGAAGCCGCTTCGACGTTCCGATTTTATCATAAGGCGGCGTCAAACAAGATTTCCGCCGTGACGTGAGACCGTGTCAAAGTAAAAATTATTGCATTTAGGCAAACGGGTTAATTTGATGCATTTTAGGCGAGCAACGTTGATACTGGTTTGCAATGTGATAGTACCAGCTGCGGAACCGTTCGTATTCATCCCTCATCCTTCATCCTTTGTCCCGTCTATGGCAAAATAGCATTAATGGGTAAACCGAAGTTCATTGATGACCGCGAGCAGCTTGAAAAGCTTGCACCGGTTGCAACCGCACCGATAAAACATCACGTTTTCGTCTGTAACGGCAAGTCATGCTCCGCCGTCGGCAGTGCCGAGGTCAAAGCCGCGTTCGAGCGTGAGCTTGAGGCAAAAAATCTGCGTCAGGGAAAGGAATCGAAGGGCAGAAACCCGAAAGGTTCCATCGTGCTAACTGACTGCAGCTCAGTGGGATTTTGCTCGATCGGAACCGCAGTTCTCGTATATCCCGAAGGCGTCTGGTACGCACAGGTCACCGCCGAAGACGTGCCTGAGATCATCGAGGAGCATCTCATAAATGGAAATATCGTCGAAAGGCTTGCGCTTATTGAGTTGAAAAGCTGAGATTCGGATTAAAATAGCGGGTTACTTTTAGGTGGCGCAACCAATCAAAAAGGTATAGCATCTCAAAAGGGAAGGATAGAGAGTTTCGTAATTTAAATAAAAATAAGGGGGATTTGTATGAAATTTTCTAAATTATTGTTATTTACGGCAATGGTGCTTGTCTTAAGCGTTGCCGGCATCAATGCCCAAGGCCGCGGCGGCGGTGGAAATCGCGGTGGCGGAGGCGGAATGGGCGGCAGTATGGGCGGCGGCCGTCCGACTAGCAGTCCGGGTATCGATCGCGGAATTGATATGTCTTCGGACAGGTCAATGGGGCGTTCCGATAAAGGCCGAAGCACCGCGTCCGACCGGTCAAACGGCAGATCGGACAACGGCATGAACACGGCTCGAAACGCTGGTAATGCGCCCTCTGATCGTGAACTGCCGAAATTTAACGGCATTTCGAAAAAACTCGGTACGACGCCGGCAGATCTTCGCACAGCCTATCAGGCCGCATTGGCCGCAAATCCGGATCTGAAATTTGGCGAGTTTGTTTCTGCGAATGTCGTTGCGAGCAATCTAAATAAACGATTTCCGAACGTAACAACCTCGGCGATTCTTTTAGGGCTGCAAAACGACCGGAGTCTGGGACAAACCCTGCGTGATCTCGGCGTTGGTTCCGATGCCGCAAAAACAGCCATGAAAAATGCCAAAGAGGAGATCAGGGACAGCGAAGATCACTGATTTTTCTTTAAATCTGAACAGGCTGTCCGAAAAGCGTTTTTCTGTGTCTTCGTTTCTGTGAATTCTGTGTTCCTTTCTTGTTCCGTGTGTTCTGTGGTTGAAAAAGGCGTTACCACAGAAGACACAGAAAAAGACACAGAACAAAATCGAAACACACAGATCAAATCCCGCTTTTCGGACAGCCTCTTTGTATCTAACTATCCTGCAAAATCGCAATAACCGTTAACGGCTTTCTCTCGTATAACACAATCAGATATCATAGGAGAATCGATTTATTATGGGTCATCGAACTGCCCCGCAAGATCGCGTCCGCCGCAACCGGCGCGTTTTTGATCTTAACTACTTTTAACTTCGCCCCCACTGGATTTGCTATGAACAATACAGATACGACTGCTGCCTCGGTTTCCGAGGCAAACGCACTGCTTGCAAAATGGGAGGGGCCTTATGATGGCGTTCCGCCGTTCAACCGTGTAAAGATCGCGGATTTTAAACCTGCTCTCGAGGCGGCGATGGCTGAAAATCTGGCCGAGGTGCAAAAGATCGCTGCCGATCCCAAAGCGCCGAATTTTGAAAACACCATCGCTGCGATGGAGCGCACAGGTAAGGCGCTCGAACGCATTCAGACGATCTACGACATCTGGAGCTCGAATATGAGCACGCCGGAATTTCGTGTCGTCGAAAGCGAGATGGACCCGAAACTCGCTGCATTTTCCGACAAGATCACGCAAAACGAAGCCCTGTTCAAACGTATAGAAGCCGTTTACAACTCGCCGGAAAAATCAAAACTCACGCCCGAACAGCAGCGTCTGACCTGGCGGTATTACACCAATTTTGTCCGTGCCGGTGCGAGATTAGATCCTGCCGCCAAAAAACGGTTGTCCGAGATCAACCAGCAGCTTGCAAAACTTTATACAAGATTCAACGCCAATCTTTTATCGGACGAAAACGACCGATATCTCGAACTAAAAACCGAGGCCGATCTCGCCGGTTTGCCGCAATCTCTAAAAGATGCTGCCGCCCAGGATGCAAAGGAACGAAAGGTTTCGGCGTTGGGAACCATCGCAAACACGCGGTCTTCGATCGACCCGTTTCTCACATTCTCAGACCGCCGCGACCTGCGTGAAAAGGCGTGGCGGTTGTTCGTCAATCGCGGCGATAACGGCGACGAGCACGACAACAACGCGATAATCACCGAGATACTGCAGCTACGCGCCGAACGGGCAAAGTTACTTGGATTCAAGACGCACGCTCACTGGCGGCTCGAAAATGCGATGGCAAAAACGCCCGAAAACGCGATGGCGTTGATGGAGGCCGTGTGGAAACCCGCCGTCGCACGCGTTCACGAAGAGGTAGCCGATATGCAGGCTCAGGCGGATAAAGAGGGTGCAAAGATCAAGATCGAACCGTGGGACTATCGCTACTACGCCGAAAAAGTGCGAAAGGCGAAATACGATCTCGACCAAAACGAGGTCAAGCCCTATCTCCAACTTGAAAAGCTCCGCGAAGGAATGTTTTGGGTTGCCGGCGAGCTGTTCAATTTTAAGTTCACGCCGGTTACGAACGTTCCGGTTTATCACCCGGACGTTCGCGTTTGGGAAGTGACAGACAAGACGACCGGAAAGCATATTGGCCTTTGGTATTTCGACCCGTACGCGCGAGCCGGAAAGCGATCCGGAGCGTGGATGAACGCCTACCGCAGCCAGGAAAGCATGGACGGCGAGGTGACCACGATCGTCTCGAACAACGCCAATTTCATAAAAGCCAAGCCTGGCGAGCCGCTGCTGATCTCATGGGACGACGCAACGACACTCTTTCACGAATTCGGCCACGCGCTGCACGGCCTTTCATCGAACGTGACATATCCGACGCTTTCGGGAACTGCCGTTCCTCGCGATTATGTCGAGTTTCCGTCGCAGCTTCTCGAACATTGGGTCGCAACGCCCGAGGTCCTGCAAAAATTTGCGGTAAATTATCAAACCGGCAAACCCATCCCGCAGGAAATGGTCGATAAGATCGAGAAGGCATCGACGTTCAACCAGGGATTCGCGACGGTCGAATATCTCGCAAGCGCTCTCGTCGATATGAAACTGCACCTTGCCGTTTCGCAAAAGATCGATCCCGATGCTTTTGAAAAGAAAACCCTTGCCGAACTTGGAATGCCGCACGAGATCGTCATGCGTCACCGCACGCCGCAATTCGGCCATATTTTTTCGAGCGACGGTTACTCAGCCGGGTACTACAGCTATCTGTGGTCCGACGTGCTGAACGCCGACGCGTTCGAGGCGTTTACCGAAGCGGGCGGGCCGTACGACAAAAAAGTCGCCGAGCGATTGCAAAAATATATTTTTACTGTCGGCAACACCATCGACCCGGCCGAAGGCTACCGCTTGTTCCGGGGCCGCGATCCGAAAGTCGACGCCCTTATGAGAAAGCGCGGTTTTCCGGTTTCGACCGACACGAGCGCATCGGAGGCAAAGGCCGCTAAGAGATCTAAGCAAAAGTAGGAGGGGCGTCTCTTAAATAAAATCTTGTTGCATCCGTGCCGATATGATAAAATATCGTGCCGGCTTTTCGATGCAAAAGCTGCTGGTCTTTGAAATTTTTGACATGCTCGACCGCTTGGAGGAAAAAAAATGCAAAAACGTGGGACAGTGGGACAAGACGCTAAACCATTTGGTTTCAACAAAAAGCCTGTCCCAGCTTGTCCCAAACTGTCCCATCTTGGGACAAAATCGAAGATTTACGCCGTCGGTCCTGATACTGACTTGGGAGATGGGACTTTCGGGACATGGGACTTATTACAGTAACTCCAAGGCGAAAACTTGGAAAATTTACCCCGATTTGATAGCCTTTTCTTTGGCATTTTTGTCACAAGAGCTAGGAGTGTGTCTTTATGTTTAGCGATAATTTCAGACGCGGCGAGGGAAAGGGCAGCGGCCGAACGGGTTCGAAGGCCGTTTCAAAGCTTGCCGATATTGGTTGGAAGGCGTTTCAGACCGTAAACAAGGCATTGCCGGAAGGACAGTCGATCCAACCGAAATGGGCCGCAGAACCGCTTCTTAAATCGTACGAGCGGACTGCTCCGCCATTAGGTTTTCCACGTGAAACTGACAGCCTTTGCCCGTCGTGTGTAAAGGCGGTCCGTAACGGCGTCATCTCCGGCGACATTCCGCTGAACATTTTGATGGACGCGCATCCGGGCGAGATCAAGGCCCAGATCCTCGAAGAGAACGGCCAGGTCATAATGCGAAAAACCTGTCCGACACACGGTGAATTTGAGGACGTTCTGGCCACGGATGCGGATTTCCTTGAACGTATAGAATCCCTGTTTTTCGGACGAGATTTCAAGGCCGCTGAGGACAACCACGTTCATCATCACGGCACGTCGGACATAAAATTCGGACGCGGAGCGGTGCTGACCGTCGATCTGACAAACCGCTGCAACATGATGTGCAACCCGTGTTTTATGGACGCCAACCAGGTCGGTTACGTTCACGAACCGACGTTTGAGGACACCAAAGCGATTCTCGACCGCGCTGTTTCGTTCAAGCCAAAACGCCAGATAATCATTTTATTTTCGGGCGGCGAGCCGACGCTTTCGCCGTACTTCCTGGACGCGGTAGCTTATGCGAAAAAGGTTGGGTTTTACCGCATACTGGCAGCAACAAACGGCATCCGATACGCCGAGGACATTGAGTTTTGCAAGGCGGCTAAAGCCGCAGGTCAGCACGGGGTTTATCTGCAGTTTGACGGAACGAATGAGGAAGACAACAAGCACCGCGGTGTCGGCAATCTTTTCGACGTGAAGCTTAAAGCGATCGAGAACCTAGCTTCAGTCGGCATCAAGGTTACGTTGGTTACGACCATCGTTAATTCCTGGAACAACAACGGCATCGGCAGCATCGTTAAATTTGCCGCCGAAAATATTGACAAGGTTCAGACCATCGCGTTTCAGCCGGTTTCGTTTACAGGGCGCGACGAAGACATCTCGGACAAGGACCGCATCGAGCAGCGATACACATTGGCCGGAATGACGCACGATCTAAAAGATCAGCTTGGTGGAACGCTTGAACCCCTGCGTGACTGGTTTCCGTTGTCGAGTTATTCCGCATTTACCAGCGTGATGGATATGCTGCAAGGCGCCGACGCTCCGTGGGGATGGTCGTCATGCAACTGCCATCCGAACTGCGGTATTTTTACGCTGATCGTAGTCAACAACAAGACGAACGAAATGCGTTCGCTGTTCGAATTTTTCAACTACGAACAGTTTATGAAGGACGTAGCAACGATCACCGACACCGCTCGCGGCAAGAAACTGACGATGGCTCAGCTTGCAATGGCGATAATGCGAAATTACGACGCGGCGAAAGCACCCGAAGGATTTCCCATTGGACAGATCGTCAATTTATTCAAACCAAGTTCGACCACGTCGAACAGCGACCGCAACGACCGCATGAAGGTCGAGAAAAAAGACGAAGACGTCTGGCGCGTTCTGTGCGTCGAGGGAATGTGGTTTCAGGATCTGTTTACCTACGATTTTCGTCGCACCGAAATGTGCGTCATACCGTACGGCACGCAGGAAGGCGAGATCTCGTTCTGTGCATACAACACCGGCGTCGGCTGGCGGCAGATCATCGAGGAAATGCACAAAACTGCTTCGCTGTCAGAATGGTACAAGGAACACGGCCGTCACGCCGTCTATGCCAAAGGACACGAGGTGCCGGGCATTCAGAAAACTCGTAGTCTTAGCCTGCCCGTAATCGCAAAAGTTTTAGAGGAAGATATCGAAAGACCGACAGCCACACCTTATTTAGTCGAACATGATGAGACGGTCGGGGTCTAACAGCAATATTTTCGAAATAACTGATAACTAATAACTGGTAGCTGATAACTGCTTTTTACTTGTCAGTTATCAGTTTTCACTTTTCAGTTATTCCGAAAGAAAGTTTTTAATGAACAGTCTTGTTTTTTCAAATATGCTCCACCGGCCGGCTCGTACGGTCGTTAGCATCATCGGCATCGGCATCGGCATTTTGCTGATCATTTTTACGGTCGGGCTTGCAAACGGCAGTTTGCGCGAGCGTGCAAAGCGCGAGGCTAACGTCGGCGCCGAGATAATGATGCGGGCATCGGGCAGCATCGGCCTCAGCGGCTCCGAATCACTGCGGATTCCGGTCACAATGGTCGGCGAGATCGAAAAGGTTGACGGTGTCGCTTCGGCTATTGCAATAGCTCAAAACACGGTTTCCGTTTCGGACGCCAATACCGGAACGCGGCTCGTTGATGCCATCAACTTTGACGAATATGCAAAGATCGCGGGATTGCAGATCGTGCAAGGCAAAGGGCTGTCGGCAAATGGCGATGAGGTCATCTGCGACGCGGCTTGGGCAAAAGAGAAAAAGCTGAAGATCGGCGACGATATGCCACTGTACGAGCGAAATTTCAAGCTCGTCGGCGTTTACGAACCGGCGGCGGGTGCGCGTATAAAGATCCCGCTTGCGACAATGCAGTCGCAGCTCGGCGGCGAGGGAAAGGCGACGGCAATACTGGTGAAGGTTAAAAGCGGCCAAACACCTGAGGCGGTCGCCGAGCGGCTGCACAACGCGTTTCCCGATAACCAGATCATCCTCACAAAAGACCTTGAAGAGTTGTATATGCAGGGCATTCCGGCACTCAATGTTTTTCTGAACGTTGTCATCGGCGTCGCGGGTGTCGTCAGCGCATTGATCATTTTGCTGACGATGTACACAACCGTTACCGAACGCACACGACAGATCGGTGTGTTGAAATCGCTCGGGATGTCGAACACGGCTGTTGCCTGGGTTATCGTTCAGGAAGCGCTGCTGATAAGCTTCGGCGGTATCGTCTTCGGGGTGGTCGCAACCATAATTCTCAAATACGCCTTGGGCGCATGGACGACGCTGACGGTTCAGATAGAGCCGTCTGTCGTTACTACAATTCTGATCGTTGGGTTGATCAGCGGCGTGATCGGCGCTTTGTATCCGGGATTAAGGGCAGCAAGGCTCGACCCGGTTGAGGCTCTGAGTTACGAGTAGCCGAATTTTCTGCTGATTAATTAAATAATTTTGTAATTACTAATTAAACAATTAGTTTGCAGATTTCTTTCAAATCTATTAGGCGATTGCGGTCAGCAATTTACCCAAACCACCAACGACATCGCTGCCGATATGAACGCGTAACGCTCTGCGGCCTCGATCGAGCAGTACCTGGAAATCGCCGCGAGCCTGTGCAGCTTTTACAACGCCGAAAGTGTATTTTTGTCCAGGCACAGGCAGGTCAAATTCGTCGTCCGAAGTGATCTGCAAAAACACGCCGCTGTTCGGTCCGCCCTTATAAGCCTGTCCGGTCGAATGCAGAAAGCGCGGCCCGAACCCGAGGCATGTTGCTACGCCGGTTCGTTTCAAAACCTTTTCGCGGATCTGTTGCAGAAGTTTTTCGTTCGCATCGCTCATTTCGACATAGGCTAGCAGCGCAAAATAGTCGTGCGATTTGATCTGCCGCAGATGAGCGTTCAGGATGTTTTTTACATTTTTCTCGCCCGCGTCCGACGTTAACACATTCGCATATTCATCGCTCGTAAACAGCTTAAATCCTTCGCCCTCAAAAAATGGGGTTTCGGGCGGGAGGCTGCCTTTTTGCTCGTATTCGTCGGTGAGTTTTCGTGCTTCGATCTTCGCCGACTCGACATCGGGCTGGTTGAAAGGGTTGATCTCCATTATTGAACCAGCGACGGCTGTTGCAAATTCCCAACGAAAAAATTCCTGTGCAATGTGATAAACACTTTCGAGCTCGACCCTCACGAGCGGATGGCCGAGACGCTCGATCTCTTCGAGATTGTAATAGACTTCATCGCCGCTCGTCCCGTTTTTTAGGGTCAAATAGGCAAAGATACGGTCATTGCTGTATTCGGCCGCGGACTGCATCGGCTCCCGGTCAACCGGAATAATTGCAATGCCTTTTTTGCCGGTCGATTCGGCAATAAGCTGCTCCAGCCACGCGCCGAGATCATGAATTTCCGGCGACGTAAAGATCGTCAGCTTGTCGCGGCCCGCGCGTTGAGCAACACCCAAAACCGTGCCAAGCATCGCTCCAGGATTTTCACCCGGATGTTCCGTCTTACACGCAGCAACCATCTCGTTCGCGACGGCCAACAATCTTGCAACGTCGATGCCCATCGATGCCGCGGCAGCGAGACCAAACGCGGATAAGGCCGAGAACCGTCCGCCGATCTCAGGCTTGCCGAAAAATATTTTGCGAAAGCCGTCAGCTTCGGCGACCTTTTGCATTTTCGAGCTGGGGTCGGTGATCGCGACAAATTGCTTTCCCGCATTTTCCCGGCCCTTTATCTGCGAAACCTTTTCGAAAAAATATTGTTTGAAACAGTTCGGCTCAAGCGTCGAGCCGCTTTTGCTCGCGACGATAAAGAGCGTGTTCGCGATATCGATCTGACCTTCGATCGCCTTGATCCGGGCGGGAACTGTCGAATCGAGGATGTGAAAAGTTTTGACTCCGAACGTCATTCCCAAAACTTCGGGGCACAGTGACGAACCGCCCATGCCCATCAACAAAACATCTGTAAATCCGGCGCTTTTTATGTCTTCGTGAAAATCGTTAAAGGCTTGAACGTTGCCCAATTCTTCACCGACAATATCGAGCCAGCCGAGCCATTTGGCTTCGTCCTCGCCGGTCCAGACCGACGCATCTTTTGACCAGATTCGCGAGACCTTATCGTCTTTTTGCCAGTTTTCTAACGACGCCCGGACAGCAGATTGCAGTTCCGCAGGAAGCGAGTAAGTGATCGAGTTGAGCATAAATCTAATTTAGCACACGGCGTAAAGAGGTAGAAACATTATCTTTA
>Ga0068853_100004878_pt1 | contig 10436 bp, 13 predicted proteins | sample KBSCornC32_FD_65655 | JGI IMG/M metagenome (GOLD analysis project Ga0068853, IMG submission 65655) | Corn rhizosphere microbial communities from Kellogg Biological Station, Michigan, USA - KBS Corn C3-2 | ecosystem: Host-associated > Plants > Roots > Rhizosphere > Soil ... | reverse complement strand
AGATTGCCGACCAGAATGACTTTGTTGACGCTGCCTGACATGCTCTTCTCCGAGGGGGATTTGTTACCCCCGCTTATAGGCAGGTCGGACTATAAGCCAAGGGCGGTTGCGGTCCAAAAAGTTACGCCCGCCGCGACATAGGCCATCGCGACCAGATAAGCGACCATGAACGCCGGCCATTTCCAGCCGTTGGTCTCTCGCCGTGTCACCGCGATGGTGGAAATGCACTGCGGGGCGAACACGAACCAGGCGAGGAAAGCGAGGGCGGTCGGCAGCGACCAGCGGCCCGCGAGCCGGCTGGTCAGATTTTGCTCGGTACGCGCTTCGTTGCCCTTATCTTCAATGGAGTAGGCGGTGGCGAGCGCGGACACGGCCACCTCGCGCGCGGCGATGGCCGGGATCAACGCGACCGCGATCTCCCGGTTGAAGCCGATCGGCTCCAGCACCGGCGTGATGACCCCGGCGATCCGCCCGGCGGCGCTATAGTCGATGGGCGAGATGGCGCTGCCTTCTGGCGCCTTCGGATAGCTCAGCAGTAGCCAGAGGATCACCGTGGTGACGAAGATGATCGTGCCCGCGCGCTTCAGGAAGATGACGGCGCGTTGCCACAGGCCCAGCGCGATGTCGCGCACCAGCGGCATCTGATATTTGGGCAGTTCCATCAGGAAACCGCCGCCGCCGCCCCTGGTCACGCTGCGCCGGAGCGCCAGCGCGGCGACGAACGCCCCGCCGATGCCCGCGACATACAGGGTGAACAGCACCAGCCCCTGCAGGCCGACGCCATAGCCGACGGAGCGGGCCGGAATGAAGGCGGCGATGATGAGCGTGTAGACCGGCAGGCGCGCGGAGCAGGTCATCAGCGGCGCGATCAGGATCGTGGTCAGCCGGTCCTTGGGATCGGCGATGGTGCGCGTCGCCATGATGCCCGGCACCGCGCAGGCGAAGCTGGACAGTAGCGGTATGAATGCCCGTCCGGACAGGCCCACGCGCGCCATCATCCCGTCCATCAGGAAGGCGGCGCGGACCATATAGCCGGTCCCCTCCAGCATCAGGATGAAGAAGAACAGGATGAGGATCTGCGGCAGGAACACGATCACCGCGCCCACCCCCGCAATCACGCCCTGCACCAGAAAGTCGCGCAGCACGCTGTCCGGCAAGGCCGCGCTCACCGCATTCTCGAACGCCGACAGCGCGCCTTCGATCATCGCGATCGGGATTTCGGACCAGCTGAACACCGCCTGGAACATGACGAACAGCAGGCCAAGTAATACGATAAGCCCGAGCACCGGATGCAGCGCCACCTTGTCGATCGCGCCGGTCAGGCGGCGCGACGGGCTTTCGGAGACGATGGCGCGCCGCGCGATGCGGTGCGCCTCTCGCTGGATGGCGGCGAAATCCCCTCTCGGGACGCGCACGGGCCGCGCAGCGGCGGGCAGGAGCACGGCCAGTTCGCCGCGCAGATGATCGAGGCCGCGTTTGCGCACCGCCACGGTCGGGATCACCGGCACGCCAAGGTCGTCGGCCAGACGCGCGGCGTCCAGTTCCAGCCCGTCGCGCGTGGCGAGGTCGACCATGTTGAGCGCCACGATGGTGGGCAGGCCCAGCGCGATCAATTCCAGCGCGAACCGCAGATGATTGTCGAGATTGGCCGCGTCGACCACGACGACCAGCGCATCGGGCATGCGCTCGCCCTGCTGCCGGCCCATGATGACGTTGCGGGTGACTTCCTCGTCGGGGCTGTTGGGATCGAGGCTGTAGGTGCCGGGCAGGTCCATGACATCGACGATAGCGCCGTCGTCCAGCGTCAGCCGGCCGGTCTTGCGCTCGACCGTGACGCCAGGGTAATTGCCCAGCTTCTGCCGGGCGCCGGTCAGGGCGTTGAACAGCGCGCTCTTGCCGGCATTGGGATTGCCGACGAGCGCAATGAGAGGTTGCGCGCTCATGAAACGAGCGCGACCAGCGGTTGGGCGCTCATGTGAGGAGCGCGCCCTCCGGGCCGCTGCTGGTCAGGGAGGTCGCCTGTTTCGCGACGCTGGTCGCCACCTGGATGGCGGCGGCATGGCCGCTGCGCATCGCGATCGTCATGCGGCCGATGCGGCAGGCAATCGCTCCGCCGCCGAACAGGCCACCGCGATGGAGCAATTCCACGCTCGCGCCCTCGCACATGCCGAATTCCCGCAGTCGCTGCCCCTCCGAAGGGCTGATTGCCGCCCAGTCGATGCGATCGACCCAGGCCGGGCTACCCTGCGGCAATTCGTCCAGACGCAACGGCGGATCCTCTTAACAGTGATTATGCGACCGATTATCAATAGCTGCTTCCGCGCGCGGCATCAAGCCCGGTAGCGCAGCCGTCCGAGGAAGCGCGCCGGGTTGAAATGCATGTCAGGATTGCCCCTGAGTTGCGCCTTCACCTTCTCGAATCGCGCCACGCCGGCCAGCCTGCGCGCGAGGAACGCCCGCGTTTCCGCCCAGCCTTCGCTCTCGTCATTGACGAAGACCAGCATCGTCGCGGCATAGATGGCGCCGAGCGTGGCGCGCTTGCTGTAATGGTTGAGGTCGGTGGCGGTGTCGCCCGCCGCGCGCCACAGGGTGTCGGCTGTGCGCCAGCCCAGCCGGGCGGCATGGGCCAGATTCTGCGGCATCGCCAGCACCGCCTGCGCGCGGCGCAACGCTTCGCGGTGCGGTGCTATCAGGGCCAGCCGCGCCTCGACCAGCGCTCCGATCCGCTGGCCGACTCGCATGTTGTGCAACTGCTCCGGGGGGAGGGTAGCGGGCAGGGCGGCGTCGATGCTGGCAAACCAGGCGTCGATCATCGCCAGCGCGCCACCGTCGAAGGCATAGGCGACGATGTCCGCGTCCGTCCCGGATTGCTGCGCCGTGGCGGCCAGGGCCTTGGCGGTCCAGCCATCGAAGGCGGCATTGTCCGCGACCATGGGGGCAAGGCGGAGGCGGAGGTCGTCGAGGGTTTCGGTCATGCGGGGCCTTCTAGACCGGACGTGGGCCGTTGCAAACCGTGGAGCTTTCGATCCAAAGTCGCCACCTCCCTAATCCAGCCCCGCGACTCAGCCCCGGAAGGTCGTCGCGATCTCCAGCATCCGCGCCGCCGCTTTCGCCGCCTCGCCGCCCTTGTCCTTCTGGGCGGGGTCGGCGCGGACCAGCGCCTGCGCTTCGTCCTCGACGGTCAGGATGCCGTTGCCGATCGCGATACCGTCCATGCTCAGCGCCATCAGCCCGCGCGCGCTCTCGTTCGACACCACCTCGAAATGATAGGTTTCGCCCCGGATCACCACGCCGATCGCGACGAAGCCGTCATAGCGGCCGCTTTCCGCCGCCATACCGATCGCGCCTGGTACTTCCAGCGCGCCCGGCACGGTCAGCACGTCATATTTATGCCCTGCCTCGTCGAACGCAGCCTTGGCGCCCGCGATCAGCATGTCGTTGAGATGGTCGTAAAAGCGCGCTTCCACGATCAGGAACTTGGCCATGGGATATTTCCTCAGAGGTCGATGTGCCGGTGCCCCACCACGGACAGGTCATAGCCGTCAAGCGCGATCAGGCTCTGGTTGCTGTTGGACAACAGCACCATGTCGTGCACGCCCAGTTCGGCGAGGATCTGCGCGCCGACGCCATAGTCGCGCAACTCCTCCAGGGGCGGCATTTCGCCCGATCGGACGCGCATGACCATGCTGAAGCTCGCGGCCTTGGGCCGGTTGAGCAGCACGATGATGCCTGCGCCCTCCTCCGCGACGATATTCATCGACCGTTGGAGAATGCCGGCCCGCTCGCTCTCCTCGCCCAGGACATCGGCGAACATCGTGACGCTGTGCATGCGCACCAGCGTGGGTTTCTCGGGATCGACCTTGCCCTTCTGTAAGACCAGCGTTTCCTCCTCCGTCGCCCGGTTGTAAAAGGTGATGGCGGTCCATTCGCCGCCCCAGCGGCTGGTAAAGCGGGTGTCGGCACGCTTTTCGACCAGATGGTCATGCTTGCGGCGATAGGCGATCAGGTCGCGGATCGTGCCGATTTTCAGGCGGTGCTTCTGGGCGAAGGGGATGAGGTCGTCGAACCGCGCCATCTCGCCATTGTCCTTCATGATCTCGCAGATCACGCCGGAAGGGTTGAGGCCGGCGAGGCGCGCGACATCCACCGCCGCCTCGGTGTGGCCGGTGCGGACCAGAACGCCGCCCTCCTTGGCGATCAGCGGAAAGACATGGCCGGGCGTTACGATGTCCTGGCGGCTTTTGCTGGCGTCGATCGCGACCGAGATGGTGCGCGCGCGGTCGGCGGCGCTGATCCCCGTGGTGACGCCCTCGCGCGCCTCGATCGAGACGGTGAAGGCGGTCTCGTGCCGGGTGCCGTTGTTGCGACTCATGAGGTCGAGGCCGAGTTGCTCGACGCGGGATTTGGCGAGCGCGAGACAGATCAGGCCGCGCCCATGGGTGGCCATGAAATTGATCGCATCGGGAGTCGCCATTTGCGCGGGGATGACCAGGTCGCCCTCATTCTCCCGGTCCTCGTCATCGACCAGGATGAACATGCGGCCATTGCGCGCCTCGTTGATGATCTCCTCGGGAGAGGCGAGCGCGGTGCCGCCCTCGCGCTTGAGAAGATAGGCCTCCAGCTTGGTCAGCGTGTCCGCCGTGGGGTTCCAGTCCGACTCGCCCAGCCGGCGGAGGCTGTTGGCGTGGAGGCCGGCGGCGCGCGCGAGGCCGGATCGGGACAGGCCGCCGTCCGTGACGAGGCCGCGAAGATTTTCGATAAGCTGGCTGGACATCAGATTTCCTCTCCCGCGCTTAATCACACCACAATGTGATTTTAGCAAGGGAAAAGTCACATTGACGCTAATTTCGCCAGAATGGGTTAGCCGACGTAGCTTCGCATCCGCGACAGATACCGCGCGATAATATCAATCTCCAAGTTGACCGGCTTGCCGATCGCCAATGCGCCCAGCGTCGTCACTTGCCAGGTGTGCGGGATCAGGTTGACGGAGAAGTGCGTCTCATTCCCTCCGTTCCGGGCGCCGTCGCGCACATCGTTGACGGTCAGCGACACGCCGTCGATGGTGATGCTGCCTTTCGGCGCGATCAGCGGCGCGATCTCCGGCGGCGCCGAAAAGCCGACCCGATGCGAATCGCCTTCGGGGCAGATGCCGACCACCGTGCCGATGCCGTCGACATGGCCCGTCACGATATGGCCGCCCAGTTCGTCGCCGACCTTTGCCGCGCGCTCCAGATTGAGCTTGCCGCCGACCGCCCACAGGCCGGGCGCGGTGCGCGCCACGGTCTCCGCGGACAGGTCCGCGGCGAACCAGTCCGGCCCCTTCGCCACGACGGTCAGGCAGGCGCCCGAACAGGCGATGGACGCGCCGATCGCCACCGTGTCCATCGCATAGGAACAGTCGATGGTGAGGCGCAGGTCGCCGCGTTGCTCCGCCGCGCGGATGGTGCCGATGTCGGTGATGATGCCGGTGAACATGGTCCTGTCCTCTATCGACCCCGTGCGCGCGCGTAAACCTGTCGCCTGCGCACAAAGCGCCAGATCCAGCCGAGGAGCAGCAGGGCGAACAGCAGGCCGCTGAGCACGGCGGCGGCAAAGGGGATCATCCCCGCCATCTCGTCGAATGCATGCAGGCCGGCTTGCGTGTACAGGCCCCATGCGGCGAAGGCCGCGAGCGCGATGGCGAGAGCGAGAACGGCGGCCCTCCAGGGCGTCACGGCGCCGGCTCCCGGACCCGGCCATAGACTTCGACGCTGTCCGGTCCCAGCAATATCCGCTCGTCGAGCCGCCACCGGTCATGCGCGGCGCTCAGATCGCCCAGGCCAAAGTTCGCCAACCCCGGCTTGCCGCCACCGATCAGGATGGGCGCGCGATAAAGGAGCAGGCGATCCACCAGATCAGCGGACAGGAAGGCCGCCGCCGTCTCCGCGCCGCCCTCGACCAGCAGCCGGGAGCCGGGCAGGGCGGCGGTCGCTATGTCGCCGGGCGCGCGGATGTGCAGCCAGCCGGGCGGCACATCATCGCCGGATGTGCTGAGCAGGACCGGCACCGGCCCGCGATCCTCCAGCCCCGGCAGGCGCACGTCGAGCCTTGGCCGGTCGGCGGTCAGCGTTCCCCGCCCGACCAGGATCATGTCCGCCCGCGCCCGTTCGACATGGGCATGCGCGCGCGCATAAGGCCCGGTGATCCAGCGGCTCGACCCGTCCGCCATCGCGATGCATCCGTCGAGCGACAGCGCCAGCTTCAGAGTGACGTGTGGCCGGCCCAGCGTGGCGAGGGCGAAATAGCCCGCCATCGCAGCCCGCGCCTCCGCCGCCAGCAAGCCTTCGTCGACCCGGATTCCGGCGTCGCGCAGCAGGGCCGTGCCCTTGCCGTTGGTGCGCGGATCGGGGTCGCCGGCCGCGATCACCACGCGCGTCACTCCAGCGGCGATCAACGCGGTGGCGCAACGCGGTCCGCGTTCGGACAGGTGCGCGCAGGGTTCGAGCGTCACATAGGCCGTTCCGCCCCGCGCCAGCGTGGCCGCCCGGGCGAGAGCCAGCGCTTCGGCATGCGGCCGACCGCCGGGCTGCGTCCAGCCGCGACCGACCACATGCCCGCTGTTGGTGATGATGCACCCGACATTGGGGCTGGCGCCCGTGCGCCCCGCCCCCCGCTGCGACAGCGCGATCGCGGCCGTCATGAGGCGGGCATCGTTCACTGCATCCACGCCTCGGAGGCTTCTCAACGGGCCGCGGCGGGCTTTTCCGCTGCGGCCTCCCGCGCTTTTGCCGCCGCGATCTTGGCGTCGAGCTGCTTGTTCACCGCCACCAGCACCTTGAGGCGCTGCGCCCGGTTGCGCGCCTCCTCCTCGCGCCACTCCAGCCCGGCCATGTCGGCGATATGCTGGAATTCCTTCTGCTTTTTCTCCAGCGCGGCTTCGTAGAGCGCGAGGTCGGCCTTCTGCTGGATCAGGATCGTGCTGTCCTTGCGGTCCGCCATCCAGTTTTCGACATAGATGATCTGCTGCGGCGCCTTGAGCGGCTTGCTGTCATGATAGAAGCCCCAGAGGATAACGCCCGTCAGCGTCATCGACAGGCCCAGCAACGGCCATTTGTGCGGGCGCGGGCCGGAGAGCATGTCCCACAGGTCGAGAACAGCGTTCCTGGGCGAGACGACCTGTTTGGGGAAAAATCGCATGGCCTCCCACATAGGACGGGGCGATGGCTTTGCAAAGCCATCGCCCCGCTTCCCGCGCAACCCGACGGGAGCCGCCGATCAGTCGGTGAGGCGAAAATGGATGGTCATCACCCGTTCCGACGCAACCGGCACGCCGTCGCGCGTGGCCGGCAGGAAGCGCCAGCGGGCGAGCGCCTGCCGCTTCGCCGCGTCGAAGAAAGCGGGATCGGCGGTGCTGACCAGCGCGACGTCCAGCACACGACCGTCCGCGCCGATCTGCACCCGCACCGTGACATCGCCTTCCTGCTGAAGACGCAGCATCGCGGCGGGATAAGGCGGCTGGAAATCGCGGGCGAAGCGCGCGTCGGGCCGTGCCTGCGCCAGCACCGGCGGAACGGGATCGGGAAGGGGGACAGGCGTCGGGACCAGTCCGCTGCCGCCGCCGGTCACCTCGGGAATGACGGGGGGCAGGACCGGGAAAACGTCGGACGTTTGCCGGACGGGCAGATTGACCTCCGTTCGCGGCGCGGTGGTGACCCGCGTGCGCACCTCCGGCTGCGGCTTGGGCGGGACGGGCTTCGCGTCGGGCGGCTTGGGTACGTTATAGGCCCACATGACGGTTGGATCGAGATGGACGATGTCAATGGCGGTCATGCTCACGATCGCCGCGCCCAGCGCCAGATGCACGAGGACGACGCCGCCCAGCGCGGTCGGGGACCGGCTGGTGCGCGATCTGTAGCCGGAGCCGTTCTGCGGTCCGCCGTCGATGGAATGGGATGTCATAGGCTTTCTCCTCTCCCGGCCGCTTCCCGCCATGGGTCGCCGATCCGGTCGGGCCGTTGCCTCGATTCGCGCAGTCCTTGCCCGACGAATGACATGGTACAACGTCGCATCGGATCAGGCCAGCATATTATGATATACCATCTCGTTATGCCTTGGGGGCAAAAAGAAGGCCCCGCGTCGCCGCGAGGCCCCTCATCCCTATCGTCCGAACTGCCAATCAGGCGGCTTCGTACTCGTCCTCGTCCGCCGTGTAGACCGGGCCGGAATCCAGACCCTTGGCGTCCACATCGCGATCGACCAGCTCGATGATCGCCACCGGCACCATGTCCGACTTGCGCAGGCCGGCCTTGATGACGCGGGTGTAGCCGCCGGCGCGATCCTTATACCGCTCCGCCAGAACATCGAACAGCTTGATCAGCTGCGTGTCGTCCTGCAGGCGCGCATGGGCGAGGCGACGGTTGGCGAGGCCACCACGCTTTGCCAGCGTGATCAGCTTCTCGACATAGGGGCGAAGTTCCTTCGCCTTGGGGGTCGTGGTCTTGATCTGCTCATGCTTGATGAGCGCCGCCGACAGGTTGCGCAGCAGCGCGATGCGATGGGCGGAGGTGCGCTGCAGCTTGCGGCCACCATATCTATGACGCATGTCTTCTTCCTTCGTTCGTAAAGGGACCGTGTGAGGTATCCCAGTCCAGGCGGCGTTCCGGGGCGCCGCCCACTCCCCCATAAGGAACCGGGCCGGAACATCCGCCCCGGCCCACTTTCCCTTTTAGCCGAGAAGCTCTTGCTCAAGCTTCTTGGCGATCTCTTCGATATTCTCCGGCGGCCAGCCGGGGATGTCCATGCCGAGGCGCAGACCCATGCTGGACAGCACTTCCTTGATCTCGTTGAGCGACTTGCGGCCGAAATTCGGCGTGCGCAGCATCTCGGCCTCGGTCTTCTGGACCAGATCGCCGATATAGATGATGTTGTCGTTCTTGAGGCAGTTGGCCGAACGCACCGACAGTTCCAGCTCGTCGACCTTCTTGAGAAGGTAACGGTTGATCTGGTTGGTGTCGCCGTCGCCCTCGGAGGAAGGCGCCACCGCGACACCGCCCACGCTGGGGGCCGCCGATGGCAATGCGTCCTCGAAGTGGACGAACAGCTGGAGCTGGTCCTGCAGGATGCGCGCGGCGTAAGCGACCGCGTCCTCCGGCGTGACGGTGCCGTCGGTCTCGACGGTCAGCGACAGCTTGTCATAATCCAGTTCCTGCCCGACGCGCGCATTGTCGACCTTGTAGGCGACCTGGCGCACCGGCGAGAACAGCGCATCGACGGGGATCAGGCCGATGGGCGCGTCGATGGGACGGTTGGCGACGGCGGGGACATAGCCCTTGCCGGTATCAGCCGTCAGTTCCATGTTGAACGTCGCGCCCTCGTCCAGGTGACAGATCACCAGATCGGGGTTCATGACTTCGATATCACCCGACACAAGGATATCGCCGGCCCTGACCTCGGCCGGACCGGTGACGGAAAGCTGGAGCCGCTTCGGGCCTTCACCTTCCATGCGCAGGGCAACCTGCTTCACGTTCAGCACGATGTCGGTCACATCCTCGCGGACGCCGACCAGCGACGAGAATTCGTGCAGGACATTGTCGATCTTGATCGACGTCACCGCAGCGCCCTGGAGCGAGGAGAGAAGGACCCGGCGCAGCGCGTTGCCGAGAGTGAGGCCAAAGCCACGCTCCAGCGGTTCCGCCACGAAGGTCGCCTTGCGACGGCCATCGCCCGTCGTCTTGACCTCAAGGTTGCTGGGCTTCTTCAATTCCTGCCAGTTCTTCATGTTGACAGTCATGTATGTCCCCTGGAATGCGGCGGGGGCCGGCGGGCACAGCCCGCAACGCAACCCCGGCCAATCAGAATGAGCAACGATGGCGCCGGCCGTTCGGCATCATCGCAACCGCCGGCCTGTTTAGACGCGGCGGCGCTTTGACGGGCGAACGCCGTTGTGCGGGATCGGCGTCACGTCGCGGATCGAGGTGATGGTGAAACCCACCGCCTGCAGCGCGCGGAGCGCCGATTCGCGACCCGAACCGGGACCCTTCACCTCGACTTCGAGCGTGCGAACGCCGTGCTCGGCTGCCTTGCGGCCCGCGTCCTCGGCGCAAACCTGCGCGGCATAGGGGGTCGACTTGCGCGACCCCTTGAAGCCCATCATGCCGGCCGAAGACCAGCTGATCGCATTGCCCTGCGCGTCGGTGATGGTGATCATGGTGTTGTTGAAGCTCGCGTTCACATGCGCGACGCCGGCGGAAATATTCTTCCGTTCGCGCTTGCGCAGCCGCTGGGGTTCCCGTGCCATCTGCTCTATATCCTACTCGAAACTGGTTGTTCCGGGCTGCTGCCGCTGGGGCCGCCCGTATGAAGAAGGACTGATGCTTACTTCTTCTTGCCGGCGATCGGCTTCGCCTTGCCCTTGCGGGTGCGCGCATTGGTGTGCGTGCGCTGGCCGCGAACCGGCA
>Ga0068853_100004874_pt1 | contig 10437 bp, 9 predicted proteins | sample KBSCornC32_FD_65655 | JGI IMG/M metagenome (GOLD analysis project Ga0068853, IMG submission 65655) | Corn rhizosphere microbial communities from Kellogg Biological Station, Michigan, USA - KBS Corn C3-2 | ecosystem: Host-associated > Plants > Roots > Rhizosphere > Soil ... | reverse complement strand
CGCTGCCGCGCGCGTCGATCGCGTTCGCGCTCCTGCTCGCCGTCACCGCGTGCCAGCGCATCGGCCATTCGGCCGAACCCGCGGTCGCGATCCCGCCGCCGGCCACCGACGAACCGCTCGCCGGCACCGACAGCGAAACAGCGGTGTTCGCAGGCGGCTGCTTCTGGGGCGTGCAGGGCGTGTTCCAGCACGTGAAGGGCGTGAGCAAGGCGGTGTCCGGCTACGCCGGCGGTGGCAGCGGCCACGCGCACTACGAGGACGTCGGCAGCGGTCGTACCGGGCATGCCGAATCGGTGCAGGTCACGTTCGATCCGCACCAGGTCACCTACGGCCAGCTGCTGCAGGTCTACTTCTCGGTCGCGCACGATCCGACCCAGTTCAACCGCCAGGGACCCGACGTCGGCTCGCAGTACCGTTCGACGATCTTCGCGATGAGCGACGCGCAGAAGAACGTCGCCGCCGAGTACATCGCGCAACTCGACAAGAGCGGTGCGTACGCACGGCCGATCGTCACGACGATCGAGACCGGCAAGACGTTCTACCCGGCCGAGCGCTACCACCAGGACTACCTCACGCTGAACCCGACCGAGCCGTACATCGCGATCAACGACCTGCCGAAGGTCGAGAACCTCAAGCGCCTGTTCCCGGAACGCTGGCGCGAGCAGCCGGTGCTCGTTTCCGCGCACTGATCCGGGCGCACGAATCGCGGCTGAACGCGCGCGCCGGTGCGTGGCCGCGATTCAGCCGCGCGGGCCGACGCTCGTGGCTCGACCCGCCGACCCGCGGGCACCGGGGCCACGCCATGAAACACCACGCACCGATTCCGCCGGACGACCTCGACGCGTTGCCGGCGCAGGCGATCGCATCGCTCACCCACGCGTTCCGCCGCGAGTTCGCGCGCGCGCCGTCGCGGCGCGAGCACGTGCGCATCGAACGCGAACGCTCGCGCCGCTTCGTCGATACCAACGGCCGGCACTGGTCGCTCGAGGAGCGCTGAGATGAACGCGCCGACCCTGTTCTCGCTCGCCTTCGCAAGCGCGCTCGCCGCGGACGCGCCGCCGTCGACGCTGCCGCCGTTGTCGTCGACCGGCCCAACTCCGACCTTGCCGCGGCCGCACAAGACGCTCGTGCCGACCGTCGAAGTCGCCGAGACGGTCGGCTGGAAGGAGGCCGAGACGCCGACCGCGGCCGCCGGCTTCGCGGTCGCCGAGTTCGCGCGCGATCTCGATCATCCGCGCTGGCTGTACGTGCTGCCGAACGGCGACGTGCTCGTCGCCGAATCGGACGCGCCGCCGAAGCCCGACGACGGCAAGGGCATCAAGGGCGCGATCATGAAGACGCTCATGAAGAAGGCCGGCTCGGCGACGCCGAGCGCGAACCGCATCAGCCTGCTGCGCGACGACGATCGCGACGGCAAGGCCGACCACAGCTTCGTGTTCGCGAGCGGCCTGAACTCGCCGATCGGCATGGCGCTCGTCGGCGACGCGTTCTACGTCGCGAACACCGACGCGGTCGTGCGCTTCGCGTACGCGGCCGGCGCGACCCGACTCGACGGCAGCGGCGAACGCATCGTCGACCTGCCCGCGGGCACGATCAACCATCACTGGACCAAGAACATCATCGCCACGCCCGACGGCGCATCGCTGTACGTCGCGATCGGCTCGAACAGCAACGTCGGCGAGAACGGCATCGACGCCGAACGCGGCCGCGCCGCGGTGTCGCGCATCGACCTCGCCACGCGCACGCTGCAACCGTTCGCTAGCGGGCTGCGCAATCCGGTCGGCCTCGCGTTCCAGCCCGACAGCGGCGCGCTGTGGACCGCGGTCAACGAACGCGACGAGCTCGGCGACGACCTCGTGCCGGACTACATCACGTCGGTGAAGGACGGCGCGTTCTACGGCTGGCCGTACAGCTGGTGGGGCTCGCACGTCGACGAACGCATGAAGCCCGCGAACCCCGGACGCGTCGCCGCCGCGATCGCCCCCGACTACGCACTCGGCGCGCATACCGCGTCGCTCGGCCTCGCGTTCTGCACCGACGCCGCGTTCGGCGCGCACCATCGCCATGGCGCCTTCGTCGGCCAGCACGGCTCGTGGAACCGCAGCCAGCCGAGCGGCTACCAGGTGCTGTTCGTGCCGTTCGCCGACGGCAAGCCGTCGGGGCCGCCGGAACCCGTGCTCACCGGTTTCCTCGATGCCGACGGCAAGGCACGCGGCCGTCCGGTCGGCGTCGCGTTCGACGAGCATGGCGGATTGCTCGTCGCCGATGACGTCGGCGGCAGGGTGTGGCGCGTCACGCCGCAGGGGGACCGTCAGTCGGAGTGATCCGGCGTGCTGCCGTAGATGCTGAGGTAGAAGTCGATCGAGCGCCTGCCCATGAAACCCATCGTCTCCGCATCCACGACGAGTCCGGTGAACGAAGACGCCTCGTCCAGCAGGCACCATACCGTGATGGTCGCGCCCGCACCCTTCAACGCGTCCATCGTCGCCTCGAACCTGCGCAGGAAGTCCTGCAGCGAGACGAGGAACTCGCCCCGGCCGTACTCGACGTCGTAGTAGTGGCCCTTCATGGCGTCGCCTTCGCGCCACGTGGTCCGGCCGGGCGCGAGGGGAGCGAGGCTTACGACGTCGAGGCGCGAATCCGCATAAACGCACAGGGTGAACTTCAGAGCCATGGTAGTCCGGCCTACACGTGCCGCATCGATCAGGCCCCGTGCTTCTCGTCGAGCAGTTCGTTGATCTCCTCGACGAAGAACGGCAGCTGGCGCTCGGCGTAGCCGATGTGCACGTACGCCGCGCGACCGTCCTTGTCGACGAGCACGAGGTGCGGCAGGCCGTCGACGCCGTATGCGTCGGCGAGTGCGTGGTCGTCGTCGACCGTCATCGTGAACTGGAAGTCCTTGAGCTTGCGCCGCATCGCGACGTACTTCGCGCGCTCCTTGTCGACGTTGATCGCGACGACCTCGATGCGGTCCTTGCCGAGCGTGCGCTGGATCTTCTCGAGCACCGGCAGCTCCTTCAGGCAGTAACCGCACCAGCTCGCCCAGAACGACAGCACGACCACTTTGCCGCGATGCTCGGCGAGCGTGTGCGGCTTGCCGTCGCGGTCGAGGCCTAGGCCGTCCGGCGCGCGCATGCCGGCGACGACGCCCGCCTGCGCGCTCGCGGCGCCGACGAGCAGCGCCAGCACGGCGGCCAGCCGGATCCTTCGTTTTGCATGCCTGCTCATTCGTTTCCCCCTGGACTCGACGAGACTCGCGGCGAAACCGCGTCGAAGTAGCGACGCACGTCCGGACTCGCGTAGAGATACGCCGCGATCAGCACCGTGCACGCGCCATTGACGACGAGGGCCGGATTCGCATCCGCGGGATCGAAGCCCGCGAAATGGCCGATCAGCGGAATCGACGACGTCAGCAACAACCAGCCCAGCACGTACACCATGCGCGCGAACCAACTGCGCCGGATCACGAGCATAGCCGCTGCGCACAAGACCACGCCCGGCACGAACGCGAGCGCGACGGCTCCGCTGCGCCACCACCAGCCGGGCGGCATCGGGCGACCGAACACGAGCATCCGCTCGTCGACCAGCGGCACGACGCAGAACACGAGCAGCAGCGGCCCCGCCCACGACAGCCCTTTCAACAACGTCGGCATCGCGACCGTCGCGCGCCCGGTTCCATTCATCGCTCCGCATCTCCCCTGCATCGCATCGCCGCACCGCGAGGGAAACTCCTTCGGTGACCGCGTCGCACGAGCGTAGCAGAATGGATGCGTGCGCCGTCTCGGCGCCTGGGGACGCGCCGGAAGACGCCGGAGCAATGGCAACTCGTGCGATCGGTGTTCGACGCCGCGCTCGCCTGCGCACCTGCGGGGCGCGTTCGCCTGCTCGCACGGGTCAAGCCCGACGAGGAGGGCCGCTTCAGTCCGTTCGCACGCGATCGCCTCGCCGAACTGCGCCGCAGCCTGCGCTGAAGCTCAGCCCCGGGCGATGCCTTGCGCCTTCGCCAATGCGGCGTGCGCGGCGACCGTCGCCGGATGCGTCGCACCGAGGAACTTCTCGCGCTCGCGCGCGGCTTCGGTGATCAGCTCGACCGCCTCCGCGCGATGGGCCGGATCGCGTTCGAGCAGTTCGCCGAGGTCCAGTCGCGCGGTCGCCGCGAGCGGGTGCTCGGCGCCGGGCAGGTAGCCCGCGAACGAGGCGAGCGCCGCGCGAAGTTCGCGCTCCGCGCCCGCGACGTCGCCGCTGTCGCGCAGGGTGAGGCCGAGGTACTCGTGCGCGAGCGCGGTGTAGCGCGCGTGTTCGCCGACGCGCCCGATGCTGTCGGCGAGCGCGCGTCGCTGCAGCGCGAGCGCGGTCGCATAGTCGCCGCGACGACGCTTGACGTCGCCGAGGCGATACAGGGTGGTGTAGCCGTTGAGTTCGTTGAGCTTCGGGTCCGCCTCGGCCTGCATGATCTCGGTGAGCTCGGCATCGGCGAGGTCGAGCTGGCCTTCCAGCTCGTGCACGATCGCGAGGTTGCCGAGCGCCGCGCGCGTGCCCTGGTGCGTGCGGCCGAACTTCTTCTCGAAGATCGACACGGCTTCGGCCAGCGCGACCTTCGCGCGCGCGAGGTCGCCGAGGTCGGTCGTGACCAGGCCGATGTTGATGTCGGTGCCGGCGAGCGCGGGATGGTCCGCGCCGAGCCGCGCGCGCTGCACCGAGGCGACGCGCTCGAGCAGTTCGCGCGAGGTCGCGTAGTGGCCGAGCTGGTAGTTGGACAGGCCGATGTTGCGCACCGCGTTGAGCGTGGTCGGGTGTTCCTCGCCGAGCACCTTGCGATAGGTCGCGAGCGCCAGCGAATCGGCTTCGATCGCATCGGCGTAGCGCGACTGCGCGTACAGCGCGAGGCCGAGGCTGGTCTGCGAGAACGCGACGTTGAGGTCGTCCGGTCCCGCGTTGCGCGAGGCGATCGCCAGCGCGGTCCGGTAGCGTTGTTCGGCCTCGCCGTTCTTCTGCTCGCCCCAACTCGCGTTGCCCGCCGACATCATCACGAGCAGGCGCAGGTCGTCGCCGATGGCCGGATCGTCGACGTGCGCGAGTGCCTTGTCGATGAAACGGGCGGCGTCGACGAACTCGCGCGCGTCGACCGCCGTGCGCGCGCGGATGCGCCACGCGTTCACGCGGTCGGCGACCGACGCATCGGGCGCCGCCTCGAAGCGGCGTATCGCGTCGTCGGCGAGCGTCTTCGCGGCCGGCACGTCGCCGAGCGCGGCGAGCGTCTCGGCGCGCTCGGCATCGGTGCGCGCGGCGAGCAGCGCGCGCGAGGGATCGGCCGCGAGCAGCCGCGAGGCGCCTTCCTGCAGGCCCTTCGCCTGCTCGTAGAGGGCGAGCTGGTAGTAGATGCGACCGAGCGTCGCGTCGATCTCCGCGCGCTGGCCCGGCTCCAGCGCGGTGTCGCGCTGCACGCGCGCGGCGCCGCGATCGAGCAGCTCGCGCGCGCTCACGTCGCGGCCCTTCGCCGCGCGCGGATCGACCGCGGTGAACAGGCCGTACAGGAAGTCCTTCACCGCGAGCGTCGTGCGCGCCTCGCGCTCGGTCTCGCGCGCCTGCCACGCGACCGCCGCCGCACCGGCGACGATCACGCCGAGGATCGCCGCCGCCGCACCGAGCGGCAGCCAGTGGCGTGCGACGAACTTGCGCACGCGGTAGCGCCGGCTGCCGCCGCTGATCGCACGCCCGTCGAGCCAGGCGCGCACGTCGTCGGCGAGCGCAGCGACCGAGGGGTGGCGCGCTTCGGGTTCCTTCGCGAGCGCGCGCCGCACGATGCGCTCGAGGTCGCCGCGCAGCGTGCGGCGCAAGCCTGCGACGCTCGTGCCGCGCCGCTCGGCGAGCGTGTCGCCGCCACCAGCGCCCGCGCGCACGGGCAAGCGCGCGAGCGCGCGCGTCATCGGCTCGGGCACTTCGTGCAGCACCGCCTCGGGCCAACCGACCAGGCCCGCCTCGGCGCGCGCGTAGGGCGTGCGCCCGGCGAGCAGTTCGTACAGCAGCACGCCGATCGCGTAGACGTCGGTTGCGGTCGTGACAGCGCCGCCGAGGATCTGCTCGGGTGCGGCGTACTCGGGCGTCATCAGCCGTGCATGCGTGCGCGTGTCGCCCGCGCCGGGCGCCGCGTCGAGCAGCTTGGCGATGCCGAAGTCGAGCAGCTTCGCCTCGCCGTCCGCGGTGACGAGGATGTTCGACGGTTTGAGGTCGCGGTGCACGATGAGGTTGCGGTGCGCGTGCGCGACCGCCGCGCACACCTGCAGCACGAGGCCGAGGCGCGCGCGCACGCCGAGCCGGCGCGCGTCGCACCAGCGCGTGATCGGCTCGCCCTCGACGTACTCGAGCGTGAAGAACGGCGAGCCGTCGGCAGCGACGCCGCCATCGTGCAGCTGCGCGATGTGCGGATGGGTCAGGCGCGCGAGCAGTTCGCGCTCGCGCAGGAAACGTACGCGCGTCTCGGCGTCGATGAAGTCGCCGCGCACGAGCTTGAGCGCGACACGCTGCTCGAAACCGTCGGCCTCGCGCCCGGCGAGCTCGCGGTCGGCGAGGAACACGCGACCCATGCCGCCCTCGCCGAGCAGGCGCAGCAGGCGGTACGCACCGATGCGCTGGCCTTCCAGTGCCTGCGCCGGCGCCGCGCGCAGCCGGCCGATGAGCTCGCTCGCGTCGGCGGCGAGCAGGTCGCCGCTGATCGCCTGCGCGCCGAGCAGGTCGCGCACCTCGTCGAGCAGCGCGGTGTCGCCGGCGCACTCGCGTTCGAGCCACGCGTCGCGCTCGCCCGGCGCGAGCGCCTGGCAGGCGTGGAACAGCTCGCGCACGCGCGGCCAGCGCGCGTCAGCCGCCATCGCGCGGCTCCGCGCCCATCGCGCGGCGCAGCACCGCGCGCGCGAGTTCCCAGTCGTGGCGCACGGTGCGCTCGTGGCGGCCGATCTCGTCGGCGATCTCCTGGAACGTGAGGCCGGCGAAGAAGTGCCATTCGACGATGCGCGCGAGGTCGGGATCGCGCCGCGCGAGGTCGTCGAGCGCGGCGTCGAGCTCGAGCGCGGCGTCGGCCGATTCGGCACCGAGGTCGCGCGTGTCGATCTCGACGTGCTCGGCGCCGCCGCCGCGCTTGGCGCGATGGCGCCGGCGCGCGTGGTCGACGGTGATCTGGCGCATCGCGCGCGCGGCGAGCGCGAAGAAGTGGCCGCGGTTCTGCACCGTGTCGACTTCGCCCGAGCGCAGCTTGAGGTAGAGCTCGTTGACGAGCGCGGTCGGCGACAGCGTCGACCCCGGCGGCGCCAGGCCGCCCTGGCGGCGCGCGCAGCGCTTCAGCTCGTCGTAGACGAGCGCGTACGCCGCATCCTGCGCGGCCGCGTCGCCCGAGCGCGCGGCGTTCAGCAGCCCGGTGATTTCCGCGTCGATCCCCATCGCCCCGGCACCCGGTCGTATCCGCCACCAGCATAGCCCGGTTCGTGTGCGGACGCCGCGCCGCGCGCGCGCATGAGGGAATCTACCCCGCGACCGGCGGCGGCCGCGGCGCATCCTGGCGTAGCATGCGCGCCATGACCCCGGTGGAAACGGTTCCAGCACAGCGCCCCGGCGACCTGCACGGCGTGCCGGAACGCGGCTGGCGCGGCAGCGGCCTCGTGGTCGGCTGCGGCCGCTACGCGCCCGGGCTGCGCATCGGCCGGCACGACCATGAACGCGCGAGCCTCTGCCTCGTCCTCGCGGGCGCCTACGAGGAACGCTACGGCCGGCGCACGCGACGTGCGGTCGCGGGCACGCTCATCGCGCACCCCGCCGGCGAAGTGCACGCGGATCACCACGACGCGTGCACGACGCGCCTGCTCACGATCGAGGTCGACGACGACGCGTTGCATGGCGGCGGCCCGGCCGTATGCCTGTTCGACGATGCATGGGACTGCGATGCGACCGCGCTCGTGCCGCTCGCGCTGCGCCTGCGCCACGCGCTCGACGCACCCGCCGCGGAGCGCGAACTCGTCGCCGCCGAAGCGGCGTGGCAGCTGGTCGGCGGCATCGCACGGCATCGCCAGCCCGACGCGACGCGCGCACCCTGGCTGCGCGCGGTGCGCGACCGGCTCGACGCCGCGCTGGAATCGCCTTCGCTCACGGCACTCGCCGCCGGCGCGGGCGTGCATCCGATGCATCTCACGCGCGCGTTCCGCCATGCGTACGGCTGCAGCATCGGCGACTACCTGCGGCAGCGGCGCGTCGCGCGCGCGGTGTGCCTGCTGGTCGACACGCGGCTCGAGCTCGCCGAGGTCGCCGCGGAGGCCGGCTATGCCGACCAGTGCCACCTCACGCGCCACGTGCGCGCAGCGACCGGGCGCGCACCCGGCGCGTGGCGGCGCGCGTTCGGCGACCGCTGAGCGCGGATGCTTGGCGCGTTCAAGACGCGCCGGTCGCCCGCGTGCGAGGCTCGCCGCATGAATCTCCTTTCGTTCCACCTCGCCCTGCTCCGCGCCGCCGTCGCGTTCGGCGTGCTTCCCGTCGCCGCAACGGCCACGGCCGTCGATGCACCCGCGCTGCCAGGCCCCTCCGCGCCCGCGATGTCGGCGCGGGCATCGATCGATCTCTCGCGCTACTTCGCGACGCGCGAGGCCGCGCTTGCCGAGCTCGACGCCCTGCAACGCGAGGTCGACGGCTGGCATCCGGACGCGTCGACGACGTTCGCCGCCGTGTTCGATGCCGCCGAATCGCTCGCGCGTCGCGCGCGCCGCGTGTCGGCGTACGTCGACATCCTCGCCGCGCGTGATCTCGACGACGCGGCGGCGACGCAGGCCCGCAACCGCGTCGACGCGCTCGGCGACCAGCTCGCGCGCAGCCTCGACGACGCCTTGCGCGTACGCCCGCTCGCTGCGTTCGACACGGCCGCCGCCGGCGACGCGCGCCTCGCGCGCTATCGCCATCTCGCCACCGACGCCGCTGCGCGCGCCGCCCACGCATTGCCACCCGACGCCGCGAAACTCGCCGACGCCGCGATCGAGCCGCTGCTGCGGGACGCCTGGACGATCCACCAGCGCGTCGAACGCCTGCCGCTGCAAGGCCAGGCCGACGGCGCCGGCGACGCGAAAGCCGCCGACCGCGCCACGCGCGAAGCCGCGTGGCGCCGGCGCTGGCAGGCGACGCAGGCACGCGCCGAGGTCGACGCGACCTTGCTGCTCGGCATCGCCCGCACGCGCCGGGCGCTCGCGCAGGCGCGCGGATTCGCCGATGCGCCGTCCGCGGGCTACGTCGAGCGCGGGCTGGACCGCGTGACGGTCGAACGCTCGCTCGCCGACGTGCGTGCACACCTCGCGCTGTACGGCCGCTACCACGCCTTGCGTGCGCAGCGCATCCGCGCCGCGACCGGCATCGACGACGTGCGCCCGTGGGATCTCGACGCCGGCTCGGATACGTCGCCGCATTTCACGCTCGCCGACGTGCGCACGATCGCGCCCGCGGCGCTCGCACCGCTCGGCCGCGACTACGTCCGCGCGTTCAGCGCGCTGCTGTCGGCCGATGCGCACCGCCTCGATCTCGCCGACGTGCTCGGCCGGCGCGAAGCGGGCGGTTTCTCGGTGAGCGCACCCGGTACGCCCGCCGGCCTCTACGTCGCCGCGTTCGGCGGCACGCTCGGCGACCTGCGCGTGATGCTGCACGAAGGCGGCCACGCGATCGCCGCGCAGATCGCCGACGACGCCGGCACGCCGTCATTGCTCGCGCACGGGCCGAACGGCCTCGTGGAAAGCTACGCGCTGCTCAACGAGTTCCTGCTCTACGACCACCTCGCACGGCACGCGCGCACGCCGGCCGAGCGCGAGCGCTACCTCGTCGCGCTCGTCGACGACATGGTGTTCCAGGTGTTCGGCTCCGCCGAGGAAGCGACACTGGAGCAGACGATCCACAACGAAGCCGCCGCCGGCCGCGTGCGGTCGGCCGCCGATCTCGACCGCGTCACCACCAGCGTGCGCAGCGCCTTCGAACCCTGGCCCGCCGACGTGCTGCACGCCTCGTCGAGCTGGTGGGCGACCAAGCGCCTCTACTACCAGGACCCGTTCTACCTCGTGAACTACCTCTACGCCGGCGTCATCGCGATCAACCTGTACGCGGAAGCGAAGGCGCATCCCGCGACGTTCGCGACGCGCTACCACGCCCTGCTCGCACGCGGCTACGACGCACCGACGGAGACGTTGCTCGCGCCGATGCTCGGCGATGGCGTCGCGCTCGATGCGCTGGGGACGCGGGCGTTCGAGGTGATCGGGGCGAAGCTCGATGCGATCGATGCGGTGCGGCAACCCTTGCACTGAAGAGGCCCGCATCCATTTGAGCGCGATCAGTAGGGATCGAAATCGAGTGACGCGTTCAGCTTCGACAGCGCGGAAACCGCTTCTGCCGACAGGTTGAACGAAGGCCTCAGTCCGTCCGGCAATA
>Ga0068853_100004873_pt1 | contig 10439 bp, 5 predicted proteins | sample KBSCornC32_FD_65655 | JGI IMG/M metagenome (GOLD analysis project Ga0068853, IMG submission 65655) | Corn rhizosphere microbial communities from Kellogg Biological Station, Michigan, USA - KBS Corn C3-2 | ecosystem: Host-associated > Plants > Roots > Rhizosphere > Soil ... | reverse complement strand
ACGGCAGAGCCTACGAACGAACCCATGAGCGATTGGCTGACCGCCGGCGCGCCGCACGTCTGGCGCCCCTACTGCCAGATGAAGACGGCGCGGCCGCCGCTGCCCGTCGCGCGAACCTATGGCGCGCGCATCGTGCTGGAGGATGGCCGGGAACTGGTCGACGGGATCGCCTCCTGGTGGACGGCCTGCCATGGCTACAATCACCCTCATATCGCCGCCGCCGTCGTCCGCCAGCTGGAGCGGATGCCCCATGTGATGTTCGGCGGCTTGGCGCACGAGCCCGCTTACCGCTTAGCCGACCGTCTCGCCAGCCTTCTACCCGGCGACCTGAACCACGTCTTCTTCGCCGAGTCCGGATCGGTCGCCGTCGAGATCGCCATGAAGATGGCGCTGCAGTTCTGGGTCAACAGCGGCGTGTCGGGCCGCACCCGGTTCCTGGCGTTCCGCGGCGGCTATCACGGGGACACGCTGGCGACGATGACGGTGTGCGATCCGGAAGAAGGGATGCACGCCCTGTTCGCCGGGGTCATGCCCGCGCAGGTCATCGCCGACCTGCCGGTAGATGAGGCCTCGACCGCCGCGCTGGATGCACTGCTGGCCGAACGCTCGGGCGAGATCGCCGCAATTCTCGTGGAACCGCTCGTGCAGGGCGCCGGTGGAATGCTGTTCCATTCGCCAGACGTCCTCAGGCGTCTGCGCGACCTCGCGGACCGGCACGGCGTGCTCCTGATCTTCGACGAAATCTTCACCGGCTTTGGCCGCACCGGCTCGCTGTTCGCCATGCAGCAGGCCGGCATCGAGCCGGACATCGTGACGGTGTCGAAGGCGCTGACCGGCGGCACGCTGCCGCTGTCGGCGGCCGTCGCCTCGCGCAAGGTCTTCCAGGCCTTCTGGTCGGACGATCCGGGCGCGGCGCTGATGCATGGGCCGACCTACATGGCTAACCCGCTCGCCTGTGCGGCGGCCAACGCCTCGCTGGACCTATTCGAGGATGGCGCCTGGACCGCCAACGTCCAGCGTCTCTCGCGCGGGCTGGCGGAGGGCCTTGAGCCCTGCCGTGATCTGCCCGGCGTCGTCGATGTCCGCACGCTCGGCGCCATCGGCGTCGTGGAGTTTGAGCAGCAGGTCGACACAGGCGGCCTTTGCGCCCGGTTTGCGGACGAAGGCGTCTGGATCCGGCCGTTGGGCAAGGTGGTCTATCTGACGCCCGCCTTCGTCATGAGCGACGACGATCTCGCGCGACTCACCGGCGCAATGCGCAAGGTCCTGGCCTGAACGAAGAAGAGGCGGCGGATCGCTCCGCCGCCTCTGAGAATCGGAGCCGAGAGAGGGTCGGCTCGGAGGTTGTTCCTGCGTTTCCCCCGAAAAGCAGGAACCGCCGTCAGCGTCGCTCGGGTCCCCCAACCTCTGCGACTGATGGCCCGGATTGGCCGGACCACCGATTCCCCGGACGTGGGCTGCACCGGGAAAAGCGTAGAACCACTCGACGAGTATCGGCCTCAAGCTGGCGCTGAAATGGAAGCCACCCCCCAGCGGCTGATCCGTCCCTGCGTCTCGAAAACGCGGCCGTCTTCGGGCCGATATCGTCGAAGTGTTCCTACCCGTAACCGCGAGGACGGCTTAGCGCCCGCGGTTGAGAGGAGAACAACTGACATTGACATCAATGTCAAGAGAGCCGCGAAACGCTTGTTGTGGAAAATGGGTAATCTCGCGCCGCGAGCCTTCTCACCTTCCTGTGAAGCTGCAATCTCGGGCTGATTCAGGCCGGGCTGACGACTTCGGAGGAGGCTTTGGCGGCGCCTTTTGGGGCCCGTTTGGCCGGCGTTTCGCCAAGCCGCTCCAGCAGTGAGTCGTACTCTTCCCACAGGCGCTGTGGCAGCCGCTCGCCGAACCGCTCGTAGAAGGCGGGAATCAGCGAGGCTTCTTCCTTCCAGACCTCGACGTCGACGCTAAGCAGTAGCTCGAGCTGCCGCTCCGTCAGGCCAAGACCCGAGGTGTCCAGCGACTGCGGCGTGGGCAGGTTGCCGATTGGCGTCGGCCGGGCGTCGGCCTTGCCGTCCAGGCGCTCGGCGATCCACTTCAGGACGCGGCTGTTGTCGCCGAATCCCGGCCATACGAACTTGCCGTTCTCGTCCTTGCGGAACCAGTTCACGAAATAGATGCGCGGCAGCCTGGTCGGGTCCTCGGCGCTCTCGCCCATGTCCAGCCAGTGGCTGAAATAGTCGCCCATGTTGTAGCCGCAGAAGGGCAGCATCGCGAACGGATCGCGGCGCAGCTCACCGACCTTGTTCTCGGCCGCAGCGGTGCCTTCGGAGGCCACGTTGGAGGCCAGGAACACACCGTGCTTCCAGTCGAAAGCTTCCGTGACCAGCGGCGTCGCCGAGGCGCGGCGGCCGCCGAACAGTATGGCGCTGATCGGCACGCCCTTTGGGTCGTCCCACTCCGGGGCGATCACCGGGCACTGCCCGGCCGGCGAGGTGAAGCGGGCGTTCGGGTGGGCGGCGGGCTCGTTGGACTCCGGCGTCCACTCGCGGCCCTTCCAATCGGTCAGGCGGGCGGGCGGCTCATCGGTCAGACCTTCCCACCAAACGTCGCCATCTTCGGTCAGCGCGACGTTGGTGAACACGCAGTTGGCGTGCAGGGCAGCGATGGCGTTCTTGTTGGTCCTCTCGCCGGTGCCGGGCGCGACGCCGAAGAAGCCGGCTTCCGGATTGATGGCGTAGAGGCGGCCGTCCTCGCCAAAGCGCATCCAGCAGATGTCGTCGCCGATCGTCTCGGCTTTCCAGCCCGGGATGGTGGGCTGCAGCATGGCAAGGTTGGTCTTGCCGCAAGCGCTCGGAAAGGCCGCGGCGATGTAGCGGACCGCGCCATGAGGGCTGGTCAGCTTGAGGATCAGCATGTGCTCCGCGAGCCAGCCTTCATCGCGCGCCATCACCGAGGCGATGCGCAGCGCGTAGCACTTCTTGCCGAGCAGCGCGTTGCCGCCGTAACCCGAGCCGTAGGACCAGATCTCCCGGCTCTCGGGGAAGTGGACGATGTACTTCTCTTCGTTGCAGGGCCACGGCACGTCGGCCTGACCCGGCTCCAGCGGCGCGCCCAGCGTGTGGACGGCCGGCACGAAGAACCCGTCCTCGCCCAGCATCTCCAGCGCGCCCTTCCCCATCCGGGTCATCACCCGCATGGAGATGGCGACATAAGCGCTGTCGGTGATCTCGACGCCGAGCGCGCTGATCTTGGAGTTCAGCGGGCCCATGCAGAATGGGACCACGTACATGGTGCGCCCGCGCATGCAGCCGTCGAACAGGGGCTTCAGCGTCTCGCGCATCTCGTCGGGCGCGACCCAGTTGTTAGTGGGGCCGGCATCTTCCGGCTGCTGCGAGCAGATGAAGGTGCGGCTCTCGACGCGCGCGACGTCCTTCGGGTCGGAGGCGGCATAGAAGGAATTGGGGCGCTTCTCGGGGTTCAGGCGCTTCAGCGTTCCGGCCTCGACCAGCCGTTGCGTCAGTAGCTCCCACTCTTCGTCGGAACCGTCGCACCAATGGACACTGTCAGGCTTCGTAAGGGCCGCGATCTCGCGGACCCATTCGATAAGCCCGCGATGTTTGGTGGGGGCGTCATCAAGCCCCGGGATCCCCATTACGCCGCCCATACTGGCGCCTCCTCACACTGATAGGGCGCCGGGCGATCTATAAAGCCGCCCCTGACTCGCCCACGCGCAGCTTCCCATTGCCTAGACGGGCGGAAGGACGGGAGCAAGCCCAACAGCCCCGGTTGGACCCGACTATCCACCGCGTTTCAGCGTCTCGCGCGCAACCACGAGCTGCTGAATCTGACTGGTGCCTTCGTAGATCCGGAAGATACGAACGTCGCGATAGAGCCTTTCGATCCCGTGATCGGCCACGTAACCCGACCCGCCGAAGATCTGCACCGCGCGGTCGGCCACGCGGCCAACCATTTCAGAAGCAAAGAGTTTCGCCGCCGCGGCCTCGAGAACGATGTTCGCTCCCGCGTCGCGTTTGCGGGCGGTTTCCAGCACCAGCGCACGGGCCGCCAAGGCCTCGGTCTTGGAGTCGGCGATCATCGCCTGGATCAACTGGAAGTTTGCGATCGGCTGCCCGAACTGCTTGCGCTCGGAGGCATAGGCCACGCTGTCGGCGATCAGCCGCTCGGCGACGCCGACGCAGAGCGCCGCGATATGCAGACGGCCCTTGTCGAGCACCTGCATGGCGACCTTGAAGCCCTCGCCCTCTTCGCCGAGGCGGTTCTGGATAGGGACCTTCACCCCGTCAAAGATGACGTCGTGGATCTGGGCGCCGTGCTGGCCCATCTTCTTCTCGGGCTTGCCGACGGAAAGACCCGGCGAATTGCCGGGCACCAGGAAGGCCGACACCCCTGCCCCGCCCTTGGCGTCCGGATTGGAGCGGGCCATCACCGTGAAGAGCCCGGCCTTCCCCGCGTTGGTGATGTAGCGCTTGGTCCCGTCGAGGACGTAGTGGTCGCCCTCCAGCCGCGCCCGCGTCTGAACCGAGGCGCTGTCGGAGCCGGCCTCGGGTTCGGTCAAGGCGAATGAGGTGACGATCTCGCCGGACGCGACCCCCGGCAGGTACTTCGCCTTCTGCTCGGCCGTGCCGAACATCACCAGTCCCTGGCTGCCGATGCCGACGTTGGTTCCGAACTCCGACCGGAAGGCGGGACTGGCCTTGCCCATCTCGAAGATGACCAGGCACTCGTCTTCCATGGAGAGGTCGAGCCCGCCGTATTCCTCAGGGATCGACAGGCCGAAGAGGCCAAGCTCGCGCATCTCGCGGATGATCGGCTCGGGCACCAGATTGTTCTCGGCGACCTCGGCCTCGATGGGGCGCAGGCGCTCGGTCACGAAGCGGCGGACGGTGTCGACCAGCTGGTCACGGGTTTCGGCGTCGAGCGCCACGGGCGGCCTCCCTCGAAGTTCCCGACCCGCTTAAGGCGCCGGAGCCGCCTTTCAAAGCCGGTTCAGCCCGTATTGCGCAGACCCGCAGCCACGCCCGCGACGGTGAGCTGTATGGCCAGCCGCACACGCTCGTCCTCATGCCCGCCCCGGCGGCGCGAGAGCAGCTCCAGCTGCAGGTGGTTGAGCGGATCGACCGCGCCGGCCGCCAGCGCCACGGACTCGGCGAGGTCTGGCTGGTTGTCGAGCAGGCTCGACCCGCCCCGGATCGCCAGCGCCAGCGCGACTGCGGCGTCGTGCTCGCGCTGGACGGCATCGAAGATACGGGTGCGCAACCCCTCGTCCGGACAAAGCGCGGCGTAGCGCTGCGCCATCGTCATGTCCGACTGCGCCAGCGCCAGCTCCATGTTGGAGAGCAGCGTGGCGAAGAAGTCGTCCTCGGCGTGCAGTTCGCTCAGTTCCGCCGTCGACAGTCCCGCCCGCTTCGCGCCGCCCGCAAAGCCGTACCAGCCGGGCAGCATGAAGCGCGCCTGCGACCAACTGAATACCCATGGGATCGCGCGCAGGTCCTCGATCCTGCGGCTCTTGGTGCGCGAGGCCGGCCGGCTGCCGATGTTCAGCTGCACGATCTCGGCGATAGGCGTGGCGGACCAGAAGAAGTCCTCAAAGCCCGGCGTCTCGTAGACCAGCTCGCGATAGGCGTGGAAGGCGTTCTCGGCCAGCCGATCCATCAGGATGTCGGCCTTGCGCTCGCCCTCGTAGGGCTGCTTGCGGCTGGCCATCACCACGGCGGCGACGAGGCCGTCGAGGTTGCGCCGCGCGGTGGGCTGGTCGCCGTAGCGCTTGGCGATCATCTCGCCCTGTTCGGTCATGCGAAGGCGGCCTTGCACGGTGCCCGGCGGCTGGGCGAGCACGGCTTCGGCCGCGGGTCCGCCTCCCCGCCCGACCGATCCGCCCCGGCCGTGGAACAGTTGGATGCCGACGCCTGCCCGCCGGCACTCCGCCGCCAGCGCCGAGGCCGCCCGCGCCACGCCCCGGCGCGAGGTCACATAGCCGCCGTCCTTGTTGGAGTCGGAGTAGCCGAGCATCACCTCTTGAACAGGGGGCTCGCCCAGCGTGCAGCGCGAGACCGGCAACTCCAGCCACTGGCGCAGGACCTCGGGCCCGCGTTCCAGGTCGGCGATGGTCTCGAACAGCGGCGAGACGCGCACTGCGGCCGAGGGCTCCCCGCCGCACTGGACGAGCCCGCACTGCTTGAGCAGCACCAAGGCCTCCAGGCTGTCCGACACCGACGCGGCCTTGGAGATGACGTAGGCGCCCAGCGCCGCCTCGCCGTAGAGCCGCACGGCCTCAGCGGCGGCGTCGAGGATGGCCAGTTCCCTCGTCGTCTCTTCTGAATAGGCGGCGAACGGTGAGCGCAGGGGTCGCCCGTGCGCCAGTTCGTTGGTCAGCAGCGCGACCCGCGCGGGTTCGTCGAGCCCAAGGTAATTTGCCTCCGCGCCGGCTTGGGCGAACAGCTCGGCGAGCACCCGCTCATGGACATCGGCGTTCTGACGCAGATCGATGGCCAGGAGATGGAAGCCGCAGGCCTTCGCCACTTGCAACAGCGTCCGGAGCCGCGAGCCCACCAGCTGTTCGCCCAGATACTGCGCCAGCGAGTCTCGTACCGTCTCGAGGTCAGCGATGAACTCCGCCGCCGAGCCGTATGGTTCAAGGTGCGCCGGATAAGTGGCACCGGCCAACTTGTTTGAGGTGGCCGAAAGCCGGTCGAAAATCGTCTCCAGCGCGAGGCGGTAGAGCTCGTCCTGGCGATGAACCGAGTGCTCGGGCGAACGCGCGGCCAGCGCGCGTAGCGCATCCGTCACAGCCGACAGCTCAGCCGAGACGGCGAGGTCGAACCAGAGCCTGCGCACCTCGTCTGCGTAGAAATTGAAGATGATCCGCGCCTGCGACTTCAGCGCCAGCTGCAGCGTCTCGCCGGTGACGCCCGGGTGCCCGTCGCGGTCGCCGCCAAGCCACGAGCCCAGCTTCAGCGGCGTGCCCGTCTCGCCGTTGAGCCGGTCGCCCCACTGTTCGTAGAGCTCCACCAGCGCCGGCAACATCGAGTCCCGCACGATGGCGAGCGCGTTGCGGATTTCGTCGGCGGGCGTGATCTTCTCCGGCCGATGCAGGCGCGTGCGCCACAGCAGCGCGATCTCGCGGAAGATGTCGCCCCGGATGCGCGCATCGAGGCTGGGCGGCAGATGGTGGCGGCGAAGCGCCATCAGCCGCGAAATCTCGGCCTCCCGGTCGACGACGGCCCGGCGGCGCACTTCGGTGGGATGCGCGGTCAGCACCGGCAGCACGTCAAGCGAGGCAAGCAGCGCTTCGACTTCTTCGTCCGTTACTCCAGAGCGCCTCACCGCCTCGATCGCGGCCGGCAACGTGCGCGGCCGGTCATCGCCGTGCGTCGCCTCATCCTCGGCATGGCGTCGGCGACCGGCGACGTCCTCGCCGATGTTGGCCAGCATCGAGTGACAGGCGAAGGCGCGCGCCAGGAACACCGCCTCGTCGTTGGATAAGGCGTCGAACAGCCCCTCCAGCCCTTCATGCGTTCGCGCGGCGCGGGAAGCGCGCTCGACCAGCGCCGCAGCCTCCTCGCCGTCCAGATGCCGGATGGCGTCGATGAGCAGCCGGTCGAAGAAGTGCACGTTCTGGCCGACGAAGCGGCTGGTCGGCGATTGTGGGGCGTTCATGCCGTCAGGGTTTCAGGTCCAGTACGAAGGTCGCGCCCGGGCCGTCGGCGATGGAGAGCACGCCTCCCGCCTGCCGGGCGAAAGCTTCAACCAACCCGCGGCCCAGCCCGTTGCGCTTCTCATGAAAATCAGGTGGCAAACCCTTGCCGTCGTCCCTGACCATCAGTCGCCAGCCGGGACCTTCCGGCTGAAAGCTCACCGCGATCCGCCCGCCGGTCGTCTCGGTGAAGGCGTGCTTGGCGGCGTTGGTGACCAGCTCGTTCACCGCCAGACCGATGGCGACCGCCCGATCGCGCTCGATGGAGGCCGGGAAGATGTCGCACTCAAGCTGCACGATCTCGCCCAGGAACAGCGCCTCGGCGAGGTTGCGGCAGAGGTCTTGCAGGTAGATCGACATGTCGATCCGCGACATGTCGTGGCCGCTCGCATAGAGGTTCTTGTGCGCCTGGGAGATGCTCATCACGCGGTTCAGCGCGCCGGCCAGCGCCGCCTTCGCCCCGCTGTCCTGCGCCCGGGAGGCCTGCAGCTGCAGCAGGCTCGCGACCATCGCGAAGTTGTTGTTCACGCGATGGTTCAGCTCTCGAAGCAACAGCTCGCGCTCTTCCAGCTTCGCCTTGCGCTCGCCCGCCGCGCGCCTCGCCGAGTCGCGGAAACTGTGGGCGATGAACAGGACAAGCGCGCCCGACACGACGTTGATCGCGATCCGCGCCGCGTCCGCCTTCGTTTCCAGCGCAAAGCCCGCCCCCGGCAGCACCAGGTACCAGGCGCCGATCAGGCCCAGATAGAAGGCGATGACCCCGGCCCGCCAGCTGGACAGGAAGGTCGCCAGGATCGCGAAAGGATAGAGCAGCGCGAACGGCGCGGAGCCGGGCACGATCATCTGTAGGAAGATGCGGATCGTCGCCATCACGCCAAAGCAGAAGAGCGCGGTCGCGATGTCGATGATCAGGGGCGGGATCTTGGGCGCAAGCGCCGGCAGATCGATTTCACTCAGGCGCTGCATACCGACCCCACCAGCCTCAGGCGAACACCTTAGCGTAAGCTGGGCCGGGGAAAAGGGCGGTTACGCGATGCCGTCCGGGTGGTCTTCGTTGACGTCCACCCAGTCGGCGTTGCGCCCTTCGGCGATGGCGTCTTCGACGAGCCGTTGCGCCTCGCGCCGAGCCTGATCGCGGCTCGTGAAAATCTGGAGCGTGTCGGCGCCGAGGTTAACCGACCAACCCTCCTTCGCGCGGGCGATGAGATAGCGTTCGTGGGGACTCAGAACTGGTTTCATACGGTCGTAACCCCCGACCGTGCGGTGCAGTTTCAAAAAATCCCTTAGGAAAGAATGACTAGCGCTGATCAGCGAAAGCGGAATCCAGCAAAAGCCAGGCGCGGCCTTCGTTTGAATCGAGCAGCGAGCCGACCATGAAGCCCTCCGCATCGCGGCCGGCGGCGTCGGTCAGGCTGGCGGAAAAACGCTTGCGGAACCGCTCTGCCTGGCCGCGCAAGGCGGCGTCGGCGAAAAGGCGGCGCGCCAACCGCAGCACCGCAGCGGGCGCCAAGGCGCGAACGACTTCCCGCGCGCCCTCGACGTCCTGCGTCTGCACGGCGGCGGCGATCTCCTCGATCTTGCTCTTGGGCAGCAGGGCGTTCGGGTCGATGCCCATGGCGTCGAACTCGGCATTGAGGCGCTCGGACAGGTGCTCCGGGTCGGCGCCGTCCCGGTCGAGCGATTCAAGCAGGCCTTTCCAGCCGAGGCCCTCGTCCTTCTCCGACTCAGGCTCAGGCTCAGCCGCCTTCGGAACATCCGGGAACTCGGCTTCGGCGGTCGTCGGCGTCAGGCGCAGGCGCGGACGCAGCGACCCGGTCGCGGGGACTTTCGCCTGAACGGGCGGAGGCGGCGGTTCGGTCGGCGTAGGCACCGGCGCGGCGGCCTTTGCGGGCTTCGACGGCTCGGGCATCGGCCCGGCCACGACACCCATCAGGCGCACGGCCTCGCTGAGCAGTTCGTAGTTGGCGCGCACCCTCTCCTGGAAGGCGGCGTCGAGCGCCTTCGTCTCCTCGGAGGTCTTGCGGGCCGACGCGGTCATGTCGGTCAGGCTCTGGTCGATATCGGTGATGGCGGCGCGCGCGGCGGCGACCCAGCCTTCCAGCCGTTCGCGGGCCTTCTGGCCTGCCTCGTCGATCATCGTGGCCGATTGTTCGATGAGGCCGCGCGCCTCGGTCAGGCGGCCCTCGAACATGGCGTTGGCCTTCTGGCCGGCATCGAAGGCCGCTTCGTTCAGTTGGTCGACCCGCGCGCGGGCGCTTTCGGTGTGTTCTTCCGCCGCCTTGCGAGCGTTTTCGGCGGCTTCGGTGATGCGGTCGATGGCGGCGCGCAGGGCCTCTTCCAACGTCTCGCGCTCGCGGGCGGCGGCGGCGGTGAGTTCGATGAAGCGCTCGGCAGCGGCGGCCGTGAGGTGCTGGATCGCTTCGGCGCCCTGCTGGGCGGTTTCGCTGATTTCGGCGGTGGCGGTCTTCGACTGGCCGACCAGCTCGCCCATCCGGCTGATCCGCGCGTCGGCCTCGATCTTCAGAGCCTCCTGCTCGGCATGGAGGTTGTCGGCGAGCGTGCTGAGCGCGGTGCGCTGCTCGGTCAGCTGCTGCTCGACGCCTTTCATCTGCTCAACCACGCCTTGGGCGGTGGTTTCGAGGCGAGCGGTGTGGCGGACCATGTCCTCGCCAGCGCCCCGTGCGGCGGAGATCACCTCGCCCGCCGCGGCGTTGACGCCCCCTGCCTTGCCGATGGCGTC
>Ga0068853_100004872_pt1 | contig 10439 bp, 5 predicted proteins | sample KBSCornC32_FD_65655 | JGI IMG/M metagenome (GOLD analysis project Ga0068853, IMG submission 65655) | Corn rhizosphere microbial communities from Kellogg Biological Station, Michigan, USA - KBS Corn C3-2 | ecosystem: Host-associated > Plants > Roots > Rhizosphere > Soil ... | reverse complement strand
CAATTGAGCTGCTGGTAACAGTTCCAAAACTGAGTGCACTTTGTACGGTGGGTTCTGGAGCCAGTACATTACCCGTAACAGCTACTTCTTTAGTTACTGCACCTGCACTTGTATGCCGTATAATATCTCCATAGGGTATATAAGGATAAGAATACCAATATGGATTCATACGGGTATAAATAGTTGTTGGTGGTATGGAACCGGCAACAGGAGTTAATTGCAACGTATTACCTGGTACAAAAGGAGTATTAGATAAAGAAATTTCAAAAGAAAAAGGATCAGATCCTATATTTAAATTACCGGTAAGATAGTCTGCACTTACTACATAAGATTTTACACCGGAAGGAGTACCTATTACAGCAATAAAACTATCTATCTGAGCAGGAGTTACGTTTATCACCGAAAAATTAACCGGGTAGCTTGTAAAATAAACCTGGTCAAATTCCTGTGCAACAATAGCATTGGCATTTGCTGTATGTAATGCAGCTATGCCAATAAAGCCGTTAGCTGCAGGGACAAGCGTATTGTTTGTACCTGTACCCTGGTTAACATTTGCATTGCCATAATCCGGGGGTGCACCTTGTGCAATGGCGCCTGTGCCGGATACCTGTGGCAATGTTGATGTGAATATTTGCCATTGGCCTGCAGGAGTTCTTTTTACCCTAACCAAAAAACCAAAATCTGTTATGCCATTTACTGTAGTTCCGGAAGATGTAATTACGGTAGCACTGACTGCTCCATCCACAACATATTCAAGCCTGATATGGTCATTTGCCAGGTCATCGCCAAAAGCAATTCTATACCCATCCACAGTTGCTGAATTCACATTGGCTTCATTTGCATAAAGCCAAAAAAATGATTGATCAGCCGCAGTTGCCGCCTGGTTTCTTCTGCCAATAAAAAAGCCCCACTCCTGGGCCGCTCCCCAGGTACTTACCTGGCTGCTTAAATAATCTGAGCCATTTATTGCAGTAGTGTTTAGCCGTAAAGTTTTTGAATTTAACGCTCCCTGGCTAACATCACTATTCGTTATGATTATCCAGTTTGATGTGTTGCCAGTCCATACAGGATTTGTTGTAAAATTGCCGTCGGAAAAAGAATCAAAAACTGTTTGACAAAAGATCAGCGTGTTACTCAGCAGTATCAGTATCAGGAGTACAAACTTTTTCATTGGGATTTTTTTTAAAGATAGTCAAACTATTGCGGTTATACCCCACTAACGGATATTTGCAGCAATATGGCCATAAGTGTAGCTGGCAGGTTTCAGTTGTAATAACATAAAAACATAAATGCCCCCGGAAAAAAACCGGGGGCATTTATAATGGATTGCCAAAATTCTATTGTTTTACAAAACGAATAACCCTGGATTTTTCGTCAGCAATGGCGACCTGTATGCTGTAAGTTCCTGCGGCAAGCTGACTAACATTTATGGGCAGGCTGTTGAAGCCTGCAATGGCAGAAACGGTTTGCTTATTTACCAAACGCCCCTGCATATCAACAATGATTATATCCATTTTTGATGCAACTGCATTGGTAACATTTAATTTAAAGTTAGCATCCACAACCGGGTTAGGTGCAATGCTGATGATATCAAAACCTTTAACGGCATTCAGCAAAGCAACAATACCGCTGTATGATATCTTACCATCAATATCGATCATTTTCAGACGGTAATAGTTCATGCCTTTCAGCGGTTGTACATCAATATAATTAAATGGCTGGTCGCAACGGGCTGCGTCTGCAACAATGGTATTAATGTTGCTGAAGTTGCGACTGTCGGCGCTACGTTCCAATACCATCGTAGCTTTTGGCGTTGCACTGCAGGTAACTTTCCAGTTAAGCAAATGATTACTGCCTTGTTTCGCTCCTGTAAAATAATTGATGGTAATAGGCAAGAGACCGCTCACATTTGAAAGTGCATAAGGTGAGAACTGTGTGATGCCCGTTACCTTAACAGTGCTGGCGCCGGCTGTTCCCAATACTGGAGCCGGATTGCCCGAAGGTATCCAATAGCTTGTTCTGTGCCATGCCTGCACGTTTTCAGCGGTAGTAAAGTTTGCACCTGTTTGTCCTGCAGGCGAAGTCGCTTCGTCAAACTGGAATGTAAGGTCAGCACCCGCTGCCGGAGGATTTACAGAAGGCGTAATATTCCAGGTTACCAATACTGCCTTGTTGGTTGGAAAACCAGGATCAGCAACCAGTCCATCGGCTACTTTGGCTGTCCAGTTGTGACCGCTGCCATTTTCAATGATCAACGGATTGTATTTCGCATTTCCTATGGGCAATGTTTTACCTGTGGTGATATTGTTTACGGTTAGTGCGCCGGAGCCATCTGTCTGAATATAATTAGTTGATGAACCTCCTGTAATGGTACCATTAACAGTAAGATCATTTGCACCCAATACAACTTTACCGTTTGTTAAAGTAAGGTTGCCGCTAAGGGTTGTATTGCCTGCTAATGATTTATTACCACCACCACTTATAACAACATTTGCATAATCAGAACGTGCGGAAAAGGTTTGTGCACCTACCGCATTAAACTCAGTAGTTGATGAAGCGCCAAAACTAATTGCTCCTGTGTTGGCTAATGTGCCTGCTGCGCCAATACCATTTGTATTGGCAGATTTAAGCGTACCATTTATTATAACCCCACCGGCACCTGTTATCTGTAAAATGGGAGCATCCAATGTTCCATCCACCGTTACAGTGCGGGTGGTTGATACAGGAAGATTATTTGCTAGTGTTACACTTGCGCCGCTGCCAATTATCCAGTTAAGGTTGGTTCCTGTAAATGTACCACCCGATTGCGTAAAGGTTTTATTTACACCGGCCATTGTAATGGTGGCCACATCTGTTGAGCTTTGAAAAACTCCCCCCGTATGAGAAAAATTACCTCCTATACTTATATTACATACGCCGGTTACATTGTTATCAATGTCCATATCATCTTCAATGATAAAATTACCGTTAACAACAAGATTCAGATCTGCTGAACCCGTTAAACGTAAAGCAGCGGTGCCACTGTTCTGAACCCTGAAATTACCAGCCACTGTTGTCAATGTTCCAACGAGATTAGTAGTAGTTGAAGTAGGGCTGTTCCAGGTAAAATTGCCAAGGGTTTGCGAGATATTGGTAGGTGCTGCAGTTGTACCACCGGTTACTTCTACTGTTGAAGTGGCATCCCAGGTTGCTGTTGGTATTGCTCCACCATTTCTGTTATGCTGGTAAAGACTGTTTGCATTAAAAGCACCTGTTCCCGTAAACACATGAGTGCCTGCAGTATTAATTACTGTGCCATCAACGGTCAGGTCTGCACCAGCTCCGTCAGCTAACGTAAATGCGGCGCCCAGGGTTAATGTTGCCCCCGTTTCAACCACTACCTGGTCGCCTCCTGCCGCTGCTGCAACAGTTACGGTATGACCGGTACGAATGGTAATAGTATTTGCATTTGCATCAGGAATTAATGTAGCATCATTCCAGGTACTGTTATCCGGTGATGACTGCCATGTTGTACTGTTACCCCAGTTACCTGATACTTTGGAGCGGAAATAATCTGTTGCAGAAGAAGGTGTTTGTATATCAAACGGGTTACTAACAATACTTGTTACTGTTGATGCTGCAGTAAGTGTTAAACCCGTACCTGTAGCAGTATGGGTTAAGGTAGCAAAACTTGCAAAACCTGCAACTGCAGCAATTGAAACAGGTGAGCCCGCTAAAGTTCCGGTAGATGTGATATCAATATTCGAAACAAAATCAAGATCACGATTGCCATTTGCATCATTGGCACTCACCGTAACTGCAGGTGTCATCGCTGCGTTCACTCCCGTAGGCGTTGTGGTGTTTTGTACATAAGCCAATTGCGAAGCTGTAACAGTAACTACATTTTTACTCAATCCCGAACTCACGCTTTGACTTGCAGCAATAACAGAACTCCCGCTTGCCGCAGTGGTAACACCTGAAGTTTGAATTAAGAATTCAAATTGCCTTCCATCAATCGTTGTGGGTAATGTACCTCCCAATGCGGCTTTCAGCCATATCTTTAATGTGTATGTTTTGTTTGCATCGTCAGCAATATATCCAATATCAGTTGCCAATGTATTAGGCAATGCTGCAAAAGTGATGTTGGCAGCATTTATAGTTCCGGATGCTGTGTTTGTACCATCCGAAAGTTCGGCACCGGCAATTGCCTGAGTCCAGTTAGCCAGTTGAGCAGCATTATTACTACCCTGGTTTAATACTATTTGACTGATCAGCGTTGGATTGGCATCGTTGGTTGCACCATCATCTGTAACAGTAAAATCAAAATTTAAAGATGCGGTACCCAATGTATTAACTAAAGAAGATAAAGTTGCAGGCTCTGCCCCTGCACCAGCAGTGATGGTTGAAGTACCGGCAACAGCACCGGCACTTGCTGTAATACTAAAATTATCAATGCTAATTCCCTGACCATTGGTTGAGCCGCCAAGCCCTGTAAAAGTCCATCTTAAATAGTAACTTGTTCCATTAGTAATAGAAAGCCCTGTTAAATTAAAGCTTTTGTTGATTGCGGTTGGAGGATTAAATATCGTTGTATTATTAACATCTGCAGCATAAGATTGATCTCCGCCTGTTGCAGAAATTGTAGCTGTACTAGTATTCCCGTGAAAGAAGGTCCAATCAAATTGTCTGACGCCTGATCTTGATTTTTCATAATCGAAAGAAATTGCCAGAGAGGTTATAGTAGCACCCGTATTATTTGTAAAACTTAAAATAATAGACCTTGGACCAGTGAAAGTACCTGTAGTTAAAAAACCTAATGACCTATCAGTTGCGGACGCTGTTACTCCATTTGCCCAGTTGATTATTCCTCCAGCTGAAGTTCCCGTAACTACACCTGTCCCGGTAGTTCCATATGCCAGGGTAGTTGCAGTAACCCCAGTTGCCCAGTCACTGCCAACTTTAAATCCTGTTGGTAAAGTCGCAGTACCGCTGGTACCCATTCCATCAAAATTTTCAGGAAATGCAGTTCCGGTACTGGTGATACTTATCTGTCCCCAAACCACCACACTGCAAAAAAGCATTCCAATAAAAGCGTAAATTTTCTTCATAAATATTAGTTTGTTTTGATCTTATTTGAATAGAGCGATAAACTCAGGTGAAAGTTTCAATAGTTGAAAATAATTTGGGGTGGCTGGTTGATCCGGGCCGGATCCGCTGAGATTTTCGGCAACATTCGTGCTGCCATTTGCCTGTCAGATCTATATGTAATTAACAGGTAATGAATACGGTCTCCAACATAAACACAAGACAATAATTTGCCTGTTATAAGGTAAATTTTCTTCACAGTATTGAACTTTTAATCAGCGATAAAAACCAGTAATTACAAAATAAAAAATGCCTGACAGGAAAAGGATCAAAGGGATTTTCGAAGGATATGCGGCAAGATATAGAAATTATTTTTACGAAAATAAATTTAATCTCCTTTTGTAGTACAGATACTACAAACTGTTGCCAGCGCCTGCCCTGACTGCATTTGCGCTGTTCAACATTTTCCTGTAAAAAGTTTTATGGTTGTAATTATAGCACCATACCCGCTGATAAATTAATTAACCAAAGCATATTATACATTAGGTAATAAAAAAATCTTACCTGCGCGGTTAAGTAGTTTTTTGCACTATTAAATTATTGTAAACAAAGGATGTACATTAAAACCGGAAGTTAACCAGGGAATGTTCAATTTTCCGAAGCATAATGGTTTGCCAGAAGCCGTTGAATGGCTCTGGCTTAAAAGCAACAGGGTTGTTGCTATTTTTTTATAATGGAATCCCCTAGTTTACCCGTGCTGTCCTGGATGATCTTTTTAGCACTATCTGCAGTATTCACTGCATCCATCAACGGAGACTCAGCTGCGGTAACAGAATCAGTTGTTGCTGTTTTTTCGGTACTGCCGTTATTACAGGCAGCCAAACAAAAACTGAGGCTTATAATTGCAAATAGCTTTTTCATAGTAATTTTTGTTTTAACAAAAATAAAAGAATTTTTCAAGCTCAAACCTATAAGGTTATTAAAACCTTATAGGTTTGGTTTAAAAAACCTAAAATTTGGTGTAAAACCCAGTAGATTTAATAAAGATCCTTATAAATTTGATACATGTCGAAATATTACGCCCCCCTATTACCAAACCAGGCATACCATGTGTTTAACAGAGCAATTGGTAACGAGCGATTGTTTAAAACGGTGGATAATTTCAGATACTTCCTGGCAAAAATGGCACAACATATTTTGCCTGTCGCAGAGATTTTTACTTACAGTTTAATCCCTAATCATTTTCATTTATTGATCCGTGTAAAAGACGAAAAGACAATAATCACTTACTTTGAATTGAAAAAGAAAAAAAGTTTTACCAGCTTAGAAAATTCATTAGCTGATTTTATCATGCAGCAATTCAGCAATTGGCTCAACGGTTATACAAAAGCTTTCAATAAAATGTACAATCGAAAAGGCTCACTGTTTATAGATTATTTAAAGCGTAGCTGCGTGGAAAAAGAAAGTGACTTTACATCTTTTATATTTTATATCCATAAGAATGCAGTTCACCATGGCCTTTGCAGAAAGATCGGGGAATGGAATTATGATAGTTACAGATCATTATTAAGCGAAAAATCAACTTTATTACAAAGGGAAGAGGTCATCAGTTGGTTTGGTTCCAGGGAATTGTTTATTAAATTCCATACACAACCCATACAGCTAAAGGAAATGGATCTCGAATTAAACCTATAGGGTTTTTAAAACCTTATAGGTTTGCCTACTTCTTCCTGAAAAACAACCTCACGGGCACACCACTGAAATTAAAATTCTCCCGTAACTGGTTCTCCAGATAATTCTTATAAGGTGTTTTAACATCATCGGGGTAATTACAGAAAAAAGCAAAGCTTGGTGTAAAAGTAGGCAGCTGCGTTACATATTTTATCTTCAGCTGGTTGCCACGAACAACCGGCGGGCGATAAGCTTCAATAACTTTCTGCATTACTTCATTCAGCTGCGATGTGGCTATCCTTCTTTTGCGGTTCTCAAACACTTCAAGCGCCATTTCTATACTTTTAAATATGCGCTGCTTTTCGGTTACCGAAATAAATATAATGGGCACATCACTGAATGGCGCAAATTTTTTCTTTAACTCCTTTTCATAATCTTTTGTTGTATTGGTCTTCTTTTCATCTACCAGGTCCCACTTGTTAACCAATACCACAATACCTTTTCCTTTTTTTTCAGCAAGTGCAAAAATGGTGAGGTCCTGCGCTGTAATACCTTTACCGGCATCCAGCATCAACATACACACATCCGATTCGTCAACGGCTTTAATGGCACGTATCACCGAATAAAATTCAAGGTCTTCATGCACTTTTGCTTTACGCCTGATACCTGCCGTATCTATCAGCATAAATTCCTTATTGAAAAGATTATAGTGTGTGTGAATGGTGTCCCTTGTTGTACCGGCAATATCACTTACAATGGTACGCTCCTGTCCTATCAGGGCATTCAATAAAGATGATTTTCCAACATTTGGCTGACCAATGATGGAGATCTTCGGCAAGTCGGTTTCAGCGGATGCTTCATCCGAATCCTTTTCACTGATATTTTCTGTGATCGCGTCAAGGATCTCTCCCGTGCCGCTGCCGCTGATAGAGGAAACAAAAAAAATCTTGTCGAAGCCGAGCGCATAAAATTCGCTTGCTTCCATCAGGCGTTCGTGGTTATCCACTTTATTAACTACCAGGAAAACGGGTTTGGTACTGCGTCGAAGCAGGTCAACCATCGAATTATCCAGTTCGGTAATGCCGGTTGCAGCGTCCACCATAAAAATGATGGCATTGGCCTCTTCGATGGCGATGACCACCTGTTTACGGATCTCTTTTTCAAAAATATCATTGCTACCCGCAACAAAACCGCCGGTGTCGATCAGGTTAAAAGATTTTCCTGCCCACTCTGCTACGCCATACTGCCGGTCGCGTGTTACCCCGCTGATATCATCAACGATGGCTTTACGCTGCTCCAGCAAACGGTTAAAGAATGTACTCTTGCCCACATTGGGCCTGCCTGTTATTGCTACTGTGAAACTCATACCCCTGTCCCCTAAAGGGGAACTTAGTTTTAATGTTTAAAATTATTTCAGCCGCTCTAAAAATTCACGATGTCTGAAAATATAAATGATCTTTAAATTTTGTGAGCCCGGTTCCCCCTTTAGAGGGCGGAGGGGGCTTCTTTAATATCCGTATTCCTTCAACTGAAACTCATTATCCCGCCACTTGGGCCGCACTTTTACAAATAATTCCAAAAATACTTTCCGGCCTAAAAACGCCTCAATATCTTTCCGGGCATCTGTACCTAATTTTTTTATCATCGCACCACCACCGCCAAGGATAATGCCTTTCTGTGTTTCCCGCTGCACAATGATCTCGGCACTTATTTTCGTAAGTGTTGCTTTTTCTTTAAACTCCTGTACCAGCACGGTTGCATGATATGGTATCTCTTCGCCATACAATAAGAATATTTTCTCCCGTATCATTTCGCCCACAAAAAATTTGGTTGGCATATCACTCAGGTCATCGCCTTCGTAAAAAGGTTGTCCTTCCGGTAAATAAGTAAGTATGCTTTTTAACAACTCATCAATTCCCGTTTTTTGTAAAGCTGATAAAGCGATTACTTCTTTACAATAAGGCTGCGCTGCAAAAAAAGCAGCAGTTGTTTTTAACTGCTCTCCATTAACAGTATCGGCCTTGTTTAAAATAACAATAGCTGGTGCCTTAAGACGCAGTGCACTGAAAATAGCATGACTCTCATCTGTATTTTCCCTGACATCGGTTATCAGTAAAGCCACATCTGCATCTTCCAGGCTGCCTTTTACAGCTTCCATCATTTTTTCGTGCAGTTTGTATTTGGGTTCTATGATACCAGGCGTGTCAGAAAAAATGATCTGGTAATTTTTTTCAGTAAGTATGGCTTTGATGCGGTGCCTGGTGGTTTGTACTTTGTGCGATACGATAGCCATCTTCTCTCCCATCAGCGCATTCAATAATGTACTTTTCCCCGCATTGGGCTTACCAAAAATATTTACGAAACCTGATTTCATTGAATGTGATCATTTTAAATAAATTGATTATCACAAACATGCTTAAGAATGGAGGAGATAATCAGATTCATCAGTTTAACTAAACTGAGAATAAAAATTCGTTTTAAATCAGAAAAGGCTCAATCGAGCCTTTTGATTTTGTAGTTGCGAAGACTGGGATCGAACCAGTGACCTTCGGGTTATGAGCCCGACGAGCTACCGCTGCTCTACTTCGCGGTGCAAAACTAAGGCTTTATAACTTTGCTGCCAAATAATATAAACCGTTATAGCATTATTTTAAACCCAGCGATCTGTATCCCTTTACTGTATTGCGTTATACAGGTTTACCGTTCCAGTTTACGATTTTCATTCGCCAGTACCAATAGCCGTTTTTCATTACCCACTATCCACACGATATCATTTTCTTCAAATACAAAGGAAGATGGAGGATTTAATATCCTTTTGCCGCCTCTTTCAATACCTGCCACAATACCCTTTGCTCTTTCCCGGATACCCGATTCCCGTATACTCTTATCCAGCCATTGCGAATCTTTCCGGGTCAGCAGTTGTTTTAACACCACTTCCTGCCTTTTTTGTTGTTTATTTTGCAGGTACGGCTGCGCTTCCATAAAAAGTCTCAATGCTTTTAACTGTTCATCAGTTCCTATAGCCGATATCCTGTCGCCGGGATACACCCGCTCATCTCTTCCGGGAACCGTGATGATATTGCTGCCCCTCTCGATCATTGCAATATTGATATCAAATTTTTCGCGGAGCGATAATGCTTCCAGGGTTTTGCCCGCAACCGGTGAATCTGCTTCCACTTCAAAAGCGGCAAAGTGAGCGTCCCAGGGTGCCAGTGCATGCGAAGACGCCTCCTGCTGCTGCAGGGTTTCTTTTTCATAAAAATTTTTAAGAAACCGATTCTCAATAAGTATATAGTAAGCCTGCAGACGTCCCGAAAAAAGCAATAACAATACAATGATCAGCAATGCCACAGCCAATGCTATCCAGGGCGAGAATAAGCGATCACATAAAAAACCGGTAAAGAAAACAGCAAGTCCTGTTCTTAATATTTCCAGCATCAGCAACGGGCCACGGAATTTATTCTCCCGCCAAACCCGGCCGTATGCTTCCTGCTGTGTTCGTCTTGCCGTTAGTCCCCATAAAAACGGGGCAATGGCCAGCAGGGTTATAAATACCGTGATGAGTGCATGCCATTTATTACTGCTGAATAAAGGATGCAGGTATCGCAGCGATAAAAAAATGATACTGATAATGATCACGGCATTAACAACAATATTAAGCAGGTACGACCGCAATACTATGCGCCAGTCGCTCACCGAAGTAA
>Ga0068853_100004866_pt1 | contig 10441 bp, 6 predicted proteins | sample KBSCornC32_FD_65655 | JGI IMG/M metagenome (GOLD analysis project Ga0068853, IMG submission 65655) | Corn rhizosphere microbial communities from Kellogg Biological Station, Michigan, USA - KBS Corn C3-2 | ecosystem: Host-associated > Plants > Roots > Rhizosphere > Soil ... | reverse complement strand
TGATCTTCACGCTGGAGCTGGACCGCCGGCTGGCCGGCACCGGCATCGGCAGCTACGCCGCCCATCCCGGCTTCGCGGTGGACCCGGAGATCGGCCTGGGCAACCCGGTGATCGACGTGCTGGCCAAGCCGATGGTGCAGGACATGGCCGGCGGCGCCCGCCCAACGCTGTACGCCGCGACCGTGCCGAACCTGCGCGGCGGCACGCTCGTCGGCCCGGGCAACGTGTTGCGCACCAAGGGATCCCCACGACCGGAGAAGCCCTCCCCCAAGGCGACCGACCCGCGCCTCGGCCGTCGCCTGTGGGAGCTGTCCGAGGAACTGACCGACGTGCGCTACCTCAGTTCTTGAGCAGCTTGCTGACCAGCCGCAGCCCCTGCCGCGCCGTGAGGTGCGGCAGGTAGGCGCGGCCGATGGCGTTGCCGATCGACGGCAGCGCCGAGGAGTCCGGGTAGGCCATGAACAGCGGCCGGTACTCGGGCTGGAACTTGGCCTTGAACGACAGCAGCGACCGGAACCCGTACACCGGCTCCAACGCCTTGCCGGTGACGTCGAGAATCCGTTGCAGCGACGACACTTCCTCGCCGCGGTCCAGTCGGGCCAGCGGCGCGCCGGACAGGCTGAGGAACCGGGCGCCCTCCTCCTTCAACGTCAGCGCGGCCGAGGCGATCATGAACTCGGTGACGCCGCGGAAGCCGGCGCCGCGGCGGCGCATGAAGTCCAGCGTCCAGCCGACCGCCTCGCCGTCCTCGAACACCGGCAGCCAGCTGGTGACGCCGTGCACGGTCCGGTCCGCGTCCACCGCGATCAGGCAGCGCACCGAGCGGTCGGCGAGCTCGTCGAGGCCGCCGAGGGTGAAGCCCATCTCGGGCATTCCCTTGTCCGCCACCCATTCCTCGGAAATGGCCCGCACCTGGTCGCTGATGGCCAGCGGCGCGTCCGGATAGGACAGCCACTCGGCGGTGATGCCCTCCTTGCCGGCCTTGTTCAGCGCGGTCCGCACGTCCTGCCACTTCTTGCCGGTGAACTCCAGGTCGGCCAGCCCGACCACGGTGTCCTCGGCCACCTGCACGGCCCGCCAGCCCAGCCCCACGGCGGCGTCACGCACCTGATCGGTCACGCTGTACAGGCACGGGGTCCAGCCGTTGTCAGCGCAGAACTGTTGGAAGCCAACGACAACGTCGCGGTGCAGGGCCGGGTCGCCGACCGGTCCGCCGGTGGTCAGCGCGACCGTCGCCGACACCCGGTACGCCAAGGCCGCCTGCCGGCAGGGCGTGAACCAGTACTGGTTGCCCGGCCAGGTCGTCATGTACGCCAGCGAGGAGCCGCCGTGCTGCTCCATCAGCTTGCGGGCGTCCACGGTGGCCGCGGCGTCCTGCACCGGCTTGGCCCGCCAGAAGCTGATCAGCAGCCCGATCAGCAGCACCACCCAGAACACCGCGCCGGTGTACTCCCAGACCAGGATGGCCAGCCCGCCGGTGGGCAGGAAGTCGATGTCGGCCAGCAGCGCGTAACCGGGCGGCAGGTAACGGGTCGGCAGGTCGGTGAGCAGCAGCGTCAGGCTCGGCACCGGCTTGAAGTGGGCCCGGTCCATGTAGCCGATGCCGACGTACGCGGCCGAGGTGAGCAGGAACGTCACCAGCAGGCCGGCCGCGAGCCGTCGATAGGTGCGCTGCGGCGCGGTCACCGTGAACACGCGGCGGGTGCCCAGCAGCAGCCCGCACACCGCGAACGGCAGCACGATCGGCGCGATGTTCGGGATGACGTCGCTGAAGTTGGTCTCGCCGTAGAGGTAGCCGGTGACGAAGGCGACGCAGCCCAGGCCGAGCATCACGTTGAACACCAACGCCAGCCACCACGCGAAGCGGCGGCCGCGGCGCAGGCCCTCGGCTACGGCGAGTAGCAGCAGCGCCGGGCCGATCGAGGTGATGGCCGAGCCGATGCCGGTGCCGATCGTCTCGGCGGTGACCACGCGGCAGTTCACGGTGTCCTGCAAGCCGTTCGAGCAGTACTCGGAAACGGTGGCGGCGTCCACGGCCGGCGAGGCGAACATGTACTGGAGCAAGCCGAGCGGGCCGATGGCGGTCTTGGAGAACAGCGTCGCGACCGGGCCGAGCGCGGTGGCCGCGACCAGCAGCGCGACCAGGACCCTGGTCTCCGAGCGGGACGGCGCGTTGATCTTCACGCGCTGCGGGCGGCCCAGCACGGTCAGGCCGATGACCAGCCCGACCACACCGGCGGCCAGCCGCACGACGTCCTGGATCGTGCCCGAGTACAGCACCATCACGCCCGCGCCGACCAGCAGGAACAGCCGCAGCCGGCGTCGCCACATGGCGCCGAGCTGGCCGGACAGCGCCAGCCCGAGGCCGACGATGCCGGGCGACGCGCCGAGCGTGGTGTCGACGACGATCTGAGCGGTCCACGGCTCGCCGGTCTGCGCCACCAGCCACACCAGCGGGATCGCCACCAGCACGCCGCCGACCTGGCTGGCCAGCAGCACCAGCAGGGTGCGCACGCCGCCGAGGCGACGCTCGGCCGGCACGCCGATGCCCAGCAGCAGCACCGTGGTGGCGAGGTAGCCGGTGAGGTCGAAGCACCACATGCCGTTGGTGACGACCGTCCACAAGCGACCGCCGGCCAGGTCGTCCCAGGACACGGCGACCACGTCGAACAGGTTGTCCGGCGGACCCGCGGGCAGGCTGCCGGTGACGATCGCGGTCAGCCACAGCAGGCCGATGAGACCGATCGTGAACGGGGCACGCCGCAGTGCCGCCAGCACCCGGACTAGCCCGAAGCGATCAATACCGCGTCGCCAGCCGGCTAGCGTGGTCAATGGAGCTCCAGCCGAGAGAAGTCCGTCAGAAGTACGTGCCGCACCAGGGGGTGCGGTCGAGCAGGAACAGCCGGTCGACGGCGGGCACCGCCGCCGGGTCGAGCACGTCGACCAGGCCAGCCGCAGCGTACTGGCTCAGCGGACGGTCGCCGAGATAGGCCGCGCCCAAATCGGCGACACCCAGTCGGAGCTGCGCCTTCCGGTCGGTGCGCTCGGCGCCGTCCGGGCCGACCAGGTAGCGGCCGCTGTTGGCCGGCAGCAGGTCGTCGACGACCTCGAGCACCACCGGCTCGGCGTCGCCGTAGGTCCGTGCGGCCAGCGCCGCCGGCACGTCGACCAGCCGCAGCCAGGTCTCGTCCTCGTAGTCCTTGTACGTGACGGCCCGCGGGTCGATCAGCAGCAGTTCCAGGTCCTCGTCCAGCGGCCGGCCGTCGAAGGTCGCCGTGCGGACCAGGTCGATGCCGAGCAGGAACTTCAGCAGCGTGGCCAACGCGGTCGGCGTGGTGGCGAACATCGACCGCACCTTCATCGCGTAGGCGTAGTGCCCGTCCGGGAGCTCGACCACCTTGTACGCCGCGAAGCCGTCCTCGTGGATCGCCAGCCGCATGGCCTTCTCGCGGGACAGCACCATGTTCCAGTAGCCCTCGGACATGGTGATGCCACCGGGTCGGGCGGTCCCGAAACGCTGCGCCAGCTCCGGGACCAGCCGCTTGACCTCGTCCATGTCCTGCACCAGCCGGACCTCGCCGGCCACCGGCGCGCCGTCGTGCAGCCGGGCCTTGGCGACGTTCAGCTCGGTGGTACGGGACCGGGTGGCCACGCCGTAGCCGAAGCGGCGGTAGATCGTGCCCTCGGTGGCCCGCAGCGTGGCGATCGGCGCGGAGGTGCCCTCCAGGTGGGCCCGCATGATCGCGGTGACCAGGCCGCGGCGGGTGCGGTCCGGCCGCACGCCGACCCGGCTGACGGCGTCCATCGGCACGACCTTGCCGCCGGGCAGCGCCAGCACGCTGCCGTTGGCGGTCAGGGTGCCGGTGATGCCGGTGTCGTCGTACGTGCCGAGGACGGTCGCGCGGTCGAACGAGCCGTACGCGCGCGGCCAGTCCTCGTCGCTGGGCGCCTCACCGTGCAGGCACTGCCGGAACAGGGTGAGCGCGGCGCGCAGCTCCGCCTCGCCGGTGACGGTGCGGACCTCGTGCGGGGTGCTCATGATCCCGACTCTACTGACGCCGGTAACCGAGTTATTGCGGCTGCCCGACCTCGTAGTGGCCGTCGTCGCTCTTCACCGTGATCTGCACGTTCTTCTGCGCGCCGTCCACGGTCACCGTGCAGGTGAAGGTGCTGCCGGCCTTGACCGCCTGGTTGTCCGGGCACTTCACGTCGCTGGCCTTGAGCTTGTAGTCGTTGGTCAGCACGCCGGTGACGCCCTGCTCAACCTTGGCCGTGTCGAACACCTTCTTGGTGAACACGCCGGACACCAGGAGCACCACCAGCACCGCCACGATCAGCACCACCACCACGACGATGCCGATGATCAGGCCCTTCTTGCCGCCGGCCTTGGGCGCGGGCGCGCCGGGGAAGCCGGGGCCGCCGAACTGGCCGGGCGGCTGCTGGCCCCACTGCGGCTGGCCGGGCGCGGGCTGCTGGCCCCACTGGGCCGTCTGCTGCGCCGGCTGGCCGTAGGGGTTGAAGCCGGGCTGCTGCGGCTGCTGCTGGGGGTAGGCCGGCTGCTGGCCGCCGTACGGGTTGGGCTGCTGGTACTGCCCGGGCTGGGGCTGCTGGGGCTGGCCGTACGGGTTGGGCTGCTGAGGCTGCTGACCCCACTGCGGCGGCTGGGCCGGGAAGCCACCGGACGGTGTGCCGGGGTACCCGCCTTGGGGCTGTTGGCCCCACTGCTGCGGGTCGTTGCCCCCGGACGGTCCGTACGGGCTGGTCATTGTTGCCTCCGCGCTTCTACTTCAAGTCCGACATCCGGCCGCTTGGCCGCGATCAAACCACAGGTCGACCCCACCGCGTGGCCGTCATGGGCAAACGCGTGTCGCCTCGCACGCTGCCACCATCCCGGCGGCCACGGATCCGCCGTTCAGAGGGTGCCCATCGCCACCACCCCGCGCCGCAGCGCCTTGACCGCCTCGGCCGCCGTCGCGCCGACCGGATCGGCCTTGCCGACCACGTCGCGCAGCTGGTCGAGCAGGTCGATGACCTGCCGGCACCAGCGCACGAAGTCGCCCGCCGACACCTCCTGGCCGTTGGTCTCGGCCGCGGTCAGCACCTTCTCCAGCGACTCGCCGCGAGCCCACCGGTACACCGGCCAGGCGAACCCGGTGTCGGGCTGCCGGGTGCGGTCCAGCTTGTGCCGACGCTCGTCCTCCTCGATGGACGACCACAGCCGCATGGTCTCCTGCATCGCCGTCGACACCTCCGGCGTGGGCAGCCGCGTGTCCACGGTGCCGTCGCGGCGGGCCTCGAACACCAGCGAGGACACCACCGCGGCCAGCTCCGGGACCGTCAGGTTCTCCCACACGCCCTGCCGCAGGCACTCGGCCGCCAGCAGGTCGGACTCGCTGTACAGCCGGGCCAGCCGGCTGCCGTGCGGGGTGACACCGTCCCCGTCGGCGGCCAGGTAGCCGCGCTCGCGCAGCAGGCCGCGGATTCGGTCGAACGCCCGGGCCAGGGAGTGCGTGGTCGACGCGACCTGGCGCTCCAGTCGCTCGGTCTCGGCCAGCAGCCGGTGGTAGCGCTCGGCCCAGCGGGCGTGCGCCTCCCGGTCGTTGCAGCCGTGGCACGGGTGCGCGCGCATGGCCCGGCGCAGCGCGTTCAGCTCGCCGTCCTCGTTGGCGTCGACCTTGCCGCGGCGACCCTGCCGGTGCGGCGGGGTGATCCCCGTCTCACGCAGGCTGTTGGCCAGGTCGCGGCGGATCCGCGGGGACCGCCAGTCGACGTTCTTGGGCAGCCGCATCCGGCCAAGCGCCTCCACCGGGGCCGGGAAGTCGGCCACCGACAGCGTGCCGGCCCAGCGGTCCTCGGTGAGCACGAACGGCCGGGGCTCGCCCAGCGGGTCCAGGCCTGGGTCGATCACCACGGCGATGCCCGAGCGGCGGCCCGACGGCACGGCGATGACGTCGCCCTTGCGCAGCCGCTCCAGCGACTCCGCGGCCGCCGCGCGACGGCTGGCGCTGTTCTGCCGGGACAGCGCCTTCTCCCGGTCGGTGAGCTTGCGGCGCAGCTCGGCGTACTCGGCGAAGTCACCGAGATGGCAGGTCATGGACTGGGCGTAGCCGGCCAGCGCCTCCTTGCCGCGGTCGATGCGGCGGGACAGGCCCACCACCGAGCGGTCGGCCTGGAACTGGGCGAAGGACTGCTCCAGCATCTCCCGCGCGGCCTGCGCGCCGAGCTGCTGCACCAGGTTGACCGCCATGTTGTAGCCGGGCCGGAAGCTGGAGCGCAGCGGGTAGGTGCGGGTCGAGGCCAGGCCGCCGACCTGCTTGGGGTCGACGCCCGGCTGCCACACCACCACGGCGTGGCCCTCGACGTCGATGCCGCGCCGGCCGGCCCGGCCGGTGAGCTGCGTGTACTCCCCCGGCGTCAGGTCGACGTGGGCCTCGCCGTTGTACTTGACCAGCTTCTCCAGCACGACCGTGCGGGCCGGCATGTTGATGCCCAGCGCCAGCGTCTCGGTGGCGAAGACGACCTTGACCAGGCCGCGGACGAACAGCTCCTCGACCGTCTCCTTGAAGGCCGGCAGCAGGCCGGCGTGGTGGCTGGCGATGCCCCGCTCCAGGGCCTCCCGCCACTCCCAGTAGCCGAGCACCATCAGGTCGCCCTCGGGCAGGTCCTTCGTGCGCTCGTCGATGACGCCGCGGATGACCTCAAGATCCTCCACCGAGGTCAGGCGCATGCCGGCCCGGACGCACTGTGTGACGGCCGCCTCGCAGCCGGCCCGGCTGAACACGAAGTCGATGGCCGGCAGCAGACCGGCCTGCTCCAGGCGGCCGACGACCTCCACCCGTGACGGCGGGCGGAAGCGCGGGGGGCCGCCACGGGAGCGCGTCGCGCGGGGGCCGCGGCCGTGGCTGAACGGCACGTGATGGCGGCCCATCTCCTCGGCCCGGCGCAGCAGCTGCGGGTTGATCCGGGCCTCGTCGCCGCCGTCGTCGGCGAACAGGTCGACCACCCGGCCGCCCAGCAGCATGTGCTGCCACAGCGGCACCGGGCGGATCTCGTCCACCACCACCGTGGTGTCGCCGCGGACCTCGACCAGCCACTCGCCGAACTCCTCGGCGTTGCTGACCGTGGCCGACAGGCCGACCACCTTGACCGTCTCCGGCAGGTGCAGGATCACCTCCTCCCACACCGCGCCGCGGAACCGGTCGGCCAGGTAGTGGATCTCGTCCATCACCACGAAGGCCAGGTTGTGCAGCGCCGAGGAGCCCGCGTACAGCATGTTGCGCAGCACCTCGGTGGTCATCACCACCACCGGGGCGTCGCCGTTGATCGAGGAGTCGCCGGTCAGCAGGCCGACCTTGTCGGCGCCGTAGCGCGCGGTCAGGTCGGCGAACTTCTGGTTGGACAGCGCCTTGATCGGGGTGGTGTAGAAGCATTTGGCGCCCTGGCCCAGCGCGAGATGCACGGCGAACTCGCCGACCACGGTCTTGCCCGCGCCGGTGGGGGCGCAGACCAGCACGCCGTGCCCGTCCTCGAGGGCCTCGCAGGCCTCGCGCTGGAACGGGTCGAGTTCGAAGGAGAGCACCGAGATGAAGTCGGTCAGCCGGGGCCGGGTGGCGCGGCGCTTGGACGCCGCGTATGCCTCGGCCGGGGACCGGCCCGGTGATGCGCTGGAAGCCACGGGTCAAGAGTTTCACACCGGGCTGACAATTGCTTCCAAGATCTACTGTGTCGCCGCGCCGCGTCCCGCTGCGGGACGCGGCGGGACGACACTGTCAGGGGTGGCCGTCAAGATGTGTCTGTGCGGGTTGCCGTGGTGCCCACGGGTGCGGGTGGGGCGTGGACTCAGGAGCTGACCGAGGACGGTCAGCCGGTCGGTGACGCGCGCTTCGTGGACGATCTGGTGGCGGCGGTGGCCTCACGAGAGCGGGCATCGCCGCGGTGGGTGTGGTCGCACACGATGGACGTCTATCCCCGGCTGCTGGCCGCCGGGGTGCGGGTGGAGCGCTGTCACGACGTCGAGCTGACCGAGACGCTGCTGTTGGGGTACGTCGGCCGCTGGGGCGAGCCGCGGAGCGTGCCGGCGGCGTGGGCGCGGCTGACCGGCGGGCCGGTGCCGGCCGATCGTGCGCCGCGAGCCCGGGACACACAGCCGACGCTGTTCGACGCGGAGCAGCCGGCGGATCCGTTGGGTGGGTCGGATCCGTTGGCGGTGCTGGTCGCCGTGCACGCGGACCAGCTGCGGCGGATCGGCGAGACGGCGCTGCCGGCGCGGTTCCGGCTGCTGGTGGCAGCGGAGTCGGCCGGCGCGCTGGCGGCTGCGGAGATGGGGCATGTGGGGCTGCCGTGGCGGGCCGATGTGCATTCCGCGCTGCTCACGGAGATGTTGGGGGCGCGGCAGGCGTACGGCATCCCGCCGCGGAAACTGGGCGACTTGTCCGAACGGATCGCGGCGGCGCTCGGTGATCACCGGCTGCATCCGGACTCGCCGGCCGAGGTGCTCAAGGCCTTCGCCAAGGTCGGCATCCGGCTGCCGTCGACCCGGTCATGGGTGCTGAAGGAAGTGGATCACCCGGCGGTGCCGCTGCTGCTGGAGTACAAGGAGCTGTATCGGATCTACACCGCACATGGCTGGTCCTGGCTGTCGTCGTGGGTGCACGACGGGCGGTTCCGGCCGGAGTACGTGCCTGGTGGCGTGGTGTCCGGGCGCTGGGCCACGCGCGGCGGCGGGGCGCTGCAGATCCACAAGCGGGTGCGGCGGGCGGCCATCGCCGACTCGGGGTGGGTGCTGGTGGTGGCCGACGCCGGTCAGCTGGAGCCGCGGGTGCTGGCCGCGCTGGCCGGCGACGACAAGCTGGCGCGGGCCGGCAGTTCCGGGGATCTGTACCGGGCGCTCGCCGACGAGGCGTTCGGCGGCGACCGGCCGCGGGCCAAGATCGGCATGTTGGCCGCGCTGTACGGGCAGACCAGTGGCGAGGGCGCGGCGTTGGTGGCCGCGTTGCGACGCAAGTTCCCTCGGGCCGTCGACTACGTGGAGAAGGCCGCGCAGATCGGCGAGTCCGGCGGGCTGGTGCGGTCGTGGTTGGGGCGCACCTGTCCCCCGGCGACTTCGGGCTGGACCGGCGGGGCGCTGGATCCCGAGCCGGTGGAGGAGGTCTCCGACTCCGCCGCCCGCAACCGGGCCCGGGGGCGGTTCACGCGCAACTTCGTCGTACAGGCCAGCGCCGCCGACTGGGCGTTGGCCCTGCTGGCCACGTTGCGGACCGCGTTGACCGGCATCGGGGTCGAGGGGTCGCGGCCGGAGCTGGTGTTCTTCCAGCACGACGAGGTGATCGTGCACTGCCGGGCCGAGGACGCCGACGAGGTCACCGCCGTGCTCGAGCAGGCCGCGGCCACGGCCGGACGGGTCGTCTTCGGCGACACCCCGGCCCGCTTCCCGCTCGATATCGCGGCCGTCGAGTGCTACGCGGATGCGAAATAGCAGGATGTACCCGTGACAGAGACACCGATCCGGCTGGGCGTCATCGGCCTCGGCGTGATGGGTCGCCGCACGTTTGAGCAGGCCCTGCGGCACCCCGACTTCGAGGTCACGTTCGCGGCCGACGCCAACCCGTCGGTGGTCGAGACGCTCCAGGCCGAGCATCCGGAGATCCCGTTCCTCGCGCCGACCGAGTTCCCCGGCCATGTGGACGCGATCTACATCGCCACTCCCCCGTCGCTGCACGCCCCGTACGCGCTCTTGGCGTTGGGGCAGGGCATCGCGGTGTTCTGTGAGAAGCCGCTGGCCGTGGACCTGGCCGAAGGCCGGGAGATGGTGGCGGCGGGCGGGGTGACCGCGGTGAACTTCCCGCTGTCGGACACGAACGCGACCGTGTACCTGGAGAAGGCCATCCCCGACGCCGGCCGACTGCTCGGGGTGGACGTGCGGATGACGTTTCCGCAGTGGCCTCGGCCGTTCCAGGCCCCGGCGGCCTGGGTCGGCGAGCGGGCCGAGGGCGGGTTCATCCGCGAGGTCTTCTCCCACTTCGCCTACCTGACCGACCGGTTGGTCGGGCCGGTGCGCACGGAACAGGCCACAGTGGACTACCTCGGCGAGGGCAGCGAGGTCGCCGCGCGGGGTCTGTTGCGAGCCGGGGACGTACCGGTGCAGGTGACGGGGTACGCGAATGCCGCCACTCCCGAACACTACGAGTGGACGCTGTGGGGCACTTCTCGGTCGTACCGGCTGACCAACTGGGCGCAGCTGTCCACTTCGGACGGCGGTCCGTGGACGCCCGTCGAGCTCGCCGGCGACGGCACCGGCGCCGAGTCCACCCGCCTTTCCCTGTTCGCCCAGGCCATCCGCGGCCAGCGCCCGCCCAACCTGGCCGACTTCGCCGACGCGTTGCGAGTCCAGGAGGCCGTGGAAGCGTTCTACTCCTGAGATGACTGAGGGGTGTTCGGGTCG
>Ga0068853_100004863_pt1 | contig 10442 bp, 7 predicted proteins | sample KBSCornC32_FD_65655 | JGI IMG/M metagenome (GOLD analysis project Ga0068853, IMG submission 65655) | Corn rhizosphere microbial communities from Kellogg Biological Station, Michigan, USA - KBS Corn C3-2 | ecosystem: Host-associated > Plants > Roots > Rhizosphere > Soil ... | reverse complement strand
TCACGCGCGCCGCGCCGCGCACCACGATCCAGTGCTCGGAGCGATGGTGATGTTTTTGCAGCGAGAGCCGGCCGCCCGCCTTCACCACGATGCGCTTGACCTGGTGGCGCTCGCCGATATCGAGCGATTGATACGAACCCCACGGCCTGTGCACTTTGAGATGATCTTCCGTGACTTGAGGCGCGATCGTCTTCAATTTCGCAACCAGCCGCTTCAGGCCGTTGGCGTCCTTCTGACGCGACACCAGCACGGCGTCCTGGGTCGCCACCACCACCAGATCGTCGACACCCTCCAGCGCCACCAGCGCCTTGTCGGTCGAAACGTTGCAGTTGCGCGAATCCTCGAACACCGCGGCGCCCTGCGCGGCATTGCCTTGGCCATCCTTGTCCGACAGTTCCCACACCGCATGCCAGGAACCGACGTCGGACCAGCCGCACGCCACCGGTACCACGGCGGCGCGAGAGGTCTTCTCCATGACGGCATAGTCGATCGAGATCGCCGCGGCTGCTCCGAACGATCCGGCATCGAGCGTCACGAAGCCGAGATCGCGCCCTGCCTTCGTCACCGCATCGCTCACCGCTTGCACGCTGTCGGGATCCACATTGCGATATTCATCGAGCAGCACGCTCGCCCGAAACATGAAGTTGCCGCTGTTCCAGAAATAGCCGGCCTTGATATAATCGGCGGCCGTCACCGGGTCCGGCTTCTCGACGAACTTCGCCACCGCGCGGACCTCGCCGGCAATCGGCTCGCCGGGGCGGATATAGCCGTACTCGGTCGCCGGGCGCTCGGGTTTTACGCCAAACGTCACGATATTGCCGGCTTCGGCCGCGACCAGGCCATGGCGGCAGGCGGCCACAAAAGCGGAGGTATCCCGGACGACATGATCCGCCGCCAGCGCCAGAACCACAGCATCGCCGTCGCGAATTTGCGCAAACGCCGCGCCTGCGGCGATCGCCGGGCCGGAATCGCGTCTCATTGGCTCGAGCAGGACGTCTGCCTCGATACCGATCTCGGCAAGCTGCTCGAGCACCATAAAGCGATACGCCGTATTGGTGATAACAATCGGGCGCTCGAACAATGCGGCGTCGGAAACCCGCAACAGCGTATCCTGAAACGTCGAACGCATTCCGAACAGCGGCAGGAACTGTTTCGGACGCACCTCGCGCGAGGCCGGCCACAGTCGCGTTCCGGCCCCGCCGCACATGATGAGCGGAATAATTCGCCTGTCCATCGACTCCTCGAACCTCCCGCCCTCGACCGCTCCGGGCCTCTTTACCTGTCGCGCTGAGGGTGCCGCAATACCAAGTTGTCGGCTATTGCCAGATCGGCTTCAAAACCATACCAAGGCGGTCGTAATCCAACCGCGGTTGCCGGATCGCGTGATTTTCACCCTTCTCACCCTGACGAGCGCGGACGACATGCGTCGGATCCTGCTTTCGACGATAAAAATAGCGATCTCCGCGGCGCTGCTTTATCTCGCGCTGCGCAAGGTCAATCTATCCGAGCTTGCGTCACGTATCAATATTGCGAGCCTGGGCTGGATCGGCATGGCGATTGCCGTGACCTTCCTGCAGATTTTTGTCGGCGTGTTGCGATGGCGCGAGATCGGCGCGGAGTGCGGCGCGCCGTTGGCGACAACGCAGGCGATGCGCTTCAATTTGATCGGAACATTCTTCAACCAGACCCTGCCATCCTCGATCGGCGGCGACGCCGTAAGACTCTGGCTGGTCGCGCGCGGCGGTGCCGGATGGCGCGCGGCGACCTATTCCATCTTCGTCGACCGCGCAATCGGCCTGATCGCGCTTGCGATCATCATCGTTGCAAGCCTGCCGTGGAGCTACAGCCTCATCAGCGATCCTCATGGCCGGTCGGCGCTGTTGTTCGTCGATTTCGCGGCGCTCGCGGGCGGAGTGGGATTTCTCGTTCTTGGCAGGTTGCGCTGGCCCTGGCTGAAGCGCTGGTGGGGCACGCACCACCTCCACGCCTGCTCGGTGATCGCCAACCGGGTCATCTTCAGCCGCGAGCGCGGACCAACGATTGCGGTGCTGTCGGTACTTGTGCACGTGCTCGCGGTCGTCATTGCCTGGTGTGTGGTGCAATCGATCGCGGCGCCGGTCTTGTTCGGGCAGATTTTTCAGCTCGTCCCGCCGGTAATGCTGATCACGATGCTGCCGATCTCGATTGCCGGCTGGGGCGTCCGTGAAGCCACCATGGGCCTGGCGTTCGGCTACGCCGGACTGATGACCAACGAAGGCGTGAACGTGTCCCTGCTATATGGCGCCGTGTCGTTTATCGTCGGCGCCTTCGGCGGGCTGGTGTGGATTCTCAGCGCCGAAAAGGCGGCACAGGGCTCCGCACCAATTGAGGTGCCGGAATAACTGCCCCGACGCCGTCGATTGCCTTATTGCAGCTGGACGGGTCTGAATCGCCGCAATGTGATGCGTTCGAAGCCGGCTTTTTTGACAGGCTCATTTCGCCTCGATAACGTCAGTGCCATCGCGAGATGTCAATGAAGATCAGCGTCGTAACAGCCAGTTACAATTCCGAGGCAACGATCGGCTTCACCATTGAATCTTTTCTGGAGCAAGATCATCCGGAAAAGGAAATGCTGGTGATTGACGGAGCGTCCAACGATGCAACCCTGAGAATTGTCGAGTCATTTGGTTCAGACGCGATACGGGTTTTTTCAGAGAAGGACAAAGGCGTATACGATGCCATGAACAAGGGCTTTCACTTGTTTCAAGGCGCCGCGGTGGGATTTCTCAATTCCGACGATACATTTCACGATTCCGGCGCACTCGGAGACATCGCGGCGGCGATGCAGGACGCCGACATCGTGTACGGCGACCTCAATATGGTGACCGATCACCGCACCAAGCGTCTCGTCCGTTCCTGGCGGGGTGGGGTATTCAAACGCTATTCGTTTCAGCTTGGCTGGGTGCCCCCCCATCCCACCTTCTACATGCGCAGGGAGGTGGCCGAGAAGGTCGGCGACTACGATTTGAGCTACATCACCACCGCAGATTACGACTACATGCTGCGAGCCCTTGCGTTGAACAATTTCCGGGTGCGCTACATCCCTCGGATCATCGCGGACTTTCAGATGGGCGGTATCAGCACCAAGGGCTGGCGCGTCACTGCCTTGGGAAACCTGGAGTGTTTGCGATCGCGGCGCGTGCATTTGAACGCGCCCATCATCGACGCCGCGTTTTTCCTGCGTTTCCTCAGGCGAATTTTTCAAATCCGGAAGTCAGGATTGTCAGAACGGGCCGGCGGCCGCAGCCTGCTCGAACGGCGCAATTGAACCGAATTCCGGCACGGCATCCTTCAGAACGGCCTTGATGGTGGCCCGGTCGTCTTTGGCGATCGCCTGCTCAAGCGCCGCAATCCACTTCCGCAGAGCCAGCATGGGCGGTTCATTCGGCTTGGCCGCCATGATGCCGGCGACCCCGATCTCGACGGTCGGCTCCTCGGTGGCGAACAGGATTTCGTTTAACCGTTCGCCCGCCCGCATTCCGGTGAAAACGATATCGATATCGTGCCCCGGCTGCAGACCGGAAAGCCGGATCATGCGCTCGGCAAGGTCGACGATTTTGACCGGCTGCCCCATGTTGAGCACATAGACCGAAACGTCCGGACGCACCGGCGTCAGCGCATGCGCGGCTGCCGTAATCACCAGATCGCAAGCTTCGCGGATCGTCATGAAATACCTGACCATATCGGGGTGCGTGACCGTCACCGGCCCGCCCGCTTCGATCTGGGCCTTGAACTTCGGCACCACCGATCCATTCGACGCCAGCACATTGCCAAATCTGACGGAAATCAGCCGCATCCGCGGCTTGCCATCCAACTGGGCCGCCAGATCGTGATCCAGCGCCTGGCAATACATTTCCGCAAACCGCTTGGTCAGACCGAGCATCGAGACCGGCTCGATCGCCTTGTCGGTCGAGATCATCACCATCGCCTCGGCGCCGGAGGCGACTGCCGCGTCGGCGACGTTCACCGATCCGAAAATATTGGTCTTGACGCCCTCGCTCCAGTCACGCTCCAGAATCGGCACGTGTTTAAGCGCAGCGGCATGAAACACGATATCCGGCTTGAATTCATTCATCAGCTGCAAGATGCGTTCGCGGTCCCGGATATCCGCAATCCGTCCCTCGATCACAGCGCTGGTATTGTGGGCAGCCAGCGCTTCCGTGACCGCATAAAGCGCCGGCTCTGAATTTTCGATCACCAGCAGCCGGGCAGCACCGAATGTCGCGACGCGGTCGCAAATCTCCGCCCCGATCGATCCGCCTCCGCCGGTGACGATGACCGCTTTGTTTTTCACCAGGGCTTCGAGACGCGAATAGTCGATATTTTCGCTCGGCCGCAGCAACAGGTCCTCGACCGCAACCGTCGTCAACCGCGGCGCATCTCCGCTCTCCAGCGAGGGAAGGCGGCTGACGATCAGCCCAAGCCGGCGGGCCCGCATCAGGACGGCGTCGGGGCGCGCCTCCGGGTCGAATGCCGACGGCGTCATCACCACGCGCATGATCGGCTTGTTGCGCCTCGCGAAATCGCCGATCACGTCCTCGACATCATCGATCCCGCCTAGCACGGGAATATTCCGGATCGTCTGCCCGCGATCGGCCGGCGAAGGCGACAACAGGCCGACCGGCCAGATCCGCTTGACAGCGCCGCTTTCGATTCCACGCAAAAGAATTTCAGCGTCCGCTGCGCGGCCGATCAGCAGCGTCGGTGACGCATCCTCTGCCCTCGCGTGATGGCGCACGCGCGTATAGCGAAAATAACGATAGGCAAAGCGCGAGGCGCTCAGAAAAAACACCTCGAGAAACCAGTAGAGAACGATGGTGGTTTTGCCGAGAAAGAACGCGCCTTGAACATTCGGCGCCACCGGCGTGCCGTGAACGTTGGGCGCAACAAAAATATAGTCAAGCACCACGAGTGCCAGCGTCAGTACCGTCGCCGCGCGCAGAATATTCAGCGCATCCGGCAACGAAATGAAGCGCCATTTCGTGGTGGTCAGATTGAAGGCGTAGCAGACCACCACACTGAATCCGACGAAATAGGGCAGAATGCGCAGCAAAAGCGGCAGGCGATCGAAAAAGGCGTCACCCTCGAAACGCAACGCCAAGCTCGCCAACACCGCAAGCGTAGTCGCCAGCGCGTCATGCGTTGCAATCAACACATTGCGCAAGGTCAGATTTGAGAGACGCATCATTTTGCTGACCGGTAACAAGCAATATCGGGGCTATGCCATTGCGAGGCTGCTGATAGCTGATCTCGCGCGTGCATGCCAGCCGTCATGGTTTAGCGGAATTTCGGGGTTCCAGCGCAGCCTCGCGCGAGGCTGTCTTTAGCACCATTCCACCGGCGACGCCTACGCCCAGCACGTACATCCATCCTTCATGGAAATCGAACAGGTGAGAATTGAACAGCGAGGTGAAAATATTCTGCACCACCACCAGCAGTCCGATCCAGGCTGCCATACCCTCGCCACGGAACGGCAGCAGATGCACGAGCCACATCGCATATAGCACGGCAATTCCGATCAGGCCCCACTGGATGGCGACGTTCAAAGTCTGGTTGTGCGGATTGCCAACAACCTCAGCGGCCGCGCCGAACTGGGCAACGGCGGCCTCCTCAAAAAGAGCGCGTATCGATCCGGTCCCATGGCCGAAGATCGGGGCCTCGGAAAAAAACCGCAGCGATTTTTGCCAGAACTCAAGCCGCAACCCGATCGATGTCGGGAGGTTTCGCTCCTTGTACAATTGGTAATCTCTCGCAACGGTTTCGGTGGTCCGGCGCAGCTGCGACGATGTTGCCCACGCCAGCCCGCCGAATAGCGTCGCGGCGCACAGGATGATGACGATGTCTCGCCATTTCAGGTGAAGCAGCGCAAATACCGCGAGCATAATCGGCATCGTCACCAGCGCGGTCCGCGACACGATCACGAACATCATGCTGACGACAAAGCTTAGCGATAGTGCGATGAGAAGCGCCGCCAGCAAGATTCTTCTCGCCCGCAACAGCGTGACGATCGGATAGGCCAGCGCCACGGCGCACAAGGCGAATTCCTGGCTCTGGTCGATATAGTCTTTGACCGGAACGCCGTAGGCGGCCCCGGACTTGAGAGCGAGTCTCGGATCAAAGGCGACGAGCCAGGACATCGCCAGCAATAGAACGCAGGACACCAGGAAGGCCGTCAACACCTGCACGCCGCGCGCCGAGCGCTCGAAATGATAGAACAGCACCGGCAGCGCCAGCAATTTCGCGGTCGGGCCGATGGCGTACAGCCGCGCGCCCCACGGCGCGTCCGACCACAGCGTTCCGACGACTGCCAAGGCAAAGAGCGCAATCGGCAGGACGCAGACCGGACGCCTCAGCGATTGCAGAAAGGCCCTAACGTCCAGGAATGGGCACATCGCGACGAGCAGTGCGGCCGCGAAAATCGCGACCAGCGAGGTCGACCAGGGCAGCGAAACAGCGATCAGGATGACGAATACATCCGCGGTCGTCGCCCAGGCGGCCGGATCGCGCCACAGCCGCCACAGCAACGCGACCACCGACTCTTTCGCCACCGCGCTCACACCTTGCCTCCACGCGCACGGTTGACGAGCGAGGTCGTGCTGAAACCGGGCAGCACCTCGACCAGCTGCACTTCACCGCCATAGGCCTCGACAATCTCGTGGCCGACGACCTGGTCGCGGGTATAGTCGCCGCCCTTGACCAGCACGCTCGGCTTGATCTGCGCGATCAATTTGATCGGGGTGTCCTCTTCGAAGATCGCGACGAGATCGACCGCTTCCAGCGCGGCCAGCACTTCCGAGCGCGCGCGTTCGTCCTGCACCGGACGTCCTTCGCCCTTCAGCCGCTTTACCGACGCGTCGCTGTTCAGGCCGACAATCAACCGGTCGCAGGCCCCCCGCGCCGCGGTCAAGACCTTGACGTGGCCGGGATGCAGAATATCGAAGCAGCCGTTGGTGAATCCGACCCGTAGACCCTGTTGGCGCCAATCCAGAAGGTGCGCATCGAGGTCGCCGCCTGCCGGAACAATCTTTTCTTCAGCCGCGAGGAATGCGTGCGGCAGAATCTTTCGCCGCAATTCCGCGGATGTCACGATGGCGGTGCCTTTCTTGCTGACGGCGACCGCGGCCGCCGCGTTCGCCATCCGCAAAGCGGTCTCCCAATCGGCCCCTGCTGCAAGCGCCACCGCGAGCACCGCGGCAACGGTGTCGCCCGCGCCCGAGACGTCGCGTACTCTGACCGGATGGGCCGGAACATGGATGGCCTCGCCGTTGCGCGGCACCAGGGTCATGCCGTGTTCGCTTTGTGTCACCAGCATGGCTTCGCAATCCGCAAGCTGCATCGCATCTTGCGCGGCCTCCGCGATGCTGTTTTCGGTATCGGCACGGCTGCGGGTCGCCTCCGCGAATTCCCTGCGGTTGGGCGTGAGCAGCGTCGCGCCGCGATAGATCGCGAAATTGGCGCTCTTGGGATCGACGATCACGCGTTTGCCGAGCTCGCGTGCAGCGTCGATGACGTTGCGGATCACCCGCGCCGTCAATACGCCCTTGGCATAGTCGGACAGCAACACGATGTCCGCGCGTGGCAACAGCGGCAGGATGGCGTCGATCAATTTCTGCTCGATTTCAGCGGTGGCCGGCTGTGCCAATTCCCAATCTGCGCGCAGCATGTGCGTGGAGAAATGCTCGGAGACGAAGCGCACCTTTCGCGTCGTCGGCCGCATCGAATCGCAGATCAACACGCTTTCGATCAGGCTTTGCTGCGAAAGCTGGGCTTTCAGCTTGGCGCCCGCCTCGTCCTCGCCGACCAGCCCGACGAAGATGCAGCGCGCGCCGAGTGCGGCGATGTTGCGCGCGACATTGCCGGCGCCGCCGATATTGGTCTCGCTGCGCTGGACCGCAATCACCGGCGCGGGCGCTTCCGGCGAAATCCGGGAAACCTCGCCATAGACGAATTCGTCGAGCATGAGGTCGCCGACGCAGAGTACCGTCTGGCTGATCATCGCATGCGATAGGGCGTCAAAATCGAACATCGGAACTCGTTGTCTGTTGCGCTGTCAGCGGAAACGATCGGCGCGATCGAGGAAACCCTTGACGTAGGTCTCGACTGCATCTTCCAGTACGGTGAAGCCGCCGTTGTAACCGGCGCGTTGCAGCCGTTCGACATCGCTTTGGGTAAAGTATTGGTAGCTGCCGCGAATTTGCTCGGGCATATCGACATATTGGATATTCGGAACGGTGCCGAGCGCGGCGTAGGCCGCGAGCATCAAATCCTTGAAGCTGCGGGCCTTGCCGGTGCCGACGTTGAAGATGCCGCTGACCGACGGCGTTGCCATTAGCCACATCATCACCCGCACTACGTCGTCAACGTAGATGAAATCGCGCCGCTGATCGCCGTCGGCTACGCCGTCGCGATGGGACTTGAACAGCTGCACGGCACGGCCGGCTCGGATATCGTCGAAGCGCCGCGCCAGCACGCTCATCATCGTGCCCTTGTGATATTCATTGGGGCCGAAGACGTTGAAGAACTTCAGGCCGGCCCATTGCGGCGGCAGCTTTTCGCTTTTCGCCGCGCGCTCGGCGACGACCAGGTCGAACAGATGCTTGCTCCAGCCGTATAAATTCATCGGCCGCAGGGCCTTTAGCGCAGCGATCGACTGGTCATCGCGAAACCCCTGCGCGCCATCGCCATAGGTCGATGCGGATGAGGCGTAAATGAACGGCGTCGCGTTGGCCGTGCACCAGTCCAGCAGCCGCACTGACAGGCGGAAATTGGTCTCGATCACCAGATCGCCATCGGTTGCCGTGGTCTCCGAAATGGCGCCGAGATGGATGACGGCGTCAAGCCGGCGGCCCTTCAGCCAGTCCGGCAATTCAGCCGGCGGCACGATGTCCGCGAGTTGCCGCTTGGCGAGATTGCGCCATTTGCCGTCATGGCCGAGCACGTCGTCAACAACGACATCGGCGCGGCCGGCGTCGTTCAACGCGGCCACGACATTCGATCCGATAAAACCGGCGCCACCGGTCACCAGCAACATTCCGGTCCCTGCCCTGATTGTGGGATGCCAGCTTTGCCCCAGTCCCGCCCGGCAGGCAACTTGGGTCAGCAGGCATGGTGAAGGCGACGGCCGCCGCTTTGCCGACTTTACCCTGCTGCGAGGAACAGTTACCGACGAGCTCGAATAAACCGCCGTCAAGCTCCCAAGACATGAACATTGATTCAGAACATTTAGTAAAGACGGAGGACCCGACGGACACCCGGCCGATCCTCATCGTTCCCTACATGTGGATCGGTGACTTCGTTCGCGGCCATACCGTGGTGCGCGTCCTGAAGCAGCGCTGGCCCAACCGGCCCATCGATCTCTTGGTCACCTCGCTATGCGCCCCGCTGGTCGATTATATGCCCGGCGTCCGCTCTGGGATCGCCTGGGACCTGCCCCGCAGCCGGCTTGCGGTAGCCCGGCAATGGGGGCTGGCGAGGCAGCTGCGCGCCGGGAATTACGGCACCGCGCTGGTCCTGCCTCGCACCTGGAAATCAGCGCTGGCCCCCACGCTGGCCGGAATTCCAGAACGGGTTGGCTTCGTTGGCGAGGCCAGGTTCGGGCTGATCAACCGCTGGCGCTGGGGCGAGAAGGCCCTGCCCCGTTTCATCGACAAGAACGCCGCGCTGGCGCTGCCGGAGGGGGCCCCGCTGCCGCCGGAATGGCCCGTGCCGCAGCTGAACGTTCCCGCCGGGGAGACCGACCGCTGGCGGCAGGCAAACGGGCTGGGCGCTGCCCCCGCCGTGGCGCTGGCCCCAGGTTCGGTCGGCGCCTCCAAGCGCTGGACCTATTATCCGGAGGCTGCCCGCTTGCTGGCCGAACGTGGGCTGGATGTCTGGGTGGTCGGCGGACCCGGCGAAAAGACGCTGGCGGCGGAAATCGCTGCCGCCGGCGGGTCCCACGTCCATGACCTCACCGGTAGCGATCTGCGCAATGGCATTCTGGCGATGGCGGCAGCTAACGTCGCTATCTCCAACGATTCCGGGTTGATGCATATCGCCGCCGCGCTGGGAACGCCGACCATGGGCATTTTCGGCCCCACCAGCCCGTATCACTGGGCGCCGCTGAACGGCCTTGCGGCAACGGTTCAGACCAAGACCGTCGTGCCGTGCCAACCTTGCCACCGTCCGGTATGCACCATGAACGACCATCGCTGCATGCGCGACATTCCCGCATCCGACGTGGTTGCCACCACGGTGCGCGTGCTGACCGCGGCCGGGCTACGCGTTGCGCATTGACAACGTGAGCTTGCGCAGCCGCGCCGCGATCATTACCAAAGATGCGAATTGCAACCCTGACGGTGCGTCTTGAGCCAAGAATCGAAAGATCCGATCGGAGCCCATCTAAAACTTTCGCTCGCCGCGTTTGA
>Ga0068853_100004862_pt1 | contig 10442 bp, 6 predicted proteins | sample KBSCornC32_FD_65655 | JGI IMG/M metagenome (GOLD analysis project Ga0068853, IMG submission 65655) | Corn rhizosphere microbial communities from Kellogg Biological Station, Michigan, USA - KBS Corn C3-2 | ecosystem: Host-associated > Plants > Roots > Rhizosphere > Soil ... | reverse complement strand
GGCTGCACCGCATCGCTATACTGGGCGGACGTCGCCCCTGCCTGATCGTTAGTTACGCTGGGGTCGTCATTGACAGACGCAATGTTCAGCGTGACCGTCGATGTGTTAGACGTTTTGTTACCGTTGTTTACACTGAAGGTAAAACTGTCGGTACCGTTGTAATTGGCGTTTGGTGTGTAAGTACAGTTGATACTGACGCAGCTAACCGTTCCATGGGTCGGCGGCTGACCCGTTATAGCCGTAAGCGGCACATTCAACGGGTCAACCGCATTCAGAGCAAACTGCACAGGAGTGTCCTCAGTTCCTTGAACCGTCTCATCCGCAGCTCCCGGCGGATTATTGCCGTCGATCCCGTTCTCGATACTATTCTGAACAGCATCCGAAACGTTCGAGAAAAAGTTGTAACCAGTCTCTTGTTCGATATCCCTGACGGTCGTCAGATAGATATGCCAGTCATTGTTACGAATGCCCTGAACGTTGGGCATTTTGACCGCAAATGTTCTGTCCGCTGCAGTAACATCACCCGGATTCAAAACGCCTTTTGGAAGCACGAGAACGACTTTCCATGTAAATGCCGGAACAGTGACATTACCATTTGCGATAGTGTTGACAAAGCCGTTGCTGCCCGTACCACCCTGGCCAAGCGGCCCGGAAACGATGAAAAGCTCGTGGTCTCCGTCAGGGTTGGTGGGGCTTACGGGATTTGTGAGTGCGCGAAGTGCGTTTTCCATATCGGCCCACGGCCCCTGGTTGTTGTCCGGCGCCTGCGGGACCATATTCGACATCAGATACGTTTCCTGATTTATAGGAATACGATTTTCGTTGTCCCGATCAGCATTCGGCGTCATATGCCCGCGATCGAAACCGCTAAAGCTGTAATCGAAATCGGTTACGCGATACCAGTCGGGCGGGACCATCGGGTCGGGCCGAAAAGTATCGACGCGAGAGAGAGTGCCAAACCAAGCCGGATCAAGATGCCAGCTAACCCAGTTCGGAGTTCCCTTGCTGCGGTTATAGGAAAGTGCGTTACCGTCCCTTTGCATCAGAAAATTGTCCGGCTGGCTAACATCCGACGTCGCATTACTTGGGTTACCCATCACCAAATGTATGCTCTGCGTAAACGGAGCCGGTGCTCCTGTCGCTACCGTAAACGACCAAACAAAATCAGCCGTCATCGTGTCGGTGTCAGGAGCGCTGTCGTCCGTATCGACGTCATGCACCTTGTCTTTTTTGATCGTTACGGTACATTTCTCACCGGGAACGAAATTCACATTTGGTGTTATTTCCCATACTCTTCCGCTGCTGCTGCTAGCGACCGTCGAGCTGTTGTGCTGACCCGATGAAATACAGGTAATATCAAACCAATCCGGATCGACAAAAACAGGTTCTGTAAAGGTGATCGTCGGGCTGGCATCCTTGGGAGCGCTCGTAAGGCTCGAGCCGTTGGTGGCGGTGCTTAAAACTGCCGGGCCAAGTTCCGGAATAGGTGCGGTGCTGCGCGGGTTTGGGGTCCCTGTGACAAAATCGTCTCCGTTTACGTTTGTATCCTGCGCTCCGTCAGACTTTCTGAAAATTGCGGTGGTATTACTCGGTGCGGGAGCTTTGGTTGCGCCTTCCCAGCAATTTGGGCTCCCATATCCGACGAAATCTACTACAGCGGACGCTGAAGGACAGGCTCCGATGATCGTATCTCCGTTATTCATGATAGCGACTTTGCCTGTCGTTCCGCTCATGTTTATGGTGTCGTTTGACAAATTGAAGCGAGGTATCGATAAACCCACATTTCCGCCCGAACCCAAACTGACAAGATAATATTCGTTTGGCCCTATCACTCCCGCAAGAGCCTGTTTCCCTGACCAATTGCTGGTGCTGGTTGCGGAACCGTATTGAATCGACCAGCCAGTTACAGTTATCGGATTCGCCGTGGGATTAAAAAGTTCCACATAATCGTTCGTATATGTCGCCCCCGCATTTCCGCCGCCGCCGTAGATCTGGCTTATGACCAGATGATCGGCCGGTCCGACCGGGGTCGGTGTGGGTGTTGGAGTTGGTGTAGGTGTCGCGGTTGGGGTCGGCGTCGGCGTGGGGCTGCCGCTGCATGACCCTAAAGGGCTCGAACTGTTGCGTGGTGCCGGAGCCCCGATCGTAAAATCACTCGCGTTATTATCCGTGTCCGTACAACCGCTGCCATTGCGAATTGCGGCGGTCGTGTTACTTGTTGCCGGGGTCGGACTCCCCTCAGAGGTGTTTGCACTTCCAAACCCAACCAGGTCCTTTATTGATCCCGAAGTACACGGGGTCGTCCCGCCACATGCCAAAACTGTGCCGTCTATCAACAGGGCGACCTTTCCACCGGTTGCGCCCATTGCGATCGTTCCGGTAGCATCCGGAGCTGGCAAGTTTACAGTTCCGCCAGCACCTTGGGCTTCCTGCACCAGATAATAACCGCCCGCCGGAATCGTTCCGCTTAAATCGGTTTTTAACCACGACCCTGTAGTGCTTCCAGCCGAATTGTATTGAACCGACCATCCGGTGACATCAACCGGCGAAGTACCGCGATTAAAGAGTTCAATAAAATCGTTCTTTAACGTAGCGCCTGAATTACCGCCGCCACCATATACCTGACTTATCACGATATCTTGTGAAACGGGTAGAGGTGCGGCAGCAATGGCTCGCGTTGGAAATGCAAACAACAGGTTCTGCAAAACTAAAAGGCACAGGGTGGCAATGCTCGCGGCCTGCTTAAAAAAAGGCACAGGTTTGACGTTGGTCGGTCGGCTATTTGGCATAGAAATATCCTCTTGGGTAACAGATTTTTTGTTCTCTAGTTTAATTCGATACCGTGGGTTTAACTCTGACGTTTTTGTTTCGCACGAACACCTTAGTGAGCCAGGGACGCCGCGGAACTTTTGGACAGGAAAACACCCTTTGGTCTGTAGATTAACGCGGGATTATAAGGCAAGCCGGTGCTGCGTGCAACAGTGCAGGGGCAAAACTCCGATTAATTTCTCGTTACAAACAAAAAAGGCCTCCAAAGAAGCCTTTTTCATTAAACTGGTCGGGGCGAGAGGATTCGAACCTCCGACCTCACGGTCCCGAACCGTGCGCTCTACCAGGCTGAGCCACGCCCCGTCAAACAAGTATCAGATTGTAGGTTACCCTCACGAGTAAGTCAAACAGGTTTCGGCTATACCGCCTTGACCTCGGCCCTGTTCTTGCCGAATCGGTGTTTCAAATATTCGATAAGCGGCGGCAAAAGTGAGATCAGTACAACGACGATAACGACCTTTTCGATGTGGTCTTCGAGCTTTATACCCAACGCCCGCTCGATCACGCCGCCCAGAAAATATCCGGCGAGCACCATGCTGTTTATCCATAGCAAACCGCCGATGACGCTAAAGAACAGGAATTTGGAATAAGGCATCTCCGCAGCTCCGACGACGAGCGGAGCAAACGTCCGTACGATCGGCACAAACCTCGCCAAGATCACGGTCTTTACGCCATATTTTTCAAAGAAATGTTTGGCCTTTTCGACCCGGCTAGGCTTAAAGACCCACGAAGATTCGCGATTGAACAGCGTTTTTCCCATACCTCGCCCGATCCAGTAACCGGTGCTGTCACCCAGGACGGAACCCAGAAAAAACGCAAGCAAAACCAGCGCAATATTCAGCTTTCCGGCGGCGGCAAATAACCCGGAAACCACCAGCAGCGAATCGCCGGGCAGAAAAAAGCCGACCGCCAACCCGGTTTCGGCAAATATTACGAACCACAGCCCGAGATAGACATAATTTCCTAACAGATTGAGCATAAAATCTATCAGGAATTTGGGGTTTAAAAAGTCTTTTATCTGATGAAGAAAATCTACTATTGCTTCCATGAAAATCTGAAGATGCGTTCGAAAAATAGTATTAGCTAGTAGCTCCTAGCCGACAGCTGTTAGCTGTTTTTTGATCGGAGCCATAAATCTATCTCTGCTCCCACCCGAATTGACCGATCAGCGGCACAAACGCGCAAGGACCAAAGTTCTCGGTCGAATAACCGGCTTCCGTACGTACTACTCTTACAAGAACCTGCGTCTTTTGATCGCTGCCGATCGGTATCACAAGGCGGCCGCCGACTCGCAATTGTTCGATGAGCGGTTCGGGTATTTGCGGACTGCCGGCGGCAACGAGCATTGCGTCGAACGGCGCGTACATCGGCCAACCTTTCGTGCCGTCATCGCACTTGAGCGATACGTTGAATGCACCGATCTGCTTCAATTTGTTTCTGGCTTCATCCGCAAGATTAGGTAATCGCTCGACGGCAAAAACTGCACGCGACAGAGCGGCAAGAACTGCTGTCTGGTATCCCGAACCTGCTCCGATCTCAAGAACCTTTTCACGGCCTGTTAACTCGAGCAGTTCGCTCATCCGCGCAACGATAAAAGGCTGCGATATCGTCTGTCCGCTCGAGATCGGCAAAGCATTGTCCTTGTACGCTTGCGATCTAAGCGCTTCGGGGACAAACAGGTGTCGTGGCACACGGTTCATCACCTCGAGAACGCGTTCGCTACTGATCTTATAGTGGTCGCGAAGTCGTTCGACCATACGCCGCCGCGGGATCTCGAAACCGTCGCTGTGGTTGACTCGTGAGGTGCTGGTACTCATCTAGTAGAAATTATAGCCATTATGCAAGGGATATTCTAATTTCGTCAGGTTATTTGGATTGAGTTATCGATAGCTGCGTCGATCGGGCCCGATCTACATAAAACGCCATAAACCAAGTGCGACAAGTAAAAGCAACAGCATCAGGGCGGCGAGAAGAAAAGGGTTTCGATAAATTGTTCGCAGCAGCGGGCCGCTTGCAGAAACCGCCTGCGTTTCTGCGGTTTGGTTCGTGATCTTTGCCTCGTCTTCGACGGGATTGAAAGCGATCTCGCCTTCGCTTAATACAAGCTTCTTTGCTTCGTTAATGGACATTTCACGGCCTATCGCAAACTCCTTGTCGAACAAAGATTTGCTCAACGCCGATTTGAGTTTTGCCAAATATGCGTCCCGAAAGCGGCTCTCCGCCGGTTCGATCGCGTATTCGATCGACGCTCCGAGGCCTTCGGCAACACCGTCGAGCCGTGCCGCTCGAGTAAAATCTCCGCGTTGGGTTGCCAGACCGGCAAACCCGCTCATTATGTGGCGAATGTTTATCTTTTCGTCCAGGCTTAACGCGACTTTTATGGCCTCTTCAAAGCTCGTTTGCGCAGTCTCGTAATCGCCGAGCGAGAACGCCGCCGCCCCGAGCGTACTGAGCTTCGAACAGATCCCTTCGGGATAACCGAGATCGCGAAAGATATCGAGTGCCTCCACCGAATAATCGCGGGATTCCAGATAGTTACCTTCGCAGTAAGTAATATCGCCAAGCCGTCCCAATGCGGCGGCAATGCCGAATCGATCATTCGATGAGCGCGAAATGTCGAGAGCTTCGTTTATAAACTTTCTTGCGGAAACGAGATCGTCTTGCAGATAGGCGATAGCGCCCAAACCGCGCAGCGACTGCGAGATCTGAGCCTGATCACCGCCGCGGCGAGCTACGGTAAGACCCTCACCATAGAGAGCTTGCGCCTTACCCAGTATCCCTCGAAACTGCGACATATTTCCATATGCGGTGAGTATTTTCCATCGGACGTTGTCAGACATTTCACCGCCCGAGGAAAGGATTTTGGCCGATAGCCTGCTTCCTTCGTTCAAATGGCCATGAACTGTCCAAAGGCTGCGGATCGCTGCTGCAAGCCGGGCCGCAATCTCCAGTCTGTTTTCGACTGACCAATGGATTGCCGCCCGCAAATTATCGTGTTCCTGTTCCAGACGCGAAAGCCATTTAGCCGCGTCGACGGTTTTTAGATTTGGTTCGGCTTGCAGGCCAAGTTCAAGATAATATTCGGCGTGCGCGAGACGCATCGCGTCTGCCTCTTCGCTCGCACTGAGCATTTCCAACGCATAAGCGCGAACGATGTCCAGCATCCGAAATCGCGGTGTTTCCATCGAATGCTTCTGCGGAATTAATAAGCCTTTTTCGGTAAGCGATGTTACAAGGTCGAGGAACTCAGCAGTCGAACCTTCAGCAGCTTTTGCTATGACAGACTCTGCAGTCCCATACGTAAAACCGCCTGCAAAAACTGAAAGCCTGCGAAACAGGGTTTGCTCATTCTCGGTAAGCAGATCGTAGCTCCACTCGATAGCGCCGCGCATCGTTTGCTGTCGGGCGGGAAGGTCCTTTGATCCGCCCGTGAGCAAGTCGAGACGGTTTTCAAGCTTTTCAAGAATCGCGTGCGTCGAAAGTATTTTTGTTCGCGCAGCCGCAAGCTCGATGGCAAGCGGGATGCCGTCAAGCCGCCGGCAAATTTCGGAAATTGCCGCTGCGTTATCGACGGTCAAGGCAAAATCAGGCCTGGCGCGGCTTGCACGCTGAACAAAAAGCCTGACCGCTTCGAATTGCTCCAACTCCTCCGTCGAAATATTTTCATCCGATCGTGGCAGAGCGAGCGGCGGCACCGGATATTCCGTCTCAACAGTGAGCTTTAGAGGCTCGCGGCTTGTGACAAGGATCTTTACTCCGGGCGCTGCTCGCAGCAACTGAGCGATCTCCGGCCCGGCAGCGACGATCTGCTCAAAATTATCCAGAATAAGCAGCGTCGAGCGTTCCCGCAAATGCTCGCTTAGGGCGTCTCCTATCATTCGCGGGCCGACCTCGGGAACTTCCAGGGTATGAGCGATCGTGGGAACGGCAAGAACCGGATCGGCAACCGAGGCAAGCTCGATAAAGTAAACACCGTCGGAAAAATGCTGCTTCATATGCCGGCCGACTTCCTGGGCCAGACGGGTTTTACCAGTTCCGCCAATCCCGGTCAGCGTAACCAAACGAACATCGCCGCTTCGCAAAAGGCCGTTTATCTCCGCAGCCTCTTTTTCACGTCCGATCATTGGCGATCCGGGATCAGAAAGATTGCCCGCACGTGGCTGCAAAATCGGGGCCGGCCCAGCAGATTCGACAAGCGGCAGCAAGGCCGTCGTCTTTGTACCAGGCGTTTTCTGCACCTGCCGTCCAAACTCCTCTTCGAACGACACACGTTTTAGCAGAGCCTTGAGGTCCACGGACATTTCTTTTGCCGTTTGGTAGCGTTCGAGCCGGTCTTTTTTCAAGGCCCGAGAGACGATGGCATCGATTTCCGCTGGTGCTCGCCCATTCAGTTGACTTACGGGTGGCGGTTCGATCTGAAGGGTTGCGGCGATGACGTCCGTCGTAGTTTCTCCTGTAAATGGGGATGAGCCCGTGAGCATTTCGTAAAGCACGACGCCGAGGCTAAAAATATCCGTCCGAGCGTCAACCGGCCGCGCTCGCACTTGTTCCGGCGACATATACGCGACGGTGCCCATGATCAAACCTGGCTGGCTTACGAGCAGTGCGCGTGTGGCCGCATATTCTGAAGCCTGATTTGATTCCGTCTGTTTCGCGAGACCAAAATCGAGCACTTTCACGTATCCGTCATCGCGGATCATTATATTTTCCGGTTTTATATCACGGTGAACGACTCCGGCTTCGTGCGCGGCGATCAATGCCGAGGTAACCTGAACGGCGATATCCAGACTTTCCGAGATACCCATCCGCCCGCGCCCGAGTTTCTCGCGAAGCGTTTCGCCTTTGACATATTCTGAAGCGAAAAGATGAACGTCGCCCTCAGTGCTGAACTCAAAGATCGTTAAAATGTTCGGATGGTTGAGTGCTGATACAACATCAGCTTCCCGCTGAAAACGCCGAAGCCTGTCCCGGTCGGCCAACATCTGTTCAGGCAAAATCTTGAGTGCGACCTTTCGATTTAACCGCAGATCGTCGGCCAGATAGACCTCACCCATGCCGCCGACGCCGATCGGCTCGATGATCCTGTAGTGCGATATCTCGGTGTCGTTCGGCAGCCGCCATGCTGACGGCTTTTTGATCTCGCCAACAACAGGCTTTTCGAGGAAGCTCTCAGCCTCGGCAAGGGAAATAAGCAAAGATTCTACCTCGATGCGAAACGAAATATCACCGGCGCAGGCCTGCTCAAGAAACTTTTCGCGCTCGCCCGTATCGCGGCGAAGAGCTTCGTGAAAAACCTCCTTTACCTGTGCCCAGCTTTTGCCTGCCATTTGTTTCTAGGTCTTACGCTTGTTGTGGAAGGATTGTTCTTGAATTAACGCGTCAATTCGCGGTGAAGCCAGGCTTTGGCGACCTGCCAGTCGCGTGCCGCTGTGGCCCGCGAAATACCAAGCGTTGCGGCGGCTTCGTCAAGGCTCAAGCCACCAAAATATCTCAACTCGACGATCTTCTCCTGCTGCGGATCAAGTGTTGCTAATCGCGACATTGCTTCATCCAGAGCGACCAGATCAACATTCGTGTCATCCGCGGCCGCAAGCAGAGCTTCCTCCAGCGCAACGTCTTCAGCCGCTCCGCCTCGTTTTTCACGGTGACGCCTTTTCGCGTAATCAACCAATATGCGCCGCATCGCCTGCGAGGCTATCGCAAAAAAGTGTGACCGACTCTGCCACTCTACACTCCGCTGATCGATCAGCTTTAAATACGCCTCGTGCACTAGCGCGGTCGTTTGCAACGTGTGATTACCGCGCTCGCGCCGCATAAACGCTGCCGCCTGACGGTGAAGCTCGTCATAGATATATGGAAAAAGCTCGTCCATCACCGTGGCGTTGCCGGTGCCCCACTCGCGCAGCATCTGCGTAATATTCGGCGTTTTACGGTTCGGTATTTCCATGAACAGTAACAATTATCGAACTTTTCAGTGCGCCGTGCAATAGATTTCAGATCCTGAAATTTGTTTTGATACGTTTTTTCCACAATCGTCGCGCTAACTACTGAAGGCAAAAAGCTCAATTTAGTTGGCGAAACCTTTCACCATAAACACTCACCAGAAGGAGGCAGAGATGAAACGGATTCAGATAAATATATTGCTCCTATCGATGGTAATTGCAGTTCTGGCGGCCGTGGCATCCTACGGACAAAGCACTCAATATCGTGGAACGATCCCTTTTGATTTCACCGCCAGAGGAAGAAAAATGAAGGCAGGTGATTATAACCTTAGAGCATTGAGCGGTGGACTCTTGATGCAGCAGCGAAGCGGCAAAAGCTCCGTCATTCTCGGACCGGCATCAAACCGTAGCGCCGGTGCCGGCGACAAAGGGAAGCTTATCTTTGTGCGGGACGGCGATAGTTATGCGTTGACCGAAGTGGCGACGCCGGTTTTTAGCCTAAAGTTAAAACACACGGCTACCTCAGTAAATGTGGCAATGTCGAATTCGAAACCGGAGATAGTTGAAGTAAGTCTCGTCGACTAGAACCTCAAACTCGATTTGGACATGAAGAAAAGCACGGACAGCAATGTTCGTGCTTTTGTCTTGCCCGCGGATCGATCGCAAAAACGAATCTTTCATCCTTGAGCAAATTAACAAAGGACCATCAAAGGATTCAGAAGAAGACAAGCCGTCCTTGCCCGTTATTCAAATAAAAAATGAAATATTTTGAGACGGTTTTACAAAAATTGTCGCGCTATTAAATGAAGGCGGAAAAAGCCTAATTTATTTTTTTGTAAGTTCTAAATTCATAAAGTTCAAGTCGACGGAGGTAGTCATGAAAAGTTTAGCAATCAAAATCTCATTCTTATCTATATTAATAGCGGGCGTGGCAGCGGTATCAGCGTTTGGTCAGAGTACTCAGTACAGGGGGAACATTCCTTTCGATTTTATAGCTCGCGGAGTCAAAATGCAGGCAGGTGATTATGTCCTCGCGACGAATAATCATGCATTGATGCTTCGAGATCGCAAACGCGGAACCGCATCGATCCTTGGCACGACCGGAATCGGATCAAACGACACGGCCGAGAACAAAGGTAAGCTGACCTTTATCCGGGACGGCGACAGCTACGTGCTCTCCGAGGTTAATACGCCTGTATATAACTTAAGAGTCAAGCATACGGCGACTTCGGTAAACGTTGCCAGGGCGAAGTCGAAGTCCGATAGAGTGGAAATAGGTATTGCCGCTGGAAACTAGCGGTTCGCGGAGCAAGCAACCTCACAACCCTACGAAAGCACGAGCAGCTATGTTCGTGCTTTTTCAATATGTGAGACTTTCCCACATTCGCAAGGTTTCGAGCGCTTTGTTATTTGTCAGATCGCTTCGCATTGGTGTAACAGATACAAATCCCTCGTCCACAGCTTCGAAATCCGTTCCGCCCTCGGCGCGAAATCCTTCGCGAACCTCGCCGATCCAATAATAAGCTTTCCCACGCGGATCGATATGTTCGCTGATGACCGGTCTCGCACTCTTAAATCCCTGGGTCGCGACGCGAAACCCGTGTGGCTCACCTTTCGGGATATTAATGTTCAACAGGGTATTTTCGGGAATGCCATCGGTCAAAGCCTTTT
>Ga0068853_100004860_pt1 | contig 10443 bp, 9 predicted proteins | sample KBSCornC32_FD_65655 | JGI IMG/M metagenome (GOLD analysis project Ga0068853, IMG submission 65655) | Corn rhizosphere microbial communities from Kellogg Biological Station, Michigan, USA - KBS Corn C3-2 | ecosystem: Host-associated > Plants > Roots > Rhizosphere > Soil ... | reverse complement strand
GCGAAACTGATCGCGGTATTCATGGCCGAGTCGGCGCTGACCGCACCGAAGCCCTGCGGATTCAGCGGCAGCCACTGCTGCACGCGTTGCAGCGCGTACACCACCAGCAGGCCGGCGACATTGAACGCGAGCAGCGCGAGCGCATAGCGCTTCCAGCCCATGTCCTCGCGCGGATCGATGCCGGCGACGCGATACAGCGCGCGCTCGATCGGGGCGCCGAAGCGATTCACGCGATTGGGGGTGTCGGCGAACACCGCAGCCATGTAGATGCCGAGCGGCTTGACGAGAAGAAGCAGCACGGCCAGATACAGGGCGAGCTGCAGATAATCGTTGATGGTCATTCGAACCACTCCGGTTTCAGCAGCGCGACCGTGAGGTAGATCGACAGCGCCAGCGCGACGAGCGCGGCGATCACGTAGGAAATGCTCACTTGCGCTCCTCCAGGCGACCACACAGCCAGAGGTAGCCGCCGGTCAATGCGACCAGGATCGCGAGCAACAGCAGAGAGGCGATATCCATGACGAGTCGTCCAGATCGAGCATGACCGTCACGATAGGAGGCGATGCGTATGGAATGCGTAGAAAATCACTGCGTGCGCATAAAGGCCGCATAAAAATCCGCGCATGGCTGGTTCGAATGCGGCCGCATCGACGGATTGGCGTCGCGCCAGTTGTCAGCCGGCCCCGGTCTGCGTCACGCTGTACGCATGCGCCGACTCCTCGCCATCGCAGGTTGCAGCCTCGCCGCGCCTTTGTTCGCGGCGAACCACACCGTCAATGTGGGGCCGGGCCCTTCCTACAGCCCGGCGACGCTGACGATCGCCGTCGGCGATACGGTGAAATTCACCAACCGCGGCGGCCTGCACAACGTCAAGGCGAACGACAATTCGTTCCGCTGCGCGCACGGATGCGACGGTGATGGCCAGGGCGGCAACGGCGCCGCGAGTACCGAGATCTGGCACGCCAACGTGATTTTCAACACGACAGGAACGATCGGCTACTACTGCGAGACGCACGGTACGCCGACCACCGGCATGCGCGGCACGATCATCGTGCAGCCGACCACGCCGGTGGAGCTGCAATCGTTCGACGTCGATTAGGGCGTTCCGTTGGCGGCCGGATGCGCTCCACGCGCGCCGCGGCGTAGTAGGGCGGTACGCGCGAGCGCATGCCGCCGAGCAGGTTCCGAAGGCGTCGGCGGGACTCGCCGCTGCGCGCCTCGACCCGCCCTACACGAAGCCGAGATAGCGCGTGCTGAAATTCGCCAGGTTCGGGGTGATCGGTCGATCGACCACGCTGGTGGAGCTGCAATCGTTCGACGTCGATTAAGGGCGATCTTGGCGCCCGGATGCGCTCCACGCGCGCCGCGGCGTAGTAGGGCGGTACGCGCGAGCGCGTGCCGCCGAGCAGGTTCCGGAGGCGTCGGCGGGACTCGCCGCTGCGCGCCTCGACCCGCCCTACACGAAGCCGAGATTACGCGTGCTGAAATTCGCCAGGTTCGGGGTGATCAGATCGATGTCGCTGTCGCTGATATCGAACCATTTCGCGAGCGTCGCCGTGTACTGCTCGACCGACGTGGTCGGGATGATCTGCCCGTAGCCGGCGTCGTTCGGATTGGTGTCGGACGGCGCGAGGCTCGGCATGTGCGCGGAACCGGTGCCTGCGAGGTTGTCGCCGTAGAACTTGCCTCCCTGCACGGCACCGCCGACGACGAAATGGTGCGAGGCCCAGCCGTGGTCACTGCCGTTCTGGTTATTCGACAACGAACGGCCGAAGTCGGACGCGGTGAACGTGGTCGCGCGATCCGCCAGCGACACGCTTTGCAGCGCGTTGTGGAAACCTGCGAGCGACTTCGACAGGTCCGCGAGCAGCGGATCCTGCGTCGCGAGCTGGTCCGAATGCGTGTCGAAACCGTCGGTCGTGACGAAGAACACCTGGCGCTTCAATCCGGTGTAGCCGGGAATATTGTTGTTCGCCGCCCAGATCAGTTTGGCGACGGTCTGCAGTTGCGGGCCGAGGCTGTCGGTGCCGGTGAAGAAACCGCTGAAGTCGGGCATGTTGGCCACGCCGAGCGTGGCGTCGATCAGGCTTGCGGTGCTCATCGAGTGGCGCATCGTCGCGCCGTACGTCCGTTCCAGCGCATTCGCCTGGCCCGCCGCATGCAGCGCGTTGAACGTGTTCTCGAGCGCGTTGGTGCCGGACAGTTCGTACGGGAAGTCGACGACGTTCGGCCCGTAGTAGTTCATCACGTAACCGTTGACGTCCTGGCCGCGCAGGAATGCATCCTGTCCGCCGAGCGAGGTCAGGATCGGGATATTCGGGGGATTCGCGCTCGCGACGAGGTCGGCGATGCGACCGCCCCAGCCGGTCACCGGCGCATTCGTCGGCGGCGACGATTGCCAGTAGGCGGCCTGGTCCGCATGCGAGAACAATTGCGGCGGCAGGGCGGGATTGCCGTTCTGGTACTGGTCCTTGGTGACCGGCGTCACCAGGGTGCCGACGTTCGCGACGACCGCCGCATGGCCGGCGTTGAACAGCGCGGCGAGTTCGGGCATCGAGGCATGCAGGCCGTAAGTCGATCCGTCACCGGGGCTGCCGACGCCGCTGGCGGGCGCCGCGAGTGCATGCAGGCCCGCGGCCGGGAGGGCGAGCGTCGGACGCACGGTGTTGTAGTCGGTGCGCGCGCTGCCGGAAATCGGCACGACGACGTTGAAGCCGTCGTTGCCGCCGTACAGGAACACGCAGACGAGTGCCTTGTAGCCGTCGAAACCGTAGCTCGTGCGGGTCGCGGCCTGCAGCAGCTGCAGGCTGCCGAGCGCCGAATACAGGCTCGCACCTCCGAGCGCGGCGCAGATCGTGTCGCGCAGGAACTTGCGGCGGTCGACCTTCCTGATGGTGGGGCGCATGCGCTACTCCTACTTCTGGATCATGTATTCGGGCGAGGTGAGGATCAGGTACAGCGCGCTGTGGATGCGCCACAGCCGCCAGTCCGAAACCCCGTCGGTCCAGCTGGAATCGATCGGGTTGAGGTAGGCGAGCAGGGCCTGGCGCATGAACGGCGACATCTGGCCCGACATGAAGCGCTTGCTGTAGGCATCGACGAGGCGATTCGCCGGGTCCGCCGCGCCGCCGTTGCCGCTGCCGGCGAGCGCGAGGTCGCGTGCGTGGTTGACCTTGACCTCACCGATGTCGTCGCCGTTGCACGGGTTGCTGATGTCGAAGTAGAACGCGCGCCCCTCGACGCTGTTGACCGTGTTCGCGATCACGCTGTCGGTCTGCAACTGGAACTCCGGCCCGCGCAGGCTGCGCGTGGTCATTTCACCGGGCGGCAGGTAGCTCGGCTTGAAGAAATTGAACACCGACGGTGCATTGACCGGAGCCTGCGCGACGCCGCTGCCGTACTGGTCGTCCGACGTGCCCCAGGCGGTGGTGTAGCCGGCGTAGCGATACGGGTTGTTGTAGTTGTCGAGCCCGCATGCGTGCCGCGCATCCATCGCGCGCCAGAAATGCGTCAGCGCGAGCAAGGGTTCGCGCAGCTTGCCGTAGGTGTCGAGCGAGTACTGGCCGAAGCGCGCTTCGGGATCGAGCAAGACGGCCTTGACCACTTCGCGCAACTGCGTCGCACTCGCGCGGTTGGTGTTGAACACGCCTGCGACGCGCTGCACGTAGGCGGGCGAAGGATTGCTGGTGACGAGGCGCTGGATCAGCTGCTTCGAGATGAACGGCGCGACGTTCGGATGCTTGTAGATGTTGTCGAGTGCGAACGCGAGATCCGAAGCCGGCGTGCCACCGTCGGCGAGTACACCGCCGTTCGTCGCGCCGGCGTAGGCGAGCAGCTGCTTGGCGTGCAGGTCGTCGGCGCCGGTGCCGTTGTCGTGGAACGTCGCGAACGGCGCCATCGGCTGCATGAGGTTCGCGCTGGTGGTCCAGTCGGGCCCGCAGTTCTCGAAATCACTGCAGTTGCCGTAGTTCCAGCCGGTGAACACGTGCGCGAACGCGGCGATCGTGTCCTGCGTGTAGGTCGGGATCGGGTGGTTGCTGCCGTCGAGCTGCGGCGTGCCATCCAGTTTCAGCGTGACCAGGCCGACACTGAACAGTTGGTTGATTTCGCGCGCGTAGTTCTCGTCCGGATGGATGTTCTGCGCCGCGTTCGCACGCTGGTTCGCCAGCATGTTGAGGTAGATGCCCATCGCCGGCGAAAGCGTGATGTGCTCGAGCAGTGTCCGGTAGTTGCCGAAGGCATCGTCGACGAGGAGGTCGTAGTAGTAGCCGACCGCCCTCGGAAATTCGGCGAGGGTCGCGTTCTGCTCGGAGACGACGAGCACCTCGCTCAACGCGAACGCGACGCGCTGGCGCAGCTGATCGGTATGGATCAGCGTGTTGTTGGCTGGATCGGGTCCACCGAGCGCGCCGAGGAACCAGGCTTCGCGGCGCGTGTCGTGCCCGACCTGTTCGCCAAGTCCCTCGACCCAGTTCATGTAGGCGAGCGTGTGCGTGGGCGGCGCCGCGAACTGTTCGTTGAGCCACGCCTGGTAGCCGACCGCGCGCACGTGCGCGATGTCGGCGTCGGTCGGACCGAACGTCGCCTGCGCAAGGAAGCGCGACGCATCCGAATCATTGAAGGGTCCCGCCGCTGCGCCCTCGAAACCGCTGCGCATGACGACGTCGGGAGCGTGACTCTGCGCCGCGGCGATACCCGATGTCGATGCGGCGCAGAACGCCAACGCGCAGGTCGACCAGCGACGCGCAGTCCAGTGCATGCCCATGTGCTCCCCCACGGATGCCGATACGGCGGCGCCACCATAGCGGGGCACACGGCGACAAAACTTGCGCATGGTCACAAAGGGGGTGCGACCGAACGCGCATTTCCGACGGTTGGCCGCACCGGGCATCTCCGGCGGAGTTCCGTGGCGCAGACATGAAAAAGGGCCGCGTTTCCGCGACCCTTCTTTCAACGATTGGCGCCCGAAGTTGGACTCGAACCAACGACCCCCTGATTAACAGTCAAGTGCTCTAACCGGCTGAGCTATTCGGGCGAGCCGCGTATTCTCTGGCGAACCCGTTCGGGCGTCAAGTCGGTCCTCATCCGGCGGCGGCGATGCAGCCGGCGGCGGCCTCGGGTGTGGCCTGTCCGTGGCGGATGCGCCCGGATGGACTGACCACCAGGGTGCGCGCCTGTGCTGCGCCGGCGGCGCGGTCGCAGACCGTCAGCGTGATATTCGTTCCCGAGGCGGAGCCGTCGGCCTGGTAGTCGATGCGCGGCCGACCAACGGTGCCGAGGATGCCGATCCCGTCCTGGAGGGCCTGGCTTCCGCCGATCACCGGCTCGTCGTCGGATCGCTGGCCATCGTGGTCGAGATCGGCGAACAGCAGCCAGCCCGTGTGCCATTGCGTCGTGTGCAGGCAGGTGAGGTGGTCGATGCTCGGGCAGGCGATGACGTGCTGACCACGGCTCACCGCGGCGCCACGTGCCTGGTTCAGGGAGGCCTGCAGGTCGCCGACCGCGACCTGCTGCCGGGTACGGCCGAGCAGGTTGCCGAATGCGGGCAACGCGACGGTGGCGAGCACCGCGACGATCGCCAGCGCCATCATCAGTTCAACCAGGGTGAATCCGCGCATCGCCTTCGCTTCCTGCGGCATGGCCACGACTCCGTTGTGAGGTCGCTGGGCATCCTAGGAGGCGATCGGTGATCGCGCGATGGGCGGCTTCGTGCGGTGGTGTAGGAAATGCGCGTGCGACTGCGCGCGAATCGCGCGTAGCGCGCGGCCTATAATCCCGGGGATGACCGAACGCTTCCAGCTCGTCTCACCGTTCAAGCCGTCCGGCGACCAGCCCGACGCGATCGCGCGCCTGACCGCGGGCTTCGAGGCCGGCCTCGCGCAACAGACCCTGCTCGGCGTGACCGGTTCGGGCAAGACCTTCACGATCGCGAACATGGTCGAGCGGATCCAGCGCCCGACCCTGGTGATGGCGCCGAACAAGACGCTCGCGGCGCAGCTGTACGGCGAATTCAGGGAGTTCTTCCCGCACAACGCGGTCGAGTACTTCGTGAGTTACTACGACTACTACCAGCCGGAAGCCTATGTCCCGTCGAGCGATACCTACATCGAGAAGGACGCCTCGATCAACGAGCACATCGAGCAGATGCGACTCGCCGCGACCAAGGCGCTGCTGTCGCGTCCGGATGCGCTGATCGTCGCGACCGTCTCCGCGATCTACGGCCTCGGCGATCCCGAGGACTACCTGCAGATGCGCCTGATCCTCGCGCGCGGCGAGCACACCGACCAGCGCAAGTTGATCCGCCACCTGACCGAATTGCAGTACACGCGCGGCGACATCGAGCTGCGTCGCGGCAGCTACCGCGTGCGCGGCGAGGTCATCGACGTGTTTCCGGCGGAATCGGAGACCGAGGCGTTGCGCATCGAGCTGTTCGACGGCGAGATCGAGAACCTGTCGCTGTTCGACCCGCTGACCGGCGCGACCTTGCGCAAGGTGCCGCGCTACGTCGTCTATCCGAAGACCCACTACGCGACCACGCGCGAGAGCGTGCTCAATGCGATCGAGACGATCAAGGCGGAGCTCAAGGAGCGCCTCGAATATCTCTACAAGGCGAACAAGCTGGTCGAGGCGCAGCGGCTCGAGCAGCGCACGCGCTTCGATCTCGAGATGATGGCCGAGGTCGGCTACTGCAACGGCATCGAGAACTACTCGCGCCACCTCACGCGGCGCCAGCCGGGCGAGCCGCCGCCGACGCTGTTCGACTACCTGCCGCCGGACGCATTGCTCGTCGTCGACGAATCGCATGTGACGGTGCCGCAGATCGGCGCGATGTACAAGGGCGACCGTTCGCGCAAGGAGACCCTGGTCGAATTCGGTTTCCGCCTGCCGTCCGCGCTGGACAACCGTCCCCTGAAATTCGCCGAATGGGAGGAGCGCGAACCGCGCACGGTGTTCGTCTCGGCGACACCGGGGCCGTACGAGATCGAGAAATCGCAGGGCAACGTGGTCGAACTCGTCGTGCGCCCGACCGGCCTGATCGATCCGCAGGTCGAAGTGCGTCCGGCGCGCACCCAGGTCGACGACCTGCTCAGCCAGGCGAATGCGCGCATCGCGCTGGGCGATCGCGTGCTGGTCACGACCCTGACCAAACGCATGGCGGAGAACCTGACCGAGTACCTCGACGAGCACGGCATCCGCGTGCGCTACCTGCATTCGGACATCGAAACGGTCGAGCGCGTCGAGATCATCCGCGACCTGCGCCTCGGCAAGTTCGACGTGCTGGTCGGCATCAACCTGCTGCGCGAGGGCCTCGACATGCCCGAGGTCTCGCTGGTCGCGATCCTCGATGCCGACAAGGAAGGCTTCCTGCGCTCGACCGGCTCGCTGATCCAGACCATCGGCCGCGCCGCGCGCAACCTGCGCGGCACCGCGATCCTCTACGCCGACCGCGTGACGCGCTCGATGCAGGCCGCGATCGACGAGACCGACCGTCGTCGCGCCCGCCAGGTCGAGTACAACGAGGCGCACGGCATCACGCCGAAGTCGATCGTGCGCAAGGTCACCGACGTGATGGAGGGCGCGCGCAACGAAGGCGAGGGCGAACGCGGTCGCAGCGGTCGCGGCAGCCAGCGCAAGGTCGCCGAAGCGGCGCCGGACTACCGCTTGCTCACGCCCGAGCAGATCGCGGCGAAGATCCGCCAGCTCGAGGCGCGCATGTACAAGCATGCGCAGGACCTGGAGTTCGAGGATGCCGCACGCCTGCGCGACGAGATCCATCAGATCCGCGAGCAGGGCCTGATCGGCTGAAACCGCGCGATCGCGCAATGCGCGCTTCGTCACACTCTTGTCGCGCGCGTGGCCCAGGCTAGCGCGCTTCCGGGCACATGCATGCGCTGCATGCGCGCCTGCCATTGACGCCCTCCATGATGACTGCCGCCTTGCAGGCGCTTCCGACCGTTGCGGTCGATGCCGATATCGCGCCGCGCGACGCGAGCAACGATGCGGATACGCGCCGCGGCGCATCCCTGGCGGATCTCTCCAGCCTGCTGCTGCCGACGGAACCGGTGCGGCCGGAGACCTGCGTGCTCGATGTCGCGCAGGCGTTCCTCGATCCGCGCCATGCGGGCCTGCTCAGCCTGCCGGTGGTCGCGCCGGACGGCCGTCCGCTCGGCATGATCAGCCGTTACGAACTCATGCGCGTGTTCCTGCAGCCGTATGGCCGCGAGCTGTACGGGCGTCGGCCGATCGCCGTGCTGATGGATCGCGCGCCGCTGGTACTGCCGCTCGCGACCTCGATCGACGAAGCCGCGCGTGCGATCGCAGTGCACGTGAAAAGCCCGATCACCGACGATTTCATCCTCGTCGACGGCAACGGCTATGCCGGCAGCGGCCTCGTGCTCGATGTGCTGCATGCCGTGGAGAACCGGCTCGCCGAGCGCAGTGGCGAACTCGAGCGTGCCTATGCGCGACTGAAGGCATCGCGCTCGCAGCTCGTGCAGTCGGAAAAAATGGCCTCGCTCGGCCAGATGGTTGCGGGCCTGGTGCACGAGATCAACACACCGCTCGGTTACGTCAGCAACAATGTCGAGATGACGCGCGCAACCCTCGCCGACGCGGCGCGACTGCTCGCCGCGCAGCAAGGCGCGCTCGACGCGATCATGGGCATGGACGAGGTGGGTGCAGCGACGCGCCTCGCCGAAGTCGACGCGTGGCGCGCGCGGGTCGACGTCGACGCGCTGCACGACCTGTGCGAACTGCTCGACGACACCATGCATGGGGTTGGCCAGATCAGCGAGCTGGTGCTGAACCTCAAGGACTTCAGTCGGCTCGACCAGGCCGGCATGCAGAAGGCCGATCTCAACAAGCTGGTCGAAAGCGCGCTCAGGATCGTCAACCACGTCCTGCGCAAGCGCGATATCGAGGTCGTGCTCAAGCTCGGCGTGCTGCCCGAGATTGAGTGCGCACCGGCGCAGGTCAACCAGGTGCTGCTCAACCTGCTCGGCAACGCGGCGCAGGCGATCGAGCATGCGCATGGGCGCATCGTGGTCGCGACACAGGCGCTCGACCGCCGGGCGATCGTCGTGATCGAGGACAACGGCAAGGGCATCGAGGCGGCGGACCTGCCGCGCATCTTCGACCCGTTCTTCACTACCAAGCCGGTCGGGCAGGGAACCGGGATGGGCCTGGCGATCTCGCATCAGATCGTCGAGCAGCATGGCGGCGTGATCCGGGTCAGTTCGAAACCCGGCATCGGCACGCGTTTTCTCGTCGTGCTGCCGCTCGCCGGCGCGGGAGCGACGCCGTGAGCCTGCCGACCGTGCTGTTCGTCGACGACGAAGAACGCATCCTGCGTTCGCTGCGCATGCTGTTCCGCGGCCGCTGCGAGATCCTGGCGACGACCTCCGGTCGCGAAGCGCTCGAATGGGTGCGCCAGCGCCCGGTCCATGTGGTGGTCAGCGACCAGCGCATGCCGGCAATGACCGGCGTCGAGGTATTGCGCGAGGTCGCCACGAGCTCGCCGGCGACGATGCGCATCCTGCTGACTGGCTATGCGGACATCGATGCGGTGACCGCTTCGGTCAACGAGGGCGAGATCTATCGCTTCATCGAGAAGCCGTGGATGGCGCAGCAACTCGTCGCGACGGTCGAACAGGCCGCGCGCGTGGCGATGCACGACTTCGCGCTCGCGGCAGAACGCGGCAGGCAGATTTCGCTCGCGCCGGGCGATCCGGCGTTCGCCTCGATCGCGGCGCGGGTCGCCGTACTCGACGACGAAGGCGCACTGGCCACACAGGTACGCGAATTGCTGCCGCCGGCGGTGCAGGTCGAGCACGCGGCGGACATCGAAAGCGCTCTCGAGCTTTTGGCAGACCACGATGTCGCGCTGATCGTCGCGCGGCTTTCCAGCGCCGACGGCGATGTCGCCGAGGCGTTGAAGCAGCTGAAGGCGCTGCGCCCGGCGACGCTCGCGGTGGTGGTCTCGTCGCTGCGCGACAGTCGCCTGCTGATCGGCCTGATCAACGAGGGCCAGGTGTTCCGTTTCCTGTTGCAGCCGCCGCCGCGCGAGCTGCTGCGGCGCGGCCTGATCGCCGCGCTCGAGCGCCATGCGCAGCTGCGCGCGCAGTCGAACCTGTTGCGCCGGCATGCGGTCGAAGCGCCGCGCGCGCTGCCGACGGCGACGATGCCCGGCCGCCTGCTGCAGGCCTGGCGCCGGCTGCGCGAAGCGGCAGCGTTGCGCATTGCCTGAAATGTACGTCGGCGGGTTGTCCCGCGATGGGGCCTGTGCTACCTTGCGCGCCCTTCGCAAGGCGGCAGTTTGCGAGGGTGGATCCGATCCAACCGGGCGGTTAGCTCAGCGGTAGAGCACTACCTTGACATGGTAGGGGTCACAGGTTCGATCCCTGTACCGCCCACCAGGAGCCTTAGTTCGAAAGAACATGATCA
>Ga0068853_100004859_pt1 | contig 10443 bp, 5 predicted proteins | sample KBSCornC32_FD_65655 | JGI IMG/M metagenome (GOLD analysis project Ga0068853, IMG submission 65655) | Corn rhizosphere microbial communities from Kellogg Biological Station, Michigan, USA - KBS Corn C3-2 | ecosystem: Host-associated > Plants > Roots > Rhizosphere > Soil ... | reverse complement strand
ATGCTCTCGAACAGGGCGCGGAAGTTCCCCGCCCCGAAGCCGCGGTCTCCCTTGCGCTGGAGGAGCTCGATGAACAGCGGGCCCGCCTGCGGGTCGCGGAAGATCTGCGCGGCCTCTTTCATGAAGATCTGAAGCAAATACTGACTGGGGGCGCTGCCGTCGACCAAGATCTCGAGGTCGCTCAGGATCTGGATGTCCTCGTCGATGGCCTTCACGCCGAGCTCGGTCAGTCGCTCCGGCAGCATCTGATAGTAGGCGCGCGGCGTCGGCATGAAGGGCACGCCCAGCTTGCGCAGCTCCCTGACCGTGGCCACGATGTCACCCACCGCCAGCGCCACGTGCTGGACGCCCGCGCCACGATGATCCTCGCAAAAGAGATAGATCTGCGAGGCCTGGAAGAACGGCGCCGCCGGCTCGTTGTTCGCGAACTTCAGGCCCGAGCCAGGGTCCCACATGACCGTCGACTTCAAGCCGGAGCCTTCGAAGTGACCCTTCTTGACGTCGAGCGTGTGGAACTCGACGTCCCAGTAGCGCTCGAACCCCATCACGTCCTCCATCCAGAGGAGGGCCGGCTTGAGCGTGAGGAAGTTCGACGTGATGTGATCGAACTCGACGATGCCGAAGCGGTTGCTGCCGCCGCGGGGCACGTTCAGTCGCGCCAGATCCGGCATGACGGGCGTGCGGCCCGTGTACTGGATGAAACGGAACAAGGTGTCGCCGATGGCGGTGGCGATGTCGAACCACGTGACCGTGCCCCCTTCGACCCTGCGCACCTCGATGCCGGTGGTGGGCGTGGCCTTGCGCTTCGTGAGGATCGCGAAGGCGGCCTCGACGTCTTCGACCTCGAACACGACGCGGCCGACGCCTTCGGGGTGTTTCTCGAGCCAGCGAAACGATTCGCCCTTCGATCCGAGGGGCTCCATGAACACGAAGCGCGCGCCGCCCGCCTCGACCACGCTCGCGCGCGCGCGGTGCTCGGCCTCGAACTGCGGAGTGCTGACGGCGATCTCGGCGAAGTCGAGCTTCTCGACGTAGTGCTGTCGGCTTCGCTCGAGATCCCTCACGAAGACGTGGAGCGAGGCGATGCGGCGAATTCCGAGGGATTCTTTCTCACTCATCATGATCCTCGAGGGTCAAAAAAGTACCACACGCGACTCTGCTTCTCGGGCGCGCATTTGTTTCCAGTCAGTCTAGCTTGGGGTCCGTCGGTCGCGCGCCGATCCTCGAATGGTCATAACCGGGCGTCGAAGGGAAGTGTCGCGCGCGAGATCGGATCTAGCTTGTGTTCAATGTGGTCGAGTTCCATACTGGAGTCCTTTTGGCGCCTCGGCCGGGGCGCGCAGCGGAAAATCGAGGAGGTGGCGCACTTGATCTGGCCGGCAAAGAGCGAGGTCGCCAGCGAGACGGACAGCGAGAGCGACAGGGAGCCCCAGGTCAGTGTCCGGTCTCGGCGCGCCAACGCAGGGAGCCCCTCCGCGAGATCTCGACGGCGCCATGGCTGACACGCTCCCGGCCAGCGCCGCGATCGCCGACGAGCCGAGCGGACCGCCGTTGCCGCGCGACGTCCGACTGGATGGGTCGGCGCGGCCGTCCGGAGACGAGCCCCGCCACGAAGCGCACGCCTTCTCGGTGCGTGGCGCGATCGATTCACAGACCAGTCTCGACGAATCGGTCGCCGCCGCCGCGTTCGCCGCGTGGGGCGCGCTCCTGTTCCGCTACTCCGAACAGGAGCGCTTCTCGATCGAGGTCCTGCGACCTGATCCGGCGGCGTCGAGCGCCGACGATGTTCGCCGCATCCAGGCAGACTGGGTTGGCCATCTGGCCGACGTCCGGATCACGGGCGATGATCCCGCCGGTCGCGTGCTCGCGGAGGCGGCCGCGGCGCTGGCGCCGCGGGGCGAGACCGCTTACAGCGCGGCGAGCCGTCCTCGGCAGTCGGTCGGCTTCACCTTTCTGCCCGCCGCAGCAGCAGCGAACCGAGGCTCTGCGGCCCAGCAGATCAGCGAGAGGACCCCGGGCCGCGTATGCCGCGATCTGCATCTGGTCGTCGCCTCGATCGGTCCCGACCTGGATGCGGTCCTGTTCTATGACGAGCATCAATTCACCGCTGCGACCGTGGAGCGCCTGGCGGCTCAATACCGCGCGCTGCTGCGGTCGTTCCTGACGCCGACCTCGCTCGAGGTCCGCTGTCTTCCCCTCTTGTCGGACGAAGACAGGAGCCGCGTGCTCCGGGATTGGAGCGGCGGTGAGTCCGAGCGCGCGCCGCTGGTTTTTCGCGAAGTGGAGCGCCGCGCCGCCGAACGCCCCGACGCGCGCGCCGTCCGCCTGAACGAGAGGTCGCTCAGCTATGGCGAGCTGAACACTCTCGCCAATCGGATCGCGCGCTGGCTGGGCACGCGCGGCGTTCATGGGCAGGGCGCGGCCGGGGCGGACCACGTGGGCGTGTGCATGGAGCCCTGCGCGGAGTTCGTGGCCTGCATGCTCGGCATCATGAAGGCAGGCGCCACGCACGTCCCGCTCGACCCGGCCTATCCGGTCGAGCGGCTGGCCGTGATCGCGGAGGACATCCAGCCCGTTCTCGTCATCACCCAGCGCGCGCACGCGGCGAAGGTGGGCGGAATCTTCTCGAGCGTCCTTTGCATCGAGGACCTGGCCGACGAGCTCGCGTCCTTGCCGGGGGATGATCTGGCCCGGGCGGTCTCGCCCGAACAGACGGCGTACATCGTCTACACGTCGGGGACCACCGGGAAGCCCAAGGGCGTCCTCGTGACCCACGCCAACCTGGCCCACTACGTCGCCGTGGCGCGCGACGCCTACGGCTACGGCCCGGCGGACGTCATCCCGGCGATCGCCCGCTACACCTTCAGCATCACCTTCTTCGAGCTGCTCTGCCCCCTGGCGTCGGGCGCCGAGCTGGTGCTGCTCGAGCGCAGCCACGTGCTCGACATGCAGCGGATGATGGCCACCCTGGCCGCGATCACCTGCATCCACGCGTCGCCCAGCCTGTGGCGCAAGATGATCGCTCACATCGACGAGCAAAGAGCGCACGCCGTGGACATCGCGCGCTTCGACGGCCTGCGCCACGTCTCGTCGGGCGGCGACATGGTCCCCCCTGACGTGATCGAGTCGATGAAGCGGATCTTCCGGAACGCCGAGGTCTTCGTGATCTACGGCTGCTCCGAGATCAGCTGCATGGGGTGCACCTATCCCGTCCCGCGCGATCGCACCATCTCCAGCACGCGGGTGGGCAAGCCGTTTCCGGGCATGACGCTGCGTCTGCTCGATCCGGCGGGTCACCTGGTCCCCCCTGGCGTCGTGGGGGAGGTTTGTTTCGGAGGCGCCGGGGTGGCGAAGGGCTACTTGCATGCGCCCGAGCTGACCGAACGCAAGTTCACGCCGTTCGGCGACGAGCGCCTCTACCACACCGGCGATCTCGGGCGCGTCGACGGCGACGGCAACTTGCAGCTGGTCGGCCGGAGCGACTTCCAGATCAAGCTCCGCGGTATCCGGATCGAGCCGGCCGAGATCGAGGCGACCTTGCGCGGGCTGCCGAGCGTGCGAGACGCCGTCGTGGTCGCGCCCACCATGCCCGACGGGGAGAAGCGCCTGGTGGCGTACGTCGTCCCGGATCCGGCCGCGCCCCCCACCACCCGCGAGCTGCAGGATTTTCTGAAGACCAAGCTTCCGGACTACATGGTTCCGTCGAGCTTCGTGTTGCTCGACGCGCTGCCGGTGAACATCAACCTGAAGGTGGATCGGCTGGCCCTCTCGAAGCGGACGGAAATCCCGGTCGCCAGCACGGGACCGAGCGATCCTCCGCGAACCGCGCTCGAGCGGAGGCTGGTCCAGATCTGGGAACGGGTGCTGCACGTGAAGGGCGTGGGCGTCCGGGACGCGTTCTTCGACATCGGCGGGGACTCGCTGCGCTCGGTGGCCCTGATGTCGGCCATCGACCAGGAGCTGGGGCTGGTGCTGCCGGTCAGCACCCTGCTCACGGATCCCACCGTCGAACGCCTGGCTGCGCTCATCGAGCACGACGGCGCGGACGACCCGCCCGCCAGCTCTCTCGTGTGCCTGCGGCGGGGCGACGACACGCGACCACCCATCTTCTTCGTGCACGACGGCGACGGAGAGACCATGCCGTATCGCAACCTGGCGCTTCGCCTGGATGGGCGCCACACGGTGTACGGCATCCATCCCAAGAGCACGCGCCTTCATCCCATGCTGCACACGCGCTTGCAGGAGATGGTGGATTACTACATCGAGCAGATCCGGTCCGTTCAGCCGAGCGGGCCGTATCTGGTGAGCGGCCTTTGCATCGGGGGCTTTCTGGCCTTCGAGATCGGCCGGACGCTGGCGCGGCAGGGCCAGGTCGTCGGACCGATCACCTTGATCGACGTCGCGCACGTGACGACGCCGCCGCGGAGCGTGGCGGCCCGCCGCCTGGGCAGCCTGGGGCAGGCGCTGCAGGATCTGCCGAACGCCTCCCTGCTCGAGCGCGGCCGGGCCATGGTGAAGACGGCGGCGCGGCGGGCCCGAAACCTGATGGAGTACGAGGCGAGCTCGCGGTATCAGCGCAACAAGACGCAGTGGAAGCTGAAGCTTCTGCGGCACTGCCTGGACAACGGGCTGCCCATCCCGCGCTTCCTGGGCAACATCACGGTGGATTCGACGCTGCGGTTTGCCGAAAAGGAGTACGTGGTGCCGCCGCCCTATCAGGGGGAGGTCCTGCTTTTCCGCGCCGTTTCGCACGACCACTCCCTGGACGGCGTCGTGAACGACACCCCGTACATCCAGATCTTCCAGGATCCGATGCTGGGCTGGTCCGACAAGGCGACCGAGCTGGAGACGTTCGACGTCCCCGCGGGGCACTCGAGCATGCTGCGCGAGCCGCACGTCCAGCAGATCGCCCTCACCATGCAGCAGCACATCGAGCGCGCGCTGGCCGGTCGATGAGCGGCGCGGCGCCCGGTCAGGGGCTCATCGCGCCGAAGGACAGCGCGGTGCCGTTCCACGAGACGGTCTGGCCGCCCACCGCGATCTTGTCGCCGGCGACGGTCACGGCCGGGGCGACGCCGCTTTGCAAGGTCATCACGTAGACCGGCGTCGTCCCCAGCATGACGGTGGCGCTGGCGGCGCGCGCGCCGAAGTCCTCACGTCGCACGCCGCTCGTCGCCTTCAGGTCGTCGCGCGTGCCGACGAACGCGAGCAGCGCCTCGGCGCCCGACGCGCCGCTGAAGTCCACCGCCAGTGACGATCCGCCCACCGAGAGGATCCCCGAGCCGTCCTTGCTGGCGACGAGCGTCTCGACCCGGGGGCGAGGTCGGACCTCGACGTGCGGCAGGCTGCCAAACGTCGTCCGGAGGCCGAACCCCCAGACGATGACCGAGGTGGTCTGGGTCTCGTCCGGGGAGCCGCCCAGCATCGTGGTCACGATGATGTCGTTCGAGTCCTGCCAGCGGTTGCGGAACTCGTAGGCGCCGAAGACGTGGTCCTGCAGGACGTGCGGCAACAGCTGGCCCGGGTTCTGCGACGGCAGACCGAGCGGCGTGTTGATGAACGCGAACGCGAGGTGCTGCGGGTAGAGCGCGTCCTGCAGTGATGCGAGCTTGAGGGTCTGGACCGTCCAGACGAGGGCCGGCTTCATCGCGTCGCTGATGGCGCCGAAGCCCTGCTCGAACGTGCCGCCGTAGCGGACGCCGAACTGGAGGAACTGTTCGTAGAGGTCGGGGGCGTCGTGACGATCGGGGAACCGCGGCGTCTGGCCTTTTGGATCGGCCATCAGGTCGAACACCCAGTGCAGCGTCATCCATTCGACGCCGGGCCTCTCGGCGACGTAGTCCTGGTTCAAGGCGACGCGCATCGCTTGAATCAGAGGAACGAAGCCGGTGTTGGAGACGATCGCGCCCTGCTTCGCCATGCGGTTGAACGCGCCCATGTCGCCCCACCCCTCGGTGAGCACGCGGTCGATGTTCTTCTGGACACCGGCCAGGAGCCGCGACGAAAGGGCCGGATCGACGCCCGGGTCTCCCATCGTGGCCAGCGTGATCAGCCCCGCCCCGGCGACCACGGGACCGAACGTCCACACGCCGGGATCGCCGGGCGGCATGAGCGCCATCTGCTCGAGGGTCACCACGTCCCCCGACATCGGCCAGCCTTCCATCTTGTTGTTCGGACACTGGTAGCTCAGCATCCGGCTGGCGACCATGGTGCGAAACGCCTCCGGCCACCCGGCGTAGCAGACGTCGTACGCCATGGCGACCGACGTCATCGTGCCCCCGGTGATGTCCATGTACCCGCCGGGCATGGTCCAGTTGTACTGGCTCATCATGTCGGGCGTGCCGTCCAGGACGCGCTGGGTCGCCTGCTGGCACAGATCGGCGTACTTCTGCTCGCCGGTCAGCTGATACAGCACGCCGTAGCCGAAGCCGTCCCAGAGCGTGAAGGCGGACATGTCCTGGCGCGGGGCCTCACCGCCGCCCAGGGAAGTCTTCAGCCGCGCGATCAAGGCCGCGCCCTGGCCCGAGGCGGCCTTGGCCTTCAGCATCGGCAAGTCGTACGAGCGAAAGAACAGGCGCGGATGCTCGCCCGCAGCGAGCGGCTGGAACGGGGGCGGAGGACCGAGGTCGGGCGGCGGGCTCAGATCCATCGGATCGAGCCCGTCGGCGCCGCCGTCCAGGTCGCCGATCTGGCCGCCCGAGCCGGGGCTGCCTCCGAGATCGCTGCCGCCCGCGCCGAATGCCCCGCCCGGGCCGCCCGCGCCCGGTCCGCCGCCGGCCCCCCGCATCGGTCGCCCCGGGCTGCAAGCGGCCAGCGTCAGGGCGGCCAGGGATCCCCACCACCCGACGGCTCGCATGATCGCTCAGCCGCCCAGCGCGCTCAGGTCATTCAGCCAGCAGTCGAGGATGCGGAGCTCGTCATCCTTCACGATCCCGTTCGTCTGCAGCACGCCATAGGCCGTGCGCAGGTTCTCGGCGACCGTCCGGCTCGGCGCGATCGCATCCTGGACCAGGCCGATGACCTTCTCGCCGTGCTCGTACATCGGGATCTCCGAGACGAAATCCTTGAAGTAGTCATGCGGGTTGCGCTTCTGCACGACCGTCGCGTTCGTGAACCCCAGCCGGTAGCCGTGCGCCCACATGATCGGCTGCGCCACCAGGCTGCGCAGGATGTCGGTGAAGCGAAACGTGACCGTCGCCGGCAGATAGAGCAGCGGAAAGAGCTCGCGCCGGTACAGCGTGTTCTGCGAGTTGTAGGGCGTGGCGACGCCGCGATCGAGCACCAGCGGCGCGCGATCCCGGAAGTTGCACGGCACGTCGGACGTCAGCCGATAGATGGCGTCGACGTCCGGATCTTCGTCGGCCAACCCCTGCCACACCCCGACCTGCAGCCCCGCGGCCGCGGTGGCCGGCCGCAGCGCGGTCTTGTCGTTGATGAGCCGCAGGGGCAAACCGCGCGGCCAGATGTGCATGTCGCTGTAGTACCGGTAGATGTTGATGAACCCGGCCGCACCGGAGATCAGCTCGAAGCCCCCGTCGAACGGCGGGAAGCTCCAGCCAGCTTTGTCTCCCGCCTGGTCACCCTTCGGGATGTTGTCGTCGTCGGTGTCGACGATCGCGTCGGACTTCGACCGCACGGCGTGCAAGTACCCGAGCATCTTGCGGCAGTAGTGGTTGAAGGGCAGCGCGCGGCTGAGCGACAGCGCGGCGGTCGAGGGGTCGTCGACGGCCAGGAAAGTCGTATTCTCCCAGCGCCACGACTTCGGGGTCTTCTTGTCCCCCACGACGACCAGGTGATGGTCCGGCAGCTTGGCGAAGGCCCGGACGGCCTCGGTCGGCTCGTTGATGGTGGTGATGACGATTGTGGTTTTCACGGCATGTCGCTTCCGGCCGGCGGCGGCCTGTTACGGGCGCGGGTAGGGCGGCGGGGCGCCCTGCGATCACGAGGAGGGCGGGCGACCGGCCAGCGACGTGCGCACGTCTTCCTCGTCGGCGTGCACCATCATCTCGATGAGCTGCTTGAACGTCACGCGTGGCTTCCAGCCGAGCACCTTCCGCGCCTTCTCGGCGCTGCCGTGCAGGTGGTCGACCTCGGTCGGGCGGAAGTAGCGCGGATCGATCTCGACATACTTGTGCCAGTCGAGGTCGACGACCCCGAACGCCACGTCGAGCAGCTCGCGGATGCTGTGCGACTCGCCGGTGGCGATCACGAAGTCGTCGGGCTTTTCGTGCTGCAACATCATCCACATGGCCTCGACGTAGTCGCCGGCGAAGCCCCAGTCGCGCCGGGCGTCCAGGTTGCCGAGGTACAGCTTCTTGTCGAGGCCGTGCTTGATGCGAGCCACCGCGCGCGTGACCTTGCGGGTGACGAACGGGATCCCGCGCCGCGGGGACTCGTGGTTGAAGAGGATCCCACACGAGATGAACATGCCGTACGCCATGCGGTAGTTGCGGCAGAGGTTGTGGGCGAAGACCTTGGCGCACGCGTACGGGCTCTGCGGCAGGAAGGGCGTGTTCTCGTCCTGAGGCGGCGCGGCCGCGCCGAACATTTCGCTCGATGAGGCCTGGTAAAACTTCGTCTTGATGCCGGTGTCGCGGATGGCCTCGAGGAGGCGCAGCGTGCCCATCGCGACCGTGGAGGCGGTGTACTCCGGCACGTCGAAGCTGACCCGCACGTGGCTCTGGGCTCCCAGGTTGTAGATCTCGTCGGGCTCCACCTGCCGCAGCGTCCGGGCGAGCGCGCTGCCGTCGTCGAGGTCGCCGTAGACCAACCGCACCTTGTAGCTGGCCGAATGGGGATCCTGGTAGATGCTCTCCAAGCGCTCCGTATTGAAGGAGCTGGACCGGCGGATGATGCCTGTGACCTCGTACCCCTTCGAGAGCAGGAGCTCGGCGAGATAGGACCCGTCCTGGCCGGTGATGCCCGTGATCAATGCTTTTTTCATTTGGATTTTTCTTACTCGAGAAGCGATGTGATAGGTGCGCGCGGGGCCGCCAGTCTACCTACGTTGACCGGGCATTGCTACATGGCGGGAGGTGGACGAAGCGGGCCATCGACCGCCTTCGCGCCGCGAAGCTCTCCCGACGGTGAGCCCGTCGACGAGGCGGCTTCGATAGCCCTTTCGATTCGTCGCTGGACGGTCTATGTAGGAGGGGCCGTCGTGACCGCGCCCTTGCCTTTTTCGACCTTCGATCTGCTCGGCATGCGGCTGGCCCGCGTCGATTCTCGGGGATTGCTCGATCACATGTTCTCGAGCCTGGCGAGCGGGCGCGGGGGCTGGGTCGTCACGGCGAACCTCGATTTCCTCCGGCGGTACGCACACGATCGCGACGCGCGGGCTCTGTACGCTCAGGCCGATCTGTCGGTGGCCGACGGGATGCCGCTGGTCTGGGCGGCGCGGCTGCAGGGCGTGCGGCTGCCCGAGCGCGTGGCCGGCTCGTCGCTGGTGCTGCCGCTGGCGGAGCGGGCCGCGCGCGAGGGTCGATCGATCTATCTCCTCGGCGGCGAGCCGGCCGCGAACGCCAGGACGGCGGAGATCCTGCGGGCGCGGTGGGCGAACCTGTCCATCTGCGGCGCATCGAGCCCGCTGGTGAGCAGCCCTCCGTCGCCCGCCGATCTCGAGGCCTTGAACGAGGAGATGCGGCGTACGCGCCCCGACATCGTGCTGGTCGGGATGGGCTCCCCCAAGCAGGAGCAGATCATCCGAGCGCTGCGCGTGACGTTGCCGAACGCTTGGATGATGGGCGTGGGCGTGACGTTCAGCTTCATCGCGGGCTCGGTGAGTCGGGCGCCGGCGTGGATGCAGATGACCGGCCTCGAGTGGTGCTGGCGTCTGGCGCAGGAGCCGAAGCGTCTGGCCCGCCGTTACTTGCTCGAGGACATTCCGTTTTCCTTCGAGCTGTTCGCGCAGGTGGCGTGGAACCGAGTGCGCGGGCGCGCCCCGGGCGGCGCCGACGACACGTGAGGTCCTCGGCCGGGCCGAGCGCCGGGTCGCTGGGCCCACGCGTCAGTCACTCCGCGTGCGTTGCGTGCCAACGCGCGCCAGGAATCTGACGCAATCGATGCGCCGAGCCGCATGGCTTGCGGTCTTTAGTCGCCTCTTGGTCACTCTTTGCTGGTCTTTTGCCGCTCCTGGCATCTCCTCGAATGATGCCGCAACGGATGCGGTCGAGATCGACCGCGTCTCAGCACGCCGAGCGACGGGGCGGCCGATCTCGGTCCGTTGCTTTCAGAGATCTCGGCCGCTACACTAGGCTCTCGTCGATTTCTGCCCGCAGACAGAGCAATAATCATGATCAAGTTCTTGGACTTTGCGAATCCGATGATCTCCCGAACGCCGCAGGGCGAGGAGTATCTCCGGCGCTATTACATTTTCGAGTCCGATTGGTTCCGGATCTATTTGCACAAGATCAGCCTGAGCGACGCCGATCCGTGCATGCACGA
>Ga0068853_100004858_pt1 | contig 10444 bp, 11 predicted proteins | sample KBSCornC32_FD_65655 | JGI IMG/M metagenome (GOLD analysis project Ga0068853, IMG submission 65655) | Corn rhizosphere microbial communities from Kellogg Biological Station, Michigan, USA - KBS Corn C3-2 | ecosystem: Host-associated > Plants > Roots > Rhizosphere > Soil ... | reverse complement strand
CGACGAGCGCCGGAACGAGACCCTTGGCGACGTCGAGGAGCGCCACCGGAACCCCGAGGGAGGGGCCGTACACGCGCCACACGTTCGACGCGCCGACGTTGCCGCTCCCGTGACGACGGATGTCGTCGCCCCGGAGGAGCCGCGGAAGCACGTAGCCGAAGGGAATCGAGCCGAGGAGGTAGCCGCCGAGGACGATCAGGACGTCGGCGGTCACCGCCGTCCCCAACGGGTCAGAACGGGATCGAGTAGGACGCGATCCATCCGTTCACCACCTGCCAGTCGAGGTTCTCGAAGAACGCGTCGACGTACGAGGCGCGATCGGTCTGGTAGTCGAGGAAGTACGCGTGCTCGTAGACGTCGAGCGCGACGAGCGGCGTCGCGTTCCAGACCGGGAACGTGTTCTGCGCGTCACCGAGGTAGTTGAACAGTCGGCGCTCGTCCCAGTCGTATGCCGTCCAGGCCCACCCGCGCGCGGCGAGCGCGGTGGCCCGAAGATCGGAGCGCCATGCCTCGACCGAGCCGAAGTCGCGCTCGACGAGCGCCCGGAACGCGCCGTCGGGATCGCCTCCCTCGCCGCCGAGGTGCGCGAAGTAGAGCTCGTGGTTCTTGATCCCGCCGATCGCGAAGGTCAGGTCGACCTTCAGCGCGCGGAGCTCCGAGTAGACCTGGTTGGCACTCCCGAGGTCGACGCCTTCGAGCGCTCCGAGGATCTCGTTCCGCTTGGCGACGTAGCCCTGGTACAGCCGGTGGTGCGCCTCGACGGACGCCCTCGAGATGCCGGACAACTGCAGGAGCCTCGGGTCCAGCGGGCGGGCGGAGATCTCCTGGGTGGGCGGCATCGGCGCTCCTCGATCGGCGGGACGGGACCGGCCGGAGCATATCCTTGGGGTACAGACTCGACGACCCGAAGGAGACACACGATGGCGTACTCCGTCCCCGACCTCGCCTATGCGTTCGACGCGCTCGAACCGCACATCGATGCGCGCACGATGGAGATCCACCACGACAAGCACCACGCCGCGTACGTCACGAACCTGAACGCTGCGCTCGAGGGCACGGAGTGGATGGACCGACCCATCGACTCGGTGCTCTCCAACCTCGAGATCCTCCCCGAGGACAAGCGGGCCGCCGTCCGCAACAACGGTGGTGGCCACGCGAACCACACGCTGTTCTGGGAGATCATGGGGCCGGACGGCGGCGGCGAGCCGTCGGGCGACCTCGCCGCGGCGATCACGGACACGTTCGGCTCGCTCGACGACCTGAAGGCGCAGGTCACCGACGCCGGTGTGAAGCGCTTCGGCTCGGGCTGGAGCTGGCTCGTGTGGGACGGGACGGGCCTGGCGGTGCTGTCGACGCCAAACCAGGACTCGCCGGTCATGGAGGGCAAGACGCCGATCCTCGGCGTCGACGTCTGGGAGCACGCCTACTACCTGAACTACCAGAACCGCCGGCCCGACTACCTCACGGCGTGGTGGAACGTCGTCGACTGGAACGCCGTCGGCGCGAAGCTCGAGGCGGCCCGCTCGAGCTGACGCCGGCGAGGCGGATCGGGGTGCGGCCGGCGGCCGTGCCCCAATCCGCCGAGGCGTCGCGGCCGTATTCCCTTCGATGGACGCGGCCGTTGCCTACCGGACCGACTTGCCCTTCGTCCCGCGAAGGGCGAGCATCCTCGCCATGTCACCCGACGCCCGCACCGACGTCGAGCTCCTCGGGCTGATCGCCGGTGGCGACCGCCTTGCGTTCGAGGAGCTCTACCGCCGTTACGCGCGCTCGGTGCTCGGCATCGCGCTGCGGCGGATGGGCGACCGGGGACGCGCCGAGGACGCGACGCAGGACACGTTCGCAAGCATCTGGCGATCGGCGTCGCGCTACGACCCCGCCCGCGGCCGGCCTGCATCGTGGCTCTACACCGTGGCGCGCAACGCGATCGTCGACGGGCTGCGCCGCAAGCCCGACCCGACGGTTGCCGACGCGCCCGACATGGCTGCAGGTGATCCCGGCCCACTCGAGGCGGTGGAGGCCGAGTGGGTGTCGTGGCGCGTCCACCGGGCGATCGAGACACTGCCCGAGCACGAGCGCTCACTCGTCGAGCTGGCGTACTGGAGCGGCATGTCACAGAGCGAGATCGCCGAGTACCTCGGGCTGCCCCTCGGTACCGTCAAGACGCGAACGCGTGCGGCGCTCAGTCGTCTCGCAGGCGAGCTGGAGGATGAGCTGGGATGACGGAACTCGACGACCTGGTTGGTAACGACCTCGAGCCCGGCGAGCGAGCGCGCCTCGAGCGCGTCCACGCGCTGCTCGGTCGGGCCGGCCCGCCGCCGGAGCTGCCGCACGCGCTCGAGCGCGCCCCTGAGCCACCGTCGGCGCGGGTGATCCCGTTCCCGCGCCGCTACCGCTACACCGCGCTCGCCGCAGCGGTGGTCGCCGCCTGCGCGCTCTTCGGGGTGGGCTACCTGGCAGGCGGGGCCGGCGGAAGCGAGCCGGTGCGCACGGTCGCCATGTCCGGCCCGAACCAGGCGACCGCGGATCTCGCTCTGTTCGAGAAGGACGCGGCCGGCAACTGGCCGATGAAGCTCACGGTCAGCGGGCTTCCCGAAGGCCGCTACGAGCTCTGGCTCACACGCGAGGGAAAGCTCGCCGAGCCGTGCGGCGCCTTCGCGGTCGTCGCCGGGGAGACCACCGTGCCGCTCAACGCGCCGTACTCCCTCAAGGCGTTCGACGGCTGGGTCGTGGTGCCGGCAAACGAGAAGACGCCCGTGCTGACGACCTAGCCGGTGCGAGGTGTACGGGGCGTTCTGGGGCGTGGCTTCAGCCTCGCCCCCTCTTGGTAACACGGAGAAGACAAGGGCGAGGCTGAAGCCACGCCCTGTGCGCAAAGCAACGACTCCCGCAAAAAGACACTGAGCCGGCAAACCCGAAGGCCCGCCGGCTCAGATGCCGAGAATCTAGGCACGGAGCATCGCCGGCGCAAGCGACATGGCGACGGATTGTCGCAATTTGCGAGTTTTTCAGCCGGCGAGCTCGCGCGCAGCCTCGGCGAAGACCTCCGTGTGCCGGTCGACGTCCGCGTCGGTCGTCGCGGGCGACATCAGGGCCATGTTGTGGAACGGCGTCAGCAGGACGCCGCGGTTCAGGGCGTGGAGATGCATGTAGCGCTCGAGCCCGAAGTCGCCGGCCGCGTGCGCCTCGGTGCCGTTCCGCGGCCGGTCGGGCCCGAAGAGGTACTCGGCCCGGCAGCCGAGCCGCGTCACGTGCCACGGCACCCCTGTCTCGGCGATCGCCTCCTCGACCCCGGTCGTCCAGCGCTCGGCGAGCGGAATCATCCGGTCGAACGCCTCGTCGGTCAGCACCTCGTCGAGCGTGGCGCGCATCGCTGCGAGGGAGAGCGCGTTGGCCGCGAGCGTGCCGCCGACCCCACCGACGTCGACCTCCTCGAGCTCGATCGAGTCGGCGATCCGGTCGGCCAGCGCGCCCGTGAACCCGTATGCCGCCGCGGGGATCCCCCCGGCGATCGGCTTGCCGATCGTGACGACGTCCGGCTCCAGGCCGTGGGCCTTCGTGAACCCGCCCGGGCCGCAGCAGATCGTGTGCGTCTCGTCGATCGCGAGCAGCGTGCCCGTGTCGCGGGTCAGGCCGCGGAGCGCGTCGTGGAACCCCGGGTCGGGATGAACGATCCCGACGTTCGTCAGCGCCGGCTCGGTGAGGACGAGCGCGACGTCCCCGGGCGCGAGCGCCGCCTCCAGGCCATCGAGGTCGTTCCACTCGACGACCTTCGTCGTCTCGGAGGGCGGCACGGGTGGGCCGAGATTGCCACGCCGCGGGACGACCTGTCCTGCCTCGAGGGTCGCGAACGACTCGTCGACGCTGCCGTGGTAGCACCAGTTGAAGACCAGCACCTTGGGCCGGCCGGTGACGTGCCGTGCGAGGCGGATCGAGAACCGGTTCGCGTCGGTCGCGGTGAGCGCGAACTGCCAGCGCGTCACGCCGAAGCGCCGGGTCAGCTCCTCCGATACCGCGAGCGCGTCCTCCGTCGGCAGCATCGTCGTGATCCCGCGCGCCGCCTGCTCGGCAATTGCGCGTAGCGTCGCCTCCGGTGCGTGGCCGCTCATCGCGCCCGTGTCGCCGAGGCAGAAGTCGACGTACTCGTGGCCGTCGACGTCGATGAAGCGGCTTCCGCGCGCCTCGGCGACGAAGAGCGGGAACCCGCCGGGCCACTTGGCCATCCAGTGCATCGGCACGCCGGCCAGGAGGTGCTCCTTCGCCCGCTCTGCCAGCGTGCGCGAACGCGGATGCTCGCGCGCGAAGCACTCCTCCTCGCGGCGCGTGAGGGTGGCGAGGGACGTACTGCCGTCCCCGCTGACCCCGGTATCCGACTTCAGTCGGACACCTCAGCCTGCGGAGGCGATGCGAGCGGCGCGGGTGTCGGACTGAAGTCCGACACCGGGTTCACAAGCCTCATGCGCGCCTGATCGAGCGGACGGTCGCCTGCCAGGCGCCGCGAGGCGCCGCGACCGCAACGACGTCCCCGACGCCCTTGCCCATCAGCGCGGAACCGAGCGGCGAGTCGGGTGACACACCGCCGCCGACCGACGAGATCGTCACCTCCATGACCTCGCCCTGCTCGTCCGCGATCTCGACGATCGAGCCGGGGCCGACGTGGTCGTCCGTGTCGTGGTCGACGACCTTGGCCCCCGAGATCCGCGCCTTGAGCTTGGTGATCCGCGCCTCGAGAAGCCCCTGCTCGTTCTTGGCCGCGTGGTACTCGAAGTTCTCCGAGAGGTCGCCGAACCCGCGGGCCGTTGCGATCGCCTCGATCGCAGCCGCCCTGCGCGGCCCCTCGAGCTCCGCGAGCTCGGCCTGGAGGGCCTCCATCTGCTCGCTCGTCAGCACCTCTCCACCCGCCATGCGGCGGAGGCTACCGGCCCCCGCCCGGCTGCGCCGGACGGTTAGATTCGCTCGTAGCTCGCGTACGCGACGCCCTCGGCGTGCTCGCGACGGAGCTCACGCCAATCGTCCCAGTCGACCTCCGGAAACCGTGTGTCGCCGTCGGGCTCGGCGTCGACCCAGGTGAGCTCGAGACGGTCGGCGAGCGACAGCGCCTCGGCGTACACCTCCCCACCGCCGACGACGAAGACCTCGCGCTCGAGTGACGCGGCCGCGCCGATCGCCTCCGAGACGCTCCCTACGACGCGGACCTCCTCCGCGCCGGGGTCCCACGAAGGGTTGCGCGTCACGACGATCGTCGCCCGCCCGGGGAGTGGATGTCCGATCGACTCGTACGTCTTCCGTCCCATCACGAGGACGTGACCGAGCGTCAGCTCCTTGAACCGCCTGAGGTCGTCCGGGAGACGCCATGGAAGCCCACCGTCGACGCCGATGACGCCGTTCCGCGCGACCGCGGCGACCATGGTGATCGGCACTAGACGGCGATCGGCGCGCGGATCGCGGGATGCGGGTCGTACCCGACGACCTGCACCGACTCGGGCGTGAAGTCGTCGATTGCACTGCAGGCGGGGTCGAGCCGCAGCTCGGGCAGCGGGCGCGGCTCGCGGGTGAGCTGCTCGCGGGCCTGGTCGAGATGGTTGAGATAGAGATGTGCGTCGCCGAGCGTGTGGACGAAGTCGCCGGCCTCGAGGCCGCTCACCTGCGCGACCATGTGCGTGAGCAGGGCGTACGAGGCGATGTTGAACGGCACACCGAGGAAGAGGTCGCCCGAGCGCTGGTAGAGCTGGCACGAGAGGCGACCGTCGGCGACGTAGAACTGGAAGAGCGCGTGACACGGCGCGAGCGCCATCCGCGGCAGGTCCGCGACGTTCCACGCGCTGATGACGTGGCGGCGCGAGTCGGGATCGGCACGGATGCCCTCGATCACCGCCGCGAGCTGGTCGATGTGGCGCCCTTCAGGAGCCGGCCACGAGCGCCACTGGTAGCCGTAGATCGGCCCGAGATCGCCCGTCTCGTCGGCCCACTCGTCCCAGATCGTGACTCCGTACTCGTGGAGCCAGGCGAGGTTCGTGTCGCCGCGGACGAACCAGAGCAGCTCACAGACGACGGACGGCACGTGCACCTTCTTCGTCGTCACGAGCGGGAAGCCGTCGCGCAGGTCGAAGCGCATCTGGTGACCGAAGACGGACAGCGTCCCCGTACCCGTGCGGTCCTCCTTGCGCACCCCCTCGTCGAGCGTGCGGCGCAGGAGGTCGAGGTACTGCTCCATGGCTCGATTGTGCCTAGCGGGTCGGCTCATCAAAGCCGTCGCATTACAGCTCGAGAGGAGGACGAGGCAGTTGCAGCCCGCGAAGCGGGACGCCTTCAGGGATCCGCCCCGCCGCAGGCGGGGATCAAGCGGCGGGCAAGTTCAGAACAGACCCACGGTGTTCCCGTCCTCGTCGACGTCGATGGAGAAGGCGGCCGGCGCCTTGCCGAGGCCGGGCATCGTCTGCATGTCGCCGCAGAGCGCCACGATCCAGCCGGCGCCGGTGTAGGGACGCAGGTCGCGCACCGTCACCGTGAACCCCGTCGGCGCGTTCAGGAGAGACGCGTCGTGTGAGAGCGAGAGGTGCGTCTTTGCCATGCAGATGGGCAGCTGGCCGAGACCGGACGCCTCGAACGCCGCGGCCTTGTCCTTCGCCGTCTTCAGGAGGAAGACGTCGTCGGCACCGTAGACGCCCTTCGCGATCGCGCGGATCTTCTCCTCGATCGGAGCGTCGTACGGGTAGGCGAACCGGAACTCGTTCGGCTCGTCCGCCGCTGCGACGACCGCCTCGGCGAGCGCGGTCGCCCCCTTGCCGCCCTGCTCGAAGCCGGCGTTGATCTCGGCCGCGTAGGCGCCGTGCTCGAGAGCGAGCCGCTTCACCAGCTCGAGCTCGTCCGTGGTGTCGGTGGGGAACTTGTTGACCGCGACCACGGCGTTCAGCCCGAAGTGCTTGACGATGCCGATGTGGCGCGCGAGGTTGGCGGCGCCACCCTCGATCTCGGCCATCCCGCCGTGGATGTTCCCGCCGTGGTGCTTGAGCGCGCGCACGGTCGCGACCAGCACGGTCGCGCTCGACCGCAGCCCGCCGATCCGGCAGGTGATGTCGAAGAACTTCTCCATCCCCATGTCGGATGCGAACCCGGACTCCGTGATCAGGTACTCGCCGAGCTTGAGCCCGACGCGGTCGGCGACGAGAGAGTTGTTCCCGTGCGCGATGTTCGCGAACGGGCCGCAGTGGATGAACGCCGGTTGCCCCTCGAGCGTCTGGACGAGGTTCGGCTTGATCGCGTCCTTGAGGACGACGGTCATCGCCCCGGCCGCCTTGATCTGCTCGGCGGTCACGGGCTCGCCCTCGAACGTCTGACCGACCGTGATCCGGCCGAGCCGGGCGCGTAGGTCGCCGAGGTCGCGGGCGACGGCGACGAGCGCCATGATCTCGCTCGCCGCGGTGATGTCGAAGCCGGTCTGCCGCGGATAGCCGTTCACGCGACCGCCCAGGGACGTGACGACGTCGCGCAGCGAACGGTCGTTCATGTCCATGCAGCGACGCCACGAGATCGTGAGCGGGTCGATCCGCAGCTCGTTCCCGTGCAGGAGGTGGGCGTCGATCAGTGCCGAGAGCAGGTTGTTGGCCGCGGTGATCGCGTGGAGGTCGCCGGTGAAATGGAGGTTCAGGTCCTCCATCGGCACCACCTGCGTGTAGCCGCCGCCGGCTGCGCCGCCCTTGATCCCGAACACCGGCCCGAGGGATGCCTCGCGCAGCGCGAGCACGGGCCTGCGGCCGATCTGGCCGAGCCCCTGCGTCAGCGCGACCGACGTCGTCGTCTTCCCCTCCCCGGCCGGCGTCGGGGTGATGGCGGTGACGTTGACGATCTTCCCGTCCGGCTGGTCCGCGAGCCGCTCGAGGATCGAGAGGTCGACCTTCGCCTTGTAGCGGCCGTAGAGCTCGAGCTCGTCCGGCTCGATCCCCGCCTCTTCGGCAACGTCGGCGATCGGGCGAAGCGTCGCCTCCTGTGCGATCTCGAGGCTCGAGAGCATGGCGTGCGGTCCCTCCTGGTTGGGTGTCGGAGCGGAGGTATATCTCAGTGCTGCGCGACGGCGCCCAGGTGGCGTTCGTAGGCGCCCGTCTCGACGATGTCGCCGATCTGGTCGATCGCGAAGCGAAGCTCGTCGTCCGACGTGAAGAAATGCGGGCCGAGCCGGATCCCGGCGTCCGGGCGGAAGTCGCAGAGGATCTGCCGCTCCGCGAGCTCGCGATGGACGGCCGGGAACTCGGGCACGTGGACGGTCACCGTCCCGCCGCGCCGCTCGGTCGAGCGGGGGCTCCGCACCTCGAAGCCCGCCTCGTCCGCGAGATCGATCAGGAGCTGGGTCTGGCGCAGCGAGTTGGCGCGGATCCGGTCGCTGCCGACCTCCTCGATCAGGTCGTAGCCCGCCGTGGCGGCGTAGTGCGCCGGCACGTTGGGCGTTCCCGTGAGGAACCTCGCCGCGCCGGAGGCGTAGCGCATCTCCTCCTCGAAGGAGAACGGCGCCTCGTGCGCCTGCCAACCCGTGGACGTCGGCTCGAGCGTCTCGGCGAGATCGGGCCGGACGTAGAGCCAGCCGTTCCCCGGCCCCCCGCAGAGCCACTTCACCGAGCCGCCGACCGCGAAGTCGACCCCGAGCGCGGTGACGTCGAGCGGGACGATGCCGGCCGACTGGTAGCAGTCGAGGATCACGTGCGCGCCGACCTCGTCGGCGCGGCGGACGATCGGCTCGACGTCCTGGATCTCACCCGTCTTGAAGAGGACGTGGCTGATCGGGACGAGCAGCGTCCGCTCGTCGATCGCGTCGACGATCTCGCGGTCGTCCTCGCAGACGACGACCTCGAGGTCGGGCTGCGCCTGGTAGAGGTAGCGCACCGACGGGAAGTTGCCCCGCTCGTAGACGATGCGGTTGCGGGCCGCGTCGGCAGGCCGGAAGCACGAGAGCACGACCGCCTCCGCGACCGCGACGTTCTGGTGCATCACCGTCGTCCCCGCGGGCGCCCCGACGATCCTGCCGACCTGGTCGCCGACCGTCATCGGCATCGTCCACCAGCCCTCGCCCCACGCGCGGATGCCGCGCTCGGCCCACATGCAGGCGTACTCTCGGAGGCGGTCCTCCGCCCCTCGCGGCATCGCGGCGAGCGAGTGGTTGATGAGGTAGGTCGTGTGCCCGAGGATCGGGAACTCGGAGCGGTAGTCGAGGAGCTCGCGCATGTGGATGTGTCGTCAGGCGAGGCGCTTCAGCACGCCGAGTGCCCGCTGGTCCCAGGGTACGCGGTGCGTGAGCCCCGCCTCGGCGAGCCCGTCTCGGTGGGCGAGGTACCAGTCGTAGGTCGCGCAGAGCGTCTCTGCGTTCGAGAGCCGCGGCTCCCAGCCGAGGAGCTCGCGCGCCTTGTCGATCGAGACGAACGAGTCCTTGTGCGCCGTGCGGTAGTGCCACTCGGCGAGCGGGGAGAGTCGCGCGAGCTCGAGGCCGCGGAGCGCGATCTCCGCCGGCCGCGCCGGCACGGGGAAGAGCCGCGAGCCCGAACCCGCATGGCCGATCAGGTCCTCGAGGTCCTCGCGCACCGTCCCGAACCGGGCCGCGCCGATGTTGAGCGCCTCGCCTGCGACCGGCGCGTCGAGGCACCTGACGATCGCGTCGACGAGATCTTCGACTGCGAGCAGCTGGTAGCGGTTCGCGCCGTCGCCGAGGATCGGGATGCGGCGTCCCTCGCGGATCCAGTCGAAGAGAATCTCGAACACCCCGAGCCGCTCGGCGCCGACGAAGGTCTTCGGTCGCACGATCACCGACTCGAGACCGCGCCGCGCGAACGCGTCGCAGAGGCGCTCGGCGTCGATCTTCGACTCGCCGTAGTGCCCGACGCCGACGAACGGGTCGTCCTCGTGGATCGGGTGCCGCTCGGGAACGCCGTAGACCGCGGTGGACGAGACGAGCACGACGCGGCCGACGCCGGCCTCGGCCGCCGCGGCGAACGTCACGGCCGCGCCCTCGACGTTCACCGAGCGGATCGCGGCCCGGCTCTCCTGGATCGGCAACGCGGCGGCGGCATGCACGAGCACGTCGGCCCCGGAGACGAGGCGGCGCGCGTCGGTCGTCAGGCGGACGTCGCCGTGGATCTCCTCGACCCGTCCCTCGAGCGGCGCATCGTCGAGGGGCGCGAGGTCGAGCGTCCGCACGGCGTGACCGTCGGCGACGAGGCGCCGTGCGAGATGCAGGCCGAGGAAGCCCGCGCCGCCCGAGATCGCGACCAGCACGGGGCCGAAAGCTAGCGGCGCGGAGTCGAAGCCGCGCTCGTCGAGCCGGTCTCGACCGGCGGCGGCGCGCCGTTGACGAGCACCGCTGCCGCGAACAGCACCGCCAGCGCCACGACGCTCTCGCCGAGCAGGCTGCGGCCGACGCCGGGCGGCGTCTCGCCCCGCTCGAGCCGCGGCCGCACGAACA
>Ga0068853_100004857_pt1 | contig 10445 bp, 8 predicted proteins | sample KBSCornC32_FD_65655 | JGI IMG/M metagenome (GOLD analysis project Ga0068853, IMG submission 65655) | Corn rhizosphere microbial communities from Kellogg Biological Station, Michigan, USA - KBS Corn C3-2 | ecosystem: Host-associated > Plants > Roots > Rhizosphere > Soil ... | reverse complement strand
GCCATGAATCCCGCCGCGAATCTTTTCTTCATCGGCCCGATGGGCGCGGGCAAGACCACGATCGGCCGGCGCGTCGCCGAGCTGGTCGGTCTGCCGTTCTTCGATCTGGACCACGAGATCGAGTCGCATTGCGGCGCCGACATTCCGCTGATCTTCGAGCTCGAAGGCGAGGCCGGCTTCCGCCAGCGCGAAGCCGCGGCGCTGGCTGAGCTGAGCATGCGCGACGGCATCGCGCTGGCCACCGGCGGCGGCGCCGTGCTGGCCGAGGCGAACCGCCGCGTGCTGCACGAGCGCGGCTTCGTGGTGTACCTGGAGACGACCGTGCAGGAACAGCTCGCGCGCCTGTCGCGCGACCGCAAGCGTCCGCTGCTCGCCGCGCCCGACCGGCGCGAGCGCCTGCTCGGCCTGATGGCGCAGCGCGAGCCGCTGTACCGGCAGATCGCCGATTACACGCTGCCGGCCGGGCATCGCGGCAGCACCGCACAGGTCGCGCAACGCCTGGCCGCCGCGCTCGCGCAGCACTGGCAGCGCGCACCGGTGCGCGCGGCATGAGCGGCGCGGTGCGCGAGATCCGCGTCGAGCTGGGCGCGCGCAGCTACCCGATCCGCATCGGCGCGGGCCTGCTCGGCGCCGCCGCGCTGTGGCATGCCGCGATCCCGGGCCGGCACGTGCTGCTGGTCAGCAACGACGTGGTCGCACCGCTGTATCTGGAGCGCGTGCGCGCGCAATTGCGCGATGTCGTGATTTCAACGCTGGTGCTGCCGGACGGCGAGGCGCACAAGACGCTCGACTCGGCCGCGCGCGTGTTTGCCGCGCTCGCCGCACTCGGCGCCAGCCGCGATGCCTGCATCGTCGCGCTCGGCGGCGGCGTGATCGGCGACCTGGCCGGCTTCGCCGCGGCCTGCTGGATGCGCGGCATCGCGTTTGTGCAGATGCCGACCACGCTGCTGGCGATGGTCGATTCGTCGGTCGGCGGCAAGACCGCGGTCGACCTGCCGCAGGGCAAGAACCTGGTCGGCGCGTTCCACCAGCCGCGCGCCGTGGTGATCGATACCGACACGCTCGCGACGCTGCCCGACCGCGAGCTGCGCGCCGGCATGGCCGAAGTGATCAAGTACGGCGCGCTTGGCGACGCGTCGTTCTTCGCCTGGCTGGAGCGCCACGCGCGCGACGTGCTGGCGCGCGACGCCGGCGCGCTGGCCGAGGCGATCGCGCATTGCTGCGCGCAGAAGGCCGCGATCGTGACGCGCGACGAAACGGAAAACGGCGAACGCGCACTGCTTAATTTCGGCCATACGTTCGGGCACGCGCTCGAAACGGTCAGCGGCTACGGCACGCTGCTGCACGGCGAGGCGGTGGCGATCGGCATGTGCCTGGCGGCGCGCCTGTCGACGCAACTCGGACGCGCCGCGGGCGCGGATGCCGAACGGCTGCAGCGCCTGCTCGAAACCTGCGCGCTGCCGGTGGCGGTGCCGGCCGGAACCGACACGGGCGCCGTGCTCGCCACCATGCGGCTCGACAAGAAGAACCTGAGCGGGCGCCTGCGCCTGATCCTGTGGCGTGGCGTGGGCAGCGCCGACCTGGTCGACAACATTCCGGAAAGCGCCATTCGCGCCGTGCTGTAGGGCGCATCTCGGACGCGCCGCTATGCCTGCGTTCCCGCGCGTTCCAACCAGTTGAAGCAAGAGCGCATCAACGGCCAACGGCGCAAGGAATGTCGGGGCGAGACCCGCCCTGCGGTACCAATGCGATTCCAAGCCGCTCCAGGCGTGAAAGTGCAGGCGCAACAGCGCACCGATCGCCAAGGGCGCAAAGAACGGCGGGCCGAAGGCCCGCCCTACGGTACAATTGCCGCCATGCGCCTGTTCATGCAGACCAAGCCGGCGGCGGCCGAAGCGCCGCGCTATTACCAGATCGCGTTGCAGCAGGACCTGCTCGGCGGCTGGACGCTCGTACGCGAGTGGGGCCAGCAGGGCGGCCGTGTCAGCCTGAAACGCGAGGTGTACCTGGAGCGCGACGATGCGCTCGCCGCGTTCGAGCACGCGCGCGACGCGCAGCTCAAGCGCGGTTTCCACATCATGTTCAGCCAGGGCACGGAGTCGCCGTATGCGCTGGGTTGAGTGCGGGCGCGCGATCGTTGCGGCGGTATTGTGCGTCGCCGGCGGGGCGCTGGCCGGAGCAGCGGAAAAATCCACTTATGGAAAAGTGGATACGTTCGAGCCCGGCAAGAAGTACAGCTGCGTGCCGACTGCCGACCGCAAGGGCTGGGACTGCGCCGCGACCGGCAAGGCGACCGATGCGCCGCCCGCAGCGGCGCCCGTAGCCGCCCCACCGCCATCGCCTGCTCCGTCAGCGCCACCGGCGCCGGCACCAGTGGCCTCGGCACCGCCCGCAGCGGACGTGGCGCGCATGGCGCCAGCCGCGAACGCAGCGCCCGCCGCCACCGCGCCGGCCTCCTCAGCGCCGGTGCATTCAAGCGAATTGCCGAAATACCTCAACGCCGCCGCGGCCAGCGGTGGTCCAGCGCCCCAGCAGCCGGCCGTGCCGCCCCCTGCGCCGCCGGCGCCGAGAACGAGCGCACCCGCGCCAGACGTCGACGCGAGCCGCGCAGCTGCGGGCGCGTCAAGTCCGCCAAGCGCGCCGACGGCCGCGAGCGAATCCGCGCGCGCCGAAGTTGCCGCGCCGGCCGCTGCGGCGCCGCCGGCGGTCAAAGCCGAACCGGTCGCGGCGAAGCCGGCGCCGCCGACGCCCGTGGAGACGCCCGCCAGCGCGCCGCCCGCACCCGTCGCGGCCGCGCAAGCGGCGCCGCCCGAACGCGCGTCCGCGCCGCCGCCGGCACCGTCGCGGGCAACATCCAATGAATCGCCGCCTGCCCCGCCGCCCAGCGCCGCGACGTCCGCGGCTGGCAGCGGCGCCGCCGCGGGCGGCAGTGCGGACTTCCTCGCCTTGCCGGCCGACGCGTACGTGATCGAACTGGCGCACGCCGCGAGCGACGACGCGCTCGCCACGCCGTCGGCCGCCCTGCCCCGCGGCAATGTATACAAATTGCACTTGCGCCAGAACGGCGCGGATGTCTGGCTGCTGGTGTGGGGCAGCTTCGACGACGTCTCCGCCGCGCGCGAGGCGCGCGCCGAACTCGCCGGCAGCGCATCGACCACCCCCGGATGGCCGCGCCGCATCGGTCCATTGCAGGCCGAACTGCGGCGCATCAAGGATTAGCAATGAACAACGACAGATTTCTGCGCGCGCTCAGGCGCGAGCCGGTCGACTGCACGCCGGTATGGATCATGCGCCAGGCCGGCCGCTACCTGCCGGAGTACCGCGCCACGCGCGCGCGCGCCGGCAGCTTCGTCAACCTGTGCAAGACGCCGGAGCTGGCCTGCGAGGTGACGCTGCAACCGCTCGCCAGGTTCGCACTCGACGCGGCGATCCTGTTTTCCGACATCCTGACCATCCCCGACGCGATGGGACTGGGCCTGTCGGTCGAGGAAGGCAGCGGCCCGCGCCTGGCGCATCCGGTGCGCACGCGCGCCGACATCGACCGGCTGGCGGTGCCCGATCCGGAAACCGACCTGCGCTACGTGATGGACGCGGTGCGCCTGATCCGGCGCGAGTTGCACGGCCGCGTGCCGCTGATCGGCTTCGCCGGCAGCCCGTGGACGCTGGCCTGCTACATGATCGAAGGCGAAGGCTCGTCGAGCTTCGCGCGCCCCAAGGCGCTCGCGCTCGACGACGCGCCGACCATGCATCGCCTGCTCGACGTGATCGCGCGTGCGGTGGCGGCGTACCTGGCGGCACAGGCCGCGGCCGGCGCGCAGGCGCTGATGGTGTTCGACACGTGGGGTGGCCTGCTCGCGCCGGAGATGTTCCGCGAGTTCTCGCTGCGCTACCTGGCGCAGATCGCGCAAAATCTGAAAGTCCACAATGAGGCACGGCACGTGCCGCTGATCCTGTTCAGCAAGGGCGCGAACGGCCATCTCGAGGCGCTTGCCGACACCGGCTGCGCCGCGCTCGGGCTCGACTGGACGATCGCGCTCGGCGACGCGCGTGCGCGCGTCGGCAACCGCGTCGCGCTGCAGGGCAACGTCGACCCGGCGGTGCTGCACGCGCGGCCCGAGACGATCCGCGCGCAGGTCCAGGCCGCGCTGCACAGTTTCGGCGCGCACCCCGGGCACGTGTTCAACCTCGGCCACGGCATCACGCCGGACGTGAGTCCCGAGCATCTGGGCGTGCTGATCGACGCGGTGCACGAGCTGAGCGCGCGCAAGTAGCGCGCAAGCAGAAGTAGTTGGTGAAGTAGCTGTCAAGTTTGCCATTGCCAGCGCCAGCGGCTTCTGCCAATGTCGCCGCCAACGAGATCCGTCAAACGGGAGAACAGGCATGCGTATGACAGCGCTGTTGGCCGCTGCCCTGATGATTTGCTGCGCACCGGCACTGGCCGCGACCAAAGAGGGCGAACCCGTTTTGCTGCGCCTGAGCTGGCGCGTGTCGATCGATGCACAGGGCCACGTGACGCAGCTGCAGGCCAAGGCCGACAAGCGTACCGAGCGCATGGCGCTGGTGCGTGACGCGGTGGAGAAGCGGATTCGCGCGTGGCAGTTCACTCCCGGCGCGGTGGATGGTGTGCCGCAGGCGACCGAGACGACGCTTGCCGTCACGACCACGCTGCTGCCGCGCAGCGGCGACGACTACGAAATTCGCATCGACGAGGCGCGCACCGGCGCGGAGATCGCCAAGGTGCAGGTGCCGCGCTATCCGCAGGATGCGGTGCGCAACGGAACGTCGGGGCTGGTCGTGTTGCGCGTCGCGTTCGACGCCGACGGCAAGGTGACATCGGCCGTGCCGGACAAGGACGAGACCAAGGCCGCCGCCGCACTGGTCAAGGCATCATTGGATGCCGTGAAGACCTGGACATTCCAGCCTGAGCGCGTCGCTGGTCATGGCGTCGCCGGCACGACCGAGCTGCCGATGTGCTTCCAGGTGGTGCCTCTGGTGGGCATGCGCGTGCCGGAAGTGCCGCGGTGCGAGTGGAAGCCGAAAGGCTATCGCGGCGCCCTGGCGCAAGGCGAGGCGCTCGCGCTCGACCCGGTCGCGAAGCTCGCCACCGACGTGGCAGATCACACGCTGTAAGCCGCACGAAAAAGGCCCCGGGGGCGCGAACCTCCGGGGCCGTCGAAGCTAGCGTGTTGCGAATCGAGCGAAAGACGCCGATTCATTCACGCCGCGATCAATCGTCGTCGCGATCGTGATGATGCTTGTAGTGCGCGATCACGTAGTCGTGACGCTCGTACGGTTTGTCCGTATCGAGCTCGATCGTGATGCCCTTGCTGCGCACGAACGCAGTGTCTTCCGGCGGCAGAGTGGTGCCGGAAGTCCACGTGCCGTTGCTGCGCCAGTAGTAGGTCTTCGTGTCCGGCGCGAAATAGATGTCGTGATCCGCGTAGTACACGTACTGGTGCTTGGTGGTGGTGGTCGTGGTGGTGGTCGACGAACCGTCGTTGTTCATCGTGGTGGACGATTCACGCGTGGTGGTCGACGGACCGTTCTTGTAGTGCGCCACGACGTAGTCGTTGCGCTCGTACGGCTTGGTCGTGTCGAGTTCCACGTCGATGCCGCCGCTGCTGGTGATGTAGCGCTGCTGGTCGGACGGCAGCACCGCGCCGGAGCGCCAGTTGCCGTTTTCGTTCCAGTAGTACACCTTGGTATCCGGCGCGAAGTAGATGTCGTGATCCTTGTAGTACACGAAGTGGTGCTTGCCGACCGACACGCCGACTTCGTCCGCCGAGGCGAACGCCGGCAGCGCAACGCAAAGGGCGAGCGCGAGAGCCGAAGTCTTGAAGTGGTTCCGATGGATGGTCATGGAATTCTCCTTGATTTGTTTTCCAGGCGGAGGACGGCGTCACGCAGAACATCCGCGCGTCGCCGTGGAAGACGCAGAGCACAGCGCGCCGTTCCTGCCGCTGCATGCCGATCCTGACAGCCGACGAAAATCTTGCTGATGATTCGTCCGCGCAGGATCTGCGCATGTGGCGATGACTCCGGAATCCACGTTAAGCCACGGCGCATGAACGCGGAGAAAATCCAGCGTGAATGAGCGATGAGCTATTCGGGACGCGTACAGCAACCGCGCCTGGCGGACGCGACCGTGCTGCGCGCGCTCACACGAACATCACGCCGCGCTTGGCGTAATGTTTGCGCGCGCATGGCGCAAGAATCCCGATCGGGGGAAGCACCGCATGATGACCGTGATCGCCACGATCCGCGCCCAACCGGGCCACGAGCAGACGCTCGGCGCGCTGCTCGCAACACTCGCCGCCGCCAGCCGCGGCGAGCGCGGCTGTGCCGGGTACCGCGTGTTCCGTTCGACGCAGGACGGCACGCTGTTCACGACCTTCGAGCAATGGGAGGACGCGAGCGCGGAAGCGCGGCACATGGCCTCTACGCACGTGACCGAAGCGTTTGCGCAAGCCGGCCCGTTGCTCGCCGCGCCGCCGGACATCCGCCGTTACGAGGAACTGCGCTGAAGCGATCGCCGCGCGCGCTCAGGCCGGCTGCAGCACCACCGCCGGGCTGGGCGAGGCGAACGGCTGCACGCCTTCGGCGATGAAGTTGCGGTCCACGCCGCGCAGGATGTTCTCCACGATGTCGATCGCCGGCGCGGAATCGAACACCGCCGAATGGATGCTCGCATCGTTGCGGTTGATGTACGTGGTGACGTCGAAGTCGAACACGTTGTCCCATACGCGCGTCGGATCGGCCAGGCCGCTGCGGCCGAGCCGGCGCGTGCCGAAGTGCTTGAGTCCGGCGGACATGCCGAGCACCGAATCGAGCCCGGTATACAACGCGGCAATCCGGTAGCACAGGTTCGCCATCAGGCTGCCGTCGCTGTCGGCGGGCTTGTCGGTCTGGAACAGGTCGTTGTCGACATCCGCCGCGATCATCACGAACTGGTTGATCAGGCTGATCAGCTGCGGATCGTTGAGCCGCTTGGAGGCCGCCACCAGCGCCTCCTGCATCACGTAGTTGCCCATGCTGTGCGCGATCACCGAGATCTTCGCCTTGCAGAGCTTTTCAGGATCGTTCGACTTCGCGGCGATGCGCTGCTTCTGCACCAGGTAGTCGTTGAGGTCGACGAACAGCTGGGCGAGATCCGGCGCGCATTCCTTCGCGCCGGCGCGATCCGGCAGGTAGCCCGCGACGCTGCCGCGCGACGGCCATGAGAACAGCACGAGCTGGCCCAGATCGGCCGGCTCGATCAGGCGGTGCTTGATGTCCACGTAGTCCTGCACCGCGTCGGTCCAGCTGGTGTTGTAGCCGTGCACGAACAGGCAGACGTGGTGCTGCGCCTTGTTCTGCGCGTCAGTGAGCAGCGGAAACGTGTCGGCGATGTCCTTGAGCAGTTGGAAGAACGCCGCGCGCGTGACGCGGCTCCATGCCGACAGGCTCTTCAGGCGCGCCGGATCGGTGCCGCCGTCGGCCGAATAGAAGGCCAACGCACCCAGGCTCGCGCCGAGTCCGTCGCCATCGCTTCTGCGATTGCTGATCATCAGGTATTGCATGACTGCCACCTCCGCAGGTTCAGTGTGCCGCATTTTCGGGCCGCGGGCGCCTGTCAGAATTGCCGCTTGCGCCGACGCGGCGCAGGCATTCGGCAAACATGTCGCCGCTCACCGGCTTGCGCAGGAACGCATCCATGCCGGCGGCGCGGCACAACGCTTCCTCGTCGCCGACCGAGCGCGCGCTGATCCCGACCAGCGCCGGCGGCGCTCGCAGGCCCTGCACATGCCGCGCGCGCAGCATGCGCGCCAGGCTCAGGCCATCCACGCCGGGCAGATCCAGGTCGATCACGGCGACGTCGTGGCGCGCGGTTTCGACCGCGGCCAGCGCGGCCAGCCCGTTGGCGGCGCGCTCGACCGCATGACCTTGCGCCTGCAGCAGTCCGGCGATCACCGCCGCGACCGTTGCGTCGTCCTCGACCAGCAGTACATGCTGCGCCGCGCCGTGCGCAAGCCCGACCTGCGCCGACGGAGGCAGACCGGATGCAGCCCGATCCAATGAAAATCGACCCGATGAAGAATTCTCCGCCGCCGCATCCGTTGCGGCGACCGCGCGCAGCGGCAGCGTGACGCTGAACGTGCTGCCCTGACCCGGCGCGCTGTGCAGCGCGATCGTGCCGCCCATGCGCGCCACCAGCTCGCGGCAGATCGCCAGCCCGAGGCCGCTGCCGGCGCTGCGGTGCGCTCCGTCGGCTTGCTCGAAGCGCCGGAACAGGCGCGCACGCAGCGGCGCGGCGATGCCTGGGCCGGTGTCGCGTACGCTGCAGCGCACGTCCGCGCCGCAACGCTCCAGCGTGAGCGTGATCGCGCCGCGCTCGGTGAACTTGATTGCGTTGCCGATCAGGTTCAGCAACACCTGCTCGATGCGCACCGCGTCGCCGCGCACGTGCCGCGGCACGTCCGCCGCGATCTGCATCTGCCAGGCGAGGCCCTTGGCCTGCGCCACCGGCTGTTCGAGCGCGGCCAGCTCGCGCAGCAGCGCATGCAGGTCGAACGGCGCCTCGATGAGTTCGAGCTTGCCGGCCTCGATGCGCGCCAGATCCAGCGAGTCGTTGACCAGCCGCAGCAGCACGCGCCCGGAGCGCTGGATCGATTCGGCATAGCCGCGCTGCGTGCCGTCCAGCGCGGTGCGCAGCAGCAATTCCGTCATGCCCAGCACGCCGGTCATCGGCGTGCGGATCTCGTGGCCCATGGTGGCGAGGAATTCGGATTTGGCCGCGCTGGCGGCTTCCGCGAAGCCGCGCTGCTGCTCGGCAAGTTCGAGCGCGTGACGGCGCCGCACGCGCGTGCGATAGGCGCGAAACAGCGCGAACATCGCGAGCGACCCGATACCGAGATACGCGGCGTACGCGGGCCGCGTCGCCCAGGGCGGCGCGGCGACGTGCAGCCGCAGCGGCGCGATCGGCGCGCTCCAGCGGCCGTTCGCGGTGGCGGCGCGCAGACGCAGCGTATAGCGTCCCGGCGGCAGTTGCGGAAATTCGCGCTCTCCGCGGTTCGCGGTGTCGATCCAGTCCGGATCGGTGCCGTCCAGCCGCCATTGGTATCGGTTCGCGGCCGCGTTCGCGAAACTCAGCGCACGCGCGGCGATGCGCACGTCGCGATCGTTCCAGTTCAGCGCCAGCGTGCCGGCGCCGGCGTCGAGCGCGACGTCGCGTCCGTCGCGGCGCACGCTGACGCTGTCGAGCCGCAACGGCAGCAGCGCCGCGTTGTCGAGCATGCGCCGCGGCTCGAATCCGGCGATTCCCGCCAGCGTGCCGCCGAACAGGCTCCCGTCGGCGCGCCGCACGAACGGGAACGCGTTGAATTCCGCGCTGGCCAGGCCCTCGTTCGCGTCGAACACGCGCAGCGTGCGCGCGCGCGGATCCACGCGCCACAAGCCGCGCGGGCTGCCCACCCAGAGCACGCCGTCGTCGTCCGCCTGGATGCTGCCCACCGACTGCGCGGGCCAGCCATCGGCGGCGGCGATGCGGCCGAGCGCGCGCAACGCGGCGCCGTCGAGGCGGTAGTGCTCGAGCGCGCCGAGCACGTGCAGCCAGAGCGTGCCGTCCGGCGCGAACGCCAGCGCATGCACGCGCTGCGCGGGCGCGCCGGCAAGCGGCACGAAGCGCCGCGCTGCGGCGTCGAAACGGTCGACGCCGGCGGCACCGGCCACCAGCAGATCGCCGCGCGGGCCGCGCTGGATCTGGTTGAGGTCGGCGTTGCGCAACGTGCCCGCGCTTTCGTCGAAGCGTTCGACGCGGTGCGTCGCGGCGTCGATGCGATGCATGCCGCCGCCGCGCGCCAGCGCCCAGACCGCGCCATCCGCATCGAGCAGCAGCTGGTGCAGGCTGCCGCGCGCGAGCGCATCGGCGCGCTTCGGATCGACCGGCAGATCGCTGAATTTTCCACTTTGCAATTCGTATACACGCAGCCCGCGCGCGTGTCCGACCCACAGCTGGCCGTGACGATCATCGAGCACCGACAGCAGCGTCCGATCCGGCGTACTCCAGCGCTCCGCGAAACGCTCGACGCGGCCGCTCACCGCGTCGAGACGGTCGATGCCGCCGTTCGAGTTGACCGCCCAGATGCCGCCTTGCGCGTCCACGTCCATGCCTTGCACGTGGTTGCCGCTCAAGCTGGCGGGATTCTCCGCGTCGTGGCGGAACAGCGCGAAATTGCGCCACTGCGGCGACAGCCGCGCGATGCCGGCTTCGCGCAGCGCGAACCACAAACCGCCTTCGTGATCGCGCAGCACGTCGAACACGGCGTTCGCGGGAATGCTGCCTGGCAGGGCGGCGTTCTCAAGATACGCATCGATGCGCCCGTCCGTACCGACGCGGTGCAGTCCGCCGCGCGTCGCGATCCACAGATCGCCGCCGAGATCGCGCGCCGCGCCGTACACGACCGGGT
>Ga0068853_100004856_pt1 | contig 10446 bp, 9 predicted proteins | sample KBSCornC32_FD_65655 | JGI IMG/M metagenome (GOLD analysis project Ga0068853, IMG submission 65655) | Corn rhizosphere microbial communities from Kellogg Biological Station, Michigan, USA - KBS Corn C3-2 | ecosystem: Host-associated > Plants > Roots > Rhizosphere > Soil ... | reverse complement strand
CCCTGGCCTTTCGCTACGAAAGCGCGGGATCGCTCTACGCGTTCCGATGCGGTGAGCGTCAGTGCGCGTGCACGACGCGATTGCGGCCGGCGGCCTTCGCCGCGTACATCGCCCTGTCGGCGCGCTTGAGCAGCGCGTTCGTCGTCTCGCCGTCGTTGAGCGTCGCGGCGCCGATGCTGACCGTTCGCATCGCATCGGCGGGATCTTCGGTCGCGAGCACCTGCAGGCGCGCGCGGATGCGCTCGGCGACGCGCGTCGCGTGCAGCCGGTCGGCGCCGGGCAGCGCGACGACGAACTCCTCGCCGCCGAAGCGCCCGATGATGTCCTGCTCGCGAAGCTCCTCGCGCATGACGGTCGCGAGCGTGCGCAATGCGGCGTCGCCGGCTTCGTGGCCGAGGCGGTCGTTCAGCTCCTTGAAACGGTCGAGATCGAGGAACAGCACCGAATACGACGCGCCGTCGCGGCGCAGCTCCTCGTCGAGCGCGAGCACGCGATCGGTCCAGCCGCGGCGATTGAACAGGCCGGTCAGCGCGTCGATGTCGGCTAGGCGCCGCGCGTGGTCGCGGTCGCGCCGCAGCGCGAGGCTGCGATCGGCGAGGCCGAGCGAGAGGATCAGCGCTTCGAGCGCGCCGGCGCCGAGCGCGGCGTCGTCGCTCCAGGTCCAGCCGTCGGCGACGCCGTAGAGCTGCAGGCTGCCGAGCACCGTCACCGCGAGCAGCGGCGTCCACCCGGCGAGGAAGAAAACCGCGTAGCGCGAGCCGTGCCATGCAGCGGCGACGGCGGCGCCGAGCAGCAGCGGTCCGCCGACGATGAGCAGCGGATTGATCAGCGCGCGGCCGATCGCGTGCGCGGTTTCGAGCGGCGCGATGCCCAGGGCCGCGAGCGCGCCGACCGCGCCGGCATAGCTCAGCAGCACGCGCCGCCAGCGCGGCGCATGGCGCGCGAGATGCGCGAAGCGGTCGAGGAACAGCACCGCCGCGACGATCGAGACCGCGGTCGCGAGCCGTCCCCACACGCGCGGCGCTTCGGCGAGCGCGCGCCAGCCGAGCGGATCGACGACGTAACCGCTCTGCAACGCCATGATGACCGCGTAGCAGAGCACGAAGACCGCGTAATACGCGAACGCGGCGTCGCGCAGGCGAAGCCCGAAGAACAACGCGATGACGGCCATCGCGAGCATCGTCGCCAGGCACGCGCTCGCGATCGCGAGCCGCACCGCGTCGCGCCGCTGGTATTCGACGGGCGAGCGCACCGTGAACGTCATCGCCGAAGCGATCACGCCGGTGGCGTCGATGTGGAGCTTCAGCGGCTCGCCGTCGGCCGGCGCGGTTTCGATCGGGAATGCGATGCAGCCATGGCACGGCAACGCGCCCTCGCCGGGCCGCATCATGCTGGCGGGCTCCGGCGCGGCGTTCGACCGGTAGAGAACGAACGTCTGCAGGCCCGGCGTTCCCGCTTCGAGCACGAACGGCGCCTGCGGCCAGTGACCCGACGCCGGTTTCAGCACGATCCAGCTGCCGTCGTCGCCGCCGTCGAACGCGGTCAGACGCGCCGGATCGAACGCCTTCAGCGCGGGATCGTCGACGCGGACCGACGCGGCCGCCTCGTTCGTCGCGGCCGGCCGCCACGCGCCGGACAGCGCCGCCGTCCCGGCGACGCAGCACAGCGGGGCGATGGCCAGCACGAAGCCGATCAGGAAACGACGCACGACGCTCGATGGAGGTAGGCGGAACGATCGTTCGTGCAAGACGCGCGCCATGCCGAACGGACATCGAGCATACCGCCGGGTCGACCGCAGCTGTTAGGAACGCGCAGCGCTTGCCGGAACGCGACAGTCGAGCCGTGCGCGTCGCGTTTGTAAAAAATCCTGAAACGGCGCGCCGGTCAGCCGGCGTCGTTCTTCGCGGCGGCGTCCGGTTCGGCGGCCGAGCCGTTCCCGAAGTTCTGCTCGGCCAGCGACTCGAGCTTCTCGCGATAGGCCTTGCCGTCCATCGCGCCCATCGTGCGCGAGACGACGCGCTGGTTGTCCGCGATCTGCCCGATCTCGGTTTCGAAACGCTTCTTCGCCTTCGGCAAGGCGACGTCGTCGCCGTACTGCTTGCTCAGGTCGCGCCAGATCGCGTTCGCCTGCTGGTGCTCCGCGTCCGTGGCGCCGTCCCACGCGGCGGCGAGCGACGCCTGCATCGTCGGATTCCTGCGCTCGGCCGCGAGCGCGAGCCAGGCGAGCCCGCGCGGCCGATCCGCGGCGACGCCGGTGCCCTTGAAGTACGCGAGGCCGAGGTTGTACTGCGCGTCCTTCATCGCCCAGTTCGCGGCCGATTGCCAGGCGTCGATCGCGGCCGCGGCCTGGCCTTTGCGGTAAGCGTCGAGACCTTTCTGGAAGAACGAGACGCCCGGCAGATAGCGCGCGATCTCTTCCTCGAGCTTGATCGGCTGGGCCGAATCGAAAAACATCACCTGCGCGCCGGCCGGCGCCGCGGCGGACGCCGCCGCGAGCGCGACGGCCATCGCGACGGGGACAATCGACGATCGAGCGAGCCGAGCGATACGCATCGCAGCCTCCGGCATGACGCCGGCGCGGATTATCCGCAGGCGCCGCTGCGGCGATACGGCGATGCGCCGCGCCGTTGCGTCCGCGCGAGGAAGCGAACCGTCATTGCGCCCGCGGCTCGGCCGGCGTGCCTTCGACGACCGGCTCGAGCGGTCCGATGTCGACGCGGCCGGTCGGGAGCTTGCCGAAGTTGCGATCGGCGCGCTCCTGCATCTCGGTCTTGAACCATGCGACGTCGACGCGGCCGAGCGCGCGCGTCCAGATGCTGACGTGACCCGGCATGCCGACGCGCGAGCCCGTGATCTGCGTGACTTCCTGCCGGTAGCGGCCTTCGGCTTTCGGCAGCGCGACGGCGTCGGCGTAGTGCTTGCGCAGCGCGCGCCAGATCGCGTTCGCGTCGGCGTGCTCGGCTTCGCTCGCCTCGTCCCACGCCGCCGCGAGCGAGGTGACGAACGCCTCGTCCTTGCGCTCGGCCGCGAGCGCGAGCCAGGCGAGCCCGCGCGGCCGGTCGATCGCGACGCCGCGGCCGCGGAAGTAGGCGATGCCGAGGTCGTACTGCGCGTCCTTCATCGCCCAGCCGGCCGCGACCTGCCACGCGTGCATCGCGCCGACGTGATCGCCTCGGCTGTAGTCGTCGCAGCCCTTGTGGAAGTAGTAGAGGCCGGGCGTGAAGCGCGCTTCCTCTTCGTTGAGCCCGATCACGCCGCCCGGCCCGCCCTGCGCGTGCGCGGCGCCGGCGCCGCAGAGCGCGACGAGGAAGACCAGGCGAACGCGTTTGCCGGTACGCATCGACGACTCCATTCGCACGTCGACCCATGGACGCCGATCGTAGCGGGATTCGTCGCGGGCGGGCGCTACAATCGCCCCTCCGGACCGGGGACCGCCATGACGCCGAACCCTGCCTACGTGCGCGCCGTGCAGGACATCGTGCACGCCTCGCCCTACCCCGCCCTGATCGGCATGAAGATCACCGAGCTCGAAATCGACGGCTGCCGCGTCGAGCTCGACCTTCGCGGCGATCACATGCAGCCGTTCGGCATCGTCCACGGCGGCGTGATCGCGACGCTGATCGACACCGCGACGTTCTGGGCCGCGTTCATGCGGCTGCCCGAGGACGCGGGGCTCGTCAACGTCGATCTCAAGCTCAATTACCTCAAGGCCGTCGCAAAGGGCCACCTGCGCGCGGAAGGCGAATGCCTGCGCGCGGGGCGCCAGATCAGCTACACGATCGCGAGCGTCTACAACGAGGGCGGCGAGCTCGTCGCGCACGGCACGTCGACGATGATGGCGCTGCCGGGCAAGGGGCTCTCGGTCGACGTTCCGAAATTCATCGCGGATTGACCTTTGCGCCGGCGGCGGGGCGCCGCACTTTATACAAAGCCGCCGCTTCCCACTCGAAACGTTTGGAAACGTGACATAAGATGTTCCTGTCCCGCCCGGCTTGGGCGTTGCGGGATCACCGATGGAGGTCGATCTCGACCGGCTGCTGCTCGACGAGAACCCGGACGCCGTCGTCGTCACGACGGCGTCCGGCATCGTGGTTCATTGGAGTCGCGGCGCCGAGCGGATGTACGGCTATGCATCCGACGAGGTGGTTCAGCGCCGCCTCGCCGACGTGCTCCTCGCGCGCGGCGCCGACGCCGAGCTTGCGCGCCTGCGCGAGGAAGCGTTCCGGACCGGCCATGCGACCGGCGAGGGCGTGCGCCTGCGCAAGGACGGCACCACGATCTACGTCGACGTCTCCGTCAAGACGATCGCGGACGCCGGCGGCGAGGTCCAGTACCTCTTCGTCACGCACAAGGACGTCACCGCGCTGAAGGTGCTGCGCGATGCGAAGCTCGTCGAGGCGAAGTTCGGGAGCCTGCTCGAATCGGTGCCGGACGGCATCGTGATGTCGAACTCGGCCGGCCGCATCGTGCTCGCGAACGCGCACGCCGAGCGCCTCTTCGGCTACAAGCGCGGCGAGTTGCGCGGCGCGTCGATCGAGACGCTGCTGCCCGAGCGCCTGCGCGACGGCCACGTCGGCCATCGCGCCGCCTACTTCGGCCAGCCGCGCACGCGCTCGATGGGCGCCGGTCTCGCGCTGAAGGGGCGGCGCAAGAACGGCACCGAGTTTCCGCTCGAGGTGAGCCTCAGCCCCATCGAGACCGAGGACGGAACGCTCGTGATGAGCGCCGTGCGCGACGCGAGCGAGGCGCGCAAGGCCGAGCAGAAGTTCCGCGGCTTCCTCGAATCGGCGCCCGACGCGATCGTCGTCGTCGATCCCGACGGCCGCATCGTCATCGTGAACACGCAGACCGAGCGCCTGTTCGGCTACGACCGCCGCGACATGCTCGGTCGCAAGGTCGAGCTGCTCGTGCCGGAGCGGTTCCGCGCGCACCATCCCGGCTTTCGCGACGGGTTCTTCCGCGATCCGCATCCGCGCTCGATGGGCGCCGGGCTCGAGCTGACGGGCCTTCGCTCGGACGGCACCGAGTTTCCGGTCGAAATCAGCCTGAGCCCGCTCGAAACCCCCGAAGGAATGCTCGTGTCCAGCGCCATCCGCGATATCAGCGACCGCCGCCAGATCGAGCTCGCGCTCAACGAGAAGAACCGCGAGCTGCAGAACGCGGCCGAAGCCAAGGATCGCTTCCTCGCGAACATGTCGCACGAGCTGCGCACGCCGTTGAACGCGATCATCGGCTTCACCGGCACGCTGCTGATGCGCTTGCCGGGCCCGCTGACCGAGGCGCAGGAAAGGCAGCTCAACACGATCCAGGGCAGCGCGCGGCACCTGCTGTCGCTGATCAACGATCTGCTCGACGTCGCCAAGATCGAATCGGGCAAGCACGAGCTTCGCCTCGCGCCGGTCTCGTGCGCCGAGGTCATCGACGAGGTGTCGGCGTCGCTGCGCCCGCTCGCCGAGAAGAAGGGTGTCGCGTTCGAGGTCGCCGCCGCCGGCGATCTCGTCGTCCGCACCGATCGCCGCGCGCTGAGCCAGATCGTCATCAATCTCGTCAGCAACGCGATCAAGTACACCGACGCGGGCACGGTCTCGATCCGGCTCGAGCGCCATCGCACCGGCGCCGAGGCGCTCGGCGCGATCGAGATCGCCGACACCGGCACCGGCATCCGGCCCGAGGACCAGGCCAAGCTGTTCCACGCGTTCAGCCAGATCGACGGCTCGACGACGCGGCGGCACGAAGGCACCGGCCTTGGCCTGCATCTTTCGCAGAAGCTCGCCGACCTGCTCGGACTTCGCATCACGTTCGCGACGCGCTTCGGCGAAGGCAGCACGTTCACCCTCCACCTCAGGGACGCATGAGGCTTCGATCGTGGCGCGCATCCTTCTCATCGAAGACAATCCCGACAACCTCGACCTGATGTCGTATCTGCTGACCGCGTACGGTCATGCGGTGACGACGGCCGAAGACGGCGAAACGGGCATCGCGACGGCGCGCGAGACGCGGCCGGACCTGATCGCGTGCGACATCCATCTTCCCGGCGTCGACGGCTACGGCGTCGCGAAGGCGTTGAAGGCCGACGCATCGACCGCCGCCGTGCCGGTGATCGCCGTCACCGCGCTCGCGATGGTCGGCGACCGCGAGAAGATCCTCGGCTCGGGCTTCGACGGCTACATCACCAAGCCGATCGATCCGCAGCGCGTCGTCACCGAGCTCGATGCGTACCTGCCTGCGCACCTGCGCGGCTCGACGCCGAGCAGCGGATTCGGACGCAGCGACGCCGCCGCCGAGTCGACGCGGGAGAAGCTCGCCGTGATCCTCGTCGTCGACGACGCGCCGACCAATCGCGAGCTGATCTACCAGACGCTGACGCCGTATGGCTACGACGTGCGCGTCGCCGAAAGCGTGCCCGAAGCGATGCGGATGCTCGCGACGCTGACGCCGGACCTGATCCTGTCCGATCTCCATATGCCCGGCGAGAACGGCTTCAACTTCATCCGCCGCGTCAAGGACGATCCGCGCCTTGCGGCGCTGCCTTTCATGTTCATATCCTCGTCGGTCTGGGGCGAGAACGACCGCGAGACCGCGATGGCGCTCGGCGTCACGCGCTTCGTGCTGCGGCCGATCGAACCCCACGTCCTCATCGACGAGATAGCGCGGTGTCTGCCCGCGCGCCGCGGAGCGGGCGATGGCGACGATCCTCGTCGTTGACGATCGCGCGATCAATCGCGAGTTCCTGTCGACGCTGCTCGGTTACGTCGGCCATGCGGTGATCGAAGCCGTCGACGGCGTCGAGGCGCTCGCGCTGGCGCGCAGCGGGCATCCGGACCTCATCGTCACCGACGTGCTGATGCCGAACATGGACGGCGTCGAGCTCGCCGACCGCGTGCACGACGATCCGTCGATCGCGCACACGCCGATCATCTTCTACACGGCGACGTATCGCGTGCCGGAAGCATCGGTGCTGGCCGAATCGTGCCGCGTCGCCGCCGTGATCGCGAAGCCGGCCGAGCCGCAGGTCATCCTCGACGCGGTCGCAACGGCGCTCGGCACCGGCCCCGCGCCGGTGCTGATGCCGCAGCAGGCCGCGGCGCCGCCAAGCTTCCTCGGCGCGCGCCTGCCGGCGTATCTCAGCGATCTCAGCGAGCTGCAGCAGCGGCTTCGCCGCGTGCTCGACGAGGCGGTCGAGGAAGACCGCCTCGACCGGCCCGATCGGCACGACACGATCGTGAGCTCGTACCAGACGCTCGGCCTTCGCATGGGCGCGCTGCTCGAGCTCGGCCTCGTCCTCGCGTCCGAGCGCGATCCCGAGAACCTGCTGTCGCTCTTCTGCGCCGGCGCGCAGGACATCATGAGCGCCGCGAGCGCGCTGATCGCCGTGCTCGACGGCGACGAGCGCAGGATCGAGGCGCGCGCCGCGCGCGGCGTCGACGACGGCGGCCTCGAACGGCTCGCCGCGATCGACCCGCGCAGCGGCCTGTTCGCCGACGTGCTCGCCGACGGCAAGCCGCGCCGATTCGACACGCACGAGGCGATCGAAGCGGCCGGCCTCGACGCGCTGATCCCGGCGGCGAGCTCCGCGCTGATCGTGCCGATGCCGCTCCGCTCGACCGCGGCCGTGCGCGGCTGGCTGTGCTTCGCGGGCCGCATCGGCAGCAGCACGTTCGACGACGAGGACGCGCAGTTCGCGATGACGCTCGCCGCGCAGTTCGCGCTCGCCTACGGCAATGTCGTCATGTACGACGAGATCCAGCGCCACGCGGCGAAGCTCGAAGTCGAGATCGTCGAGCGCCGGCGCGCGCAGAACGAGCTCGCGCACCGCATCAGCCATGACCAGACGACCGGCCGGCCGCGCTTCGTGCTGATCGAGGAATACCTTCGCGTCGCGATCGCCGAGGCGGCGCTGCGCGGCGGGCGCGTGCTCGTCTACTACGTCGACATCGACCTCTTCCACACGGTCAACGAAACGCGCGGGCGCACCGTCGGCGACCACGTGCTGCGCACGCTCGCCGAACGGCTCGATGCGCTGATCGGCGAGCACGGCCGCCTCGCGCACGTCGCCGGCGACGAGTTCGCGATCGTTCTCGACGAGCGCCACGCGATGTTCGACGCGCTCGCGTTCGGCGAAGCCGCGCGCGCCGCCGCCGAGAAGCCGGTGCCCGACGGCAAGGAGAAGGTCTACGTCACCTGCAGCGTCGGCGTCAGCGCGTATCCCGACAACGGGCGCGGGCCGCTCGAGCTCCTGCGCCAGGCCGAAGCCGCGATGATGCACGCCAAGCGCGACGGCCGTAACTCCGTGCGCGCGTTCTCGAACGACCAGAAGCAGCGGCTGCAGGATCGCATCTCGCTCGGGCCGCAGCTGCGCGACGCGATCGGCGAAGGCCAGCTCGTTCTGCACTACCAGCCGCTCGTCGCCGGCGACTGGCGCGTGTTCGGCTTCGAGGCGCTGCTGCGCTGGGACAGCCCCGGCGTCGGCGTGCTGCCGCCGGGCCGCTTCCTCAAGGTCGCCGAGGAGTTCGGGCTGATCCTCGACATCGATCATTTCGTGCTGGAATCGGCGAGCCGGCAGGCACGCGCGTGGCTCGACGCCGGCTACTCGGCGTTCTCGATCGCGGTCAACGTCTCCGCCTTGCAGATGCAGCGCGCCGATTTCGTCGAATACGTGCGCGCGACGCTGGCGCGCTTCGACCTGCCACCGCAATGCGTCGAGCTCGAGCTGACCGAGAACATGACGACCGAGAACGTCGAGCGCATGATCGCGACGATGCAGGCGTTGAAGGCGATCGGCGTGCGCCTTTCGCTCGACGATTTCGGCACCGGCTATTCGAGCCTCAACTACCTGCGTCATTTCCCGATCGACACGCTGAAGATCGACCGCTCGTTCGTGCACGACATCGCGAGCGACGCCGGCGCGGCGAACATCTGCCGCTCGGTGATCACGATCGGGCACGAGCTCGGCATGCGCGTGCTGGCGGAGGGCGTCGAGACGTCCGAGCAGGTCGACTACCTTGAGCGCAACGGCTGCGATGCGTACCAGGGCTTCTGGTTCGGCCGGCCCGTGCCCGTCGAGCGGGCCGAGCGGCTCCTTCGCGAGCGCGACCTCGGCACACACGTTGCCCGAAGCGCCGCCTCGGCCGACGATCGCTGAATCGGCTTCGTTCGATCGGGTTTTTCCGGGCGGCGAGGTGATGAATGGCTGCGAAGCGGAAGAGCGCGAAGAAGCCGGCCAGCAAGGCGGACGCGAAACGTGCGCCGGCGAACAAGGTTGCGCCGAAGAAACCGTCGGCGCGCGTTGCGGCAGATGGGCCGAGCCTGTTTCGCGTCAACGTCGAAGTCGGCAATCTCGACGAGGCCGAACGCTTCTACGGCGAGTTGCTCGGCCAGAAGGGGCGTCGCCAGCGCGGCGCGCGCGTCTACTTCGATGCGGGTCCGGTGACGCTGCGGATCGTCGACGTCGCGTCGATGGGCATGGCGTGCCGCATCCGGCCGCGAAGGCGCTCTATTTCCTCGTGCGCGATCTCACGGTACGGCCGTGGGGCGAGCGCTCGTTCTACGCCGAGGACAGGTGGCTCAACCCGCTCTGCTTCGTCGAGGAAGGAACGACGTATCCAGGTTGATTACGCGGGCTGCTCGTCCGCGCCGACGCGACGTCGCACGGCGGCGATGTCGCGGATCGGGCGGATCTCGACGCAGCCCGTCTCGGTCCACGGAAACTCGCTCGCGATGCGCACCGCTTCGTCGAGGCTCGGCGCCTCGATGAGGTTGTAGCCGCCGAGCATTTCCTTCGTCTCGGCGAAGGGGCCGTCGACGACGCTCGTGCGGCCGTTGCGGATGCGGACGGTCTTCGCGGTCGACGGCGCTTCGAGCTGTTGCGATTCGAGCAAGGCGCCCTGCCCGCGCAGCTCGTCGGCGTGGACGAAGCAGTCGCGCATCATTGCGTCGGCACGGCCGGCGGGGAGCGCGTCGAGGAGGCCGTCGTCGTTGTAGATCAGCAGCAGGTATTTCATGCGGTGTGATTCGTTCCGAACGTCACATGTTGCGTCGATACTCGCCGCCGACCTCGTAGAGCGCGTGGCTGATCTGCCCGAGGCTGTGCGTCTTGACGGCATCCATCAGCGAAGCGAACACGTTGCGGCGCTCGCGCGCGGTGTTCTGCAGCGGGCGCAGGCCGTCCTTGGCGTAGCCGTTCTCGGCCTTCTGGTACGCCTGCACGTTGGCGATCTGCTGGCCTTTTTCCTCCGGCGTCGAGCGGATCAGCTCGATCGTCGTCGTGATGTCGCCGGCGTGCTCCTTCGGCAGGTACGTGTTGACGCCGATCAGCGGCAGCGAGCCGTCGTGCTTCTTCTGCTCGTAGTAGAGCGACTCTTCCTGGATCTTGCCGCGCTGGTACATCGTGTCCATCGCGCCGAGCACGCCGCCGCGCTCGCTGATCGCCTCGAACTCCTTGTAGAC
>Ga0068853_100004855_pt1 | contig 10450 bp, 10 predicted proteins | sample KBSCornC32_FD_65655 | JGI IMG/M metagenome (GOLD analysis project Ga0068853, IMG submission 65655) | Corn rhizosphere microbial communities from Kellogg Biological Station, Michigan, USA - KBS Corn C3-2 | ecosystem: Host-associated > Plants > Roots > Rhizosphere > Soil ... | reverse complement strand
CAGGTGCTTGTTGGTCGCGTCGCTCATTCGCTGCTGCGCCGTCAGGAAGCGCTGCACCTCGTCCTCGCTCCGCGCGGGCGCGGCGGCTTCGGCGGTGGGGGGCGGGGCGGATGCCGACGGCGCCGAGAACTTCTTGGCGATGAGGCCGCCGGCCTCGAGCGTGGTCAGCGCGGTGTCGTCCAGGCGCAGCGCCCGGGCCTTTTCCAGGACATCGGCGACCGTGCGGTTGCCGTCGATCATGATCAGCAGCCCGCGCAACGGCACCGGCAGCTTGAGCGTGCGCTCCTTGAGCTCGCGGAGGCCGAGCTCGGTCTTGGCATAGATTTCAGCGGTGTCCATCATCATCGATTCGGATCGTGGGCGGCCTTGTGCAGGTCAAAGCAATGTTCGTACCACGGTGTCGCGGCCGACGCGCGCTGGCGCGGCGCACGGCAGCGAAGCCTCCCTGAGGTGAAGTGTAGCGCGCGCCGCGCCCTTTTTCGACCCGGGGCGTCCCGCGCCGCGGCCCCGCGCGGCCCGGCTCCGGCAGCATGCGAGAATCGCCGCCGGCCGCGCACCGGCGGCCGAGTCCCGGGAGCCGAACGATGATCCAGCGCTTGGATGCGTGGCTGTTGCGCTGCAATCGCGCCGCCGTGGTGGCGATGCTGGCAGCGATGGCGCTGATGGTCTTCGCCAATGTCGTGCTGCGCTTCACCACCGACCATTCGATCTTCTGGGTCGAGGAGGTGTCGCGCTACCTGATGATCTGGCTGACCTTCATCGGCGCCGGGCCGGTGCTCCGCTACGGCGGTCACATCGGCATCGACACGCTGCAGGAGCGCTATCCGCGCCACGGCCCCTGGTTTCGCGGGCTGATCCTCGCGCTTCTCGTGCCGTTCTTCGCGTTCATGGTGTGGATCGGCGTCCGCTACGCGATGCTGACGTGGGGCCAGACGACCCCGGTGATGGAGATTCCGGTCGGCGCGGTGTACCTCGCGATGCCCATCGGCTTCGCGCTGCTCCTCGCCCACCTGCTGCTCATGGCGGCGCCGTACGTCAGGACGAAGACGTTCGTGCAAGACGACGGTTTCGACCCGGAAGCGGTCAAGCTGTGATCGCCGTCCTCTTCATCGGCTGCGTCGTCCTGCTGGCGCTCGGCGTGCCCGTCGCGTTCAGCCTGGGCGGCGCGGCGCTCGCGGCGATGGTCGCCGGACACCTGCCCGTGATCGCGCTGCCCAAGTACATGTTCAGCGGCATCGACGTGTTCGCGCTGATGGCCGTGCCGTTCTTCATCCTCACCGCGGAGCTGATGACGGGCGGATCGCTGTCGGAGGTGCTGCTGCGCTTCGCGTCGCAGTTCGTCGGCCGCTTTCGCGGCGGCCTCGGGCACACGAACATCCTCACGCTGACGTTCTTCTCCGGCATCAGCGGGTCGGCGCTGGCGGACGCCGCCGGGCCGGGCGCCATCATGATCCGGATGATGAAAAAGGACGGCTACCACGCCGAGTACGCGGCGGCGCTGACGGCCGCCGTCTCGATCCTCGGCCCGATCATCCCGCCGTCGATCAGCATGATCATCTACGCGCTCGCGTATCCGGACATCAATCTGGTGGGGCTGATGATCGCGGGCGTGGTGCCGGGCATCGTGATCGCGATCGCGATGGCGATCATCAACCACTACGTCTCGATGCGCCGCAATTATCGCGGCGTGGAGGAGACGCTCACGCTGCGCGACTACCTGCGCAACACGTGGCGCGCGCTGCCGGCGCTGGTGCTGCCGGTGCTGATCCTGGGCGGCATCGCGTCGGGAGCGTTCACGCCCACCGAGGCGAGCGTCGTCGCGGTGTTCTACGCGTTGTTCGCCGGGCGCGTCGTCTACCGGACGCTGACGTGGTCGATGCTGCCGTCGATCCTCGCGCGGTCGGCGTTCATGTCGGCCGCCGTCCTCATCATCGTCGCGATGTCGGCAGTGTTCGCGTGGGTGCTGACGGTGTCCCGCGTGCCTCAGGACCTGACGGCGCTGATCGTCGGCTGGCAGCTCTCGCCGCTGGCGTTCCTCCTCGCCGTCAACGTGCTGCTGCTGGCCTTCGGCATCTTCATCGAGCCGCTGCCGGGAATCGTCGTGCTGGTGCCGATCCTCGCGCCCATCGCCCACGCCCTCGGCATCAACGACCTGCAGTTCGGGATCATCGTCATCGTCAACCTGACGATGGGCATGATCACGCCGCCGGTCGGCGGCCTGCTGTTCGTGACGTCGGTCGTGGCGAAAGTGCCGCTGACGCGCATGGTCAAGGATCTGTGGCCCTTCATGTGGGCGCAGATCGGCGTGCTCGCGCTGCTGTCGCTCGTGCCCGGCCTCTGCACGTGGCTGCCGGCGTCCTTCGGCTTTCGCTAGGACGCCCGCGCTACTTGTAGTTCTTGATCTTGTCGATGTTGTCCTGGCCGAACTTCTTGCCGAAGTCGGCGAACGTAGGCGCCAGCGCCGCCTGGAACTTCGCCTTGTCGACGTTCTCGACGATGATCATGCCCTTGGCGCGCAGGTCCGCGACGGCGCGCTTCTCGTCCTCGTCGATGCGGGCGCGGTTCACCTTCACCGCTTCTTGCGCCGCCTCCGTGAACGCCTGCTTGTCCGCCGCCGACAGCTTGTCGTACTGGGCCTTGCTCATCAGGATCAGGGCCGGCGAATAGACGTGCCCGGTCAGCGTCATGTACTTCTGCACCTGCTCGAACTTCGCGGCGGTGATGACCGACACCGGGTTCTCCTGCCCGTCGACCGTGCCCTGCTGCAGCGCGGTGAACACCTCGGTGAACGCCATCGGCGTCGGGATGATCCCGAACGCCTTGTACGCCTGGATGTGGACGGGGTTCTCCATCGTCCGCATCTTGAGTCCCTTGAGATCCTCCGGGGAATTGACCGGATGCTTGCTGTTCGTCATGTGCCGGAACCCGTTCTCGCCCCATGCCAGCGCCGTGATGCCCTTGGCGTCGAACTTCGTCAGCATCTGCTGTCCGATGGGGCCGTCGAGCACGGCACGCGCCTGGCCGTAGTCGCGGAACAGGAACGGGATGTCGAGGATGGCGACGTCGGGCACGAAGTTCGGCACCGGTCCCGTCGAGGTCATCGTGAGGTCGAGCGTGCCGAGCTGCAGGCCCTCGATCGACTCGCGCTCCGCGCCGAGCGCGCCGGCGTAGAAGTTCTGGATCTTGTAGCGGCCGTTCGTGCGCTTCTCGACCTCGCGCGCGAACGCGTCGATCGCCATGCCATAGTGCGAGTTCTGGGCGAGCGAGATGTTCATCTTCAGCGTGGTCTGCGCCGCGGCGGGCAGCGCCGCGAGCACGGTGACGGCGAGGGCGCCGACGAAAGCGATCTTGCGCATGACGTTCCTCCAGGAGGTTCTCCGTGCTTCTGTTTCGGCGGCACGGGCGCGCGATTCTAGCAGTCCCGGCCGCCCGTGGCGCTTTGTGAAATAATCGACCGCTCGCAACGCCGGCGCCCCTCGCGCCGCCGCGGGCCACCAGCCCCCATGCTCGATCCCTCCGTTCATCGTGCCCTCGCCGCGCTCCTGCCGCCGGCGTCGCTGCTTACCGCCCCGGAAGAGACGAAGCCGTACGAATGCGACGGCCTCACGCTGTTCCGCGAGCAGCCCGCGGCCGTCGCGCTCCCGGACACCGAAGCGCAGGTCGTCGCGATCCTGCGGCAGTGCCATGCCGCCGGCGTGCCGGTCGTGGCCCGCGGCGCCGGCACCAGCCTGTCGGGCGGGGCGCTGCCCGCCGCGGGCGGGGTCGTGCTGTCGCTGGCGAAGTTCCGCCGCATCGTCGCCATCGATCCGCTCGCGCGGTCCGCGATCGTGCAGCCGGGCGTGCGCAATCTCGCCATCTCCGAGGCGGCGGCCGCGTACGGGCTGTACTACGCGCCTGATCCCTCGTCGCAGATCGCATGCTCGATCGGCGGCAACGTCGCCGAGAACGCCGGCGGGGTCCACTGCCTCAAGTACGGGCTCACCGTTCACAACGTGCGGCGCGTGCGCGGCGTGCTGATCACCGGCGAAGTGGTGGAATTCGGCGGCGACGCGCTCGATTCCGCCGGTTACGACCTGCTGGCGCTCGTGACCGGCAGCGAAGGGCTGCTCGCGGTGATCACCGAGATCACCGTGGCGCTGCTGCCGAAGCCGCAGCTCGCGCAGGTGGCGCTCGCGGCGTTCGCGGACGTCGAGCAGGCGGGCGCTGCCGTCGGCGACATCATCGCGGCCGGCATCATCCCGGCCGGACTCGAGATGATGGACCAGGCCGCGACGCGCGCCGTCGAGCAGTTCGTGCACGCCGACTATCCGCTCGACGCGGCCGCGGTCCTGCTGGTCGAGGCCGACGGCACGCCCGAGGAGGTCGCGGCGGAGATGGCGGAAGTGAAGCGCGTGCTAGAGGCCGCGGGCGCGACCGAGATCCGCATTTCGCGCGACGAGCCGCAGCGCCTGCTCTACTGGTCAGGCCGCAAGGCGGCGTTTCCCGCCGTGGGCCGCCTCTCGCCCGACTACTATTGCATCGACGGCACGATCCCGCGCGCGGCGCTGCCGCGGGTGCTGAGGCAGATCGCCGCGTGGTCGGCGGAGTTCGGCCTGCCCTGCGCCAACGTGTTCCACGCCGGCGACGGCAACCTCCATCCGCTGATCCTGTTCGACGCGAACAGGCCCGGCGACAAGGAGCGCACCGTGGCGTTCGGCGATCGCATCCTCGATCTCTGCATCGAGGTCGGCGGCACGATCACCGGCGAGCACGGCGTGGGGATCGAGAAGATGCGCGGCATGTGCACGCAATTCGGGGACGCCGAGCTGAGCCGCTTCCTGGGCATCAAGGCCGCGTTCGACGCGAAGGGCCTGCTCAACCCCGGCAAGGGCGTGCCCACGCTCGCGCGCTGCGCCGAGTTCGGCCGCATGCACGTCCACGAAGGTCAACTGCGGCACCCCGAGCTGCCGCGCTTCTGAAGGAACCGAGATGAGCCTCTCCGCGGACCCGCTGTCCCGTCCCGCCGCCGCCGCCGTCGCCGGTGTCGTCCACGCGTTGGCGGACACGTACGGCGACCGCGCCGTCGTGTCGAACGCCGTGCGCGAGCAGCATGCGCACGGCGAAGGCATGGCGGACGCCGCGCTGCCGGACGTCGTCGTCTTTCCGCACACGAACGAGGAGGTGGCCGCGATCGTCAAGCTGTGCCACGCCGCGCGCATCCCGGTGATCGCCTTCGGCGTGGGCACCTCGCTCGAGGGCCACGTCGCCGCGCTCTACGGCGGCGTTTGCGTCGACCTGTCGCAGATGAACCGCATGCTGGAGGTCAACGCCGAGGACCTCGACTGCCGCGTCCAGGCCGGCGTGACGCGCGAGCAGGTGAACGCCGAGCTGAAAGGCACGGGACTCTTCTTCCCCATCGATCCCGGCGCCAACGCGACGATCGGCGGCATGACGTCCACGCGGGCGTCCGGCACCAACGCGGTCCGCTACGGCACGATGCGCGAGAACGTGCTGGGCCTCACGGTCGTCACCTCCGACGGGCGCATCGTGCGCACCGGCGGGCGCGCGCGGAAGTCGAGCGCGGGCTACGACCTGACGCGTCTCTTCATCGGCTCGGAAGGAACGCTCGGCATCATCACCGAGATCCAGCTGCGGCTCTACGGCATCCCGGAGGCGATCTCCGCCGCGGTCGTGCAGTTCCCGGAGCTCAAGAGCGCCGTGGACACGGTGATCGTCGCGATGCAGATGGGCATTCCAGTCGCGCGGATCGAGCTCCTCGACGCGGTGCAGATGGACGCGTGCATCCGCTATTCGAAGCTCGAGGGTTTCGAGGCCCGGCCCACGCTGTTCTTCGAGTTCCACGGCACCGACGCCGGGGTGAAGGAGCACGCCGAGACGATGCAGCAGATCGCCGGCGACCATGGCGGCGGCGCCTTCGAATGGGCCACCAGGCCCGAGGATCGCTCGCGGCTGTGGAAGGCGCGGCACAACGCGTACTACGCGGCGATGGCGCTGTCGCCGGGAAAGCAGGCGTTCGCGACCGACGCGTGCGTGCCGATCTCGCGGCTCACCGAGTGCGTGCTCGAATCGCGCGCCGACGTCGAGGCGCTGGGGCTGATCGCGCCCATCGTGGGGCACGTGGGCGACGGCAACTTCCATCTCAGCGTGCTCTTCGACCCCGCCGATCCGGCGGAGCGCGAAAAGGCGGAGACGCTCGCGAAGCGCGTATCGCTGCGCGCCATCGCCATGGGCGGCACGTGCACCGGTGAGCACGGCATCGGTGTCCACAAGCTCGGCGCGCTCGTCGCGGAGCACGGCGAGGCCGTCGACCTGATGAAGACGATCAAGCGCGCGCTCGACCCGCACAACATCATGAACCCCGGCAAGACGGTCCCGCTCTGACGCCCATGTACAAGCTCTACGTCGGCACCAAGAACTATTCGTCCTGGTCGCTTCGCGGCTGGCTCGTCACCAAGCTGTCCGGCGCGCCGTTCGAGGAGATCGTCGTGCCGCTCGCCGGCGTGACGCCCAACCCCGCCAACTACGCGTTCTCGCCGTCCGGGATGGTGCCGTGCCTGCACGACGGACCCAACGTCGTCTGGGATACGCTCGCCATCGCCGAATATCTCGCGGAGCGCCACCCGGGCATGTGGCCCGCCGCGGCTGACGCGCGGGCATGGGCGCGCTCGATCACCGCCGAGATGCATTCGGGCTTCGGCGCGCTGCGCGGCGACATGACGATGTGCATCCGCGAGCGCGTCGACGTGCGGCCCTGGTCGCCGGCGCTCCGGCAGAACATCGACCGCGTGAACCAGCTCTGGAACGAGTCGCGCCAACGCTTCGCCGCCGGCGGCCCGTTCCTCTGCGGCGCGTTCTCGATCGCCGACTGCTTCTACGCGCCGGTCGCCTATCGGTTCCAGACCTATGGCGTCGTGCCCGAGGGCGCCGCGGAGGCCTACCTCGCCGCGTTGCTCGCGCACCCGCTCCTCCGCGAATGGGAGCAGGCGGCGCTGGCCGAGAACGTGATCGTCGAGGCCGACGAGCCGCGCTTCATCTACCGCGACAAGCTCGCGGCCGCCGGCCGCCTCTGACGCCGATGGCGGACGCCGCGCTCGAGGCCTTGCGCGAGCTGATCCGCGGCGCCGCGGCTGCGCGCACGCCGGTCGAGATCCGCGGCGGCGGCACCAAGGCGTTCTATGGCGGCGCCGTCGAAGGCGCGACGCTTTCCACCACGTCGTTCGCCGGCATCGTCGACTACTCGCCCACGGAGCTCGTCGTGACCGCGCGCGCGGGCACCCCGCTCGCCGAGCTGGAGGCGGCGCTGCGGGCGGAGCGCCAGATGCTCGCGTTCGAGCCGCCGCACTTCGCCGCGGGCGCGACGCTGGGCGGCGCGGTGGCGACGGGGCTCGCCGGCCCGCGCCGGCCGTACTGCGGCGCCGTGCGCGATTTCGTGCTCGGCGTCGACGTGATCGACGGCACCGGCACGTCGCTGTCGTTCGGCGGGCGCGTGATGAAGAACGTCGCGGGGTTCGACGTCGCGCGGCTGATGACCGGCGCGCTCGGCACGCTGGGCTTGATCACGTCCGTGTCCCTCAAGTGCCTGCCGCTGCCGAAGGCGGAGGCGACGCTCGTGTTCGCGTGCGACGCCGTCGAAGCGATCCAGCGCGTCAACGGTTGGAGCGGGCGGCCGCTGCCGCTTTCGGGCACCTGCCATCACGACGGGCGGCTGTGGGTGCGCCTCTCCGGCGCCGAGCCCGCCGTGGCCGCCGCGATGCGGACGATCGGCGGCGAAGCGGTGCCGACCGGCGCCGAGCCGTGGCGCGCGCTGCGCGATCACGCGCATCCGTTTTTCACCGACGCGGCGCGACGCGGTCTCGCCGTGTGGCGGCTGTCGGTGCGCTCGACGGCGCCGTCTCGCGTCTTCGCCGGCGCGCAGCTCATCGAGTGGGGTGGGGCGCTGCGCTGGGTCGTCGCCGAAGGCGGCGCCGATGCGCGCGCCGAGGCCGCGGCGCTGCGCGACTGGGCGGCGGCCAACGGCGGCCATGCGACGCGCTTCCGCGCGGGCTCCGCCGGCAGCGACGCCGCCGTGCCGGCGTTCGCCCCGCTCGACAAGACGCTGCTCGCGCTGCACCAGCGACTGAAGGGCGTGTTCGATCCGCAGGGCATCCTCAATCGCGGCCGGCTCTCCCCGGCGTTCTGATGGAAACCGCGCTCGCGCCGTTCATCAAGGACACGCCGGAAGGCCGCGAGGCCGACGCCATCCTGCGCGCCTGCGTGCATTGCGGCTTCTGCAACGCCACGTGCCCGACCTACCAGCTGCTGGGCGACGAGCTCGACGGACCGCGCGGCCGGATCTACCAGATCAAGCAGGTGCTGGAGGGCGCTGCCGCGACGGTCAACACGCAGCTGCACCTCGACCGCTGCCTCACGTGCCGCAACTGCGAAACGACGTGCCCCTCGGGCGTCCAGTACGGCCGGCTCGTCGACATCGGGCGCAAGGGGGTCGACGCGCGCGTCGGCCGCACGCCGACGGAGACGGCGCGCCGCTACGCGCTGCGCAAGAGCCTGCTGTCGCGTCCGCTGTTCGGCGCCGCGCTGGCGGCGGGCCGCATGGCGAAGTCGTTCCTGCCGCGCGCGCTCGCCGAGCGCATCCCGGACGCCCCGGCCGCCGGCGCGTGGCCGTCGCCGCGTCATGCGCGCAGGATGGTGATCGCGCAGGGCTGCGTGCAGCCCGCGCTCGCACCGGGCATCGACGCCGCCATGGCGCGCGTGCTGGACCGGATCGGCATCTCGGCCGTCGCGAGCGACGGCGGCGGCTGCTGCGGCGCGGTGTCGTTCCATCTCAACGACCAGGACGAGGCGCGCGCGATCGTCCGTCGCAACCTCGACGCGTGGACGGGCGAGCTCGCGCGGGGCGCCGAGGCGATCGTCGTCACCGCCAGCGGCTGCGGCGTCATGGTCAAGGACTACGCGCACCTCATGCAGGACGACCCGCAGTACGCCGCGAAAGCGGCAGCGGTGGCCGCGCGAGCGCGCGACCCGGTCGAGGTGGTCACCGAAGAGCTCGCGCGGATCCTGCCGCTCGTCGACGCCGCGGCCGCGGGCCGTCGCGTCGCGTTCCATCCGCCGTGCACGCTGCAGCACGGCATGAAGCTTCGCGGCAAGGTCGAGCCGGTGCTCCTCGCGCTCGGGCTCGAGCTCGCGCCCGTGCCGGACGCCCACCTGTGCTGCGGATCGGCAGGCACCTACTCGGTGCTGCAGCCCGTGCTGGCCGGGGAGCTTCGCGCCAACAAGCTGTCTGCGCTCGAGTCGGGCCACCCGGCGGAGATCGTCACCGCGAACATCGGCTGCCAGACGCATCTCGCGGCGGGCACGCGCACGCCGGTGCGGCACTGGATCGAGCTTCTCGACGAGCGGATGACGGGCGGGGGCGATGGCTGACGCCACGCCGGTGCCGCGCCGCGGCGACTATCCGCATTTCCAGGCGATCCCCACGCGCTGGATGGACAACGACGCGTACGGCCACGTGAACAACGCGGTGCACTACTCGTTCTTCGACACCACCGTGAACGCGTGGCTCATCGCGCGCGGGGCGCTCGACGTCGCCGCGAGCCCGGTCGTGGGCCTCGTGGTGGAGACGGGCTGCCACTACTTCGCCTCGCTCGCGTATCCCGATCCGGTGACCGTCGGCTTGCGCGTGGCGCACCTCGGCCGCTCGAGCGTGCGCTACGAGCTGGCAATCTTCGCTCCCGGCTCCGCCACCGCGGCGGCGCAGGGCCATTTCGTGCACGTGTACGTCGAGCGCGCCTCGCGCAGGCCCGTGCAACGCCTGCCGGAGGACCTGCGCCGGGCGCTCGAGCCCCTCGTCGTTTCCCCCGCCCCCCACGAGCCCTTGAAGGAAAGCCCATGAAGATCGCGAAGCCCCTTGCCGTCCTCGCCGCCTGCGCCGCCGCCCTCGTCCTCGCGCAGGCCCCCGCCATCAAGCGCACCATCCTGCAGCGCGGCGACGTGACGCCGGAACGGGAGACAGTGCTCGGCATGGCCGAGATCGCCGCCGGCGGCTCGACCGGCCGCCACAGCCATCCCGGCATCGAGACGGGCTACGTGCTGGAAGGCTCCGCGACCCTCGAGATCGAAGGCATGCCGGCCATCGCCATGAGCGCGGGCACGAGCTACCTCATTGCCGCGGGCAAGGTCCACGACGCGAAGAACACCGGCAGCGTTCCGGTGAAGGTGCTCGCGACTTACGTGGTGGAGAAGGGCAAGCCGCTCGCGACGGCGGCGCCGTAGCTAGGCGCGGAGGATCCGGCTCGTGAAGCGCGCCGCGAGCCACTGCGCGATCGCCTCGACTTCCTCGCCGCACACGGAGTGGGGCATCGGGTAGTCGTGCCAATCGACGGCGTAGCCGCGAGCCTCGAGCTTGCGGCGCGAGGCGTCGGCGAGCGTGAAGGGCACGATGGGATCCTGCGTG
>Ga0068853_100004854_pt1 | contig 10451 bp, 10 predicted proteins | sample KBSCornC32_FD_65655 | JGI IMG/M metagenome (GOLD analysis project Ga0068853, IMG submission 65655) | Corn rhizosphere microbial communities from Kellogg Biological Station, Michigan, USA - KBS Corn C3-2 | ecosystem: Host-associated > Plants > Roots > Rhizosphere > Soil ... | reverse complement strand
TCAATGCATCAGATTCCCACGACCCGGCGGCGACGGTACGACCAATCCCACACAGGGACGGCACCTTCTTGGCGATCTAACCCGCCTTCATAAGCCGAGTACCAGGCAACCGCGGCGCCTACGAGCAGCGCTGCAGCAATCATAAACGCTTGCAGGACAGCGGCCTCTCGCGCACGCCGCAACTCATCACGCGACTCGGCGACAGCGTGATCGGATCGTGCTTGCGCCTCTTCGGGGCTAACCCCTGCCTCATGGCTTGCCAGCATTGCGAGATAGGCGCGATCTTCCGACGATACACCGCGGTGATCCGAACTCTTAAGCAGGATTCGTGCTGCTTCCGAACGGTGATACTCAATATCGCTATCGACAAACTTCCGGTCGCTGCGAAAGAGAGCATCAAGCTCGGTCACGATAATATTCTCGCCCGCCACTGACGCGGATGGCACGCTCGCGCCACCGGAGGGCGCTATAGCGCGCGAAGTAGCGGCCGCTCCGCCAAGCGCGAGCGCTGCGGTCAGCACGATCGCGAAACCCCAAGTGAAGAGGCCATGCATTCCGTCGCGAAAGCCGGTTTCGACGGTCTCGCTCACGGCCACACGAACACGCATTCGCCCCGCCGCATATCCACCTATGCCGAAGGCGCACAGCGCGACGAACAACAGGAAAATGCCTGAGAGGAGCCACAACCAGGGAGAAGAGTCGCGCCACGTCGGCGCGGTAGAAGCCACCGAAAGGCCGATTGCGGATCCGAATGCGAGAAGCGTGAACGAGACGCCGGCGCTCAACACCGCGCCGCCAATGATTGCGCGCCAATCGATGAAGGGTTCGTCCCGCACCGGGATAATCGTGCCGGGAGCGCTCATGTCAGTGAAGTCCAAGGAAAGATAGAATAGCCATGACCACAACGACCAAGCCGACGAGATAAATCAATCCGTTCATTTTGAGACCCAAATGAGAATTGCTCGTCGCTAACGTGTTAGCTGGCATTACGTTCCAAATAACGTGCGTTTATCCGCCGCAATAACCACCGGTGACCGCCAGTTTGACACTTAGCTGTTGGCCCGAGATGGACCACGCTAACCCCAATCATTATCTGGTGCGCCTTAAACAGGCTTATCCATAATCTCACGAATGCGTCGGCCGAGCTCGTCGATCGAGAATGGTTTTGTCATCACGTGCATGCCTGGTGCAAGGTGGCCGTTTCCCACCGCCGCATTCTCTGCGTATCCCGTGATGAACATAATTCTGAGATCTGGCTGCTTACTTCGAGCGGCGTCTGCCACTTGACGTCCATTCATTCCGTTGGGCAGACCAACATCGGTAATCAGAAGATCTAACTTCGACCGATCTTCAATAATCTTGAGTGCCGAGGGGCCGTCATGTGCCTCAATCGCTTCATAGCCCAATTCAGACAGAACGTCGACGACCAGCATTCGAATGATGGCCTCGTCGTCGACTATGAGGACTGCCTTTCCCGCGCTGTCATGTTCTTGAGGGTTGAGGGACTCCGCAGGTATTTCTTCCAACTCCCCGTCTCCGAACTGTCGAGGCAAATATATGCAAATCATAGATCCTTTCGCGACCTCTGAATAAATCCTGACCTGTCCGCCTGACTGCTTGGCGAAGCCATACACCATGGACAACCCAAGACCGGTACCCTGTCCTATAGGCTTGGTGGTGTAAAATGGGTCGAAGGCGCGTGCGATCACCTCAGGTGTCATGCCAGTGCCAGTGTCGCTGACACAAAGCGACACGTACTGCCCGGGAGTGAGATCATGTTCACGTCCGCCGCGAGCATCAATCCAACGATTTCCTGTTTCGATCGTCAGGCGGCCGCCGTCCGGCATGGCGTCGCGCGCGTTGATGCAAAGGTTTAGAAGAGAATTTTCTAGTTGCCCCGCGTCGACTTTGGTCGCCCACAGCCCGGCGGCGCCGACGAATTCAACAGTAATTTGTGGACCTACCGTACGCCTCACCAGATCCTCCATCCCGTTTACAAGTCGGTTGAGGTTAGTAGGCTTTGGATCAAGTGTTTGGCGTCGCGAGAAGGCTAACAAGCGGTGGGTGAGTGCAGCAGCCCGCTTCGCAGAGCTTTTGGCGGCCATCATGTATCGCTCAATATCGCCGGTGCGCCCTTGGGACAGTCGGACTTCCAGCATTTCTAAGCTACCCGCAATAGCAGCGAGAAGGTTGTTGAAGTCGTGAGCGAGGCCGCCTGTGAGCTGTCCTACCGCCTCCATCTTCTGCGCCTGCCTTAGTTGCTCTTCAGTCTTTACAAGAGTCTCTTGATCGAGCTTCGACTGAGTTATATCGCGGCCGTAGCCGTATACACGGTCGCCTTCCAGCGTTGTATTCCAAGACATCCACCGTACTGAACCGTCGCGATGCCTGTAGCGATTCTCAAAATTTGATAGGCTGCTACTGGAAGTCGCTGTATTTAGTGCGTTCCGCGTAATTTCCAAATCTTCTGGCCAGATGAACTCTAGCAAATTGTGGCCGATCATCTCTGTTGGTAGATATCCAAGGATCTTTAAGGATGCGGGGCTGACCGCTTGAAAAATTCCGTCTGCATCGACGACGACCTGCAAATCATTTGAATTGCGCCAAGAACGGTCCAGCTCGGCTGTGCGCTGCTCAACCTGCCGCTCCAAAGACACGGCAAGTTCTCGAAGTTCTTCCTCGGCTTGCCGCCGTGCTGCCACGATGCGAGTACGCTGGGCCGCTTCACGAATAAAGGCGAGCTCCTCGGGCGGCCAGTTTCGAGGCGTCGCATTGTTCAGATACAGAAGCGCGACAAAATTTCCTCGTTCAGTCACTGGAAGGTTCACGAACGCTAACGCGTCGATTGCCGCCAACGCATCGGCGTTTTGAGCGGTGAGGGGATCGGAGCGCGCATCGTTGATGACTGCGGCTTCGCCCCTCTTGAGCTTTTCTATATAGCTGCCGTAGTCCCGAAACCGCAGTGTACCCGCCAAGCTTTGGACTCCTGGACCATTCCAGTCTCTTTCGATCGTGATGGTCTCGGAGCGTTTATCTATGGTTCCATAACCTGCGCGGCTTACCTCAAGCTTCTTTCCCAGATATTCGGCGGCAGCGAACGAGACGTCCGCAGTTGACGCACTTTCTCGAAGAATATCATCTAGCTCGATGAGCCACTGTTGACGCTGAGCGTGAGCTTGCGCTGCTGATAGACTCGCCCTCGCTTGATATTGCCGTCTTCTACTTCTAAGGGCCGACCGAACGAGACTAATTAATGTCGTTGGATGGAATGGCCTTTCTAGGAAGGTGACATTTCCCAGGATTTCCAGAGCGCGAGCCGCAGCCGGATTACGTTCGGGCCCTCCGCCGCCTCGCGTCAATACAAGGATTGGAAAGTCAGACCACGGCTCCTGCGCATTCAAAAAAACGCTTACCGGTCTTAGATCCGCAGTACGGAGAGCCTCATCAGCAATTATGGCAAGAGCCGCTCCTGCTTCCATTTCGGCACAGAGCTGGGAGATATCGCTTTGCTTGTCCGACGATATGTGCGCTTCTCGCAGCAACGCTGCAGCGATTTCGCCGTCTCTACCGTTTGGTGCGAGAATTAATACCCGTTCTGAATCAGGGCCTCGTTCGCTCAAGGGCTCTTTTCCTGGAGTTCGGTAGAATTGCCGGAGTACGTGGGCACGCCTCGTAGCACTCCGTGGAACGCGCTTAAGGGCTCTCCGAGGGTGAGCCCTTTATCGCTAAGTTTGAACTCCCGAATAGTGGTCTCATGGTGGCCAGACCGTTTCTTGATTACGGAAATCGCTCGACGAACCTTACCCATCGCTTCGAAGTATCGAAGCAGGATCACTGTATCTGCGAGATAGGTAATATCGACAGGGGACTGCATGTCCCCAACCAAGCCATGCTGAGCAACTGTCATGAAGGTTGCTGCACCCTGACGATTAAGATATTGCAGCAATTCGTGCATGTGAAGAATTAGAGAGTTCTCTTGTGGCATGGATGTTTGATAGCCGTTCAGGCTATCGATAATGACAGTTCTAATGCCCTTGGTATCGACGGCATCGCGAACGCGATGCGCAAATTCGCCGGGAGAAAGTTCAGCGGCATCAACCTGTTCGAGGACTAACTTTCCGCTTGCTCTAGCCGCTGCCAAATCGAAGCCGAGGCCCTTCATTCGCTCAAGTAAAAGTCCCAATTCTTCATCGAATGCGAATATCGCCGCTTTTTCTCCTCGTGCGATTGCAGCCATCGCGAAGCTGATTGCGATGAGAGATTTACCTGTTCCAGATGGCCCAAGAATGAGCGTGCTAGATCCAGAATCGAGGCCGCCGCCTAGCAAAGAATCAAATTCCGCAATACCGGTAGAGAGTTGAATGCGGTCGAATGCTTTTCGGTGTTCAGATGCGACAAGCCGCGGGAAGACCCTTATGCCACCAGTCACGATGGTAAAGTCGTGAAAACCACCGCGATACTTATTTCCCCGATACTTCATGATACGAACGCGTCTGCGCTCTGCACCGAAGTCCGGTGCTAGCTCTTCGATTAAAATCACGCCGTGGGCGACACTGTGAACGGTTTTGTCGGTGGCTTCGGCTGTCAAATCGTCCAGAAGCACAACCGTAGCGCCCATTTTGGCGAAGTGGTGTTTGATCGCCAAGATTTGTCGGCGATAGCGAAGAGAACTTTGTGCCAATAGGCGGATTTCTGACAGGCTATCGAGGACAATGCGCTTCGGTTTAATCCGCTCAACAACCTCAAAGATTTGTTTTGTTGCTTCTCCGAGTTCGAGATCTGATGAGTACAGCAAGCTTTGCTGCTGGTCCTTATCGAGAAGGCTATCTGGAGGAATGAGCTCAAAGACGGTGATCTCAGGGGGAAATGTCCAGCCGTGCGATGACGCGCTCGCACGTAGTTCGTCTTCGGTTTCAGACAGGGTAATGTACAGGCAGGCTTCACCTTCTTTTGCTCCCTCGAGCAAGAACTGCATTGCTATTGTGGTTTTGCCTGCGCCTGGCGCCCCTTCGAGCAAAAACACATTTCCGCGCGACAACCCGCCCGCGAGAATGTTGTCAAGGCCCTCGACGCCAGTCTTTGCCTTCTCGGCTTTCATAAGAGGCCTCTCTATTAGGGTAGCGAAATCGAACGCTCGGCCTTCATGGGTTTAAAGAGCAGGGCGTTATGGCCGTAAGCCAGTCGTATTTAAGAGCGTTTCGGGCAGAAAGTTCCCGGGCTCGTCAATTAGCGTGCTGTTTGGGACACACGAATGAAATGTGAACCCGCCGCTGGATTTTTGCCGGAACGAATCTCGAGCGGAGGACTTGATCAACTGCGCAAAGGGCGCCAGAGGCGCTTGCGTTGAACAGTCCCCATTCCCAAGCATTTAATTCCCCCACTACCGTGCTCCTAGTGGAGGACGAACTCATAATTCGGATGAACGTGGCCGAATATTTATGCGAGAGAGGCTTCCTTATCTTCGAAGCGTCAAACGCCGCTGAGGCAATTGATCTTTTGAGCTCATCTACTCGCAGAATTGATCTGGTATTTACGGATGTCCGAATGCCTGGGAAGATGGACGGTCTAGCGCTCGCATGTTGGCTACAAGCGCATCGAGCAGGACTGCCGGTGATCGTTACAAGCGGCGATGTGGTCCGCGAGGATGCGGCGATGAACGGAGCCCCGGGAGCTTTCTTTTTTTCAAAGCCTTATGAGTTAAGCACCGTTGCAGAAGCCATATTTGAGCTAACACGACCTGCGGCCGCCTAACCAACAGACAAGCTCCAATTGTTTCAGGGCGTGAGATTTCAGTTTATCGATACGACGCCGGAGTCTCCCAGCATCAACGCGTGAGAACGCGCCGCATTTCACGCGAACGCCCGGCGTAAGACGAAAACGTTGTCAGCGACAGCGATTGAAGCCGTTACGGCATAGGTTCCAGCACCAAACATTATTCTTTGGTAAGTAGAGTTCTTCCACGCAATATCGTTACTGCACCTGCGAAGGCTGCTGCGATCTCTGGATCACGAAGTGGAGAGCGCCCTGTCGTGCTCTTGCGTCAGTGAATTGGAGTTTTGCTGATGAGTAACTTCGCCCGCGCACATGAGTACATCGTTGCGGCTTTCGGCTTGGCGGTAATAGCGGTTTCTGGGTATTTGACGGTTGTACAAATGGCAGTCTAACCGGCTACACCAGCCGATGGCTGCGAACATCCACATCAAGTTTAACTGTCAGCATTGCGGCCAATCCGGCGAACTTGTGTGGCATACCCATGGGACAGAGCGCGAGCTGATACGCTTGTCTAACGGCTTCCATGCAGAAGAAGGGCGGCTCCCCGGAACGCGGCACGTCATCGTCTGTGATAATTGCGACGAGATCGATACTGTAAATCTGTTGTAGTGCTGTTCTGAAAGGGCGCTAAGCGCGCCGCGTTTTGGGCGCTAGCTTCCAACTTGCTGTTCCGTCCTTTGTTACGCGGGTAATCGGCTGGTCGCGCTGCCAGACTTCAACGTCATACCCGTGGCGAAGTGCACGCGCCTGATCCAACGCTCCCAAATCATCGTTCGCGTGAATGTCATGGCGCTTCTCCACGCAGCCGTCACTACCAATGCAATAGAGGGTATATTCTCGCATGTGCGTCTCCTGCGGCTGAAACGGGAGCACGGACATAGTTCTGATCGATGTCTCTGAAGTCTCTCGATCGCCAACGCCCTTCGAAGGCTGGCAACAAATGGAACTTAAGCCCTTTTATTCTAGGAGTCCGATTTATCTTTGTGCAGATACGAACGGCCAACTGCACCTGCAAAAGAGCGGTCTTCCAAAAACAGCCGGGATCGCAATGTTCGATTACAGACAGCTTTCGTGGGGAACGGTATCTGCGCCATTCGCATTGCTATGAACCGACGCTATCGAGCCTCAAATGCGTCGCGGCCGGTGATGCGTTCCTAGCCCCTCCGCTGTTCCCAGCGCGTCATCGGCAACTTTCCTAGTGGCATTGAACGTGTATTGGGATACCGCGCCTCGTGTGGTTCAAGAAGTCAGGCGGGGGCTGTTTAGAACAAGATATAAGGGCACGCTTCCAATTATACGCGCGAAGGCACGGTAGTTGTTCCGGCCTGTTCGTAGCGAGAGCTGTGCGCCTGCACAAACCAATGTTTTATCTCTGGGTGAACGGTAATAAGGTCGCTATAGACTCTGTGCTGCGCGCGAACTTTGCGCACTGCAAGAAATTGCATGGTGAGCTTGAATTCCTCTTCGGCGATCAAATTCTGTTCGAGAAAAAGTTTCCAGCCGCTGAAGCTCTGAAACGAAAGAGAGCACATTCGCATAGACTAATGCGCGCCCGAACAAGCCGATCCGGGAAACTGAAGCAGCGCCAGCTTACTAGTGTTGGAGTGTGGCCAACGTCCATATCCTAGATGCGATAATAATCCAGTCTTTAGAGAGACACGGCTCTTCATTCCACTTAGCTCTTACCGCCTGACGCAAGGCAAATCTCCTGGCCCCAAGTCCACGGGTTTCTGAGAGCTCTGATGCCTTGGCCCACATTTCACTGTTCGACATTTTCGCTCTCGCCCACGCCACGCTAGCGACAACGCGCCATGGCTCGTCACGCTCCAAACATTCGTTCACAGACAACGCCAGCAGACGTTCCTGCGAACTCACTCATTCCCATTCATGAATGATGAAACCAGCAGAGTAGCGTCGATATTTGCGTCTTATAGCGTACGATATTTGACTTGCATCGTGGCGACCGCACCGCGTGTCGCGCGTGGGACAATGCCAGGCATATTGAACGTCAGGCGCGCGCGCTACGGTTTCCCAACTAGTCGTGGTCGCTTACGGCGTGAGCAATACGTGAGAATTGAAGCGCTGTTGTGCCCTAGGCTCAGCGGCCGGTCTTGGGATCTCTTTCTCCCGCCGTTTCGCGCAATGCTTCGGAAACCGCGTGAAGATCCGCAGCCTCAGTCATTTGTTCGGCTTGGTGATCGACCCGATCGCGCAATTGCGGACTGTCGCGGCGTAGTTCCTCAAGGAGCCCTATTATCTTGGCTGTCTTTTGCTCGCTCACAAATGCCAGCTGCAATATCAACTGTTCGCGATGACCTGCGAGGCTATCCGCGCGGCGCTGAGTCGACAAAATGAGAATCGTGACGAAGAATGCGAGCGTCGATAGCGCGATCTCAAGATATGCAAAAGGCGGCGGGTCCCAAGCGCTGTCGCGTAGCAGGAGATTTAGCCCTAGCCACATCCCGACCGCTAGCACCGAAAGCGGAAGAAATGCCGGGGCGCTCGTCTTGGCTTTAATCCAATCGAGTACGCGTTCGATGGATGTCGCGCTGGTTTGATGTTCGGAGCGCATCTGTTCCACCGCTCGCGCAGTTTCTTCAATATGCGGCGCCAAGGTGCTCGTGGGTTTTTCTTGAAGCGTCTGTTCAGCCATGGCCTATTCCTGACAAGCGAAAAGGGCCCGTGAATTTCGCCGGGCCCTTCTGCAAAGCTTGTGCAACAGATGATGCTACTTGTCGGTAGCGTCGCGTACCGCGTCCTTTACACCGCCGACGGCGTTCTGAACTTTTCCAGCAACCTTGTCGGCCGCGCCTTCCGATTTCAGTTTGGCGTCGCCCGTCAGTTTTCCGGCCACTTCTTTCACGGCGCCCTTAGCCTGCGTTGCTGCGCCTTCGATCCTGTCCTTATCCATGTCTTTTCTTCCTTGGGTTGGTGAACTGCAGTTGTGAGGAAATTCACGAGCGATAGAGTTCGCGGTCTTTGCGCACCTGATCGGGTGTATATGGCGCGGCAGACGGATCGAAGCCGCCCCAGCCGGAAGTGCGATATGCGCTCCCACGATTGGCGATGTTCACACCAGAGCGATCCAGGATAGCCTGGCAACGCGCAACATCATCATCGGAAACACGCGCCACGATAAGCGCCCCGCCGCGGCGAATCGCTTCCGCGTAAACGTCGGCATCATCCTTTTTCACGCCAGACTCGACGAGCGCACCGATTGCGCCACCTGTAATTCCGCCCGCGACAACACCGGCCAGCGTGGATGCAGCCCATCCCGCGGCCACAACGGGTCCAATGCCTGGAATGGCAAGCAGACCTAGTCCCGCCGCCAACCCTGCGGCGCCCGCCGCAACACCACCGATGCCTGCACCTGTGCGCGCGCCTTCAGTGCGATCGTCGACACCATCGCGATCCTTATCGTGCTTGATATCGACATGTTTCACACCGTCGGCTTCGTGCTCATACCATCCATCGGCGTTGCTCGCGACGATACTGATGTCCCGGTCTGAGAGGCCTGCGGCTATCAACTCGTTAGCGGCAGCACGGGCTGAGGGATAGTCGTCGTAAAGGTGTGAGATTGTTTTGCTCATTTGCTTGATCCTTCGGTGTTGAATTCAATTAGCTGGCGTTGACGTTGCCTTGATAATCCACGCTTATGTGAACGCGGTGTCCGTCTTTCGTCGCGGTTCCTCGCCAGACACCAGCGCTGTCTTTTTTCAGCCCGCTCACATGCGTGTAGCCCTTATCCGCAATGCGAGACTGAGCTTCCGACATCGTGAAACTGTTTGCGCCCTTCACGGGCATGTCCGAGTTGTTTATTGCATCCGTCTTTACGGCGGGATTCTGGGGGCCGGACTGAGCCGCAGTCTGCGCGGACGAAGCGGTGACAGTGAGGGCGAGCATTGTTGCCGACGCGGCGAGCGCGACTTTGCGCATAAATTTCTCCGATTTGGGTGTGTGCTGATAACCCTTGGGCGGCGCGGATGTTCCGCCCGCTGTCTTAGGCATCTAAGGAAACATCGTTTCAATCCGTACGGTTTGGCCGCGCGGGCGATACTTCCGACAACTCTGAGCTACCCACTCCATTAAACGCCGTTTTCACGGCGTCATTTCGCAGCGCCAAGCGTTGTCGTCGCGAGATATTGGAAGTAATCATGACAAAATCAGCCAGGCAGTCTGCAAAGCGTCCCGCAACGACTGAAATTGAAGAGACAGTCGGCAATGGCGGTGAAATCCATCAAACTTCTTCACGCGCCGCGGTACTAACAACGAACCAAGGCATCCCCGTTTCCGACAATCAGAATTCGCTGAAAGCAGGTCCGCGCGGGCCCGTACTGCTTGAGGATTTCGTCCTCCGCGAAAAGATCATGCATTTCGATCATGAACGGATACCGGAGCGCATCGTTCATGCGCGAGGCTCGGCCGCGCATGGCTATTTCGAAGTCACCCATCCACTAAAAGGCGTTACAAAAGCGGCATTTCTGCAGAAGAAGGGCGCTAAGACACCAGTTTTCGCACGTTTTTCTACGGTCGCCGGCAGCAAAGGGTCGCGCGACCTTGCGCGCGATGTGCGTGGCTTCGCCGTTAAATTCTATACGGAGGAAGGCAATTTCGACCTCGTTGGCAACAACATCCCTGTTTTCTTCATTCAGGATGCCATCAAGTTCCCCGATCTCATT
>Ga0068853_100004848_pt1 | contig 10457 bp, 7 predicted proteins | sample KBSCornC32_FD_65655 | JGI IMG/M metagenome (GOLD analysis project Ga0068853, IMG submission 65655) | Corn rhizosphere microbial communities from Kellogg Biological Station, Michigan, USA - KBS Corn C3-2 | ecosystem: Host-associated > Plants > Roots > Rhizosphere > Soil ... | reverse complement strand
ACTAACGGTTGCGGAAATTCCGCAGCCCTTTGCGGACGGCGAATGCCTCATTCGCGTTACCCGTTCCGGGATCTGCAACACAGATCTTGAGATCGTTCGCGGTTATGCGGGATTTCAGGGAACGATCGGGCATGAGTTTGTCGGCGTTGTCGAGACATCGCCGGACGCGCCCGCGTTGATAGGCAAGCGGGTTGTCGGTGAAATAAACGTCGGCTGCGGCCGCTGCGCGGTCTGTTTGGCTGGTGACTCGCGACACTGTTTAGAACGAACAGTTCTCGGTATAAAGGGCCGCGATGGAGCACACGCCGAATTTTTGATTCTCCCGGCCGGAAATCTGATCACGGTGCCTGACGATGTTTCGGACAATGCTGCCATTTTCGCAGAACCTTTGGCCGCTGCGTACGGCATCTCGGAACAGGTAAATCTTGAAGCGAACACAAAAGTAGCCGTGGTTGGCGACGGCAAATTAGGAATTTTATGCTCGATCTGTGCCGCACTCTTAAGCAATGACGTGCATCTAATCGGAAAACACCGTTCAAAGCTTGCTATTGCCGAAAAGCAGGGCGTGCAAGGCTTGTTACTTGATGATGTGACGACAAACCTTAATAAAACATTTGACGTAATAATTGAGGCCAGCGGGTCCGAATCAGGTTTTGCAGCGGCGCTTGATCTTGTAAAGCCGCGAGGTAAGATCGTGCTCAAATCCACGTTTAAGGGAAAACCTGTTTGGGAGTCGTGGCGGGTGGTTGTTGACGAGATAACGATAGTGGGTTCGCGGTGCGGGCGGATGGCTCCGGCATTGAAATTGCTGCAAAACGGGCAAGTGCGGGTTGATGATTTGATAGACGAAGAATTCAGCCTTGCAAACGGTGTAAAAGCCATGGAATGCGCTGGCCAAAAGGGGGCATTAAAAATATTGCTTAAGCCATAATTTTGACGGGGCACGGCTGTTAATTATTCGTGTTTTAATACCGGATTTTGTTATACTAAACGCTTAACGATGGGGTATTTGCAGGCTGCTTGCGTTTTAAGGAGAAGCATTTATGTTTGTTTTAGATAAGCTCAGATCCTCAAGATCGGTCTTTGGGGGCAATTTAATTTTAGTTTGCGTGATCGCGATCGGGTCGGTCACTGCTCCTGCGCAAACCAACGCCGGACAAGTGTCCGGAAATCCATCGGTTTCGCCCGCTCAGCTTTCTGCAACATTTGCCGATATAGCAAAAAAAGTCGAACCTGCGGTCGTTAATATCGAAACCAAAGGCCGCGTCCCTGAGCCTTCTGCAAAATCCGACACGGCGCCCACAGACCCTGACGACATAATGGATTTTTTCCGTCGACAGTTGCCGCGTCGGCCGATCTATGCGGTCGGCAGTGGATTTATCGTTGACAAGAGCGGTTTGATAATTACAAATAATCACGTCATTGATGGAGCGGCGCGTATCACCGTCAAGCTCGATTCGGACGAAGAATATCCCGCGACAGTCGTTGGGAGCGATGACCTCAGCGATCTCGCCGTACTTAAGATCGAAACAGGAAAAGAGTTGCCCTTTGTTAAATTGGGAAATTCCGACGGCGTTCAGGTCGGCGATTGGGTTCTCGCACTGGGTTCGCCATTCGGCCTTTCCAAATCCGTGACGGCCGGCATCATTTCACAAACGCAGCGTGAAACACCAGGCGGTTCGCCTTTTCAGAAATTTATCCAGACCGACGCTGCGATCAACAAGGGAAATTCCGGCGGACCCCTCGTAAATATGAACGGCGAAGTGATCGGTATCAATTCGCAGATTGCAACATCGACCGGCGATTCGAACGGCGTCGGTTTCGCGTTTCCGGCAAACGAAGCGGCCGAAGTGTATAAGCAGCTCGTGACGAACGGCAAAGTGCATCGCGGCTATCTTGGTATCGCGCTTGAATCGGTAAAGGCCGAATATGCAAAGGTTTACGGACTGAAAGATGCAAAAGGAGCTATCGTGACGGATGTTCGCGACAAAACTGGCGCGGCAGCCCTGAACGGCATCAAAGTCGGCGATGTTATAACCGATTTCAACGGCCAAAAAGTTGAAAACGCACGCGACCTTATCGCCAAGGTCTCCGCGACGGCACCCGGACAACAAGTCGAGATCAGATACTTGCGTGAGAACGGGTCGAAAATCGAGAATAAAACGGCAACGATAAAACTAGGCGAGCGGCACATTTCCGACACTGCAGTTTCGGACGATACGAGCAAAACTCCTATCGAGAAACGCTCTGACGATAAACCGTTCGGTCTGACGCTTGCAGAACTTACATCAGCGCTCGCAACAAATTACAAACTGGAAGGGCAAAAAGGCCTGGTTGTGCGCGAAATAAATCCTGCAAGCTACATCGCGGATGTAAAGATGTCGAACGGCGACGACGCTCTTGACGAGGGCGACTTGATCCAGAGAATAAACCGCACGCCGGTGACAACGCTCAAAGCATTTAACGAAACAGTTGCCAAACTAAAGCCCGGTGATGCCGTCGTGCTCGAGGTCGTCGCATACAGCCGCATAACCCGGTCGATTCAGCTAAAGATCGTTCAGTTTACGGTTCAATAAGATCAATAGTTAGTTGCTAATTGTTAATGGTTAATTGTGACGTGGAGACATATTCACGCTACAATTAACCATTAACAATTTACTATTTACACCAAAATTTATGGCAAAAGCACAAGAAGCACAGATAAAAAGATCATCAAAAACATCAACAAAAACCTATCACAACTACATCGGCGGCGAATGGGTTAAAAGCTCGTCCGGCGAATGGTTTGAAAATATAAACCCAGCTGACACGACGGATGTCATCGGGCGTTTTCCAAAATCGAACGCCGACGATGTAAACCGCGCGGTTGACGCCGCGCGATCCGCCGCAAAACGATGGCGGCTCACGCCCGCACCGCGTCGCGCTGAGATCCTTTTTCGCCTCGGCGAGATCCTGCGCGAAAACAAGGACCGCTACACCCGCGACATGACCCGCGAAATGGGCAAGGTGCTAAAAGAAGCCGGAGGCGACGTTCAGGAAGCTATCGACTGCACCTATTACACCGCCGGCGAAGGCCGTCGTTTGCATGGCTTTACCACGCCTGCTGAAATGCCGGACAAATTTGCGATGTGCGTCCGCCAACCCGTCGGTTTGTGCGGCCTTATAACACCGTTCAATTTCCCGATGGCGATCCCGTCGTGGAAATTAATCCCGGCGCTCGTCTGCGGCAACACCGTAGTTCTCAAATCAGGCGAAGACGTGCCGCTTTCGGCATTAAATCTTGTCAAAGCTTGCGAACAGGCCGGCATTCCCAAAGGCGTTGTCAATTTGATAAACGGCCACGGAGCTGACGTTGGCGCAGCGCTGGTAAATCACAAAGATGTGCGGCTGATCTCGTTCACGGGTTCGACCGATACCGGACGCATCATTGCGGAACAATGCGCTCGCGATAATAAGATCGTGAGCCTCGAGATGGGCGGCAAAAACGCAATAATCATCATGGACGACGCCGATATTGACAACGCTGTCGAAGGCTCGCTGTGGGGAGCGTTCGGCACGAGCGGCCAGCGCTGCACTGCATCGTCACGGCTTGTCGTTCACAAAAAGGTTTATAAGAAATTCTCCGAGAAATTAGTTGAGCGTGTTAAAAAGCTTCGCGTCGGCAAGGGGCTTGATCCCAAAACCGAAGTCGGCCCTGTCATTAATCAGGATGCGATGGAAAAAATTCTCGGTTATATCGAGATCGGCCAAAAGCAGGACAAAGCCACACTCGCATGCGGCGGCAACGCTTTGACAAAAGGCGAATACGCAAAAGGTTATTTCATCGAGCCGACCGTCTTTACAAACGTAAAACCCGGAATGCGGATCGAACAGGAAGAGATCTTTGGGCCGGTCACATCGGTCGTTCCTTTTTCAACGCTCGACGAAGCGATCAAGATCGTTAACGATGTAAAATACGGCCTTTCGTCGGCGATCTACACACAGGACGTTAACAATGCGTTCCACGCAATGCAGGAGCTTTACACCGGCATTTGCTATGTCAACTCTGCAACCATCGGCGCCGAAGTCCACTTGCCTTTCGGCGGCACAAAAGGCACCGGCAACGGCCACCGCGAAGCAGGCACGCAGGTACTCGACATCTTCAGCGAATGGAAAGCTCTGTACATCGACTACTCCGGCAAACTGCAAAAAGCGCAAATAGACACGGTAGAAATTTAACTAAGAACGCCGAACAGTCGGATTTATCGGATCAGTGCAGACAAGTTTTGACCTGCACTGGTCCGCCTGGTCCGTTTTCAAATCCCACATGAACATAGAAAAGGCACGCGAGATTCTCAAACATCGTTTCGGCTACGATTCGTTTCGTATGAATCAGGAGCCTGCGATCGAGGCTGTTTTGCACAAAAAGGACTGCGTTGTCCTAATGCCGACCGGCGGCGGCAAATCGCTTTGTTATCAGATACCCGCGTTGATGCTCGACGGTTTAACGGTCGTGATCTCGCCGCTGATCGCATTGATGAAAGATCAGGTCGATGCTTTGAAAAGCAACGGCATCGCGGCGGCTTATCTCAACTCGACCCAGACGACGGCCGAACAGGTCGAAGTTTTTCGGGATGTACGCAGTGGCAATTTGAAGTTGCTTTATGTCGCGCCCGAGCGACTTTTGCAAAGCGGCGACCGGTTCCTGGATTTTCTGAAGGGCATCGACATTTCGCTGTTTGCGATTGACGAGGCGCACTGCATTTCCAGTTGGGGACATGATTTTCGGCCGGAATATTTGAGGCTTTCAACGCTTAAGACGGTTTTCCCTAAGACTCCTCTGATCTCCCTGACCGCTACTGCCGATAAACTGGTTCGCAAGGATATTGTCGAACGTCTGAATATTCCGAACGCAGACCTTTTTATCTCCAGCTTCAATCGGCCGAATATACATTATGCGGTCGAGCCGAAACGAAATTCTTACGGACAGCTTCTCGACTATCTCGATAAACGCAAAGATGATAGCGGCATTATTTATTGTCTGAGCCGAAACTCGGTCGATTCGCTTGCGGCCGACCTTCGGGACGAAGGTTTTTCCACATTGCCGTATCACGCGGGCATGGACAAGAAGACGCGTGAGCGGAATCAAGAGTTGTTCATAAAAGATGAGGCAAAGATCGTTGTCGCGACCATCGCCTTCGGAATGGGCATCGACAAATCGAATGTGCGGTTTGTCGTGCATATGGACCTGCCAAAAAATATCGAGAGCTATTATCAGGAGACGGGCCGCGCGGGCCGCGACGGCTTACGAAGTGACGCCCTGTTATTTTTCAGTTGGGGCGATGTGACAAAGTTGAAATCGTTCGTTGAGATCGAAGACAACGCTCAGCAAAGCCGGATCATGCTCAAAAAGCTGGATCTAATGGGTGAATTCGGTGACCTGAAAACCTGCCGTCGAAGATTTTTGCTCAACTATTTTTCCGAGGAAACCGTAGTAAATTGCGGCAACTGCGACAACTGCAACACGGCCTTTGAACACTTTGACGGTACCATTGTCGCGCAAAAAGCATTGAGCGCCGTGTATCGCACCGGTCAGCGATTCGGAATAAGCTATTTGATCGATTTTCTCCGTGGCTCTGAGGCGCGAAAGATACGCGACGAACACAAAAATCTAAAAACTTACGGCATCGGCGCAGATATTTCAAAAGACAACTGGTTCGAGTATTTTAAAGATCTGATCTCACAGGGATACCTTTCACAAACCGAAGGGCAATACCCAGTGATCGTCCTAACCGAAAAAAGTGAAGGCCTTTTAAGAGGAAATACCACCGTCGAACTCATACAGGCAAAGGTCAGGGAAGAAAAGAAAACCTCACTGATACCGCAGGCCTCGCATCCGTATATACAAGTTCTTTTCGATAATTTGAGACGCGTCCGTTCCGAGTTTGCAAAGAACGAAAACGTTCCGCCGTACATAGTGTTTTCTGACGTAACATTGGTGGAAATGGCGACGTATCTTCCGCAAAACGAATCTGAAATGCGGAAAATCTCAGGCATTGGCGATCTTAAATATCAAAAGTACGGTGCGGATTTTTTGCACGAAATCAAGACCTATTGCGCTAAAAATAACCTTGCGTCCCGAATCGGCTTAAAATCACCGAAAAGAGAACGCAAAGCCCGTACAAAACGCGATGCGAACGGAAAGGACACCTATCATACCTCGCTCGAAATGTTTCAAAACGGTATATCGGTGTCCGATATTGCGAAAGAACGTGGCCTAACCGAAAATACCGTCGAGAATCATCTCGCACGATTTATTGCGAGCGGTGAAATCGGCCTGGAACAGATTGTTCCTGATGAAAAGATAGAATTGATTAGGGAAGCTATAATTAAATTCGCCGACACCAATGCACTGTCGCCGATAAAGGAATTTTTGGGTGACGAATATAGGTATGGTGAGATCAAGGCTGTGATCGCCTCGATGGGTGGGCAAATTTAGCGGCCTCGCACTAAAACAGACAATATCACCTTAAAACGGTTGAGCGACCGGCTTCGGAAAGTTTCCTTCGGGAAGCGGAACAAAGCCGGTTTCATTTGGGATCGCCGTGAAATTACCGCGGCGCCAATCTTCCCGCGCCTTCTCAATTAGCTCAGGTGATGTTGAAACAAAGTTCCACCACATGTGACGGGGTTTTTCCAACCTGTCACCGCCGATGAACATGAATTTCGAATCGCTCGCGGCGGAGATCACAGCCTCGGTTCCGTTTTGAAAAACGACCAGATTTCCCGGGTCCAATGTTTGGCCGTCTGAAGTTAAACTACCCGAGAGAATGTAGACGCCCCGTTCCTCGACGTCATCGGGCAGTTTCAGTTCCGTATCGCTCGCAACAGAGTATTCCGCGTAAACAGGATTTGAGAGAGTTGCGACCGGCGAAGTCAGGCCAAGTAGGCTGCCAAGAATTATCTTGGCCTTTATCCCCTCGTCCGTAAATATCGGCAACTCAGCACTTCCATGATGAGCAAATGACGGGTCACCTTCTTCGTGGCTTTCGGGCAGCGCGACCCACGTTTGCAGGCCGATTAGTTTGTCTCCCGGTTCATTAGGCGCATCGGAAACTCGTTCGGAATGAACAATGCCGCGCCCCGCCGTCATCCAGTTCACATCGCCGGGAGCGATCGTCTGAACTGTACCGAGGCTGTCCCGGTGCGTCATATGCCCGCTAAAAAGATATGTCACAGTCGCAAGGCCGATGTGCGGATGCGAAAGCACGTCGAGCGATTGGTCGCGGACGATCTCGACGGGCCCCATGTCGTCAACGAACACGAATGGGCCAACGCTCCGACGCTTGCGAAAGGGAAGTACGCGGTGAACATCGAAAGCGCCAATGCTCGCAGTGCGATATGGAATAACGATCTCGATCATAAAGATTATTAGATTTGACCATTCGAAATATAATAACAAAACATACTTATGCGGTTTTTGTAAATCACAAAGAGCATTTATAATCGAATGGATTCAGTTACATTATAACAGTTACATTTTAGGAGTTTTCGAATGAAGATCGGATTACCGAAGGAAATTAAAGATAACGAATACCGAGTGGGCTTAACGCCGGCTGGTGTTCACGCATTGACAGCCGCCGGGCACACGGTTTACGTGCAGAAATCGGCCGGCGAAGGCTCGGGCTTTGCTGACGAGCAGTATGTAAAGGCCGGCGGCAACTTGCTCGATACGGCAGACGAGATCTGGCAAACCGGCGATATGATCGTCAAGGTCAAAGAGCCTGTGGCGCCGGAACATCCGCGAATGCGCGAAAATCAGCTGCTTTTTACCTACCTGCATCTGGCGCCCGAACTCGAATTGACCAAGCAGATGCTTGAACGAAAGGTAACCGGGGTCGCATACGAGACGATCACTGACAGTAACGGCCGCCTGCCGCTGCTTACGCCGATGTCTGAAGTCGCTGGCCGCATGTCGGTTCAGGTCGGTGCGACGTTCCTTGAAAAAATGAACGGCGGCCGCGGTATTTTGCTCGGCGGCGTTCCCGGCGTTCCGGCTGCAAATGTCGTCATCATCGGCGGCGGCATTGTCGGTACCGAAGCTGCAAAAATGGCAGTCGGCCTCGGTGCTAAGGTCACGATCATCGACCGCAATCTTGATCGCCTGCGTCAGCTCGACGACATCTTTCTTTCCAAGGTTCAGACGCTCGCTTCGTCGCCTTATGCTATTGAGGAAGCCATCTCGCATGCCGATCTCGTAATCGGTGCCGTTCTCGTTGTCGGTGCTGCCGCTCCAAAACTTGTGACACGCGAAATGCTCAAGCTCGTTCCGTCAGGTGCGGTCCTAGTCGATGTCGCCGTTGACCAGGGCGGATGCTTTGAGACCACCCATGCAACGACGCATTCGAACCCGACGTTTTACGAAGAAGGCGTTCTGCATTACTGCGTTGCCAACATGCCCGGAGCGGTTCCGCGTACATCTACATTCGCACTGACGAATGCCACGCTGCCGTACGCCCTCGACCTTGCAAACAAAGGCTTCGAAAAAGCGATCAAAGACGATAAGGGCTTGCAGGAAGGCGTCAACACCTACGCAGGTAAACTGACCTACAAGGCGGTTGCCGACTCGCAAGGCCTCGAATACACGCCGCTCGAAAGCGTACTCGATCTTAAATCGGCATCGGCAGGTTAAGATCAGCTGCCAAAATTAAAAACGTCAGGTGTCTGAACGTTGCTTTAGACACCTGACATTTTTATTTAGTATAAAAACTTGCAAGGCAAATACTCTTTTACACATTCGCCGAATTATAACGAAGTTTGCCCGGCTGACCTATCCGAATATTAGTGCTTTTTCGGTGCGGGCACGCTGCTGTTGTTAAACGCCGGCATCCTCAAGTCATCGCCGACCCAAACCGCAAACGATCCCACAGCAAATAATAATAAGCTCGCAAGGATAATGGCCGTCACATATTTCATGCCATTTCCGTTGTCCGTTCCCATAACACCTCCCGTTAAAATCTGGGCCACATTATGCTCTACAAACAATCTCGTCTTCCTCTAATATCAATTTTACTCCTGAACCGACATAATTCAAACTAATTTGAGTTTGAAGTCTTGTTCTTTGGGTCGGAGCGCAGATCTTTTCGTGATGTAGAATATTGGTCAGAAGCAGTTGAAATGAAGCTAGTTGAAGAACACATAATGAACTTTTTCTTTAATCGGGTAGGCTTGATACTTGTCATCATCAATTTACTGCTGGTTCTGTGTGGATGGTTGCTAAAAGGTGAAAACTTCAACACGTTTCATTTTTACTATGAAGCCCTGCCAATCAAGATCTTTTGTCTGTTAAATCTGCCGGCAATTTTTCTGGGCGACCTCATCATGGGTGCCTTCTTTCCGGCTGCCCAACAAAGCTCAGATATGTTTGAGTTTGCTACGCCAGAGCTTGTGATCATTGGGGTATTGAGTATCCTTCAGTGGCTTGTCATAGGCCGAATCTGCGGCTCGGGTTTTAAAAGGAAATCTTCATGAACATTCGTCCTGCTAATATTGATGACGCCTTGCAGATCGCCGAGATCTATAACCACTACATCCTAACCTCGCACTGCACATTTGAGATAACGCCGGTCGATTCCGCCGAGATGCAATCTCGAATTAAGGATATTCTCGACCACGGCTTTCCGTTTTTCGTCGCCGAGTTCGGCAATGAAATCGTCGGCTATGGTTATGCCGGCCAGTTCCGGCCGCGTCCAGGATATCGGCACTCAGCTGAAGTTTCTGTTTACTTAAATGAAGGCGGGGAAGGCCGCGGTATCGCGGCGACGCTTTATGAACGGCTTTTCGAAGAAATCTCCAAACTTGATTTCCACGCCGTTATTGCCGTCATCGCTTTGCCGAATGATGCGAGCGTCCGTTTGCACGAAAAATTTGGCTTCGAAAAAGTCGCCCATTTGCGAGAGGTTGGTTTCAAATTCGGCAAATGGATCGATGTCGGTTACTGGCAGTTAAACCAAACCACCATCAAATAAACCCCAGCAAAACAGGCACTTTGACAGATTCGCATCGTCAATATGAATCAATTTCATTCATTCTGCGTTTAACATTGCAAATAAGTGTTGACAAGTGTTGTACAGTATTGTAATTTAATTGAGTACGACGCTACACGTCGTTCACCCTTCGCCACCCGATGCGAAAAGTTTTCTAAAACTAAAAACTACGCTGTAGTTGTAAAAATATCTATAACGATTGGGGTATTTGGCACTGCATTCAGTCGGCCTGTCCGTGAGATTCCTGTCTTCGCTGTTCTTCAGAAGGTGGCAAACAATCTTCAAAAGCCCTGATACCCCGATCAACTCTTAGAAAACTGCCATTCCAAACAAGATTTGCGTGAAAGCCAAAAAGGAGTAAGAAAATAATGCTGCTCGGTAAAAAGAAAAGCGTTGCCGGATTAGACGTAGGTTCCAGCTCGGTCAAAATGG
>Ga0068853_100004844_pt1 | contig 10462 bp, 7 predicted proteins | sample KBSCornC32_FD_65655 | JGI IMG/M metagenome (GOLD analysis project Ga0068853, IMG submission 65655) | Corn rhizosphere microbial communities from Kellogg Biological Station, Michigan, USA - KBS Corn C3-2 | ecosystem: Host-associated > Plants > Roots > Rhizosphere > Soil ... | reverse complement strand
AGCTGCCGATCGACACCAAGATCTGCGCCGTGCGCAACACGGCCAAGATCACCTCGCCCGCCGGCGGCAGCGCCCTCAACACCAACCCCGCCAACGACCAGGACAGCGCCGGCGTGCTCACCCATGCGCCGGGCTGCATTCCGCCGCCGGTCCGCGGCACCGACCTGTCGCTGACCAAGAAGGCGGTCGACTGCCCGCCCACCCTGGTGCGGATAGGCACGGCCGCGGCTTGCTTCGACGTGACCATCAAGAACGAGGGACCGGCTGCCTTCAACGGCCCGCTGCATTTCCTCGATCATCCCTCGACGGCGGTTGCCGGGCTCACCATCGGGCCGAGCGCAAGCTGTTCGCCCTCGGGCAGTGACTACGACTGCGCCAGTTCCGGCAACGTGCCGCTCAGCGTCGGCTCGAGCGTGACCTATCACCTGGCCATGGGCTGGTCGACGAAGGATGGCACGATCTGCACGCTGGCCAACCGCGCCAAGCTGACGACGCCGGCGGGTGGCACGACCTTCAACACCAACCCCGCCAACGACACCGGCAGTGACAGCGTCACCATCACGACGGGCTCCTGCGCGCCGCCGCCGGTTGCCAAGTGCGACGTGACACAGCGCAAGCTTGACGGCAGCTGCTGCCCGGATGGCCAGGTCTGGCGGGGCCGCGCCTGCGGACCCGGCGGGCACAAGCCGCCGCCGCAGCAGGAGTGCCCCGACAACAGCTCGGGCAACTACCCGAACTGCAGCTGCGACGATGGCTACCACCACCTGTCGCGGTCGCTGACCAGCGCCTGCGTGCCCGACCGGACGCCCCAGCCGGGCCCCGAATGCTCGGGCCATAGCTCGGGCGACTACCCGCGGTGCATCTGCGACCAGGGCTATCACCACAGCAGCCGGTCGCTGACCAGCTCCTGCGTGCCCAACGAGACGCCGCAGCCCGGACCGCAATGCCCGTCGAACAGCTCCGGCGACTACCCGCGCTGCGTCTGCGATACCGGGTACCACCACGCGAACCGGTCATTGACCAGCGCGTGCGTGCCCAACAGCAAGCCGCAGCAATGCCCGGCCCACAGCTCGGGCGACTACCCGGACTGCAGCTGCGACTCGGGCTACCACCACGCCACCCGGTCTTCGGCCAGCGCCTGCGTGCCGAACGCCAAGCCGCAGCAGTGCCCGGCGCATAGCTCCGGCAACTACCCCGATTGCAGCTGCGACACGGGTTACCACCATGCCGGCCGGTTCGCGGGCTCAGCCTGCGTGCCCAATGCCAACCCGGAGCCGCCGCAGAAGCAGTGCCCCGCCCATAGCTCGGGCACCTACCCACGCTGCGCCTGCGACGACGGTTACCACCACTCAAGCCGTTCGATGGCCAGCGCCTGCGTGCCCAACAGCGCGGGCGGGGGCGGGATCATCGTCAAGCCCGGCGACGGGCCGATCCGCAAGATCCCGATCGACCGGACCCCGCAGGTCACCGAGTGCACGGCGGCCCACAGCCACGCGGCAGGCGCCAGGTGCGTGTGCGACAGCGGCTTCATCGGCAGCCCGCCGCGCTGCATGCCCGCCGGTGTGCTCAAGCAGAGCCCGGGCCTGCTCCTGCGCAACCAGGGCGAGGTGCTTCGTTAGGGCGCGGGGCAGCCGCCGCACGCCCCCGCGTCTGGCCGCGCCCGGCATCGAGCCGGGCGCGGTTTTGTTGTGGGTCAGCGTGCTGCAGAGGTTGTGCTTCCCCCACCCATCCACCTCCCCACGGGGAGGTGGAACTGCTGCCCCGCCGTGCTCCCATCGCCCTCATGGTGAGCCTGTCGAACCACGAGGGCCGGGCACAGTGGATGCGGCCCATGGTTCGACAAGTTCACCATGAGGCAGAGCATTTGAGGTGGCGCTGGACACAGCTTGCGCCGGCCCGTCGCCCTCATGGCGAGCCTATAGAACCACGAGGGCGGGCACAACGCTTGCGGCCCATGCTTCGACAAGCTCACCATGAGGCGGAGGGATTTGTGGAGCGGTGTGGCCTGGCCGCCGCCTCCCTCTGCCGAGCGGATGTGGGGAGAGCCGCAAACTCTGTGTGGTTGGTTCATGGCAGCGACAGTCGACGGTTCTGGCTGCGAGGCGACAGCCCCCCGGCGCGACGCGTCCTCCGCGCCGGAAGCACCGGAGGCGGGCATTCCGCCCCGGCTCACCGGCCTCGGCGGTCCGCTTTTGGCCTTGCGTCCCGGGAGCCCCTATGGCAGTAACCGCCGCGGTTCGGCCCGGCCCCGCCCGGCCGCGCGCCGCGTTGCTGCCGTAGCTCAGTGGTAGAGCACCCCCTTGGTAAGGGGGAGGTCGACAGTTCAATCCTGTCCGGCAGCACCATAAAAAAGCTAATAGTTCAGTAGGTTTTGGAATTGCTTGGCCTGTCGCAGGGCTTTGGCCAACCTTCCGTCGCGCGCCCACCACGCGCATGGAGTCAGGGTACTTGGTGAACTCGCCGGTGATTCCGCTAGAGTAGGAGTTGATGAGGAACGGGGGCTTCCGAATGCGCAATGTCGCTAGTGTTCTACTTGCATTGTTTTGCGGGCTTTACTGGGTCGGGATCGTCTACGCGAACCCAACCGACGACGCGCTAGCGGTCTACCAAAGCGGCGACTTCGCTAAGGCTGCCGCGCTGCTCCGCCCTCAGGCGGAACAAGGTGATGCCAAGGCTCAGGCGGCCCTCTATCGGATCTATTGGTACGGCAAGGGAACGTCGATTGATTTTCCTCGGGCGCTCAAGTGGGCGCGAAGCGCTGCCTCGCTGGGCAGCGCCGATGGAGAGTACGGTGTGGCCATGGCGTACGCCTTCGGGGTTGGAGTAGATCGGAACCCTGCAGAGGGATTGAAGTGGTTGAAGAAGTCTGCCGCCGACGGCAGCCGAGAGGCGGACGCATGGCTTGCTGCGAAGTACCTTTATGGCGATGACGTACCTAGCAATACGGACCTTGGGCTTCACTACCTTCAGCTAGCCGCAGATCAGCGGCTCAGCCGGGCACTCGTCGCATTGGCGGACATCCGAGAGCAAGGCTCCTTTGGCCAGATAAAGGACTCGCTTGCCGCCGAGGCGCTACGGGAGAAAGCGGCCGAGGAGCGGTTCTTCCCGGCTCAGCTTGATCTCGCCATCAGCTTGGCCAATACGGACCCCGTTCAAGCAGCGATGTGGAGCGTTCTCGCGACCACGACGGGATGCAACGCGGGCGGCAGGATCGACCAGCTGCTGTTGCCCCACAACCTGTCCGCTGAGGACCGCCAAAAGGCGGCAAGCCTCGCGGCACAATGGGACAAATCTCACCCACCGGTCGACCTCAATCAATTCGATCAAACGGTAAATATCTGCGAGCTGAACCGCCAGCACGTTGCAGCGCAAACGGCAGCCCAACCCTCCGAAGAGCCACCAAAGCAAGATATGACCGGCAAGGGTGCTGTGCTCTGTGTTTGGCTGCTCTATGCCCAGACCCAGGCCACTGTCGATGTATGCGGGCTACCCATAAGTGCAACCGATACGGCAATCCGGGATGGTATCGGGCGGATAGATCGCTTCATCATCCAAAACTCGACTGAGCCCGTCACGCAGGCGCAATTGAGCAACAGCGAGGCCATATTTAAGAATCAGCAGATAACGCGGATCGTGCAGCCGGGCCACTTCCACGGAAGCTGCGACGGAAAGGACATTGCGCCCTTCCGCCAAGGTAACCCAGAGGAAGTCGAGAAGAGCATAGACGCACTCCTCTCGATACCGCGCGAACCGCTGATGAATCCGTGCCTCTAGCATGGCGGAGCTCGCGCGCTAGAAGGCTAGTCGGTTCGAACTGGGGGGCGACTAGTCTCCTCTGCGCCGATGCGGCTGGTCCGCTAAGCTATGCGGCACCCGGTCGCCGAGTCGTTCGGTAGACCAGCAAAGGCGACGCCGAGGCATCTGGCCCATGGAAGAGTCCGCGATCTCTGTCTCAGCCTCGCCGATACCGGCCAACGCCGCCGCGCCGTGGTCGCAGCGGTTCCGCATCCCCATTGCGCTCGTGACGCTGGTTCTCTGGCTGCTCGTCACGTCGCTGAATGGCCTCCAGCCGACCCGCTCGGGCAATTTCGTCGAAGCGCTCACCGATCGGCCCGAGTGGGGGATACTGGCGGCCGGCGTGTTGCTTGTCGGTGTCGTCGCCGCTTGCCGCTGGCGCGATCTCGGCCTCAACCGGCCGGTCTCGATACGCGGCCTGCTGCCGTTGCTCTGGCTGCCGGGCCTCTACCTGCTGTTCTTCTTCCTCGGCGATATCGGCGTCGCGCTGGCGTTCGGGCCTCCGCCCCCGGGCGTCGTTTTCTTCCTGCTGCTTAACACGCTGCTTGCCGGCTTCTCCGAAGAGATGATGTTCCGCGGCGTGCTGTTCGGCGCGCTCCGCAGCCGTTTGCGGCCCCTGTGGGCCATCCTCATCACCACGCTGCTTTTCGGCGCGGCCCACCTCCTCAATGCCGCCGTCATCGGCGGCTGGCAGGTGGCGGCGGCGCAGGCGACGGCGGCCGGCATGAGCGGCCTCCTCTTCATCGCCATCCGGGTGCGCACCGGCTCGCTCATCCCGGCGATCCTCTATCACGCCGCCTGGGACTTTGGCTCGCTGGTGGCGGTGAGCCGCCTGCTCGCGGAGGAGGGCACGGGGGGCGCGGCGGGCGGTGGGGGCCTCGGCGGCGCTGCCGATGCGGGCCAGTCGCCGCTGCTGCTGGCCGTGCCGGTCGTCCTGCTGCTGCCGAATTTCCTCTACGCGCTCTACCTGCTGCGCCGGCGCCGGCCCCGCGAGACCGCATGAGGCAAAGGCGGCCGCCGCGCGACCGCCCTCCAAATGAAGCGCCGTCGTTTCAGGCGTGGGCCGGAACCAGCCGATGCGAGCGCTTGACGAGGCTGAGATTGACCGCAAAGGCGCCCGGACCGTGCGCCGCCACGAAAAGCAGGCCGGCGATAAAGGTAAAATGGTCGACGAAGAAGCCGAACTCGACCTGGCTCGCACCCCAGTGCGCGGGACCGTGGAAGGCGACCGCAAGGAAGAGCACATAGGCCGCCGCCAGCACCGCGGCCTCGCGGAAGAGCGCCCCGCTGAGGAAGCAGGCGACCAGTGCCAGTTCGAACAGCGCCGCCGCCCAGGCGAAAAACGGCGGCTCGGGAAAGCCGATCGAGGCGATGTAGCCGGCGGTGGCGTTGATATCCATGAACTTGAAGCTCGTCGCCATGGCGAAGACGCCGGCAAAGATCAGCCGGCCGGCGGTGGTGGCGACGCGGGACAGAACGGGCGATGCGGTGGTCATTTTCGGTCTCCTCGGTGTCGTGGCCGAGCGATCGCTGCCGGCCTTCTGATGACACGACGAGCGGCAAAACCAGGAATCGACACGGCGGCGAAAAAATCTCCTGCCGCTGGCCGGCAGGCCCAAAGCGCCGGGCCTTGAGGGCGATACGGCCCGCCGTCCATATTGCCACTGCAACCCACGCCCGATATCAGGGCAACCAGTGCATCAGGCGGATTTTGCCATTGAAAATCGCGGTGATAGGGCTCGGGCATGTGGGGGCGGTCACTGCCGTTTGCCTCGCGAATGCCGGCCACGAAGTCATCGCGATCGACGCCGATCCGGCAGTGATGTCGGCGATAGGCCGCGGACTGCCCCCGGTCATCGAACCGGGCCTGGCGGAGGTTTTCGCGGCTACCGTAGCATCCGGTCGGCTGCGGGCAGGCACCTATGGAACGCTGGCTGAAGAAGCGCCGCAGCTCGTCATCGTCTGCGTCGGGACGCCCGGCGCCGCCGACGGAAGCCTCGATGCGTCGCAGGTGGTTGACGCTGCCAGGCAACTCGCCGAGGCGCTGGGCGACGGCCGCGACGCCGTGGCCGTCGTCTTCCGGTCGACGCTGATGCCTGGAACCATGGACGACCGGATTTCACCCTTGTTCGCGACGCTCGATCATGTGTCGCTCGGCTACAATCCGGAATTCCTGCGGGAAGGCAGCGCCATCGCCGATTTCCTCCATCCCTCGCGCATCGTCATCGCCGGGGCCGAGGAGGCGCGCCGCCTGCTGCGGAGCCTTTACGCCTTCATCGGCGCGCCGGTCTTCGAGACGTCGTTCCGGGTGGCCGAAACAGTAAAGCTCGTCGACAACACGTTTCATGCGCTAAAAGTCTCGTTCGCCAACGAGATCGGCCGCTTCGCGTCCGTCGCCGGGATCGACAGCGCGCAGCTCTTCGAAATCTTCCTCGCCGACCGGCAACTGAACATCTCGCCGCGCTACCTGACGCCAGGGCTCAGCTTCGGTGGACCGTGCCTGCCCAAGGACGTGGCCGCCCTGTCCGCGGCGCTGGCACAGGCCGGCATTGCGGCGCCGCTTGTCGGGGGTGTGTTGAACAGCAACGCCGAGCACAGGCGCTTCTTGGTCCGACGTGTCGGAGCAATGGTGCCGAAAGAGGCGCGGGCGATCCTGCTGGGCCTCGGCTTCAAGTCCGGCACCGCCGATGTCCGAGGCAGCGTCGTGGTCGAGCTGGTGGACTTGCTGCTGGCCGAGGGCCGAGACATCGACATCTTCGACCTTGAGCTCTCAGCTGAGGCGCTTCGCTCGCTGCCACCGCGGGTGCGGGGGCGGCTGCTGACGGCCCCGCCGAGCGCTGAAGGCGGTTGGCAAGTCGTCCTCGCCGGCAGGGAAGTGGACGTTCCGGCGGCTCTTGCGGGCCTGCCGGTGCTGCGGATGGATTTGTTGTGAATCTGCTGTTTTGGCAGCGGCCTGCACCACTGCCACCCGTCACCCTCGTGGGGCTGCCTTATGCCATCAGCGGGCGAGGGCAGCACCTCCGCGCGATCTTCCGAGCGCTCAATGCCGTGGGCATACGCCCGCGCGTCGTCAATCTGCGGGATGGTGGCGGTGACCTGAGCGACGAAGCGCTGGCTGCTGCCGAGGACGCCTATCCGGGGCCCGGCATTCGCCTCTTTCACCTCAACGGCAATGAGGCCGACTGGGGCAGGGAGGTGCTTCGCGGCCGCTCGGCCAAGGCGTTCGCGGCGGGGCACAACATCATTTTTCCCGCCTGGGAGTTGCCTCGCTACCCGCGGCATTGGGCGCGTGCCCTCGATCGCTATGATGAAGTGTGGGCCGCCACGGATTTCGTCTACCAATCTCTCCGCAGAGCGCGCCTCAAGGCGCCGCTGCATCACATCGTCAATGCGTGCCAGCCCCATATCGAGGAGCCGCTGCCGCGCGCCCACTTCGGGCTGGACGAGGCCGAGTTTCTCGTCCTCTTTCCCTTCGATTACTACTCCTGGTTCACCCGAAAGAATCCGCTCGCCGCAATCCGCGTCGTTGACCGGGTGGTGGACAGCAATCCGAACCGCCGGCTACGGCTCGTGATCAAGGCCAACCATCATGCCGAGGGTGGTGGAGCGCCCCACATCGAGCTTCGGGAGATGATCGCAAGGCGTGCGCGCCACGTCACGCTGATCGAGCGCCCGATGGACGACAACGAGGCCAAGAGCCTGATCGCATGCTGCGACTGTCTCCTGTCGCTCCACCGATCGGAGGGCTTTGGCCGCACGCCGGCAGAGGCCATGTTCTTCGGCAAGCCGACGATTGCGACCGGCTGGTCGGGCAACATGGAATACATGAATCCGCGGGTCAGTGTGCCGGTCCGTTATCGGCTCGTGCGAGTCGCCCCGGACGCCTACCTCGAATGGCGAAGGCAGAGATGGGCCGAACCGGATGAAGATCATGCGGTTGAGGCGCTGTCGCGGCTGGTTCGTGACCCGGCTGAAGCACGCCGGCTGGGGGAAGCCGGCCGACGCCATATGCTCCGGCACTTTTCCGATGAGGTGCTCGGCGAGCGGTACCTTGCCCGGTTTCGTGCGATCGCCAGGGCGTCGCCGAAACGCCGCGTGTGGAGGTCGTAGCACCGGGCCGACTGCGGCGGTTTCAACCGCGTGCGGTAGTGCTAACGTGGTTCTCCCGCCCCCATGGTGCGGTTCCGCAACACCTTACCGGTCTCTTAACGTCTCGATGTCAAAATCCGATTCTGCCCGAGCCCGCGAGCACAGATTGGCCTTAAAGCTCCGGGAGAACCTCAGGCGCCGCAAGGCCAAAGGGGCGGTGGAAGGGGAGGCGGAAGCCACTCCGCCAACGCCCGAACCGCCGGCGGCGCGGCAGGACGATAAGGAACGCTGAGCCCGCTTCGCCTTGCGGCGGAAGTCCGGACTCGGATATTTGAGGCTTGTTTCGGCGCGGTTGGCGCGCCCCGGGCATCGCCCGGCACCCGGGGACTCTTCGATATGGATCGCATTCGCTTGGTCGGCGGCAACCAGCTCAACGGCGAGATTCCGATTTCCGGCGCCAAAAACGCGGCGCTGCCGCTGATGATCTCCTCGATCCTCACGCACGAGCCGCTCATTCTGGAGAACGTGCCGCGCCTCGCCGACGTCAAGCAGCTCGAGCGCATCCTCGAGAATCATGGCGTCGATATCGCCGTGCACGGCCGCCGGCGCGGCGAGGAGAACGGCGCGGGTCAGCGCATGACCTTCCATGCCGCCGAGATCGTCGACACCACCGCGCCCTATGAGCTCGTCTCGGTGATGCGCGCGAGCTTCTGGGTCATCGGGCCGCTCTTGGCGCGCGAAGGCAATGCCCGCGTCTCGCTGCCCGGCGGCTGCGCCATCGGCACCCGGCCGGTCGACTTCTTCCTTTATGGCCTCCAGCGCCTCGGCGCCGAGATCGAGATCGAGGAAGGCTACGTCGTCGCCAGGGCGCCGCGCGGCGGCCTCGTCGGCGATCTGGTGCATCTGCCGAAGGTCTCGGTCGGCGCCACCCACACCATCATGATGGCGGCGACCCTCGCCCGCGGCACCACCGTGATCGAGAACGCCGCGATGGAGCCCGAGGTGACGGACGTCGCTGAGTGCCTCGTCGCGATGGGTGCCAAAATCAACGGCATCGGCACCAGCCGGCTCGAGATCGAGGGCGTGACGTCGCTCCACGGCGCGACGCACCGTGTGGTGCCTGACCGCATCGAAACCGGCACCTATGCGATGGCGGCCGCGATGGCGGGCGGCGATGTGCTGCTCAAGGGCGCCCGGGCCGAGCACCTCCAGAAGGCGCTCGACGTCCTGGGCGAGGCCGGTGCGCACGTCACCGCCGAAGCCAACGGCATCCGCATCCGCCGCAACGGCAACGGCATCCAGCCGGTCGATATCGAAACCGATCCCTTCCCGGGCTTCCCCACCGACCTCCAGGCGCAGTTCATGGCGCTGATGACGATGTCGAACGGCGTGTCCCGCATCAAGGAAACGATCTTCGAGAACCGCTATATGCACGTCGCCGAGCTCGCCCGCTTCGGCGCCGACATAAAGGTCGAGGGTCAGGTCGCAACCGTCACCGGCAAGCCGTCCCTGACCGGCGCGCAGGTGATGGCGACGGACCTCCGGGCCTCGGTGTCGCTGGTCATCGCCGGCCTCGCGGCGCGCGGCGAAACGGTCGTCAACCGCATCTACCATCTCGACCGCGGCTTCGAGCGCCTCGAAGAAAAGCTCTCCCGCTGCGGCGCCGAAATCGAGCGCGTCAGCGGCTGAGGCGTTCAAGCCTGACGTAGGGGGGACGATGCAACGGGGGCGGGCAACCGCCCCTTTCTGTTTGTGGCTGCGCGCCGGCCCGTCCCTCACCCACGGGGTCATTCCGGCGAAGGCCGGAATGACCCCGCAGGTGCCGGTTGGCAGCGGGTCAAAGCGGGCTGTTGGCACCCAGCCCGCCCAGATCTCGTGTTATCCCAGCGAACGCGGGGATCCAGTACTCGGTGAACTGGTGCGGACTGCCGACGGGTTGCGGCAGGACCCGGCCGCATGGCGCGTACTGGATTCCCGCTTTCGCGGGAATGACGCTGGTGGGTGGGGAATGGCTGTGGGCCACTCCGCAGGGTCGCCGAGACATCCTCATCCTGAGGTGCGAGCGCAGCGAGCCTCGAAGGACCCTCGGTGATACGCCGCCCGTGGTTCGAGGCTCGCCTTCGGCTCGCACCTCACCATGAGGAAATTGGTAGTTTCCGCCCGCGCCCTCACCCACCGGCGGCGTCATTCCGGCGCACGCCGGAATCCAGCGCGCAGGCTGTTGTCCAACACTCGGCATTGCGAGCCCATCGCTGGCTCCGAGGGGCAAGGGATGCGGATCATGTGGTGCATTGGATTCCGGCGTGCGCCGGAATGACGCCGTGGTTGTTGGAGGGCGCGCAGCCCAAAGCGTTGTTGGCACCAACTTGCCCCCACCCACGCCGTCATCCCCGCGAAAGCGGGGATCTCCGTTTGTCACAAGCGCGGTGCCCGCCATAACAGAGATTCCCGCTTTCGCGGGAATGACCCGGTGGATGTAGGGGCGACTGTGCCCAACCGCACGGCCGCAAATAACTTATCCCCGTCCCCAGCCACCGCCCTTATCCTCCACGCATCCCATCGCTAAACGCGAGGTCGC
>Ga0068853_100004840_pt1 | contig 10465 bp, 9 predicted proteins | sample KBSCornC32_FD_65655 | JGI IMG/M metagenome (GOLD analysis project Ga0068853, IMG submission 65655) | Corn rhizosphere microbial communities from Kellogg Biological Station, Michigan, USA - KBS Corn C3-2 | ecosystem: Host-associated > Plants > Roots > Rhizosphere > Soil ... | reverse complement strand
TCTATGGCTTCATGCGCCGATGCGGCCTCGCTGGAGAGCAGTGTGCGCATGTCGGCGCTAATGCCTGAGACGCCGAGCAGGCCTGAGCGGCGGTAGAGGAGGTCGGTCAGCTCGGGCTCAGACATGCCGCCTTGCAAAAGGTGGAGCAGGACGCCGGGGTCGATGTTGCCGGTCCGCGTCCCCATGACGAGGCCGTCCAGCGCCGAGAATCCCATGGTTGTGTCGACGCTCTTGCCCTCGTGCAGGGCGCAGAGGCTGGCCCCGCTGCCCAGGTGCGCGACGATGACGCGGCCCTTCGCCAGCATGGGGTCCAGCGTCTCCAACCGGCTTGCGATGTGGGCGTAGGAAAGGCCGTGGAAGCCGTAGCGGCGGATGCCTTGGGCCTCGTACTCGCGGGGCAGGGCGATGCGGCTTGCCGTGTCGGACATGGTGCGGTGGAAGGCGGTGTCGAAGCTCGCGACCTGCGACACGCCGGGGCAGGCGTGTTGCGCGAGGCGCAGGCCCATCAACCCGGCGGGCTGATGCAGAGGTGCGAGGGAGGTGAGCGCCTCTAGCTTCGCCGTCACTTCGGCTGTCACCAGCTGCGGGCCGCGATAGTCCGCGCCGCCGTGAACGATGCGGTGGCCGACCGCGCCGACTTCGGCGTCCGGCCACTGGCGGTGCTGCCAGTCGAGGATGAAGGCGATGGCGGCCTCGGCGTCGCCTGCGATCTGGCCTTCGAACAGCGTCTCGCCCGACCCGCCGGAGATCACCAGATGCTGGCCGTCCGTGCCCCAGTGATCGACCAGGCCTCGCGCCAAAAGCTCAAGTCCGTCCACTCGGTAGAGCGCAAACTTCAGTGTCGCCGAACCGGCGTTGAGGGCTAGGACGGTGTTCATCCAGCGACGGGCTTCTCGCGCCGGCGCTTGTCGACCAACAGCGCCGCGAGTGCAAAGGACGCCACCCGCGCCTCGACGCTGTCGGCCCGGCTCGTCAGCGCGATGGGTGCGCGGGCCCCGAGCACGATCCCGGCCGACTCCGCCCCGGCCAGGAAGGTCAGCTGCTTGGCCAGCATGTTGCCGGACTCGATATCGGGCACGACGAGGATGTCGGCCTGCCCGGCAACATCGCCGCCGATGTGCTTGTCCTTCGCGGCCTCCAGGCTAATGGCGTTGTCGAACGCCAGCGGGCCTTCCAGTTCGCCGCCGGTGATCTGTCCCCGATCGCACATCTTGCAGAGCGCGGCAGCCTCGATGGTCGACTTCAGCTTCGAGGTCACCGTCTCCACTGCTGAGAGGATCGCCACCTTCGGCCGCGCGACGCCGATGGCCTGTGCCAGGTCGATGGCGTTCTGGACGATGTCGCGCTTTTCCTCGAGCGTGGGGGCGATGTTCACCGCCGCATCGGTAATCAGCAGCAGGCGAGGGTAGGCGGCAAGGTCGATCACGAACACATGGCTGATCCGCCGGTCGGTGCGCAGGCCGGTTTCGGCCTCGACGACCTCGCTCATCAGCTCGTCGGTGTGCAGCGAGCCTTTCACGAGGATGTCCGCCTCGCCAGAGCGCACCATCGCCACGGCCTGGGCGGCCGAGGCGTGGCTGTGCGGTGTGGCGACCAGACGGAAGGCCGAGATATCCGCCTTCGCCTCTTTCGCCGCCGCCCGGATTTTCGCTTCCGGCCCACTCAGCACCGGCTCGATGAAGCCCAGCCCCGCCACCTCGACCGCGCCTTCGATGGAGGCGGGATCGCACGGATGGGCGATGGCGGCGGTCAGTTTTGGAAGCTGCCGCGCCTTGGCGATCAGCTCGTCCAGGCGGGCGGGCGGGGCTTTGGTCATGCGGCCTCCTTTAGGGTTGCAAGAAGGCCCCAAGATTTGATCCTGCGCAAAGACGAACCGCGGGGGCGGCGGCATCCTTGCCTTGCATCCAGGACCTCAACCCGGCCTGACATGCAAGGGCCCCACGGACACTCCCCCCAATCGCCGTGGGGCCCGTCCCCAAATATCGGCCCCGCGGCGCCACTCCCCCAGATGGCCGCGGGGCTTTTTCTTTTCTCCGCCAGACGATCCACAATCCGGCGCAGTCTTGCGCTTGCGCAGGATCAAGCCCGAGCTTCGGCCGCGTGGTAATCAAAGGCGATGCTGAAGGTCAAAGCCCTGCCGATCGACAACTTCCGGGAAAACTTGGTGGTGCTGTCGCGCGCGTGCACGGCGCTGCGGCCCGAGCGGCTGCGGGGCACGCGCAAGGTCGAGGTCCGGATGAACGGCTTTTCGATCCTGGCCAGCATCGTGATCTCCGACGATCCGAGCTTCGTCGCGCCCGATGAGATCGGACTGGCCCAGCCTGCGTTCCGGCGCCTGCAGGCCCGGCCCGGCGCGATGGCGGTGATCGAACCCTCGCCGCCGCCGCGCAGCCTCGATGCGGTGCGCTCCAAGGTCCACGGCGAGACGCTGAGCGGCGCCCAGCTGCACGATGTGGTCGCCGACCTGGCTGCCCACCGCTACTCCGACATGGAGGTCGCCGCTTTCCTGATCGCGTGCGCCAGTTTCATGACGCCGGAGGAGACGCTCAGCCTCACCCAGGCGATGATCGACGCCGGCCAGAAGCTCGACTGGGGCCGCGAGATGGTGGTCGACAAGCATTCCATCGGCGGCGTGCCCGGCAACCGCACCTCGCCGCTGGTGGTGGCCATCGTCGCCGCGCACGGGCTGATGATCCCCAAGACCTCCTCGCGCGCCATCACCTCGCCGGCCGGGACCGCCGACACCATGGAGGTGCTGGCCCGTGTCGACCTGACCGAAGACGAGATGCGGGGGGTGGTCGAAAGATGCGGCGGTTGCCTGATCTGGGGAGGACGGGTCGACCTGTCGCCCGCCGACGACGTGCTGATCTCGGTCGAGCGGCCGCTATCCGTCGACACGCCCGAGCAGATGGTCGCCTCGATCCTGTCGAAGAAGGTGGCGGCCGGGTCGACCCATCTGGTCGTAGATATGCCGGTCGGCGTCTCGGCCAAGCTGCGCGATGTCTCGGCGGCGATGCGGTTGAGGAAGCTGTTCGAGTTCGTGGGTTCGCGGCTGGGGCTGACAATAGACCTGCTGGCCACGGACGGGTCCCAGCCCATCGGTCGGGGCGTCGGGCCGGTGCTGGAGGCGCGCGACGTGTTGGCGGTGCTGCAGAACCGCGCCGACGCGCCCGCCGACCTGCGGGAGAAGGCGATCCACCTGGCCGCGCACGTGCTGGAGTTCGATCCGGCGGTGAACGGCGGCATGGGTGAGGCGAGGGCGCGGGAGCTGCTGGAAAGCGGCGCGGCGATGACCAAGTTGGAGGAGATCGCCACCGCTCAGGGACCCTCGCCGTTGCAGAACGAGCTCGCGCCGCTCTGCTACGAGGTGAACGCGCCGCACGAAGGCTGGGTGGAGGCCGTCGATTGCCTGCGTATCGCGCAGGTCGCGCGGCTGGCCGGCGCGCCGACCGATCCGGGGGCCGGCATCGACCTGCTGAAGCGCAGGGGCGACCCAGTGAAGGCGGGTGAGCCGCTCTATCGCATTCACGGCCTCGACCCCGCCGACTTCGGCTTCGCCAAGGACGCGGCGGGCGAAGACTCCGGCTTCAAGGTGACGGGTTGAGGTTGCTCGCCTTCCCCGAAGAGGCCGCGCCCGCCGGGCGGTTGGCCGACAAGCTCGGGGTGGAGCTGGGCCTGATCGACGTCCACTGGTTTCCCGACGGCGAGATCCTGCCGACCGTGCCGGGCGTCGAGCAGACGACGGTGATCTACCGGTCCCTCGACCGGCCCGATCCGAAGCTGATGCCGCTGCTGCTGGCGGCGGACGCGGCGCGCAGGGCGGGGGCGAAGCGTCTTGTGCTGGTCTGTCCGTACCTCTGCTACCTGCGCCAGGACATCGTGTTCGAGCCCGGCCAACCTGTCAGCCGCGACGTGATCTGCGGGCTGCTCGGGCGCGCGTTCGACCGCGTGGTGACGGTGGATGCTCACCTGCATCGGACGAAGGATCTCTCGGCGGTCATGGGTATCCGCGCCGATGACCTGTCCGCCGCTGAGCCGCTGGCCGACGCGCTGAAGGGCGAGCCGCCGGTGGTAATCGGGCCCGACAGCGAGTCCGCGCCTTGGGCGCAGCGGATCGCCGACCGGCTCGGCGGCGAGCTGCTGGTGTTCGACAAGGCGCGCGACGGCGACCGGCAGGTGACGCTGACCGCGCCGGACCTGTCGAAGATGAAAGGCCGCCGGGCGGTGATCGTCGATGATGTGGCTTCCAGCGGGACGACCGTCCTCGCCGCGACCGAGGCGCTGAAGCGGGCAGGGGCGGCCTCAATTGAAGTCGGCGTGGTCCACGCGCTGTTCTCGCCCGAGGTTGGCGAGCAGATGAAGGCGGCTGGTGTGGCGCGGATCGTCTCGACGGACTCCGTAGCCCATCCGACCAACGCCGCGCCGCTGGCCGGCATCCTGGCCGCCGCTCTGAGAGAGGAACTCCCATGACCGTGAAGCTGGCGTTCCACGGCGCCGCGGGATGCGTGACCGGCTTCTGCGCCCACCTGACCGCCGACAAGGCGCAGGTGCTGGTCGACTGCGGGCTGTTTCAGGGGCCCAAGACGCTGAAGGCCCTCAACTACGACCCGTTTCCGTTCGAGCCGAAATCCATCGACGCCGTCCTGCTGACCCACGCCCACATCGACCATTCCGGCCAGCTGCCGAAGCTGATGCGGCGGGGCTATGCGGGCCCGATCTATTCGACCGCCGCGACGCGCGATCTCTGCGGGGTGCTGTTGCCCGACGCGGGGCACATCCAGGAGGACGAGGTCGAGTTCCTCAATCGGCGAAACCAGCATCGCGGCCGGGAGCCTGTGGAGCCCATCTTCACCGCCCGCGACGGCGAACGAGTGATCCGCCAGTTCGACACGGTCAAATACGGCGAGTGGAACGAGGTCGCGGCCGGTATCCGCGCTCGCTACTGGAACGCCGGCCACATCCTGGGCTCGGCCTCGATCGAGCTGGAGGTCGACGACGCGGGCGGGCCGCTGCGGCTCTTGTTCTCCGGCGATCTCGGGCCCGGCGGCGGCGACTACGAAGCCGATCCCGAGAGCCCTGGCGGGGGCCTGCACCACCTGATCATGGAGAGCACCTACGGCGACCGCGAACGGCAGCGGCTCGATCCAGCCGCGCGGCGGCGTGCTCTGGCGCAGGAACTGCGAGACGCGCACGCGGCCGGCGGGCCGATGGTGATCCCGGCGTTTGCGGTGGAGCGTACGCAGGAGCTGCTGGCCGACCTGCTGCAGGTGATGGAGTCGGGGGATGCGCCGTCCGGCGACATCTTCCTGGACTCGCCGCTGGCCATCAAAGCCACCGAGGTCTTCCTCAAGCGGGGCTGGCTGGACGGCCGTAACCCCTATGAGGACATCCGCGCGCCCGGCCGCATCTTCCCGCTCGCGAGCCCCCGCGACAGCGACCAGCTGGAGCGGCTGCGCGGCTGGCATGTGATCATGGCGGCCAGCGGCATGTGCGACGCCGGGCGCATTCGCAAGCACCTGAAGCGGCTGCTCTGGCGGCCCGAGGCGACCGTGATGCTCAGCGGCTTCCAGGCGGCCGGCACGCTTGGGCGGCTGTTGCAGGATGGCCGGGAGATGGTGCGCATCCAGGGCGAGCCCGTCCGGGTCAGGGCGCGCATCCGCTACTTCGACGCCTACTCCGGGCATGCCGACGCCGACGGGCTGGTCGAGTGGGCCAGGGCGCGGGGAGCGGTGGCCGGGAAGGTGTTCCTGCTGCACGGCGAACCGACCAGTTCGGAAGGTCTGAGGCACCGGCTGTCGGGCGCGGTGTTCCAGCCAGACCAAATCGTCATGCCCGGGATGGACCAGGCCTTCCTGCTGTCGGCTCAGACCGCGGCCGATGCCGGTGAGCCTGGCCGGATACCGACCGAAGCGGCGACCGCCTTCGACTGGCACAACCTGCGCTCTGAGCTGCTGACCGACCTCGAGCTGAAGCTGGAGGAGGCCGCCACCGACGCCGAGCGGCGGCGGATCCTGCGGCGGCTGAAGGACGCGCTAGGCTAGAACTTCGCTGCAACCACCTCCCGCACCTGTTGCGCGCAGGACTCGACGGCTTCCTCGGTGATGCCCGGCACGATGCTGTCGAAGTGAATGTGGTCGACCACCGTCATGCCGCAGACCGACGCGACGTGCTCGTCGAAGAGCTTGCGCATGGCGTCCCAGCTGCCGGTTTCCTGCAGCCAGCGCTGCGGTGCGCCCGAGGAGGTGAAGCTGATCATGCGCCGGCCACGCAGCAGGGGCTCGTTGCCGCCTTCGCCCATGCCGTAGCCAAAGCCCATGCCGAACACCCGGTCGATGTAGCCCTTCAGGATGGCCGGCTGGGCGTTGAACCAGAGCGGATAGAAGAAGGCGAAGACGTCGGCGTCGTGGATCATCTCCCGCTCGGCCTTCACGTCCTCAGCGGGCGCAAAGCCTTTCGGCGCGGGCACCTCGCTCTCCTTCAGGCAGGGGTCGAAACCCACCCGGTAGAGGTCGCGGACGAACACCGTGTCGTGCTTGGCGTGCGCGGCGTGGGTGTAGGCCTGCGCCATATGGCTGGTGAAGCTGTGGGCGTTCGGGTGGGCGACGATGACGGCGTGTCTCATGGGGACCCCAATCTGAGTTCAGGCCACTCTCGCGGCACAGCAAGGCATAGACCTTGATCCGGCTCAAGGCGGGGAACGGCGATCGGGCCCACCAGTGGTCGCGAAAAAGGAGCGCCGCCATGGCCTACGCCCACCTGCTCAGCATCGCGTCCGGGTCGCCGGACGACGCCGATATGCTCACGGTCACCGCCGACCTGGCCAAGCGCAACGGGGCGCTGGCGCGTGTGCTGCCGGCCTTTCCGACGGTGGTCGCCGCCGCCAGCTGGGCCGACGCTTTCGGGACCACCTGGTTCACGCAGGAAACCTGGGACGCGATCTACGAGGCGCAGGGCGACCTGCGGGTGAAGCTGGCGGGCATGGCGAAGGCGGCGGCCGACGCTGCCGGCCTGCCGTTCGGAGCGGACATCTTCGGCGCACGGATGGAGATGGCGACCGAGCAGGGCACGCTGTGGCTTGGCCTGACGCAGGAACTCCCTCTAACGGATCTGGTGGTGGCCGGTCACACGGCGGCCCTGCAGGACGGGCCCTGGCTTGGCCTGCTGGACGAGGCGGTGATCGCCGGGCGCTCGCCGCTGCTGGTGGCGCGTGGCGGTGTCCCCGTTTCCGAGCGCCCGGCCGTGGTCGCCTGGGACGGCAGCATGGAGGCCGGTCGGTCGACCCGCGCGGCGGTCCCGCTTTTGCGCAGCGCGCCCAGGACTGTCATCCTCCAGGACGTGAGGCATATCGACGAAACCGAACGCAGCCACTGCGAGCCCGAGCAGCTCGCCGAATACCTGACCCTGCGCGGGGTGAAGGAAGTCGAGATCAAGCGCGTCGAGGGCCACGGCAAGAACGAGCTGGCCTCCATCGTCAAATCGACGGGCGCTGGTCTGCTGGTCGCCGGCGCATACGGCCACTCGCGGCTGCGCGAGGCGCTGTTCGGCGGCGTGACGCGGTCGTTCCTGGCGGGCGACGAGGGCCCGCACCTGTTCCTGGCGCACTGATGGCCGGTTCGGGCGACATCCGCCGCTTCGAGACCAATCTCCAGAAGGAGCGCGAGGGCGCGGCGGTCTATGCGGCGCTCGCCAGGACCGAGAAGGACCCCAACCGCGCCAGCGTCTACGCCAAGCTCGCGGCCATCGAAGAGGCGCATGCCGAGTTCTGGGTGAAGAAACTGGCCGAGGCGGGCGCGCGGCCGCACGACAAGCGCTTTGGCCTGCGCACGCGGATGCTGGTGTTCCTGGCGCAGCGCTTCGGTGCGGCCACGGCGTTGCCGATCATCGCGGCGGGCGAGGCTTCCGACAGCGGCGCCTATGCGGGCCAGCCGGACGCGCTGGCCGCGGGATTGGCGGCCGACGAGCAGGGACACGCGCGGGTGCTGCGGGCGGCGACGTCTGGAGGGATGACCGGCGCGGAAGTCGCCAAGCTGGAGGGCCGTCACCGGTCCGGCGGCGGCAACGCGCTGCGGGCCGCGGTGCTGGGCGCCAACGATGGGCTGGTTTCGAACCTGTGCCTTGTCATGGGCGTGGCCGGCGCGGCGGCGAGCGAGCGGACGGTGCTGCTGACCGGATTGGCGGGTTTGGTCGCCGGGGCCTGTTCGATGGCGATGGGCGAGTGGCTGTCGGTCAACTCCTCGCGCGAGCTCTACCAGAGCCAGATCGCCGCCGAGGCCGAGGAACTGGCGCAGTCGCCCGAGGAGGAAAAGGCCGAACTGGCGCTGATCTACCAGGCCAAGGGGCTGGACGAGGCGCAGGCCACTGAGCTCGCCGACCGGCTGCTTTCGGACACCGACACGGCGCTGGAGACACTGGCGCGCGAGGAACTGGGCATCGACCCCAAGGAACTCGGAGGTTCGGCGTGGACGGCGGCGGGGTCGTCGTTCGTGCTGTTCTCGGTCGGCGCCGTGTTCCCGATCCTGCCGTTCGTGTTCCTGAAGGGCCAGGCGGCGTTCGTCGGCAGCATCGTGCTGAGCGGCGTCGGGCTGATAACCCTCGGCGCCGGGACCTCCCTGTTCACCGGCAAGGGCGCGATCTTCTCCGCCATCCGCCAGCTGCTCATCGGCCTGGCCGCGGCGGCCGTAACCTACGGCGCGGGCGCTCTCGTCGGCGCCAGCCTCGGCTAAGGCTGGAGCCTGCCGGAAGTCCGCACGTTTCCTCCTCGCACCAACGATGGAGGACCGACGATGAGCAGACTCGATCAATCCGACCGTGATCGCCTGAGTTCACGGCAGTTCGCGTTTCCGAAGCAGGAGAAGGAACCCCTCGAGGACGCGAGCCATGTGCGCAACGCGTTAGCGCGGTTCCGATCAGGTGGAGGGCGTCAGCGACGCCGAGCGCGACGAGGCCTGGAAGCGGATCAAGGCGGCGGCGAAGAAGTTCGACGTGAAGGTCGAAGAGCGCAGCTGGCGAGAGCTCGGCAAGGCCAGGAAGTAGCTAGCGGGCCGTATAGCCGCCGTCGATCACCAGCTCCGAGCCGGTGACGAACTTGGCTTCGTCGCAGGCCAGATACACGCAGCCCCAGGCGATGTCGTCGGGCTCGCCGATGTGGCCGAGCGGGTGGAGGAGATCGACCTGGCGGCGGGCCTCGACGGCGTCGGGCGACTCCTCGGTGAAGTGCTCCACCATCGGCGTCCAGATGAAGCCGGGGTGGATGGAGTTCACGCGGATCTTATCGGGCGCATAGATCAGCGCGTCGTTCTTGCTCATCAGCCGCACCGCGCCCTTTGACGCGTGATAGGGCGGCACGTCGCCCGCGCCGACCAGGCCGTAGATGGACGACAGGTTGATGATCGAGCCGCCGCCGGCCGCCTTCAGGTGCGGGATCGCGTGTTTGGTGCAGAAGAAGACGCCCTTCACGTTCACGGCCTGGACGTGGTCCCACTCTTCCTCGGTCAGTTCGTGGGTCGGCTTGTTGGCGCCGGAGATGCCGGCGTTGTTGACCAGCACGCTCAGCGACCCGAAGTGGGCGGCGACCTCGCCGATCACGCGGGCGACCTCGGCTTCCTTGGTCACATCGCAACGCCAGTAGCGGGCCGCAAAGCCCCGGCCCGTCAGCTCTTCGGCCAGCGCCTGACCTTCCTTGTCGAGCACATCGAGCACGGCGACGGCGGCGCCTTCCTCGGCCATGCGGATGGCGGTGGCGCGGCCAAGGCCCAGCGCCGCGCCGGTGATGACGGCGACCTTGCCGGTCAGTCTGTTCATGGGTCTAGCGCCTTTGGCGGATACGGACAGGGACGCGCTTCATCCTGGGCCTGGGCGTGGCGAAAGTCATGCAGCCGATGAACACAAAGGCGGCGTCGGCGTAGCAGGGCGGGCAGTGGCCCATCCCGTGGTGGAGCCCACAGATCACGCCTGCCTGCGCGGTCTCGGTCATCGACAGCCAGCCCGCGAAAGCGGCCAGCAGACCGGCCATCAACCAAGGCGACGCGGCGGCGAGACGGGCTTCGAAGGTGCGCACGGGACCAACTCCATTGTGGTGTGTGCACCATGCCGCGGTCTCTCATCGGTCCTCATTGATCGAGATCAACGTGGGGGCGCACGGCTGCCGCTACTTCCGACCCCACAGGCAACGACACCTTCGGGGGCGTGATTCCCAATGACTGCCACAGCTCTACCGGCTGAAGCGAAGACCTCGGGCGATGCGGCCGGCTGGCTGATCGCCGCGGTGATCGCCGGGCTGGTTTCCATCCTGGCGACGGCGTTCTCGCCCGACCCGCTCTTCCGCCTTCAGGGCTACATCTTCACCGCCGCGTTCGTGCTGGGCGCCTTCGCGCTGAATGCAGGCATCGCCTCCGGCGGGCTGAAGAACGACCCGCGCCGCTACAACGACGGCGTCGTCAAGGCGGGCGTGATCGCCACCATGTTC
>Ga0068853_100004838_pt1 | contig 10465 bp, 6 predicted proteins | sample KBSCornC32_FD_65655 | JGI IMG/M metagenome (GOLD analysis project Ga0068853, IMG submission 65655) | Corn rhizosphere microbial communities from Kellogg Biological Station, Michigan, USA - KBS Corn C3-2 | ecosystem: Host-associated > Plants > Roots > Rhizosphere > Soil ... | reverse complement strand
ATCTCCGTGTCAGGGTGATGCGCAGTGTCGGGCGTGCACGCTCGGCGATGGGGACGAACAGCCGACGAATCCGGCCATCGCACGCTGGCCCGCCCGGAATTCCTTCGGCATTCCGGTCGTTCGATCCGCGATCAGCCGCCGAAGCGCTCGCGATATTCGAGCGGCGACGCGCCGTAGCGCGCGCGGAATGCGCGCCGGAACGCGTCGGCGCTGGCGAAGCCGACCGTCGCGGCGACGCGGTCGATCGCGAGCGTGCCCGAGGTGAGCAGCACGCACGCGCGCTCGAGGCGCAGGCGTTCGACGTAGCGCGCGGGCGTCGCGTCGAACGTGTCGGCGAACAGGCGGCTGAAATGGCGCGGGCTCATCGCCATGCGGTCGGCGAGACGCTCGACGCCGAGGTCCTCGTCGAGATGGTCGAGCAGCCAGTCGACGAGCGCGCGCAGGCGCCCGCTGCCGCGCGTCTGCGCATCGAGCGGCGCGGAGAACTGCGCCTGGTTGCCGGGGCGCTTCATGTACATCACGAGTTCGCGCGCGACCGCGAGCGCGACCGCGGCGCCGTGGTCTTCCTCGACCAGCGAGAGCGCGAGATCGAGTCCCGCGGTGAGCCCGCCCGAGGTGTGGAAGCGGCCGTCGCGCAGGAACAGGTGGTCCGCTTCGATGCGCACGTCCGGATAGCGCGCCTGCGCGTCGGTCGCGTGCGCCCAGTGCGTGGTGACGCGGCGGCCGTCGACGAGGCCGGTCGCGGCGAGGATGTAGAGCCCGGTGCAGACGGAGACGACGCGGCGCGCGCTCGCCGCGCGTTCGCGGATCCAGTCGAGCAGCACCGGATCGGCATTGACGACGCGGCTGCCCGCGCCGCCCGGGATCACGAGCGTGTCGAGCATGGGCGCGTCCGCGAGCGTCGTGTCGGGCACGATCGTGACGTGGCCTTCGGTGCGCACCGGCGTCGCGTCGCGACCGATCGTGCACAGCGCGTACGCGGGACCACGCGCGCCCACGCGCGCGTTCGCGGCCGCGAACACGTCCATCGGTCCGGTGACGTCGAGCGACTGCACGTCGTCGTAGACGAGTACACCGACGGTCGCCATGCGCGTCAGCCGTACGAGAGCGAGGCGATCCGGCCGGCCTCGTCGAGCCCGATCGAGAACGCGAGCCGGCTGCCCGGACCGAACGCGAGCACGTAGTCGTACCACTCGAGGCCACGCTCGGTGCGCGTGCCCTTGTAGAGGGTGCGCGTCGGCGCACCGTAGGGCGCGAACAGCGCGGCGAGCCGGTGCGCTAGGCCGGCCTGCATCTTCGCCGCGAGCTTCGGCGCGAGCGTGGTCGCGTCGACGCGATCGTGCTGCACGCCGTCGAACAGCGCCTTGATGCGCGCCGTCACCGGCGCGGGTTCGTCCGCCGCAGGCGTGTCCGCGGCCGCGGCGATCGCCGGGAAGAGATCATCGAAGATCGCGTTGGTGATCGTCTCGCCGGGTTCCGGGCTGGTCGTGTTGTTGGTGAGCGCGACGAGGCGCACGCGCTGGACCGGGAAGAACTCGTTCGCCGAGGTGAAGCCGAACGAGCCGCCGGTGTGGCCGATGCGCGGCTGGTCGCGCACGCGGTCGACGAACAGGCCGAGGCCGTAGTCGGCGCTGCCTTCGGCGAGCGGTGTCGCGGTCGACATCAGGCGATAGCTCGCGTCGCCGACGATCTCGCCACGTGCGAGCGCGCGGCTCCAGCGGATCATGTCGTCGACGGTCGAGACGAGGTGGCCGGCGGCGCCGCCGACGCTGTCGTCGATGCTCGGCGCGCGCTCGGCCCGGCCGTCCCTGACGCGATAACCGACGGCCATGCCCGCGAGGCGCGGCTCGTCCGCGACCGTCGCCGTGTGCGTCATGCCCGCCCGGCGCAGCAGGTGCGTGCGCACGTAGTCGCGATAGCGTTGGTGCGAGACGACCTCGATCACGCGCCCGAGCAGGACGTAGCCGGTGTTGCAGTAGGCCATGCGGCTGCCCGGCGCGAACACGAGCGGCTTGCCGGCGACGCGCGCGATGATCTCGTCGAACGCGTGCGGCTTCGACGCCCAGGCCTCGACGTCGTCGCCTTCGAGGTACTCGGGCAGGCCGCTCGTGTGCGAGAGCAGCTGGCGCAGCGTGACTTCGTCCGCGTGCGGCGCATCGGGCAGGATCGTCGCGAGGCGCGCGTCGATGTCGAGCGCGTGTGCTTCCTGCAGCTGCAGGATCGCCGCGGCGGTGAACTGCTTGGTGATCGAGCCGATCTCGAACGGCGTGCCGGTATCGACGGCGAGGCCGCGCTCGCGATCGCGCAGGCCGTAGGCCTTGCGGTAGACGACGCGGCCGTCCTGCACGACGGCGACGACCGCGCCCGGCGTGTGCGTGCGCGCGAGGATCGCCTGCACGTCGGCGTCGATGCGCGCGGCGCGCGCGGGGTCGAGCGACGCCGCGTGCGCGGACGCCAGCGCGAGCGACGCGACGAGGGCGGACGCGCGGCGCATGGCGGCGGCGCTCGGGCTCATCGCACGCCGTGCATCCAGCGCTTGATCAGCGGTGTCAGCAGCAACACGAGCAGGCCGGCGCCGATGCCGATCTTCGCGGAGAACACGAACAGCGAGTCGTACTTCGCGAGTGCGTCGGCGACGTTGAGCGTCTCGCCCTCGGGGATCTCGATCGAGGACAGCTTGCCGAGCGCGGCGGCGAGCACCTCCGAATACGAGGTGCCGAGGAACCACCCGCCCATCATGAGGCTGGTGACGCGCGGCACGCTGAGTTCGGTGACCGCGGACAGGCCGATCGGCGACAGCAGCATCTCGCCGATTTCGAGCACGAAGTAGGCGAACACGAACCACCATATGTTCGTCAGCCCGTTCGCTTCCGGGTGGCGCGCGCTCCATACGAGCACGAGGAATGCGACGCCGCCGAGGATGAGGCCGTAGCCGGACTTCGCCGGCTTGCTCGGGTTCCAGCCGGCGCGCTCGAGGCGCGGCCACAGCCAGGCGAAGATCGGCGCGAGCACGAGGATGAAGAACGAGCCGAGCGAGGTCAGTTCGCTCGCGCTCCATTCCGCGCCGAGCGCGCGATGGTTCATCACGCGGTCGGAGAACAGCACCCACGAGCCGTAGGTCTGCTCGTAGATCGTGAAGAACACGAGGCAGAACGCGATGAACGCGAGCACGACGAACATCTGCTCGCGCTCGACCTTCGTGCAGCGCGTGAACATGAACCAGAGGATGCCGCCGAGCAGGCACAGGCCGATGAGGTGCATGCCGAGCAGCACCGGGCTCGGTTCGAACCAGCCCGGGATGATCGCGAGGAACAGCGAGTGCGCCTGGATCAGCCCCCAGATGACGACGAGGCCGGCGATCGAGGCGAGATAGATGAGGTGTTCGCGCGTGAGCGGGCCGAGCACGCGCGCGCGCAGGCGTTCGGGATCGGGCGGTTCGGCATGGCCGAGCAGGTATTTCTGGCCGTAGAGGAAGTTCGCGAGTCCGGCGAGCATGCCGACGCCCGCGGCACCGAAGCCCCAGCCCCAGCCGTAGGTCTCGCCGAGCCAGCCGCAGAGGATGCCGGAGAACGTGCCGCCGAGGTTGATGCCCGCGTAGAACAGCGTGAAGCCCGATTCGCGGCGCGGGTCGTTGTCGCCGTAGAGCTTGCCGACGATCGTCGAGATGTTCGGCTTGAGGAAGCCGACGCCGAGGATGATCAGCGCGAGCGAGAAGTAGAACACCTGCAACGCGTGTGCGTCGCGCACGACGACGCCGTTCACGCTCGACGCGGGATGGCCTTCGATCGCCATGCCGAGATGGCCGAGCACGAGCAGGATGCCGCCGAATACGACCGCCTTGCGCATGCCGAGCCAGCGGTCGGCGAGCAGGCCGCCGATCACCGGCGTCGCGTAGACGAGGCCGCCGTAGGCACCGACGAGGTTGTAGCCGTTGTCGTCGGTGAACAGGTGGTACTTCACCAGGTAGAGCAGCAGCAGCGCCTTCATGCCGTAGAACGAAAAGCGCTCCCACATCTCGGTGAGGAAACAGATGTAGAGGCCTTTCGGATGGCCGAGGAACTCGGCCGGGCGTTCGTGCGGCAGGGCGACGGCGGACATGCGGATTCCCACGGAAGCGTCGCGCGAGTATAGCCAGCCGTTCCTGTCGCCAGGCTCGCATTGTTGCGCGGCGAGCCGGCCGCAACGCGATCGCGAGGCATTGCGGCAACGAGCCTGGGGGACTACGGTGGCCCCGCCGCCACCCGGCGGCTCGCCGCAGGAGGCTGCATGATCCGCTTCGGGACGTTCGTGCTCGCGTGCGCCCTGTTACCCGCCGCCGCGCGCGGCGAGGCGCCGATTCCACAGGCTTACGGCACCTTGCAGGGACTGTTCAAGTCGATGCAAGGCCATCGCGTGCAGGTCACGGGTGGGCGCGACGCACTGGAGATGACGGTCGACACGGTCGGCGCGGACCTCTTCTGCGGGCGATCGACGCGCGGCAGTTTCTGCCTGCCCTACGCGTCGGTGCTGTTCGTCGAGCTGGTCAAGCCCGATTTCGATCGGGTGCACGTGCGCGCGGACGCATCGCCTGCGCGTTGATCATGGTGGGATCGCCGGTGCGGCGGCGTGCGCGACGACGACCGCGCATGCGTCGTCGCCGTGAGCCGTCACGGTCCGTCGAAGCCCGCGAAGAACAGGTGCTCGCGCATGCGCTCGGCGTCGATGCAGGCGACGTGGCCGGGCTTGCCGCAGTCGCGCAGCAGGGCGAGGTCCGCCTGCAGCACCGCGCGTTGCGCTTCGTGCGCGCCGTCGCGCGGGTCGAACGATTGCAGCTGCAGCGGATCGGCGACGAGGTCGTAGTGTTCGCTGCCGGCAGGGGTCGGATCGGTGAGCCAGTCGTCGCGCCAGTCGACGAACAGCTGCATGCCGGTGTCCTCGTCGTCGCCGCTCGCGGTGCGCACGCCGAGGAAGTCGAGCCAGCTCACCGGCGACGGCGCGGCGTCGCGGAAGTGCTCGACGAGGAAGCGGCGTCGCCACGCCGGCGGCTGGTCCTGCGCGAACAGGGGCGCGAGATCGCGGCCGTCGGGCACGGTCGGCAGCGCGGCGCGCGCGAGCGCGGCGATCGTCGGTGCGAGGTCGTTGTTGAGCACGAGCGCGGCGCGGTGCGCGCCCGCGGCCACGCCCGGGCCGCGCAGCAGCAGCGGCACGCGGATCGATTCCTCGTAGGCGAGCACCTTGCCCACGACGCGGTGCTCGCCGTAGAGCCAGCCGTTGTCGGAGGTGAAGATGACGTAGGCGTCGTCCCAGCGACCGGCCGCGACGAGGCGCGCGCGGATCGTCGCGAACAGGTCGTCGACCGCGCGCAACGCCTCGAGGCGATGGCGGTACTGGCGGTTCAACGTCGACACCTGGGTCGTGTCGAGGCTCGCGTATTCCTGTACGAACCACGCGGGCTTGTCGCCGACGTCGGCCTCGTCGAACGACGCCTTGCTCACGTCGAGGTTGACGTAGGGCGGCAGCGAACCCGCATGGCGTGGTGCGGGACGCACGTCCCAGGCGGTCGGGTCCGGTGACGGCAGGCACAGTTCGTAGTGCGGCGCGAGCGGGCTTGCGACGAGGAACAGCGGCGCCGGCGTCGCGGCGACCGCGTCGATGAACGCGCCGGCGCGCTGCGCGATGACGTCGGTCTGGTAATCGGCGTCGGCGCTGCCGTAGGTGACGAGCGCGCCGCGGTCGTTCACCGTGTAGTTGTACATGCAATACGCACCGGCATAGCCGGGCGAGCCGTTGAGCTCGCCGTAGTCGGGCAGGCCCTGCCAGTCGGTCCAGCCCGCCGGCACGTAGCGCATGCGGCAGTCGGCGCTCGTGCAATCGGGATGGTTGCGTGGCGTCGTGTAGCCGTAGCCGTTGAGGAACTTGCCGACGAGGCCGGTGCGGTAGCCGATCCCGCCCAGCGCGGTCGCTATCGAGCGATCGTCGTCGAACGCGCCGAAAGACCCGTCGGCGCCGAACTGGCCGCGTCGCACGCCGTGGTTGTGCGGGTATTGCCCGGTCATGAACGTCGCGCGCGACGGGCAGCAGAGCGAATCGGTCACGAACGATTCGTCGAAGCGCAGGCCGCCGTCGACCATCGCGGCCTCGATCGACGGCAGCAGGCCGAGCACGAGTGCGGTGTCGAAGGTCGGTTCGTCGAGGTCGTCGGCCATCAGCACGACGATGTCGGGTGGCGTGCCGGCGTCGGCTGCGTGCGCAGGCAGCGGAAACGCCGCGGCGAATGCTAGCGCGCAGGCGCGCAGGGCGTGGGTAGGCATGTGTTCGGGCGTCGCGGCGGCCGGCAGGCCGTGGCAACGAGCGTAGGAGCCCACCCTGTGGGCGACCGCGGCGATGGGTCGAGGATGCGGTCGCGCACAGGGTGCGCTCCTACAGTGGGGGCCTGACGTCCTACTTCTTGTCGCGCTGCGCCGGCACGAACACCTCGCGCACCGCCTTGGCGAGCTGGTCGGGCGGCAGCAGGCCCTGGTCGAGCAGGAAGTTGTTGTAGGCCATGCGGTCGAACTTCGCGCCGAGCGTGAGTTCGGTCTCCATGCGCAGCTGCATGATGCGGCTGTAGCCGTAGAAGTACGCGCCGGCCTGGCCCGGCATGTTGAACGTGTAGCGGTCCAGCTCCTGGCGCGCCATCGGTTCGGACAGCGAGACGTCCTGCATGAGCACCTGGTTCGCGCGCTCGCGGTCGATCAGGCCGAGGTTGAGCATCGGGTCGAGCATCGCGCGCGCGGCGCGCAGCAGGCGCAGCTGCAGGGCGATGAGCTGGCCTTCGAGCGGCTCGTACGGAACCATTTCCGCTTCGGCGTACAGCGCCCAGCCTTCGACGTTGACGCTGTTGAACGCGAACAGCGAACGCGCGAGCGAGACGCCGCGTTCGACCATCGCGGTGAACTGCAGCTCGTGGCCGGGGCGGCCTTCGTGCGCGGTGAGCGTCCAGCCGCCGGCTTCGTAGGTGAAGTCGTCGTACGCGGCGCCCTTGCCGTCCTTGCCCTCGGAGGCGGGATTGCCGAGCGGCAGCACGAACTGGCCCTGCTGCCCGGTGTTGTCGATGAGCGGCGCGGGCAGGAAATGCGGTGCCGGCTGTGCGGCGGATTCCGCCGGCGAGGCGAGGCGCATGACCATCGGCCGGTTCGGCAGGTCGACGACGCGGTGCGCGGCGATCTGCTTCTCGAGCTCGGGCATCACGGTCTTGCGGTAGTAGCCCTCGATCGACGACTTGTCGAGCTGCTTCTTCTTGAGTTCGCGGATCACCTCGCGGTAATCCTCCGCGTGCAGGCCTTTCGCCTTGGCGACGAGCGGCGCGAGCTGCTGCATCGCCGCGCGCGTTTCCATGAACTCGAGCTGCGCGCGCTGGATGAGTTCCTGCGGCGTGATGTCGATGCCGACCTGCTTGAGCTGGAACGCGTACAGCTCGGGCGGCAGGCGCGTGTCGCTGCGCGCGGACGGCAGCACCGTGCCGCGCATCCAGTCGGCGTAGTCCTTCATCTGCTGGTCGAGCGCGGCGAGCGCGGCGTCGCCGCCTTCGATCTTGTACTTGCCGAACAGGTCGTGGATGCCCTTGGCGTAGGTCTCGGCGTTGCGCAGCGCCTGCTCGACCTCGAGCCTGGTCGGCTTGACCAGCGTCGCGTTCGATGCCTGCTCCTCGTAGCGCTGCCGCGCGAGCGTGGTGATCGGCGTGGTGTTCGGCGCGAGGCCGACGTACGCCTGGAGGCGCGCGAGCGCATGCGCGCGGCGCTCCGGCGCGACCTGGTCCTGCAGCAGCGCCTGTTCGCCCTGGAACACGAGCTGGCCGACGTCGGCGAACGGCACCATGAGCTTCTCGTTGAGCTCGCTGCCTTCGATCTGCCGATCGGCCGCGCCGATCAGGATGCCGATGTCCTGGCGGACGTTCGGGTTCTCCTCGGTCTTGAGCTCCTTCTCGAGCGTGCCCTTCGCGCCGCGCATCGCCGCGCGCAGGCGCTCGCCCTGCTTCGGGCCGAAGTCGGCGACGCGGTCGTCGTAGCCGGGCAGGCCGAAGAACGAGGCGAACTCGGGCGCGAACTCCGCCTGCACCTTGAGCAGCGGCTGCGCGACCTCGTTGCTGCGCTGCACCCAGGCCGGCGTCGAGCGCACGGGCGAGGTGGTCGCGCCGGCGGGTTTTTTCATGTCGGCGGCGACGAGGTCGGGAGCGGCGAGGGCGAGGCAGGCGAGCGCGCAGGCGCTGGAGAGGAGCAGGCGACGCATCGGGATTCTCCTTGGGGCGGTCGGGCGGCGCCGATTCGGTCGCCGTGCGGGGCAGGGGCTTCGCGCACGCAGGCGCGCATCCGGCCGACGCTAGCGCGGCCGGCCGCGCGCGGCAATGTGCACTTCGTCATTGCCGCAGTGCAGGTGGCCGGGGCGCGGCGCAAGCCGTACCATCGGCGGTCCTTTCGCCATGCCGGAGAAACCGATGAAGTCCGTCCTTGCCGCGGCGATCGCCTCGGCCGTCGCCCTGCCCGCCGTCGCGTCAGCCGCGTCGCATCCGTTCGACGTGCACGACCTCGTGATGATGGACCGCGTGAGCGATCCGGCGCTGTCGCCGGACGGCACGAGCATCGCGTTCGGCGTGCGCGAAACCGACTACGAGGCGAACAAGGGCAAGAACGGCATCTTCAGCGTGCCGTACGCCGGCGGCACGCCGCAGCGCCTCACCGACAAGGCGCTCAACGCGACCAGCCCGCGCTGGTCGAGCGATGGCAAGGCGCTCTACTTCCTCGCACCGAAGGACGGCACGAGCCAGCTCTGGCGCATCGACGCGAAGGGCGGCACGCCGCTGCAAGCGACGTCGCTGTCGCTCGACGTGAACAACTTCCGCCTGTCGCCGGATGGCCGGCACGTGCTGCTCTCGCTCGACGTCTTCAACGAGTGCGCGAACGACGCCGACGCCGTCGCCTGCACGCAGAAGAAACTCGACGCGCGCAAGGCCGACAAGGCGAGCGGCACCGTGTACGACTCGATCTTCGTGCGCCACTGGGACAGCTGGTCCGACGGTCGCCGCTCGCAGCTGTTCGTCGCCGACCTCGGCGCGGACGGCAAGCCCGGCACGCTCGAACTGCTGACCAAGGGCATCGACGGCGACGTGCCGTCCAAGCCGTTCGGCGACGACACCGAGTACATGTTCTCGCCCGATGGCAAGACCGTGTACTTCAACGCGCGCATCGCCGGCAAGGGCGAGCCGTGGTCGACCAATTTCGACATCTTCTCGGTGGCCGTCGAAGGCGCGCACGCGCCGAAGAACCTCACCGCCGACAACCCGGCGTGGGACGGCTACCCGCTGCCGTCGGCGGACGGCAAGACGCTGTACTGGCTCGCGATGAAGCGCGCCGGCTTCGAGGCCGACCGCTTCGGCATCTGGGCGCTCGACCTCGCCAGCGGCGCCAAGCGCGAGATCGATCCGCAGTGGGACCGCTCGGCTTCGGGCCTCAAGGAATCGGCCGACGGCAAGACGCTCTACACCGCGACCGACGACTGGGGCGACCACGCGCTGTTCGCGGTCGACGTCGCGAGCGGCAAGGCGAGCAAGCTCGTCGCCGACGGCAGCATCGCCGGCTTCGACCTCGGCGCGAAGGGCTTCGTGCTCGCGCGCAACGACTTCAAGCGCCCGAACGATCTGTACACCGCCGGCACGAACGGCAAGGGCCTGCGCCAGATCACGCATTTCAACGCCGAACGCCTCAAGGACATCCGCTTCGGCGACACCGAGTTCTTCACGTTCAAGGGCTACGGCGGCGACACCGTGCAGGGCTACGTGACCAAGCCGGTGGACTACAGGAAGGGTGCGAAGTACCCGGTCGCGTTCATCGTGCACGGCGGCCCGCAGGGCGCGATGACGAACGACTTCCACTACCGCTGGAACCCGCAGACGTACGCGGGCCAGGGCTTCGCCGTCGTCACGATCAACTTCCACGGCTCGACCGGCTACGGCCAGGCGTTCACCGACAGGATCTCCGGCGACTGGGGTGGCGCGCCGCTCGACGACCTCAAGGCCGGTTGGGCCGCGGCGCAGCAGAAATACGCGTTCCTCGATGGCGGTCGCGCCTGCGCGCTCGGCGCTTCGTACGGTGGCTACATGATGTACTGGATGGCCGGCGTGTGGAACGAGCCGTGGAAGTGCATCATCGCGCACGACGGCGTGTTCGACAGCCGCATGATGAGCTACTCGACCGAGGAACTCTGGTTCGACGAGTGGGAACACGCGGGCAAGACGCAGTACGAGGATCCGGCCGGCTACGAGAAGTACAACCCGGTCAACCACGTCAAGGACTGGCGCGTGCCGATGCTCGTCGTGCACAGCGACCAGGATTTCCGCATCCCGCTCGAACAGGGCCTCGCCGCGTTCACCGCGTTGCAGCGCCGCGGCATCCCGAGCCAGTTCCTGCGCTTCCCGGACGAGAACCACTGGATCCTCAAGCCGCACAACAGC
>Ga0068853_100004837_pt1 | contig 10466 bp, 9 predicted proteins | sample KBSCornC32_FD_65655 | JGI IMG/M metagenome (GOLD analysis project Ga0068853, IMG submission 65655) | Corn rhizosphere microbial communities from Kellogg Biological Station, Michigan, USA - KBS Corn C3-2 | ecosystem: Host-associated > Plants > Roots > Rhizosphere > Soil ... | reverse complement strand
AATTCGCCTGATGGTTTTTTCGTGGTGATGTTGACCGCGCCGCCTTCCGTATTTCGTCCGAACAGCGTGCCTTGCGGTCCCTTTAGAACCTCGACATTCTCGATGTCGAACAGCGCCGTGCCGAGGCCCTGCGCCCGGCCCAGATAGACGCCATCGACATAGACGCCGACGCCCTGGTCCCGCGCGGGCTGGTTGCCGTCCGACAGGACGCCGATGCCGCGAATGTTCACGATCAATGCCGAGTTGCGCGAATAGAAGGGTGCGACCTTCAGCGACGGAATGGAGCCGTCGCCCAGATCGACCAGCGAGGTGACATGGCGGTTGGTCAGGCCCTCGCCCTGCACGACCGAGATCGAAATCGGCGTTTCCTGAAGGTTCTCGGGACGCTTTTGCGCGGTGACGAGGATTTCGGTCAGGCCCGCCTCGCCGCCATCCGCGCCAGCATCCGCGGCTGCGTCGGCAGCGGCTACCGCATCGGCGGCCATCACGGGCGTCGCAAAGGCGAGCGCGGTGCCGATGGCAGCGAGAGAGATGGAAACAAGGCGCGCGCGGCGAACGGCCGTCGAAACGGTTTTCTTCATGATAATGCCCCCGGGAAGAGACGGAGGCTCTCGTGGCCGCCGCTCGTGTCGAAGGGGCCATTAACGATGCCGTGCGACAGTTTCGCTGCGATGGCGTGACGAGGTGAAGGCGGTTGCGTGACCGATATATGACGACGACGCCGCGCCTATTTTCCCGCGCCGTCGGGCGATGCTATCGTTCAGGGGTTGGATGGTCGCCCAGCCCCGGCATCCGGAACCGGCGCAGGCGTGGCGGCCGTCGTCCTCACGCGCGGTTCCTCCGCCTGTTGCTCCGTCGGCACCGGCGTCATCTCATACACGTCCAGCCCCGCCGGTCCCGTGCGCCACGGAAGGGCGAGTCGCCAGCGGAACGGGCCGATCCGCTCCATGACGCCGATGACGTCGCGTTCCGGCTCGGTGCCGTAGGCAAGGGTGGTGTCCCCGGCCTCGTGCTGGCGCGCGCCGACCAGGATCAGCCGCCGTTCGCCGTCGGGGCGCAGCCAGCCGCCGGGCAGGTCGGTCCCGGTCTGCTTGGCGAAGGACAGGCCGCCGCCCGCCTCCGCCCGGACATAGCAGAAAAAGTCGGGGAAGCTGCGCACCGGCGCCTCGCGCCGCGCACCCGGACCGACTTTCACCAGGCGGCAGCGATAGGAGCCGGGCGGGGGCGTGGGTTGGTCGCGCCCCGCGTCGGCGACCAGCAGGTCGCCCTCTTTCGTGAGGGTGGGCGCATAGCGTCGCGGGACGCCCGCCAGCGCGGCTTGCCATGTCGCGGTCAGATGGGCGATTCGCGCCGCGTCGTCCGCTGTGACCTCCGCCCGCCAGCCGGGTTCGGGCGTGTGCGTTTCCACCAACCCGATCGGCTGCACAGCCGTTTGGGAACCGGCACATGCCGACAGGGAAAGGGCACCGGCGATGAGCGGAAGCCATCGTTGCATCTTGTTAACCCCTCTTGCTGAAACGTTAATTTTGCAATGCAGCAAAGAGGTTAACGAAAGGTAAACAGTTCGGGCGGCGGAGTACGTGCCACTGTCCCAGCGGGGACAACAAAAAATCCTGCGGCGCGGGATAGGAAAGGCCCGCCTTGCGTTGCCCAGAGTCGATCTGCACCGTTAATCTGCATCAGCCATGTGCACCAAGCCAGCTGCTCGTCGCCACGCCAGGGAACCGTTCGTCCATGCCCTTTCTCTCCGATGATACGGCCCTCTATCGGGCGTTGTTCGAATCGATGGATGAGGGCTTCTGCATCATCGAGTTTTTCGACGGGCCGCACGGGCCGCTCAGCGACTATATCCATGTCGAGGCGAACAGCGCCTATGAGCGCAATGCCGGCATCCCCGACGTCGTGGGGCAAAAGCTGCGCGAAATGGTGCCGGACGAGGCGGACGGCTGGGTCGAACTCTACGGTGGCGTACTGAAGACGGGCGAGCCTATCCGCTTCCAGCGCGAACTGGTCGCGACGGGTCGCCATCTGGAGGTGTCGTCCTTCCGCGTCGGGCCGGAGGCCAACCGGCAGGTCGCCGTTCTGTTCAAGGATGTCACCGACCGGGTCCGCGCGGAAACGGCGCTGCGCCAGGTCAACGAGACGCTGGAGGCCCGCATCGCCGATGCCCTCGCCGAGCGGGAGGCGACCGAGGCGGTGCTGCGCCAGGCGCAGAAGATGGAGGCGGTCGGTCAGCTCACCGGCGGCCTCGCGCATGATTTCAACAATCTGCTGGCCGGCATATCCGGCGCGTTCGAGATGATCGGCATCCGCCTCGCGCAGGGGCGAAGCGAGGAGGTGGAGAAATATCTTTCCGCCGGGCAGGGCGCAACGCGGCGCGCGGCGGCGTTGACGCATCGCCTGCTGGCCTTCTCCCGCCGCCAGACCCTGTCGCCCCGGCCGCTTGTCATCAATGATCTGCTCGTCGACCTGGCGGAACTGGTGCGTCGCACCGTGGGACCGTCGATCGCGGTGGAGACGGTCGCCGCCGGGGGACTATGGCCCGCCCTAGTCGATGCGAACCAGCTGGAAAACGCGCTCCTCAACCTGTGCATCAACGCGCGCGACGCGATGCCGGATGGCGGCAGGATCACCATCGAGACGGGCAACAAATGGCTCGACCGGCGAACCGCGAGCGAGCGGGGGCTGGAGCCGGGCCAATATGTGACGGTCTGCGTCAGCGACACCGGCACGGGCATCGACAAGGACATGCTGGAGCGGGTCTTCGATCCTTTCTTCACCACCAAGCCGCTGGGGCAGGGGACGGGGCTGGGCCTGTCGATGGTCTACGGCTTCGCGCGGCAGAGCAACGGCCATGTCCGCATCTATTCGGAAGTGGGGCAGGGGACGATGGTTTGCATCTTCCTCCCGCGCAACCGCGACGAGGATGAGGCGGCGGCGGAGCCAGTCGAGCCGGCACAGGACGCGGCTAACCGCGCCGAGCCGGGTCGGACCGTCCTGATCGTGGATGACGAGCCATCGGTCAGGATCCTGGTGGTCGACGCGCTGACCGATCTGGGCTGGGCGTGCATCGAGGCGGGCGATGGACCATCGGCCCTGCGCGTGCTGGAATCGAAGGCGCGCATCGACCTGCTCATCACCGACGTCGGCCTGCCGGGCGGCCTCAACGGGCGACAGGTCGCGGATCGGGCGCGTGACCTGCGCCCCGACCTGCGCATCCTCTTCATCACCGGCTTTGCGGAAAATGCGGTGCTGAACCACGGCCATATCGAACGCGGCATGGAGGTGCTGACCAAGCCTTTCGCGGTCGAGGAACTGGCGCGGCGTGTTGCGGTGGCTGGCGGTGAAGGAACGGGAGCAAATGGCTAAACCCGACGCGGGGCAGGGGGAGCGGTCGCCACGCATATTGCCTCGCCAGAGTTGATTAGGGCCGGGCTTTTTCTTCGGCGGATAAAAGATTGGCTGATTAGCGGACCTTCTCAAATCCTCCCCCATCGGGGGAGGGGGACCATTTGCGTAGCAAATGGTGGAGGGGTGTCCACCCTCTCGGTAAGGGGAACACCCCTCCACCCCTGACCTGCGGCCAGCGGTCCCCCTCCCCTTGCAGGGGAGGATTTTTGAGGCATCGCCAGCGGCCAATTCTCCCAACCGCTACCGCAGCCGACCGCAGCCCAGCGCCGCCGCATCGATCGCCGTCGCCGCGCCGCGCAGTCGATAGGTGTCCGCGAAACCTGCGCCGGTGCGTGAGCGCGCGGCAACGCTCATGCTCGGCGCGGCGCGCATGGCTGCGACGATCGCGGCGTCGCTCTGCCGGTCGGGCGCCCATGCGTCCGCGCCGCCGCCGACCAGCGTGAACCGCTGTTCCCCAATGGAAAGGGTGAGGGGAGAGCGCGCGGCGATTTCCCGGCTCAGCCGGATATGGACCTGCCCCCGCACATTAGCGCGCGGCCAGTTGCCCACCGCCGCAAAAGGTCGCCAGCGGCCGCTGGTGGCGCGCGACGCGGGCTGCGCCACCGCGAAGCAGCGCGGCACGTCGGGATCGCGGAATGCCCCCCAGCTATCGAAAACGCCCAGCGAATCGCGCGCGCTGGCCGATGCCGCGATCATCGCCACGCCCAGCATAACCGTCATCGCGCCTGCCCGCATCCCCATCATGAGACAGGCAAAGCCGATCATCCACAGCTTTGCAAGCCTGGCGTACCCCACAAGGCCCTTGCGCATGGGGTCTGCCCTTGCCCCGGCCCGCGTTTCCTTTAAGGAATGACGGATCACAGCCACCAGCGGACGCCCGGCCGGGCCAATCCGCCCTAAGCCGAACGAAACGGGATCAGGGATGAAGGCCACCATCGAACGCGCGACTCTGTTGAAGAGCCTCGGCCATGTGCAGTCGGTGGTCGAGCGGCGCAATACCATCCCCATCCTGTCGAACGTGCTGATCGAGGCGGCGGCGGACGGCTCCATCCGGCTGACCGCGACCGACCTCGACCTGCAAATCGTCGAAAGCGTACAGGCCACCGTCGAGCGCGCCGGTGCGATCACCGTGCCCGCGCACACCTTTTTCGACATCATGCGGAAGCTGCCGGAGGGCAGCCAGGTGCTGCTCGACGCGGCCGAGGGCAAGATGCTGGTGCAGGCGGGGCGGGCGCGCTTCAACCTCCAGACGCTGCCGCGCGACGATTTCCCGATGATCGCGGAGGGCGCGCTGCCCACCGCCTTTGAACTACCCGCCAAATCGCTGATGCAGATCATCGACAAGACGCGCTTCGCCATCTCCACGGAGGAGACGCGCTACTATCTCAACGGCATCTTCTTCCATGTCTCGGAAGACCCGGAACCGACGCTGAAGGCCGCCGCGACCGATGGTCATCGCCTCGCCCGCTTCACCGTCGCCCGGCCCGATGGCGCGGAGGGGATGCCCGACATCATCATCCCGCGCAAATGCATCGGCGAACTGCGCAAGCTGCTCGATGAAGTGGACGGCAGCGTGCGCATCGACCTGTCGCCGACCAAGATCCGCTTCGGCCTTGGCAGTGCGATCCTGACGTCGAAACTGATCGATGGCACCTTCCCGGATTACAGCCGCGTCATCCCCACCGCCAACGACAAGCTGCTCAAGATCGACCCGCGCGGTTTCGAGGACGGGGTGGACCGCGTCGCGACCATCGCCACCGACAAGACCCGCGCGGTCAAGATGGCGCTCGACCGGGACAAGGTGACGCTCTCCGTCACCAGCCCCGAAAATGGCACGGCGGCCGAGGAAGTGCCCGGCGACTATAATGCCGATACGTTCGAGATCGGCTTCAACGCGCGCTATCTGCTCGACATCCTGGGCCAGATCGAGGGGGATAATGTCGAGCTGCACCTCGCCGATGCCGCCGCCCCGACTCTGATCCGCGAGAATGACAGCTCGCCGGCGCTATATGTGCTGATGCCGATGCGCGTCTGATTCGCGCTGGACGATCGGCAACTACGCAATTTGGGAATTTTGGTCGGGGTTTGTGCGGGTTTGTCCCCGCAATCATGCCCGTTTTGCCTAACGCGCACTTAAGGACGACCACCTAGCCTCCGGACATCGCCTTCGGAGCTGCCCAATGTCCGTCACCGCCGTCGCCCAGAGCCTGTTCGTCCTGTCGCTCTCCGCGCTGCCCGCGCTGGCGCCATCGCAGGGGGCGGTGCGCACCGTTGCGCTCTACCCCGTGTCCATGGTGGCTACCCTCAATGCGGCGATCGCGGTCGATGGCCGGCTGATGGCCGCGACGCCCGACGGCGCGCTGGTCCTGGCGGGACGGCGGGACCGGATCATCCGGGCGCTGCTGCCGCTCGGCGTGCTCGCCATTCCCGCTCGCGGCGCGGGTTGCGGAGAGGGCTGAGCCGATGCCGGACAATGCCCCGAACGATCTCCCCAACGATCCCCTGCACCCGCTGCGCTATGCGGCCGCGCGCGTGCTGGTCGGCATCTTCATGCTCAACACGATCGTTCTCGGCGTCGCGGGAACCGCGCTGGACGCGCCGTCGAGCGGGCTGGTGACGATGATCGCCGCGCTTTTGTCCATGCTGCCCGCCATCTGGGTGTTCCTGGGCCGCCGCGCCGACGCCGCCACTCGCATTGCGCTCGCGATAACCGCGACCGCCTTTCCCGCGCTCTTCGTCTTTCTGTTCGACGGCCATCCGTGGCAGATGGACATGCACATGTATTTCTTCGCGACCATCGCCGCGCTGGCGGTGCTGTGCGACCGCTGGGCGATCATCGCCGCGGCGGGGGCGACGGCCGTGCATCACCTGCTGCTCACGCAGATCGCGCCGGACTGGGTCTTTGCCGGCGGCGCCAACCTGCCGCGCGTTCTGCTCCATGCGCTCATCGTCGTGCTGCAATGCGTGGCGTTGCTGTGGCTCGTCGCGCGCCTTTCCGACCTCATCACCAACAAGGCCAGGGAAGCCGAAGGGCAGCGGTTGCTGCGCGAAGGCGCCGATACTGCGCGCTCCGTGGCGGAGCGCGCCATGGCCGCGCTCGCTCAGGCGCAGGCGGAAGCCGACAGGCACCGCAGCGCCATATCGGCGGCGCGGGAGGCGCAGGAGGCGCTGAATCGCCGCCGCGCCGTCGCCGACGCCCTGGAAGGACGGCTAGGCGAGATCGTCGCCGAACTGGGCCGCATGGGCCTCTTGCTGGGCGACAGCCGCGACCAGCTTCTCGCCATGCTCGAATCGACCGAGGACCGCTTCGTGCAAATGCGCCGGTCGCAGGGCCTTGCCGAGCGGGGCGCGTCGACCGTCGCCCATGACACGGAAGGGCTGGTGCTGGCCATCGGCGGCGTCGGCAACCATAGTTCGCTCGCGCTGGCGGCGGCGGCTCAGGCCGCGGCGTCCACGCGGCGGCTGGAACCGGAAATCGCCGCGCTGGGCGCGACCGTCGATTCGGCCAGCGAGATCCTCGCCATCGTGGCGCGGGTTTCGGCGCAAAGCCGCATGCTCGCCTTCAATGCGGCGATGGAGGCGACGCGCTGCGCGGAGGGGACCGGCTTCGTCGTGCTGGCCGGCGAGATGAAGGAACTGGCCGGCCAGACTGGCGCCGCGACTCGTCAGATCGAGGCGCAACTGTCCGGTATCCGCTCCGCGACCCAAAGCGTTTCGCAGGCGATCACGCTCGCGACGGGCAAGGTCCGCACGATCGAGGACAGTTCGCGGCGCATCGCCGAACTGGTCGACCGCCAGATCGGCCAGACCGGTGACATCGCCGCCGCGACCGAGGCGATGGCGGGGCACATCGGCCAGACGTCGAGCGATGCCGATGCGCTGGAGGAGGTGATCCAGGACGCAAAGGCGGCGATGCACAACACATCCGAGATCGCCACCGCCGTCTCCGCCCGTTCGCGGGAACTGGGTCAGGCGGTCAGCGATCTGCTGGCCGAATTGCGCGCGGCATGATGGCGGCGGCGATCATGCGTCCATGAAGGCAGGAGGCCGGGCCATGCATTCCCCTCGCTCCCGAACCCGGTTCCTGCCTTCACCGACGCATGATGCGATACCCGTCTCTCACCCGCCTCGCGCCGCCATCATCTCCGCCACGGCGACGAACTTCTCCCTTGGCGCGCCATCGCGAGCACGGCCGATCTCGGCCTCGTCGATCTTCTGCCAGTCGCGGAAGGTGACGAGGTCGACGCCGCGCTGGGCGAGCAGTGCGTCGAGGCCCGCGCGCCCTGCCTTGCCGGCAGCCACCGGTATGTCCGCCGCAATCTTCTCCGCGATCATGAACCCGTCCGGCTTGTTGGTGCCGATGGTGCCGGTGGGACCGCGCCGTGCCCAGCCGGCGGCATAGAGGCCCGGCGCGATCAGCCCGTCGCTGTTGGCGAAGCGGCCCAGCTTTTCATCATAGGGCACGTCCGGGATGGGCGGCGTGCGATAGCCGATGCAACTCACGATGATGTCGGCGGGAATCGCATAGCGTTCGCCGGTCCCGACGCACCGCTGGTCGGCATCCAGCATGGACCGTTCGACGATCAGCCGCTCTGCCCGACCGTCGCCCTCCACCGCCACCGGCATGGCGAAGAAGTCGAATTCGATCACCACCGGCTTGCTGGAAGGATGCGCGGCGAAATCGCGCAGCAGGGTCACCGACTTGCGCTGGCCGGGGTCGAGCGCGGCATCGGCCTCGACCGGGGGCAGGTCGTCGGGGGAGACATAGGGCGCGGCGCGCATCAGCCGGCCCAGTTCGCCCAGTTCCTTGGGCGTCATCGCGATCTGATGCGGTCCGCGCCGCCCGACGAGCGTGATTCGCGCCGGCTCCGACGCGGTGAGATGGTCGAAAGCGTGGCCGACGATGTCGGAGCCGGCGAATTCCTCGGCGGTCTTCGCCAGGATGCGCGCGACGTCCAGCGCGACATTGCCGTTACCGATCACCGCGACATGCTTGCCATGGATCGCGGGCGCCAGATCGGCGAATTCGGGATGGCCATTGTACCAGCCGACGAAGGCCGCGCTGCCGATCACGCCGGGCAGGTCCGCGCCCGCTATGGCGAGGGGCGTATCGCGCGGCGCTCCCGTTGCGATCACGACGGCGTCATAGAGCGTCTGCAATTCCGGGATCGTCACGTCGGTGCCGACCGAGACATGGCCGGCAAAACGCACCGTCTCGCTCAGCGCGATCGCCTCGTAGCGGCGGGACACCGCCTTGATCGACTGGTGATCGGGCGCGACGCCGCTGCGGATCAGGCCGAACGGGACGGGGAGCCGGTCGATGATATCGATATGGACATCCGCGCCGAACCGCTTCTGGCACGCCTCCGCCGTATAATAGCCGGCAGGCCCCGACCCGATGATCGCTATCTGGTGCAAGACATTCTCCTCTCGCGCATTTTATGCGGGAGAGGGTAGAGCGCCGACTTGACCGGAGGCAAGCACCAAAAGGGCGGCCCCATGGGGGTCGCCCTTTGGAAAGCCTCAACCCAAGCCCGGATCAGGCGGCGATGGCGGTCTTTTTCTTGGCGATGTCGCGCTTCAGGCGACGCGCGCGCAGCGACAGCTTCTCGTCGCTGGTCTTCAGCAACCAGTTGTCCAGGCCGCCGACATGCTCGACCGAGCGCAGGCCATGCGTGGAAACGCGCAGCTTGAAGCCCTTCTCCAGCACCTCGGACAGCAGCGTCACGTCCTGAAGGTTCGGCAGGAAGACCCGCTTGGTCTTGTTGTTGGCGTGGGACACATTGTGGCCAACCTGGCGGGACTTGCCGGTGAGTTCGCAGATGCGCGACATGATTCGTTGTACCCTGTACTGAAGCGGAAGCTCGGAAAGCGGCGCGGATACAGTCATCCGCCGCATTCGTCAACCGTCGCGGCCGACCTGCTGACCCTATCAGCAACCCGCCCTCGCGGCAAAGCCCCCTTCGCAGGACGGCCGCCCTGCGATAGGGCGGGGCGATGGCGTCTCCCTTTCCGCTGCCCCCGCCGATGCGGCGCGCGCTGGATCTCGCTCGCGATGCCGCGGCGGCGGGCGAAGTGCCGATTGGCGCAGTCGTTACGCTGGGCGGGCGAATCGTGGGAGAGGGGCAGAATCGCAATCGCCGCGACAATGACCCGACCGCCCATGCGGAGATCGTCGCGATCCGCGCGGCGGCTGCGACCGCCGGTGATTTCAGGCTGGCGGGCCATGTTCTGTGGGTGACGCTGGAGCCGTGCGCGATGTGCGCGGGCGCGATCGCCCATGCCCGGCTCGATGCCGTCTATTATGGCGCCAGCGATCCCAAGAGCGGCGGCGTTGAGCATGGCGCGCGGGTCTTCACCCATCCGCAATGCCATCATCGCCCGGAAATTTTCCCCGGTGTCGGCGAGGGGGAGGCGGGGGCGCTGCTCCGGGCGTTTTTCGCGGACCGCCGCGCCTGACGCACTCCGCGTCAAGTCCAGATCATCCTCATCACCGTTCGGGCTGAGCGAAGTCGAAGCCTAGCTTCGAGCGGAGCGAGAATGCCTCGGCTTCGCTCGGCAGGCCCCTTCGACTTAGCTCAGGGCGAACGGTTCGTATCAAAGATGCGATGTGCTAATGCCGGTAATCGATCCGATAGAGCGAGTAGGGCAGAACCTCGCCCGATCGCAGCGTCACGGGTGTCAGCCAGGCGGGCACCTGTCCCCGGATCATCTGTGCGTAAAAACCCTTGGGGCTGCGCTGAACATAGATGGAGCCTTCGGGGAAGCCGGGACAGGTCAGCAGGTAACGCGCGCCATGCGCCGCCGCGATGGCGCGGAACCGCTCCGGCGGGCCATCCATTGCATGGTGGACGTCCAGGATCGCGGAGCCGTTGCGGTGATAAGGACCGGCGATGACGCTGTGGTGCGTCGTCGCGAGAATGCGCGGGCCGAGGTCGACCATGGTGAAGATCACCGCCGGTGGTAGCTGATCCAGGACGCTCAGCGCGGGCAGGGTGCGGCACAAGGCATTGGCGGAGGGCTTCTTCACCTTTGGCTTGGGATTTTTCGCATCG
>Ga0068853_100004836_pt1 | contig 10468 bp, 9 predicted proteins | sample KBSCornC32_FD_65655 | JGI IMG/M metagenome (GOLD analysis project Ga0068853, IMG submission 65655) | Corn rhizosphere microbial communities from Kellogg Biological Station, Michigan, USA - KBS Corn C3-2 | ecosystem: Host-associated > Plants > Roots > Rhizosphere > Soil ... | reverse complement strand
GCAACGGCAACCAGGTTACTGTTTGGTTGTTTAATAACGGCCACAAGTATTCCCTCATGCCCGTTCGCATTGATCTTGATGAATTCCACGGCTTCTTTCACCTGCACATCGGCAATATCTTTTAACTGTACTATTCTTTTACCGCCATTACTGATGATCACATCCCGCAGGTCATCAATGGTATTTACGGTTGCATCTGTAACGGTCAGGTATAAAAAATGATAGTCGGATAAGTAACCGTTCGACTTAATAAAATTTGTTTGTGTAAGTGCGTTGCTGATATTATCTGGCGTAATGCCAAGCGTACTCATCTTCTGCGGATCAAGTGTCAGCCAGTACTCCTTCTCTTTACCACCGATAATGCGCACTTCGGAAACCCCGTCGACCTGTGATAAGAATGGTTTGATGGTATACTGCGCCAGTTGCTTTAATTCAATAGGCGTTTTATTATGGCTCTCCAGTGAATAACCCATTACAGGCAGTATCGATGGGTTCATTTTTTCAACTGTGATCTGTATATCCGGCGGCAATGAATTTTTTACCTGGTTGATCTTTGATTCTATCCGTTGCTGGCTCAGGTCAATATTCGACCGCCAGTCAATATAGGCAGATATTTCACAGGTTCCCCGGCTGGTTGTGCTGCGAACCAGTTTAATGTCGGGCACCTGCTTGATGGCGGCTTCCAAAGGCTTGGTAACCGTTGTCATCATTTTGCTGGCAGGCTGCAGCCCGGCATCCGCAATGATCTTTATTTTCGGGAATGTGATCTCGGGGAATAAAGAGGTTTGCAAATTATTGTAAGCAAATAAGCCGCCCATGATGATGAGCACCAGCATGACCGTTACCGGGTGTTTATGAGAAGTAAAGAAATTTTTCAATGCTGCTTTATTGATTGCTTTCAGTTGATGAAATGATTTTTACCCGTGCGGTATCAGGTAACCCAAAATTGCCTGTCGCCAGTATCTTGTCTGTTCCATAAAATATGGGGGAAATGATCTCCACCTTATCGTCTGTTTCCATACCCTTTTTTATGTCTACTTTCACCGCGGTGCTGTCGTTTATCATTTTCATTACCCAGAAATTCAACTGGGCCTCATCTGCCAGTACCGCTGCTTTTGGCAAATAAACAGCGTAATTATTTTGACGTTTTACCAACCGCACTTTTGCGATCAGGTTTTCCGGTATAGGATGCCCTGCCTGTACTTTTAATACAATACGTTGTGTTTGCCCTGCAGAATCCATCACCGGCATATTCCCGCTTATGAATGCCTGCAGCTTTTCTCCGTCGGGCAGCTCCAGCTGAACCGAATTTTTACCGGTAATATAGGGGCGCATTTCGTAAGGCAGGTCAAGCAGGAAAACAAAACTTTTGGTATCGGTAATTACTGCAAGCTGTTCGCCATCCAGTACATAATCACCGGCCTGGTGATTTATTTCGGAAACGAAACCCGACCCGTTTGCACGAACGGAATTGATACCGCTGAATTTAAAAGAAGAATCAAGCAGGTTGATGGTATTGCCAATACTGGCAGCCTCCCTTGTTTTGAGCGTAAACAGTGTTTGGCCGGTGCCTACGAAATTATTAAGCTGTACAGTTGATCTTTGTAAATAACCGTTTACGTTTGATTTGATGACCCATTTTTGTTGGAAAACAGAAGTAGCATTCAGTTCAACAAATTCTTCCATTGGGCCATTGCCAATGTTGACTACCGTCACCGGCGTTACTACTTCTGTCGTTTCTTCTGTAGTGCCTGGCTCACTGCTTTTAGAATGACAGGAAATTAATAACATGCCCATGGCTATTATCCCCGTACCGTATATTGCAAAATAACGCTTCATAGTTTGTTGTTTACCTGTTCCAGTAATTAAGCTGGTTAATAAGCTGAAGCCTGCTCACCGTATTATCATTGATCAGGCCTTTTGCATTCAGGAAATTATTCAGCGCAAGTATATAATCATAAATGCGCACATCACCTGTCTGTAATAATTTTTCATTTACCTTGATAAGTGTTTCTATATATTTTAATTGCTGGTTGATGTCTGCAACCAGTTCTTCGGTTGCTTTCAGTTGTTGTTTTAACTGCGCCACCTGCTGGTAATATTGATTGGTAAAGAATTGCTTATTGGCCAGCCTCGTATTTTCCTGTGTTTCTATTTTGCTGTATTGCAGTTTCTTTTGCTTACCATCATAAATAGGTATTGTTAAGGAGAGTCCTACACTGGTACCAAAGTTTTTATAGGGGCGGTATGCCAGGCTTGAATTATAACCGGCATCCGCATATACATTTAATTTGGGCCGGTATGTAATATCAATAAGGGTCTTGTTCATTTCGAGGGTAAGACTGTCGAAATGGTATTTTCTAAAAAAAGCAGATTGACTGATATCGGGTAATACGTTTACACTGATATCCGGGTTTTCAAGTGCGGGTTGGGAAGTATCGCTGATACCCACCAGGTAATTCAAAACAAAATAGTCATTACGGTATTGATTGACCTGTTGTTTTAATTTGAAGCCGTTCTGTTGAAGGGTAACAACAAAACCAAGATAGTCAACCTGTTTATAAACATTTTTCTCCGTCAGTTTTTTTAATACGATCTCCTGTTTGCGTAACATATCCTGTATCTCCATGCTGAAGTTTACCTGCAGCTGGTCGCCATAAGTGGTAATGTATTGTGCAATGACAGATTTTTTGAGATCCTGCTCAGAAATGGAAACATTATTTCTCAATGCATCACTCAACAGTTTAAGGTTTGCAAACTGTAGTTTATTATTTTTTGTATTTAGCAATGATTTGTTTACCGTTACCAGTGCATTCACATTGGCACCATTGGTGATGGCATCATCATACCCATACCCTTTTATTACCGGCGCATAACTGTCATTACTTGCAAATGAAACCTGTGGACGTTGTGCAGCCAATATCAATAAACTGTCCAGCCGGTTAATTTTTATCTGGTTCTGTATATCTTTTAACACCGGGCTGTTAAGCATGGCCTGGCTCACAAAATAATCAAGGTTTCTTTGTTGTGCAAAGCATATCCCTGTATTCAGGTAAAATAATATAACTAAAAAGCAGCGTAGCATTCCGGTCTGTCGCTTTAATGATTTATTGAATTATTTACCCAGCATTAATACCTGGAAACTGCCGGGCTTCATTTTCGGTCTTCTTTGTCCTGCCTCCAATGGCTCAAATTCGGCTGTTGGCAGGTATATCATATGTGTTGCATTGTCAAGTGCAATTGTCCTGGCCCCTTTTTTGGTTTCAACATTTCCGGTCACAGAAAATTTATCCGCATTGTCTTCCTGTATCACGGTCAATGTACCCTCACCGTTTGCTGTATAAATATTTTTTGTAGCCGGGTCAAATGCCACACCATCGCAACCATCGCCAATGGGTAGCTTAGCAATTACCTTACCATTATTTGCATCCAGTACAACCAGCAATTTATCGCAACCTGCAAAAAGCCTGTTAGTGCGTATATCTATGGCAAGTCCTGTTGGGCCTTCGGCGGGTGCAATGCTCCAGTGATTCAGTACTTTAAAATTTTGGGCATCAATTTCCACGATCTCATTCTTGTCCTCAATATTTACATAAAGTTTTCCCTTGCCGTTGCTGACTGCTGTTTCGGGTTTTCCCCCAACATCAATGCTGTCAATAAGCAGGTTTTTTACCGGGTCAATAATACTCAGGTTCTTTCCCCTGCCGTTACAAGTGATGATCTTTTTAGAAAATGGTTCATAAAAGATGGCATCGGGATTTTGACCCACAGGAATTTGTGCCAGCACTTTATTGGTATTCATGTCAAAGACGGTTACGGTATTTATCCTGCCATTACTCGTAAATCCTTTTTTAGTGGCTTCATCAAAGGCAATACCATGCACACCGGTTGTGTTTTCGATCACGCCAACCGAATCACCGGTTTTCTTATTCAATATATTTACCTGTGTGCCATGGCTTACATACAACCAATCATGTACAGGCCCTACTGCCAGGTAATCCCAGCCACCTGTGCTGGCAATATGAAAAGTGTTGCTGATATGCAAGCCTGCATAATTTTGTGCATATACAGCCGATAGTGAAATGCTAACGGATAATAAAGCGAGTGTTATCTTTTTCATTGTATTTTTTTTGTAAATTAAGAACCAGGTTTTCCTGCCTTCCATTTTAGTCTTTTGCTTCTTTTAAGAATTTACCCGAAGCATCAAATATTACATCTTTCCCGTTCACTTCTGCTTCATAATTAACTGTGCCGTCTGCCCTGGTGATTTTGGAAGTTTCCTTTATGGCTTTCCCCTTGTAATGTGCTTTGATATAACTTAACACCGCTGCAGGTAGTTCCCCGGCCTTGATATCCGTTTCCGTTTCAATGATCTTTCCTTCCTTATCTATCAGTACAGAAATATCACTACCATCCTTCTTAAAGTTCACTTCATAATTGGGCGCCTCCTCTTCCCATGTTGCAGTAACGCCAGGATAAGCTTTTTCAAAAGCATGTTTAACTACGGGCGGAACTGCAGAAACATTCATTTTTTGTGCCGCGGCTCCAAGCGCAACAAAGGCTGTAAAAGCCAGCATTAATACTTTTTTCATGATCGTATTTTTTTTGAAATGTAAACATACCGGAAGATTCTGTGGTAAACCTGTAGAACCGAATTAATCAGAATTGTATGTAGAATTCGTGACGCCCCTCCCTGTACACATAGCCGGGCACATACCCGAAATCCTGGCATATTTGCTTTACAATGGATAAGCCCAGCCCGTTACCCTCCTTCCGGGTATCTGCGTGCCGGTAAAATCTTTTGAATATTTGCTGGTCATCTAAAGGAGGTAATAAAGAAGTATTTGATATACTTAATTCATGCTCCTTTATCCGAACGTAAATAATGCCGTCTTCCGTATTATAACGGATAGCATTGCTTAGCAGGTTGCTTAATAATATATCGAGTAGTTGCCTGTTGCATTTAATATGCAGGGGTACGGTATCTGTTTTAAGGACTATTTTATTGTTGCTGATCAGTTCATCAAATTGCGAAAGTTTTTCTTTTAAAACGGTTTCCAGGAATATACTTTCAGTTTCTTTAAACTGGCTGTTCTCGATCCTTGTTAATAATAACAGTGACTGGTTCATTTTCGACAATCGTTCCACGGCATTATAGATATCCTGTAATTGCTCCATCTGCAGTTCATTGATATTCTCGCCCTGTATCAGCAGGTCAAGTTTCGAATTAATGATGGCTAATGGCGTCTGTATTTCATGTGAGGCATTTTCAGTAAACCTCTTTAAGGTATCATATTCCTGGCTAACCTGTTTTGTCATAACGCTTACCGCATCGTTCAGTTGCCTGAATTCTGTGATGGTTGTTGGTTCAAGTATTAATTTATCTGCCCCTGAAAGATTGAATTTCTCAAGCTGTTGCAATGTGGAATTAAATGGCTTCCATAAACGCCGGAGCACAAAACGGTTTATGAGGAATACGATCAGCAATAACAGCACTACTGCAACTAAAGTTATTGCTACTATCAGTTGAACCAGGTCCTCTGTTTCCTCCTGCGATTTATAAACAAACACGTCATATGTTTTACCCTGTACTATGACAGGAAACACAAGCCTGCGGCTGGCCTCATGTTCATCTGCTGCTTTGTTATAAGAATCTGTTGTGCTGAATCTCCGCACACTGCCTGCTGCCGATGCCGGTGCAAAAGCAACCTCCTGGTCTTTATATGACGAAGGCGCAGGCAGATTACCATTCGTTCTTATGAAATCCAGTATCTCCTGCTCTTCCACTTTAAGTGCATTATCCAATTGTTCAATAAGGACATAATGGATCATAAAGTAATAGAAGATACTGGTTAGCAGCACTACCGTGATGGTGGCGATGATATTTACCCGGTAATACCGCGATAACAAATTCATGAGTCGGCAAATTTATATCCCATTCCGTAAACAGATTTGATGTAATCTACGTTCCCCGCATCATGCAGTTTTCTCCTGAGGTTCTTGATATGGGTGTAAATAAAATCAATATTGCCATCCATTTCATCGCCCCATAAATGTTCAGCTATTGCGTTCTTTGATATAACCCTGCCCTTGTTGCTGATGAAGTATAATAAAAGCACATATTCTTTTTTGGTTAGTTCCAGGGCACGGCCATCCACCGTTGCAAGTTTGGCGAGGGTATCCAGTTCGATCGTATTGAATTTTAAAATATTACTGCCCGAAAAATTCCGCCTGCGTATGATAGCAGCTACCCGCGCACTTAACTCCGAGAGGTGAAAAGGTTTTGGCAAATAATCATCAGCGCCTAGTTTAAGCCCGGTCACCTTATCTTCTATCGAATTTTTAGCAGAGATGATCAGCACCCCATCCATTTTATTGTCGGCCTTAAGCGCTTTAAGAACATCAAGCCCGCTTCCGCCGGGAAGCGTGATGTCAAGTATGATGCAATCATAATCGAAAGATTCGGCTTTATATAAAGCTGTTTTAAAGTCAGCAGCTATCTCACAGACATAATCCTCACCCTTCAGATAGGCAGCAATACTTTCACTTAAAGCCTTTTCATCTTCTATGATCAATATCTTCAAACCGGAATATTTTATCAAAGAAACTGATAAATATTGAGGAAATATTGAAGAATACCTGCAGCGAAAGGGTCGTTCAAACTCCAGGGACCAACCCGGTATTTGCCTGTACTACAGATGCAGAAAGTATTTAAACAGAAAATAAAAATGGCCACATATTAATGGCTTCATCTAATTCAGGAAAACTTTCCAGATACAAATGTTCGTAACCTGATTCAATGGCTGAAATAAAGGTTCTTGTCTTTAATTTTTTACCGGTTCCATTTCCCCCCGATGCCGGTAAAAGGTAAATTTTTACCAGTTCGGCAAATTTAGCCGGAAATCCGGACGTTGGATAAATCACTAACCCTTGCCTGGATGAAAACGATAAGGCAGCGATTGAATTCAATGAAACCCCTTTAACTTCCAGGAAGAACTGGAATATATGAACATCAACTTGTCTGCGCAAACAGCGGGTTCCTGCTGGAATTCCAGGAGTCCATATCTTAAAAAACGCAGTGCAGTTTGCCGCTGTTCAATTGCGTGATGAGTGTATCGGCTACAGCATGCTTACGATGGAGTCTTAAGCCTTACCAATATATTTATGTCTATACTTTAAAGTTAACCCTAAAATCCCTCTAAGATCATTTTCTTACTTGCGATCATCCCCGCGGTAGTGCCCATGGCTACCGCATTGGCAACGGTACGCATAGCGGTTGCATTATCGCCACAGGCATAAATACCAGGAATAGTAGTTTCCATAAAAGAATCAACCTTTATATACCCCTCTTCCGTTAACCGGCATCCCAACAATACAGGAATGGTACAATGCTGTTCAAAAGGTACAGGAGCATACAGCGCCTTGATTGAATACTTTGAACCATCGTCGAAAATTATATTCTGAATATATCCCTTACTGTGCTCCAGTTTTTCAACGACTGTTTCCACAATTTCTATATGGTGTTTTTCAAGTTGCTCCTTTTGTTCTGTTGTGAATGTAGAAGCTCCGTTGGTAAACACCGTTAAATCATTTGTCCAGTTTGAAATAAGCCTGGTAAGATCAAAAGCAAATGCACCATTACCAAGGATACCGGTCTTTTCCTGTCGCACTTCGTAACCATGGCAATAAGGGCAATGCAGTACCGAAATTCCCCAACAGGCAACCAATCCTTCAATGTCAGGAAGTATATCCCTGATGCCTGTGGCAAATATTATTTTCTTTGCGCTAAAATTTTCACCCGATAACACTCCAATTTCAAAACCCTTATCAATGGCCCTTCCATTAGTTGCAAGGCCGCCGAAAAATGTTATGGTATCATATAGCTTCAGCTGCTCTTTTGCAATTGTTGCAATTTCAAAAGGAGTTTTTCCATCATGGGTAATAAAGTTGTGCGAAAAAGGTGTTTGCCTGTTACAGGGTTTTCCATCATCAATGACCAGCACTTTTTTTAAAGCCCTTCCCAGGGCCATACCAGCTGCAAGGCCTGAGTAACTGCCTCCAACTATGATCACATCAAAACTGGTATTGTCTGCCATAAAACTATAATTTGAATTACCACTAAAGAATAAAGTCATGAAAAGGCAAAATATTTTTATTTAGGTTTATTGCTTTTTGCCGAAACTATGCTGATGATTAAATCAACAAACGGCACCCCCACAAAGATTATCCAGGGAACCAATGAAATGGTAAGCAGGAATGTTCGTTGATACAAAGGCATTGCAGATATTGCATCTCCAAACAGGTAAAGAAACAATGTGATGGAAGGATAGATCACCACCCAGATCTTAAGAGAAGTGATCAATTTTATTTTCGTATTCATGCCGGTTACTTTTTTAAACAATTATTTTATTTGCAGGCAAAAGTAATTCCACTACTTATTTTAGTAACAGCACAAAAATGTAGTTGTATTGCATTTATCTAAAGTTGTTATGCAGGTTAAGCAAGGTTATTTTTTAAAAATTTCTTTCATAGCGGTCGCAATCATTTTTTCATATCCCTGTAACGCGGTCGCTCCGGGTGGCAGGCCCAGCAGCATATGAATTTGACCGGCAAAGCATTTATCCCAAACCTGTACGCCTGCCTTTCGCAGCTTAGCTGCATATAAAATACCATCGTCTCTCAGTGGATCAAACTCTGCATTGATAATAACAGCCGGGGGCAAACCCGCCAGGTCCTCTGTAAGCAACGGCGATACTTCCGGGTTGTTGTACTCACCCGGGGCATAGTTTTCAATAGCAAAATAACAGGCTGCTTTTGTTTGAAAATATCCAACGGCATTCTCCTGGTACGAAACTGATGCTTCCATATTTTGCGGACGGCAATCTGCCGGAAGCCCATTCATGATCTGTAATTTTATCTTTTTGCTGGTACCTTCTTTTTTTGCTTTCTGGCTGATCACCGCAACCAGGTTGGCGCCGGCGCTGATACCCATTAATACAATACGGCTGGTATCACCGCCAAATGCTGCACCATGTTGGACGATCCATGTAAAAGCATGGTAACTGTCATTTACAGCTGCAGGAAATTTATTTTCAGGCGCCACCCGGTAATCAACAGCGAATACAACAGCCCCATAAGTTTTAGCGTCCTGCCAAAGCGAATGTTCCAACCCGGGTATTAAGGGCGCTATAAAACCACCGCCATGATAGTTAATGATGATGGGCAAATTTTGCGCATGAGCTGGATTAAAAATTAAAACAGGAATACTATCGGCAGTTATTTTAATTCTTATTACATCTTCTTTTGGATAAGGTATCAATGGCGGTCCGGCATATTTTATCTGGTTGATGGGTAGTTTACGAAGTTGTTCCAGGGTCATATCCTGGTAACCGATCATTTTTAAGAATGAAGCTACGCCTGCATCCAATTGCCTGGTACCACAGGATTGCGCAACTGTATTTTGAATGGTTACTCCAAAAAATAAGCAAAACGCAACCAGTGCGGTTATTTTTTTCATGGTGCAGTTATGTTTAAGGTTTATGTCTTCGTTGTTCCGTTCATCCCATTCTCTTTTCAACATGGCGAATTAAAATTCGCCTCCCTTTCCGGGTAAACCGTTGTTTATGGTCCGGGGTATATTAATATCATCGACAAACAGGTAAATTTCAGCAAAAAAATGAAATACAAAACCAGTCATGCAAACAAGCGGCCGTAAGTGAATTATATCTAACGACACCGCCAGGCTGGTAATATGGTCAGCAATCCGGGGCTTATTAGTTTTCCTTCAACAACGCTTCAAGTTTTTGTTTTGTTTCGGGAATTAATGTAAGTGTTAAAGTTTTTTTGAAACTCTCAATAGCTTTTGCTTTATCCCCTTTTGCCAGGTAAAGATCTCCCAATCCATCATAACAATTAGCCGATTCGGGATAATTTGCAATATTTAGTTTAAACAATGCTTCTGCCTTGATCAATTGTTTTTGATTCAACATATAGTATCCAAGACCATTTACCTGGTTTTCACCCGGCCTGATAAGGTAGCCAATTTGCTCAGAAACCCGGTTATAGTGTGTTACCAATAAAGAGTCTAATTTAAAGTCGGGGTTGTCTAACTCACTGTTATAAATTTTAAGTTTGTAATAATCAAAAATAAACCGAAGGGCATCATACTCACCTATCAACCTCACGGAGCTGTGATCGTCATTTTCATAATATGCATGTTTGAAACGCAATTGGTTTGTTTTGTTTTTAGAAATGTCTTTGATGAATGCAAGGTTGCTGCGGATAAGTTCAGTGCCTTCAGTAGTATCGTTTTGAACCTGAAGGGTATCCATTCCTTTTTCCATCCGGTTTGCTAAAGCCATAAACAAGGTTTTCCCTTTATAATTTGTATTTGTCAAAGTAGTTTCGGCATCCTTTACAATTTGCTGATCGTTCCACCATAAAGCGCCATCAAGAGAAATATAGGCAT
>Ga0068853_100004833_pt1 | contig 10471 bp, 8 predicted proteins | sample KBSCornC32_FD_65655 | JGI IMG/M metagenome (GOLD analysis project Ga0068853, IMG submission 65655) | Corn rhizosphere microbial communities from Kellogg Biological Station, Michigan, USA - KBS Corn C3-2 | ecosystem: Host-associated > Plants > Roots > Rhizosphere > Soil ... | reverse complement strand
GCATCCGGGTCGGCGGGGTCGGCCGGGTCGAACCATGCACCGGTCGACAGTTGCACGACGTCCCGACGCAGGCGATCGTCGACCACTAGGCCTGCCAGGCAGGCACCGCGGTCGTTGAACACCCGCACCACGTCTCCGTCAACGAGACCGCGACTCGCGGCGTCGACGGGATGCATCCGGATCGGTTCGCGCCCTCGCACTTTCGAGCTCCGGCTGACCGGACCGATATCCAGCTGGCTGTGCAACCGGGTGGCAGGCTGGTTCGCGAGCAGGTGTAACGGATAGGCGACTGCGCGCGTGCCGCCGAGCCATTCGGACGGCTCGAACCACGCCGGATGGCCGGCGCAATCGTCGTAGCCGAACCCGTCGATGTCATCGGAGAAAATCTCGATGCGCCCGCTCGGCGTGTTCAGCCGGTGGGTGTTCGGGTCGGCACGGAAGTCGGCCAGCAACGTCAGCCCGTCCACGGTCGGCAATCGCAGCTGTCCCAGCCGCCAGAACTCGTCGAACGACGGCACCGCGAAATCCACTCCCGCCGCCCACTTGTCGTACAAGTGCGCCAGCCACTGCCACGCCGTGCGGTCTTCGGTGAACTGCTGACCGAACCCGAGCGCTTCGGCCAGTGCCGCGAATGTCGTGTAGTCGTCCCGGGATTCCGCGTACGGCTCGGTCAGCTTCGGCATGGCCATGAACAGCGGGTCGTTGCGCGACCCGGAGTAGTCGTCGCGCTCGAAGGAGGTGGTGGACGGCACGACGATGTCCGCGTGTTTGGCCATCGCCGTCCAATACGGGTCATGTACCACGACGGTGTCGACGCGGCCGAGCGCGCGCCGCAGCCGCGGAATGTTCTGGTGATGGTGAAACGGGTTGCCGCCTGCCCAGTAGACCAACTTGATGTCGGGGTACGTCAGCCGCAGGCCGTTGTACTCGAACGGCTCGCCGGGATGCAGCAGCATATCGCTGATCGCCGCGACCGGGATGAACGTCTGCACTGGGTTGTAGCCCTGCGGCAGGGCGGGCAGGCCGAAGCGCAGGGGTGGCAATCCGGGTTCGTTCATCGAGCCGTAGCCGTGCCCGAAACCGCCTCCGGGAAGACCGATCTGGCCCAGCATCGCCGCGAGCGTCAGGCCCATCCACGGCGCCTGCTCGCCGTGCCTGATCCGCTGCAGCGACCAGCTGACCGTCACGATCGTGCGCCCCGCCGCCATGCGCCGCGCCAGCGCGGTCAGCACGTCCGCGGGCAGGCCGCAGATCTTCGATGCCCACTGGGGCGACTTCGCGATGCCGTCGTCACGACCCAGCAGGTAGCGCTCGAAGCGGTCGTAACCGGTGCAGTACGTGCTGAGAAACTCCCGGTCGGCCAATGATTCGGTGGCCAGCACGTGGGCCAGCGCCAGCATGATCGCCACGTCGGTGCCGGGCACGGGCGCATGCCATTCGCAGTCGCCCTCCACGTCGTCGCGCAGCGGTGAGAACGACACGATGCGTCCGCCGCGATCGCGGAACCGCCGCAGCGCGTCACGGGCCGGATGGCCTGTGGTCCCGCCATGGTTGATGCCGGTGTTCTTCATCGCCAGGCCGCCGAAACACACCAGCAGATCGGTGTGTTCGACGATGACCTCCCACGCTGTGGACCGCTTGAACAGATCGTCGTGGGTGCCGACCACCCGCGGCATGATGACGCCGGTGGCGCCAAGACTGTAGGAATGCCGCGAAAAGGTGTACCCGCCAAGGAGTTTGAGGAATCGATGCACCTGGCTCTGGGCGTGGTGGAACCGTCCGGCGCTGGCCCAGCCGTACGAGCCGCCGTAGATCGCCTCGTTGCCGTGGGTGTCGACGACGCGGCGCAGTTCGCCGGCCAGGAGGTCGGTGAGCTCGTCCCACGAGACGGCGACGAACTCGTCGGCGCCGCGGCGGGTGCTCGGGCCGGGCCCGTCGCGCAGCCAGCCGCGACGCACCGCGGGAGTGGCGATGCGCGAGCGGTGCCGGACGGCGCCGGGCAGGTTGCCCAGCAGCGGCGACGGGTCGGTGTCGCCGTCGAGCGGCGTCACGGACGCGATGTCGCCGGATTCGATGCCCGCTGAAAACCCGCCCCAGTGAGTGAGGCTCGTCGGGGTGTGGGTCATACGACGCGAGTTTAGGGCCGACCCTCGACGTTCTCCGGTCGGTGACGCGCCCAGCGCCCCTCGACCAACCATCCGGTTGGATGGGGTATTTTAGCGGTAACAGCCGGTACCAGTTCAGGAGGTCAGCCATGGGCAGCGTCGTCAAATACGACCGCACCCTCTTCGAGCCCGAACACGATCTGTTCCGCGAGTCCTATCGCGGGTTCCTCGACCGCCACGTGGCGCCGTATCACGAGGAGTGGGAGCAGGAGAAGATCGTCGACCGCGGCGTCTGGCTGGAGGCCGGTAAGCAGGGCTTTCTGGGTATGGCAGTGCCCGAGGAGTATGGCGGCGGTGGCGATCCCGACTTCCGCTACAACGTGATCATCACCGAGGAGACCACGGCGGGCCGCTACAGCGGCATCGGCTTCGGCCTGCACAACGACGTGGTCGAGCCCTACCTGCTGCGACTGGCCAACGATGAGCAGAAAGCACGCTGGCTGCCGAAGTTCTGCACCGGTGAGATCATCACCGCGATCGCGATGACCGAGCCCGGCACCGGAAGCGACCTGCAGGGCATCAAGACCCGCGCCGTCAAAGAGGGCGACCACTACATCCTCAACGGCGCGAAGACCTTCATCACCAATGGGATCAACGCCGACCTGGTGATCGTGGTTGCCTGCACCGACCCCGACAAGGGTGCGATGGGCTTCTCGCTGCTCGTCGTCGAGCGCGGGATGGAGGGTTTCGAGCGCGGGCACAAACTCGACAAGATCGGTCTCGACGCGCAGGACACTGCCGAGTTGTCGTTCACCGACGTGAAGGTCCCCGCCGAGAACCTGCTCGGTGAGGAGGGGCAGGGCTTCATCTATCTGATGCAGAACCTTCCGCAGGAGCGCATCGCCATCGCGGTGATGGCGGCCGCGGCGATGGAGGCGGTGCTCGAGCAGACGCTGCAATATACCAAGGAGCGCAAGGCTTTTGGCCGTCCCATCGGCAGCCAGCAGAACAGCCGGTTCCTGCTCGCCGAGCTGGCGACCGAAGCGACCGTGGTGCGAGTGATGGTCGACGAGTTCATCAAGTTGCACCTCGAGGAGAAGCTGACGGCCGAACAGGCGGCGATGGCGAAGTGGTACTCCACCGAAAAGCAGGTCCATCTCATCGACCGCTGCCTGCAACTACACGGCGGCTACGGCTACATGCGTGAATATCCGGTCGCGAGGGCTTATCTCGACGCACGCGTGCAAACGATCTACGGCGGTACGACGGAGATCATGAAGGAGATAATCGGCCGCAGCCTCGGCGTTTGACGCCGTGGCCTGATGACGAGCCTCGGTGTCGAGCCTCGGTGTCGAGCCTCGGTGTCGAGCCTCGGCCGTCGTGTGCACCGCCCACTGCCGGGCAGGTATTTTCTCTCCAACATCGGCGATGGTCCTTGGTAATTGACGTCCGCTGACGCAAAGTTGACGGACGCGATACTCATCGCAGGAGTTTGCGCCGACCGCGGGAGGATAAATGACGGGGCAGCGGACCGTGGGCCGCGCGCTTGGTCGGGTGGCCATCGGTCTGCTGGCGGTGGCCGCGCTCGGCTTGCTGTCGCCGGTCGCGAAGGCCACTCCGCAGGACGACGCCGATGCCGCCATCACTGCGGCATGGCAGGCCGCAGGCGGCGATACCGGGTCGCTCGGGCCCAAGGACGGCGGCGTCTACCCGGCGGGAGACGGTTTCGGCCAGAACTTCCCTGGCGGCAAGATCTTCTTCACGCCTGCCACCGGAGCCCACATCATGACCGGCGCGATCCTGGACAAGTACATGTCGCTCGGCGGCCCCGCGGACGGCGACCTGGGGTTCCCCACGATCGACGAGGGCGCAGGGCGCGCGCCGGACAGCCGCAATTCGACGTTCAGCGCCGCCGACAATCCGGTGATCTTCTGGACCCCGGACACCGGCGCGCGAGTCGTTCGCGGGCCGATCAACGCAGCGTGGGACAAACTCGGCGGCTCGGCAGGCCAACTCGGCGTGCCCACCGATGACGAGACCTATCGCGGCAAGCTCGTCACACAGAAATTCAGCGGCGGTGAGCTGACCTACGACAGGAAGGCCAAGACCTTCACAACGGTCCCCCCTGAGCTCGCTGGACAGCTCTCCGACCTGCAGGTCCCGGACGACCCCGTATCGGCGATCAATGCGGCCAGGCGGGCCGCCGGGGGGCCGCTGGGCCCGCTCGGCGCCGCGCAGGGTGACCCGTACCCGATCGGTTCCGACGGGCTTGGTCAGAACTTCGCGGGCGGCAAGATCTTCTACAGCCCCGCCACCGGGGCCAACGTCGTCACGGGCCAGGTGCTGGCGAAATACGAGAGCTCCGGTGGACCGCAGGGCGATTTGGGCTTGCCGACGTCCAGCGAGGTCGACGGCGGATTGGCCACCGAGAGCCGGATGAGCACCTTCTCCGCCAAGGACCAGCCGGTCATCTTCTGGACGCCTGACTACGGCGCCGTCATCGTGCGCGGCGCGATGAACGCCGCGTGGGACAAGCTGGGCGGCGCAACGGGTCCGCTGGGCGCACCGATGGCCGGCCAGACCGAGAACGGCAATGTGATCACCCAGCGGTTCAGTGGTGGTGTCATCTCCTGGGATCGATCGAAGAACTCGTTCAGCACGGAGCCGTCAAATCTGGCGGGCCAGCTGGGTGGTCTGCAGGTGCCGGGTCAGGACGTGAACAAGGCGCCCGCCGCTAACGCGCAGGCCTCGAACACCCACGGCAAGAAGTGGTTCGCGTGGAGCTGGTGGTGGCTCCTCGCGATCGTCCCGGTGCTGGTGTTGGCCGGGCTGGTGGCCTTTGCGGCGATGCGCAATCGCCGCCGCGGTCGCGACGACGAGCCGTTCGACACCGGCGATGACGAGTACGGCCATGGCGGCCCTGCGGCATTGGAAGCCGCACCGGCGACGGGCGGTCAACCCTTGTCAGACGACCACGACGGCACCGTGGCGCCGCTGTTCGGTGACGGCTATTCACGGGAGAGCTTCGGCGGCACGGCGACGTCGGGGTCTGACGCTTTTGCGTCGGCGAGTTACTGGGGCGCGCCGCAGGCCGCCGAAGACGCCGACACGACGCGGGAACCTGCTGCGGTGCCGGAAACCGTTGCGCCGCAAGCGGAAGCGCAAGCAGAAGCGGAACAGGAAGAGGAAGCGGAACAGGAAACGGAAGAGGAAGCGGAAGAGGAAACGGAAGAGGAAGCGGAAGAGGAAGCGGAAGATCAGGACGCAGTGGACACCGCGCCGACCCGCGTGCCGACTCCCGCTGACCGCGACCCGCTGACCGACACCGGGCGCCACGCGCGGATCGAGATCGACGAGCCGGCACCGAACGGTACGGCGCTCCACTTGCCTCTCGACGACCCTGACGAGGCGCCGGAGGGCTACCCGATCAAGGCCGACACCAAGTCGGGTCTGTACTGGGCGCCCGGCGGTACGCTCTACGACGACGCGCGCGCCGAAATCTGGTTCGTCAGTGAGGAACTCGCCCGTACGAACGGCTTCGTCAGGGCCAACTAAACGGCTAGATCTTTCGGATCACGGTGACGACCTTGCCGAGCACGGCCGCGTCATTTCCCGGGATGGGATCGAACGCCGGGTTGTGCGGCATCAGCCACACCTGACCGCGGGTTCGCTTGAACGTCTTGACCGTTGCCTCGCCGTCGATCATCGCCGCGACGATGTCGCCGTTGTCGGCGACGTTCTGCTGACGCACGACCACCCAGTCGCCGTCGCAGATGGCCGCGTCGACCATGGAGTCACCGATCACCTTGAGCAGGAACAGCGAGCCCTCGCCGACCAGTTCGCGCGGAAGCGGGAACACGTCTTCGACGGCTTCCTCGGCAAGGATCGGCCCGCCGGCGGCGATGCGGCCGAGCACCGGCACGAAGGTGGGTTCCGGTAGCGCGTCGGACCCCGCAACGTCGGTGGCGACGATGGGCGTCACACCGTCGTCGGCGCCGCGCACGTCGACGGCGCGCGGACGATTGGGATCGCGGCGCAGATAGCCCTTGCGCTCCAGCGTCCGCAGCTGATGCGCCACCGACGACGTCGACGTGAGGCCGACCGCATCGCCGATCTCCCTGATGCTCGGCGGATAGCCCCGGTTGGTCACCGAGGCGCGAATGACGTCGAGGATGGTGCGCTGACGCTCGGTCAGACCGGTGTCGAGTCGGCGTCCGCCAGTGGTTTCCGTGCCGTCAGAACTGTCCGTGTCGTCGCTCATGGCGCCGAATGTAGTCCGCGTCGATCCAATAATCAAACATGTGTTCGAGGCGTGTCGCATCTCGGCGTCTGGCCAGAGCACGCCGCGGAAATTTGTCGGTGGGCCGCCGTATCGTTTGGCAACAGTTCGATCACATGTTCTATAAATCGAACAAGTGAGCGAGTATATTCGAACACACGAGCGAACAAGCCAGAGCGGAAGGCAGGCAGATGACGATCCTCGACACCCGAGAAATCCAGGGAGATTCGGTGATCAGGCCCGGGTTGCGGCCGGGCAGCACCCGGCGGCCGCGGTCGAACCGGCCAGGCGGGGCGCCGCTGCGCTACCGGGGTACAGGCGTGTTGATGTCGCGGGCGTCGCATCGCCGGCGGCCCATCACGCCCGCCACCACGGTGGTGCTCGCGCTCATCGCGTCGGGCATCACGGTGTGGCTCGGGCTGGTCGCCCAGCTTGGCGGGGTGACCGGAGGCGACGGGCCGGTGCCGGGCAGGCTGGCCGTCATCCAGGTGCAGACAGGGGAGACGCTGCAGCAGGTGGCCCATCGGGTCGCCCCCGACGCGCCGGTCGGTCAGGTCGTCGAGCGCATCCGCGAGCTCAACCAGCTCGACTCGGTGGCGCTTGACGCCGGTCAGACGCTCATCGCGCCCATCGGCGATTAGACACACCGTGAGCGGTGAAACATATTGCCGCACAACGCCTTCAGTAGACGCGTCGACGACAAGTGCCCGAATCGCACCGGCGCTGGGCTCCGGCGGTGGCACGCAGGTACGCTCGAAGAGGTTCGAGGTAGCTGTCGGTCGTCGCGGCGAAGGAGCGGTTATGCATTGTCCGTTCTGCCGTCATCCTGATTCGCGGGTGGTGGACTCCCGCGAAACGGACGAGGGCCAGGCGATTCGGCGGCGCAGATCATGCCCCGAGTGCGGCAGGCGGTTCACCACGGTGGAGACGGCGGTGCTGGCGGTCGTCAAGCGCAGCGGGGTCACCGAGCCGTTCAGCCGCGAGAAGGTCATCCGGGGTGTGCGGCGGGCCTGCCAGGGGCGACAGGTCGATGACGACGCGCTGAATCTGCTCGCCCAGCAGGTGGAAGACGCCGTGCGAGCCACGGGCTCACCCGAAGTGCCCAGCCATGAAGTAGGGTTGGCGATCCTTGGGCCGCTACGCGAACTCGACGAGGTGGCCTATCTGCGATTCGCCTCGGTCTACCGGTCGTTCGAGTCGGCCGAAGACTTCGAGCGGGAGATCGAGGCGCTGCGCGCCGCCCGCGAGGTGCCCGCACAGGGCTGAGCCCACGGCTCTGGTCAGTCGATCTGCTTCACCCCGTCGCTTGCGACGCGGCCGGCGATGCGCACCCAGCCTTCAGGGCTCCACTGGGTATCGATCACCGAGCCCTTGCCCTGCACGATGGTCAGGTCGCGGCTGAGGTAGTCGGTGATCCGCACGGCCGCGGCCCCAGTCGCCTCGTCCTCGGGCACCCCGAGATTGGCCGCGAACATCCGCGATCGAATTACGCCGCGCTCGCGGTCGGTCCACGTCCACAGATAGTTCTGGATGTCGTCGGGGTAGTCCTCCGGGTCCGCGGCAAGGAGCGCATCGGTGGACTCGAGGTCATAAATGGCGAACTCCGGCGCCCACTCCGAGCGAGCGCTGACCGCGGTGAGGTCGTCCTCGTACGTGACCTGCACGATTCCCGCAGGCACCTGCAACGTGTGAATAGGGGTGCCGCGATCGCGCAGCCACCAAGAAGCGCCCACCGTCGGATGCCCCGCAAACGACAGCTCCGTGGCCGGGGTGTAGATGCGCGCGTGCGCCGTGTTCGCACCTGACTCCGGCACATCGATGAATATCGTTTCGCTGTAGCCCAATTGGGTCGCTATCCGCTGGCGCTCGTCGGGCTCGGCCTGGCTGGCGTCAACGACGCCGAGGGGGTTGCCGAAGTTGCCGTCCCGGTCGGTGAAAACGCGCAGCACTGTCACGTCGATGGCCATGTGGCCGATGCTACGTGGTCGCCAATCAGGTGGCGCTGCGCTCGTCGGCGCCCATCGCGTCGAGGACGGCGACCCGCGTGTCGACGGATCCGGAGATGGCGCCTTCATCGATGCCGGCGCGCAGCAGGCTGCGAAGGAATTCCTGGTCGTACATTGCCGGATCGGTGGAATCGATGAACCGCTCGACAACTTCGACGAAGCGGTCAGGATGGTCATGGAACGGGAAATGCCCGGAACCTTCGAAGATCTCCAACTGCGATCCCGGCATCGCGGCGTGCGCCATCCGGGCATGGCTCACCGGGATCACCGAATCGCGGCTGCCCCAAATCAATTGCACGGGAACGGATTGCGTCAAATAACATCGGTCGAGCATGGTGACCACCTGGCCGCGCCAGTCGACGACGGCGCGCAGTGTGCGGGCAAAGGCCGAGGAGGCGGTCGGCTCGGGCAGGTCAGCCAGAATGCGCAGCACGTCGGGCAGATCGCGCCCCATGCCGGTCGACCCAAACACCGCGCCCGCGACCCGGCCGACAACCTGCATCGCCGGCAGAACCAACGGCAGCCGCAAGAACGCCAGTGCCTCGCTGCCCATCGGCAGTGAGGCGATTCGCAGCGCGACGTTGACGTCCTTGGTCACCCCGCCGGCCCCCACCAGGATCAGCCGGTCGACCAATTGCGGGAACTGATAAGCGAATTGCATCGCCACGCCGCCGCCCAGCGAATGACCGATCACTGTGACGTGGTCGATGTCGAGAACGGACAGCAGGTCGCGCATCCCGTTGGCGTACGCGGCGATCGAGTAGTCGGCCCGCGGCTTGTCGGACTTGCCGTGGCCCAGAAGATCCGGAGCGATGACGGTGAACCGCTGCGCCAGCTTGGTCTGCACGGTGCTCCACGTGGTGGAGTTGTCGCCGATGCCGTGGATCAGCAGGATCGCCGGGCCGGACCCGGCCACCCGGAACGCGCGCCGGTATCCGTGGATGGTGCGGAACTGAAGCGACGGTGTCAGTTCCCGCACTGTGCGCAGGTTGGGCTTTCGCTCCGTCATAAGGCCAACTTCGTTGTCGGGCCGGTGAGGGCTGCTATTTGTTGTTGTCGTCGTCCGTGGACTTGTCACCGGTCTGTTGTGCGAGGAACCGCTCGAACTCGGCGCCGAGCTCGTCTCCGCTGGGTAGATCCTCATCGCGCGCGAGCAACGACCGGTTCTCCTGAGCGGCGACGAACGCATCGTACTGTCGCTCCAGTGCCTCCACCACTTGAGCGACTTCACTGCTGGCCTCGACCTGTTCATTTATCTTGTCGTGCACTTCGACAGCGGCTTGCGTCAGCGCGGCCAGCGGGATTTGCAGCGAGCCACTCTTGGCGACCTCGGCAAGTAGTGACTCGGCGGCCGATGGGTAGTCCGTCTGCGCCAAATAGTGCGGGACGTGCACGGTGAAGCCGACCACCTCGTGACCGTGCTGGGCCATCCGGAACTCCAGCAGGCTCGACACGCTGCTCGGCACCTGCACCTCACCCACCCACGGCGTGTGGTCGGCGATCAGCTCCTTGTCGTTGGAGTGCGCCGTCATCGTGATCGGACGGGTGTGCGGCACCGCCATCGGGATGGTGCCAAGGCCGATCACCCGGCGAACGCCGAGGCGTTCTGCCAGCAGCCGCACGGCCGTGATGAACCGCTCCCAGCGCAAGTCCGGCTCCATGCCCGCGAGGAGCAGAAACGGTGTCCCGACGCTGTCATGCAGGGCGTACAGGTTGAGCTCGGGTTCCTCGTACGAAGTGAAGTGGTCGGTCTTGAACGTCATCAACGGCCGTCGCGACCGGTAGTCCAGCAGCTCGTCGATGGCGAACGATGCCACCAGCTCGGTATCCAGATTGTTCTTCAGGTACTGCGCGGCCAGCCGGATCGCGTGCCCGGCGTCCGAAAAGCCTTCCAGGGCGTGAATCATCACCGGCCCGCTGCCGTCCGCCGAGGACAACTGCGGCGCTGGGAACTCCAGCTCATACATCCCGGTCTGCTCGGGCTGGTAATGCTGCTCTGGTTTATCGGCGTTCTCAGCCATTGCCTTGCCTCCTGGCACCTAGTGTCGCGCATTTCGCAGTAGATGCCCTTGCGGCCCACC
>Ga0068853_100004829_pt1 | contig 10473 bp, 11 predicted proteins | sample KBSCornC32_FD_65655 | JGI IMG/M metagenome (GOLD analysis project Ga0068853, IMG submission 65655) | Corn rhizosphere microbial communities from Kellogg Biological Station, Michigan, USA - KBS Corn C3-2 | ecosystem: Host-associated > Plants > Roots > Rhizosphere > Soil ... | reverse complement strand
GTATTCAATGCTTCATGAAAATCGCCTTCGCTGGTGCCGCCATCGCCGCTGAAAGCAACGGATACTTTATTTTCGTTCTTTAGTTTATGGGCCAATGCAATACCGTCTGCAATGGCCAGCTGCGGGCCAAGATGTGAGATCATGCCACATATATGATGTTCCTTATTCCCAAAATGAAAACTTCTTTCACGTCCTTTACTATACCCTTCTTTATTACCCTGCCATTGCATGAATAATTTATGCAGCGGCATACCACGTGTTGTAAAAACACCCAGGTTCCGGTGCAAAGGCATTACCCACTCATCTTTGTCTAACGCCAGGGTCGTGCCTACAGAAATGGCTTCCTGGCCAATACCGCTAAACCATTTGCTGATCTTTCCCTGCCTTAACAGCACCAGCATTTTTTCTTCTATCATTCTTGGCAAGAGAAGTGACCTATAAAAATGTATGAGTGTTGTATCGGAAAGTTGTTTTCTGTCGAAATGCATATCGTTGGTTGAGAGAACACAAAAGTAGGGGATTTTGCCTGCGGCAAAAAGGATTTGCCACGGAGGCACGGAAGCACAGAAGAAAGGAAAGGCATTTTGCCTGCGGCAAAATAGTGTTGCCCCGGATTATACGAATTTTCACGGATGGAAAACTATAATCCGTGTGAATCTGTGTAATCCGTGGCAATGGTCTCTTTTATTTTTTTTAACAGGAATTTCTTGTGCAATCCCGTTTTCTCCCGCATCTTAACCAAAAACTATTGGTTATGAAATCCCGTTTTACAGCATCGCTCATTTTATTCTCCATTATTGGTATAACCTTTTTATCATCATCAACACATAAGCCAGTTTCTGCAAAACCCGTACAACGAAAGATCCAGGCGGCCATCTTACTTGACGTGAGCAGCAGTATGGAAGGTTTGATAGAACAGGCCAAGGCGCAGCTTTGGAATATGGTGAATACGATGGGCAAGGCAAAATGCGAAGGTGATCTTGCGCCAAAAATAGAGATCGCCTTATATGAGTATGGCAGAACCACCAATGATGTAAAGGCGGGATATGTAAAACAGATCAATGGGTTCATCAACGATCTTGATTCTTTATCCCAAAACCTGTTTAGTTTAAAGACCAATGGTGGTGATGAATATTGCGGCCATGTTATTTATAGTTCATTACAGGAATTGAAATGGGATGCTGCACCTGAAAATTACAAAGTGATCTTTATAGCAGGTAATGAAGATTTTTTACAGGGCGATATTCAATACAGCCGGTCATGCGCCGAAGCCAAACAAAAGGGCGTGATCGTAAATACCATTTATTGCGGCGACAGGATGCAGGGCATCAAAGAACACTGGAACCTTGCAGGTGAATGTGGCAACGGCAGTTTTACCAATATCAACCAGGATGCGAAGATCGAAGAGATACCTACACCATACGACAGCATGATCTATGTGATGAATGATAAATTGAACGGCACTTATCTTGCTTATGGTGCCAATGCAGGTTATTTTTATTCCAACCAAGGCAAACAGGATATGCTGAATACCACAATGAGCAAAAGTGCAGGCATAAAAAGAATTAAAGCCAAAAGCAACGCTGCAGTATATCAAAACGCACAATGGGACCTGGTAGATGCAAAGGCTAACGGCGATGTAGATTTTCTTAAAAAGATCGACAAGAATGTTTTGCCCGATAGTTTAAAAAATAAAACTACTGCCGAAATTGAAAAGATCGTGGATGAAAAATCAAAAGAGCGGGCGAACATCCAAAAAGAAATAATGTCGTTGAATACACAAAGAGATGCTTATATAGCAAACGAGAAAAAAAATGCGGCCAATAAAAATAACGCTGCAACCTTAGAAACCGAAGTAGAAAAAATTATTAAAGAACAGGCTAAACGTTTTAATATGGTGATTCAATAAGCTGTAATTAGTAGTTGGTATCCGGCGTTTTCTTTTCAGGAAACGCCTTTTTATATACCATCGAATTAAAGAAGGATAGGAGTATACTAAATAATAAAGCGTACCAGAAATTCTCTACTTTAAAGCCGCCCACAAAATGATCGTCAATTAAAATGATACAGGCATTGATCACAAAAAGGAATAAACCAAGAGAAAAAACCGTAGCAGGCAATGTTAACAGCACCAGTAATGGTTTTACAAAAGCATCAAGCAACGAAAGAACCACGGCCACGATCAGGGCAGAGAACATATCACGTATCTCAACCCCACTTGGAATAATATATGCAATGATAAAAGCATTTACAGCACATATTAATATTTTAAAGCCCCATTTAAGCATACCCTAAATTACAATTAGTTCGTAAAAATCTTCAGGATTTAAATATTTTTTTGCAATATCCCTCAACTCTTCAGCGGTAATGGTTTTAATAACCCTCATGGTATCATAAAAATACTTTTCGTCGAGCTTATTTAAAATGATATTTTTCCACCTGCCCATTATATGAAAAGGGCCATCAAGGTCGCCCAGTATCGTTCCGATCAAATAATTTTTTACCAGCAACAATTCTTCCTCGTCAACCAGTTCTTCCCTTAATAATTTCATTTCTTTATATACTTCTTCCACTGTTGCTTCGCTTACATCTTTTCCCGCTTCGGTGCTGATCATCCATGCTGTTTGCTGTAAATGATTTTGTACATAGCTGTGTATTCCGTAAGTATAGCCTTTGTCTTCACGGATATTACTCATCAGCCTGCTACCGAAATAACCGCCAAACAAAGTATTCAGCACCATTACTTTCATAAAATCGGGATGATGCCTGTTGGGAAAATCCCTGGCGATCCTTATTGCACCCTGCACACCTGCTGCATCGTTTTGTATGCGGTATTTTTTTTCTGTTGCTGGCTGGATGTTGTTCGTTGGCAATTGTTCGTTGTTAGCTTTTAAACCCAGGCTGCCAAAACTATTGTTGAGTTGTTCTTTAAGATCGGCTGGTAATTTGCCACTCATAAAGATCACGCAATGGCCGTTCAAATAATACTCTTTGAAAAACTCTTTTACCTGCGCTGCTGTTATTGCATCAATGTCTTCCGGGTTGGTATACACGCCATAGGGATGTTTATCACCATACACATAAGAATCGATCAAACGGGCTGCAACAAATTCACTCTTCTTTAAATTAACAAGCAATCTTTGTTTGCTGTTTTGTTTATAGGTAGCTAACTCTTCTTCCGAAAAAATGGAATTAGTGATCATATCTTTGATCACCGGTAATAATTTGTCCAGGTGTTTGCTCAGCGATGATAAGCTGATCACGGCAGTTTCATTATAGCAGGCCCTTGCACAATGAGCACCATAATATTCAAATGCTTCATTGATCTCGAAAGCCGTTTTGGTAGTGGTGCCATTCTTTAATAAGAAATTGGTTGTTGCCGCCACCAGCTTTTGCTGCTCATAGCAATTGCCCGCATAAAACACCATCTCCATTTGAAAAACTTCCTGTGTGCCGGCATCAATGGTATATACGGGTACGCCGTTATCCAATTCAAAAAAACTGTACGGTTTTAAATGAAGGTCAAATGCTATTGCATCTTTTATAGGAGGTGCTATTGTTCTGTTTACCATTGTATCCTGAGGAAGTGTTTTATTTCGTTGTTTTTTTATGGTAGATTTTAGATTGCCGATTTTAGATTTTTTTAGAGACAACCAGTATTTGTTCTATTGTGCTTCTCTCGAATTTTATCAGCTTAAAACTATGGTATTTCAAATCTAAAATCGCAAATCTACAATCAAATACTAGTTTGCTAAATAGTACAAAGTGCTGGAATTATTTTTTTCAAATATCAGCTGGCATTCCTTTGCGATCTGCTCAGCTGTTACCGCCTTATACATTTCCAGTTCTTTGTTGATCAAATCCGCATCGCCCAGCACTTCATACATCGCAATGCTGGAAGCCCGGTTGGTGATACTCATATCTTCAAAAGCCATCATGCTTTCGGTTTTGTTCTTTACTTTTTCCAGCTCTTTATCTGTGATGCCTGCTGTTTGTAATTTTTTTATTTCTTCATCAACGGCGGCTTCTGCATCTTTCATGTTCACGCCTTTTACCAATTTACCCTCGATGATCAAAAGCCCTGCATCGGTACTTTGTGTATGTGAGCAATCAATATTGCTGAACAGTTTTTTTTCTTTTACCAGCGATTGAAATAATCTTGATGAGGCGCCTCCTCCCAATATCTCGCCGATAAGATCAGCAGTATAATAACGGCTGTCGGTACGCGGATAGATATGCCAGCATTTGTATAAAGCATCCAGCGGCACTTTAGCTTTTACTTCCAGTGTTCGCGGTGCCGTTTGTTTAGGTTCCTGCGGAAGCTGGCGCACATATTTTTCTCCTGCAGGGATAGGCCCAAACCATTTTTCTGCAAGTGTTTTTATTTGTGCCACATCAACATTGCCTGCAACCACTAAAATGGCATTACAGGGCGTGTAATGTTTATGAAAGAATGCTTTTACATCGTCAAGCGTAGCATTTTCAATATGGCTTAATTCCTTGCCGATCGTCATCCAGCGATAAGGATGCGTGGTATAAGCAAGCTCAAGCATTTTATGCCAAACATCGCCATAAGGTTTGTTGATATAATGTTCTTTAAATTCTTCACACACTACTTTACGCTGCGTATCCAGGCTTTTTTTACCAAAGGCCAGTGATAACATACGGTCGCTTTCCAACCAGAATGCGGTCTCAATATTTTCTGCCGGTAATTGACAATAATAGTTGGTGATATCATTGGTGGTATAAGCATTATTCTCACCGCCTGCAACCTGTAAAGGCTCATCATACACAGGGATGTTTACGCTGCCGCCGAACATCAGGTGTTCAAACAAATGTGCAAAGCCTGTTTTTTGAGGGTCTTCATCCCTTGCGCCTACATCGTATAACACATTTACCACGGCCATTGGTGTACTTTTATCTTCATGCACCAGTACTTTTAATCCATTGGATAAAACGAATCTTTCGAACTTGATCATGCTGCAAAGGTAAGAAGGAGAATAATGTAAGGTGCTTTATTTTATGCTGGTGGTGTGAAGGTACAGCATCACATATGCCTCGCCTCTTTTTATAATGACCTTGATATCTTCGTTAGGGGTTTGCAAAATATTTTTATAGGTCATGATATTGTGTGATAAATTATTGCCCACCGAAAATATCTCATCCCCAACAAGGATCTTTGCTTTTGCTGCCGGCGACCCGTCGATAACATCCCCTACCACGATCTTACCGTCTTCATAATAAATACCAAGGCCGGTATAGGCATAATCAAATTTTTCATTGAAATGCCCGTTGGGTAACAGGTGGATCTCTCTTTTGGGATAGTTAAGTATCATATTGAACCTTCGCATCAGGTCATTGCCAATGAGGCCGCCGGTAAAAGGAAATGAGGTGACATTATAGGTGTCGTCATATAAATAAGTGGGCACCTGGTGAAACCTGTAAGGCCCGATCTTGACCTCCTTTACCACTGTTAGCCGCATTTGCAGCTTACCGCCCATGCCCTGTGCCTGTGTTATCACCGGTTTTCGGCGACCCAATAAAACAGCACTGTCCCGTGCAAATTGTTCACTCATTAAAAAACAAAGCCCGGCACCGGTATCAAAATAGAAATTATAGCCCATCTTTTTTCGTTCCTTGATATTCACCCATTGAATGGGAAGGGCAGTAAAAACCGGGTGCAGTGTAGTGCCCCCCTGTGGATATTTTATTTTGCCGGGGTTAAAGACCTCTATAAAGCTGCTGTCAAAATTTATAGCCACAATAAACCTGCTGAAAAAGCTATAACCAACGATACCGTCTATTTTTTCGCCATAAACACTGGTCAATACGCTGTAATCATTCACATGGAAATTCAGGTGGGGCACATCAAGACCCGGGAGATGCAGTGTTTCGTCAAAAACAAAAGGCACTTTGCGGATACCGCCAATGCCGGTGATAGTAGTATCGCTTGCCTTGCTGCTGATATTGAACTCCTGGCAGGTAGAAGAATCCAGCGAGATGCCACCACTGCCGGTATCTAAAATAAAATTCAATGTGTCGGGCAGGTTGCCGATCCTGGCCTGTATCACCATTACACCGCCACTGTATTGTTTAAAGGGGAATATAGTGATCCTTTTAGCCTCAGGCTGGGATAAAATTTCCTGCGACCGGCATGTAACAGCGCAAAAACAAAAAAACAATATGTAAAAAATGTTTTTCATCATAGCAGTTGGCTAAATATACAACCTAATGGATGTACTTTTGTTGTTTATTACACAAAAGGCGACTATGGAACTGAATGAACTATATAAAAAAGCATTGGGCTTTGAATTTCTTACTGCCGAAGAAGGCATGTACCTGTTTACCCATGCACCACTTGCAGAGTTAATGTATGTGGCAGATGAATTACGTAAAAAGCAAGTACCGCATGGCAAAGTAACCTGGCAGATCGACCGCAATGTAAACACTACCAATGTGTGCATTGCCAATTGTAAGTTCTGCAATTTTTACCGTATTCCCGGCCATGCAGAAGCTTATATAACGGATATTGATACTTATAAAAGAAAGATCGAAGAAACGATAAAATACGGTGGCGACCAGTTATTATTACAGGGCGGCCATCACCCCGAACTGGGTTTGAGTTTTTATGTGAATTTGTTTAAAGAACTGAAAAGCCTTTATCCCAATATCAAGTTACATACGCTGGGCCCGCCGGAGATCGCTCATATCACCAAGCTGGAAAAAAGTACACACCGCGAAGTGTTGATCGCTTTAAAAGAAGCGGGCATGGATAGCCTGCCCGGCGCTGGTGCAGAGATACTAACGGATAGGGTGAGAAGATTGATCAGTAAAGGCAAGTGCGGTGCGCAGGAATGGCTCGATATTATGCACGAAGCGCATAAACTGCATATCACTACTTCTGCAACGATGATGTTTGGGCATGTAGAAACATTACAGGAACGTTTTGAACATTTGATAAAACTGCGTGAAGTACAAAGCCGTAAGCCCGCGGATGCAAAAGGTTTTTTAGCATTTATTCCATGGACGTTCCAGGATGTGGATACATTGCTGGCGAAGATTCGTGGCGTGCATAATTTAACTACTGCTGAAGAATATATCCGCATGATCGCCATGAGCCGTATCATGTTACCGAATGTAAAGAATATCCAGGCCAGCTGGTTAACGGTGGGCAAACAGGTGGCGCAAATATGTTTGAATGCGGGCGCCAATGATTTTGGAAGTATCATGATCGAAGAAAATGTAGTGAGTGCAGCGGGTGCGCCTCATCGTTTTACCAGTACTACCATACAACAATCCATTAAAGAAGCGGGCTTTGAACCGCAATTACGCAACCAGCAATACGAATGGAGAGCAATACCTGAAGCTATTGTTGAACAGGTGATAGACTATTAAATGCCCCAACCCCTCTCTTCGACTTCGCTCAGAGGGGGACTAAAAAATTAAAATGAGTAAAGAAGCCCTTATCAAACAGCTGCACCGTTTTAGAATGATCGCCATTGCAGAAGGCGTTTCATTTTTAATATTGCTGCTGATCGCAATGCCGCTGAAATATATTTTTGATATTCCGCAGGCAGTAAAATTATTTGGATGGGTACATGGCGCCCTGTTCATTAGCTTTATCTATTTTGCTTTCGAGATATTCACTTCTTTTAAAAAAGAAATGTTATGGCTGGGCAAAGCATTTTTAGCGGCTATTATTCCATTTGGCACTTTTATCTTAGACAGGGAATTAAAAATGGAAGAACAAATTTTAATACGCAAATAATACGCAGTATTCAATGGCAGAAGATCTGAAAATAGTTGAGGGAAGTAAAACAGAAATTTATCAATCGCTTATACCACAAATAAAAGCATTGCTGGAAGGTGAGCCGGATATGATCGCTAACCTTGCCAATGTTGCGGCTGCTTTAAAAGAACAGTTCAACTGGTTATGGGTTGGTTTTTATTTAGTAAAATCTTCCGGCGCTGCCCAGGATGCTGAATTGGTATTGGGACCTTTCCAGGGGCCGGTTGCATGTACAAGGATAAAAAAAGGCCGTGGTGTTTGTGGCACTGCATGGCAAAATGCAAGTACATTGATCGTACCGGATGTAGAAAAATTCCCCGGGCATATTGCCTGTAGCAGCTTATCAAGATCAGAGATCGTTGTTCCATTGATAAAAGACAATGAAGTATGGGCAGTACTGGATGTAGATAGTGAAACGTTGAATGAGTTTGATGAGATAGATCAAAAATATTTAGAGGAGATAGTTCTTTTGCCTTAAAAATTGAGGAGGTTTTTTATCTTATTGCATAGTATTACAATACCTAAAAACGGAATGAGAGCTATTATTTTATCACTTCTTATCTTAGGAATTTCTGGCTCCTCTTTTGGTCAATATAAAGTTGTTAAGCTCAATATCGATTCAACAAAAATCTATTTCAGGTATTTTTATAGATCTAAAAATGGTTCTGATGAATTTGTAAACGACTCCATTCGTTTTGTCGGAAGGAAAATAACTGCGGATAAATTTTACTTAGATAAATTTATTAATAAACGAAAAATATGGACAAGGGTTTACAGAATTGAATTAGCCAGTGACAGCTTACATGTTACAACAAAGTTGCATTCCGCTAATGGAAAATCCAAGTTTGAATATTTAAAACAGCCCTATTATAACAGCTTTTTAATAGACAATTAAACTTTCTTATTACATCTTAAGGATTGGGTGCATTGTCCTTCCAGCCCCACAAATATTTACAGGCATAGGTACGGTACGGACTCCATTTTTTACTGATCAACAACATTTTTTCTTTCATTGCTTTTTTATCAGTGGGATCGATCTTATATATTTTGCACATGGCCTGCTGAATGCCCAGGTCATCCACTGCAAAAATATCTTCCCTGCCCAATGTAAACATCAGGATCATTTCCACCGTCCATTGGCCAACACCTTTTATCTGTGTAAGGTATTTAATCAGTTCTTCATTGCTCATTTTATGCAGCATCGCATCGGTTATCTTTTCTGCAATAAAAAAATTAGAAACATTGAGTACATAATTCGCCTTAGCATTGCTAAGCCCGATGGCCCGCAGTGTTTCGAAAGGAGTTGCAGCGATCTGTTCGGCAGTGGGATTTTTACCGCCATAAAGATCAAGGAACCTTTGCTGAAAAACATCTGCCACTTTGGTGCTCAACTGCTGGCTCATGATGGAGTTACACAAATGCAGGTGAATGTTTTTTCGCTTTACAACAACATGAGGCGACTGAAGCGGTAATATCTTTCGTAATTTCTTGTCTTTACTTAAATGAACAATATGCGACATCGGGATTATTTAGCCCTCAATTTCTGTTATTTTCTCCAGATTGCCCCGCCATTCAAACGAAACTATAATTTCGTTTCAAATGCTGCAGATTGTTAATACAAGTCAAATATTTAACGGTTCATTAGATTATTTGACGTTATTTTGCAGCTTCAAAATTAATTATGAAGAAAATAGTACTCGTTTGTATTGCCTTTGCCGCTGTGACTGCTGTATCTGCACAAAACAAAAAAAATCCAACCAAGGCCGACCTCGTTAACCAGGCCGGTGACCATATCATGCTGCAATTAGGCTCCGACCATTGGTCAGGTATGCCTGATAGTATCAATAGCCATACAAAAGGTTTGTCAAGAGGCGGTAATGTATATGTAATGATGAACAAGCCTTTTAAAAATGATCCGCGTTTTTCCGTAGCCTTTGGTGTGGGTGTAGGAACAAGCAATATGTATTTTAAGAATTATAATATTGATATCAAATCTACTGCTGCCAAGCTTCCTTTTACTTCACTGGATTCTACAGACCATTTCAAAAAATATAAATTAACCACTGCATATTTGGAGGTACCTCTTGAATTCAGGTTCGTTAAAGACCCGGAGAGAAACAACAAAAGCCTGAAAGGCGCTATTGGTGTTAAAGTGGGCACTTTACTGAATGTGCATACCAAGGGAAAAACATTACAAAATAAAACAGGCGGTACAGTAAACACTTACACTGAAAAAGAGAGCAATAAGCGTTTCTTTAATAGTTCACGCATTGCTGCCACTGGCCGTATCGGTATCGGCAATTATTCTTTGTATGGCAGCTATCAAATAACTGCTTTGCTTAAAGACGGCGTAGGCCCGATCATACATCCATTTGAGATAGGGATTTGTTTAAGCGGCCTGTAAACTTTCGAGATAAGATATTTAAGATCCCGGTGCGTCAATCGCCGGGATTTTCATTTTAAATAACCTAATTTTGCGCCTCACTCCTTAATATGAGCGACGAAATTAAACACGAATGCGGATTAGCTTTTATCCGGCTCCGCAAACCTTTCAGTTATTTTCAACAACAATACGGCACAGTATTGTACGGCCTCAACAAGCTGTACCTGCTGATGGAAAAACAACATAACCGCGGCCAGGATGGTGCCGGTGTTGCTACCGTAAAATTAAATACAGAGCCGGG
>Ga0068853_100004827_pt1 | contig 10475 bp, 10 predicted proteins | sample KBSCornC32_FD_65655 | JGI IMG/M metagenome (GOLD analysis project Ga0068853, IMG submission 65655) | Corn rhizosphere microbial communities from Kellogg Biological Station, Michigan, USA - KBS Corn C3-2 | ecosystem: Host-associated > Plants > Roots > Rhizosphere > Soil ... | reverse complement strand
ATCATGAAGTCGGCCAGCCGCGAGCGCTTGGCCAGCGCCTGCGCGGAGATGCCGCGCATCACTTCCCACGCGCCGTCCACGCCCGCGCTGCGGCATTGCTGCAGCCACCAGTCGCGTCGATCCAGCGCCGCCTGTTCCTCGGCGGCCAGCACGTCGATCACGTCGGGTATCGCCATCAGCGAGGGACATACCGCGACCACCTGCAGCCCGGTGACGAAGGCGCCGTGGCGCTTGGCCAGCGCCAGCGCCGCGCCCGGCCACGACGGGTTGTCCGAGGTCCCGCCGACGTTGACGATGATGTCCAGCACGATCTCTCCCGCACCGGCCGTGATGGCCGGGCACGCTGGCATGCTCTGGCCGATGGCGCCGCGCGGTTTTGACCGTGGTCAAACCCCGGCACGAAAGCGGCGTGACCGGGCCGGTGGCGCGCCGCGGGACCCGACGGCCTACGCCATGTCGATGTCGCCGCCGCAAAGTTCGTCGAGCAGGTCGCGGCGCAGGATCTGCACCGACTTGCGATTCACCGAGAGGATGCCGGCCGATTCCATCTTGCCGAACAGCCGGCTGACCGTCTCCAGCGCCAGCCCGAGATAGTTGGCGATGTCCTCGCGCGACATCGGCAGGATCAGCGCCAGCGGGTCGCGCGACAGGCGCGCATAGCGGTCGGACATGCGCCGGATGAAGAACGCCAGCCGCCGCTGCGCCTGCTGCTTGCCCATCAGCACCAGGTGGCTCTGCTCGTTGACCAGCGCGCCGCTGATCACCCGCATCAGCTGGTGGTTCAGCGCCGGCAGGTTGGCGGTGGCCTCCTGCAACTGGGCGTAGCGCAGTTCGCACACGCTGGAGCGTTCCAGCGTCTGGGCGGTGCACGGGTAGTGCTCGTTGATGAGGCCGCCGATGCCCATGATGTCGCCGGGCAGGTGGAAACCGAGGATCTGCACGTCGCCTTCGGAACCTTCCACGAAGGTCTTAAGCGCACCGGCACGCACCACGTACAACGCGCTGAACTTGCGCCCCTGCGGGAACAGCGTCTGCCCGCGATCGAGCGGCAGCATGTCGTGCGCGGAGGCGTTGAGCGTGTGCAGGTCGCCCGCGCTGAGTCCCACCGGCAGCTGGAAATCGTGGATCGCGCAGTAGCCGCAGTTGCGCCTGAGCTCGTCAAGATCTGGATCTGATGTCATGCCGTTCGACGCCATCACGCGTTCATTCGCCCTCCGGCCCGCACGTGGAACCGACCCTGCCGCGCCATCTCGGGTGGCGGACGGCTCAGGTTAACCGTTCCCGCGGCCAGGCGTGCACATGGCAATCAGTCGCACCCGGGAAGCAAGGCCCGCGCGGCTTCCGTCGCGCGATGCAGTGGCGTTGGAGCAATTGCCAACATTGTTCCGGTGTTGGTACTCTGGCCAACATGAAGGCCGAATTGCTGTTGCGCGAACGCCAGGCATTGACGACCACGGCCTTCGTGGAAATGGTGGTGTGGCGTCTGCGGCAGCCCGTTCCGGGCAGCACCCATCTTTTCAAGTACAGGCTGGCGTTGATCACAAACGGTGCTTGTGTGTTGCGTTACGACAACGAGAGCGGCAAGGGCGATCACAAGCACGTCGGTGGGCGTGAAGTGGCCTGTCGCTATCGCGACCTGGCGGCCTTGCAGGAAGATTTCTGGCGGGATGTGGAGGCATGGGAGTCCGAATCATGAAAACCGTCACCCTGGGTGTTTCGTCACGTGCCGCCAGCAAGCGGCGGCTCGCAGGCGCCCTGGCCGGGCAGGCGCAAGGCGAGTTCATCGCCTTCGCCTCGGTCGAGCTGCTGTGGAAGGTGCTTACCGCCAAGCGCTGGGAGATCCTGCGCGCCTTGACCGGGCAAGGCGAACTGTCCATCCGCGAGGTTGCCCGTCGCGTGGGGCGCGACGTGAAAAGTGTGCACGGCGACGTGACGGCGCTGATCGACGCCGGCGTATTGGATCGCGGCAAGCAGGGCGTGTGCTTCCCCTATGACGCGGTGCATGTGGAGTTCACCTTGAAAGCCGCCTGACGCAAGCCCCCACGAAATCCATCAGTCAATGAGCGTGGCCAGCTGTCGCCGCCTGGCGTGCGGATACCTTGGTCATGAACAACGCCGACTCAACCGGGTGGCGCAGCGATGGCCAAGGTGTCGGGATCGTCGTCTGCCAGCAACTGCCGGTGGATGCGCTCCAGTTCGCGCAGCAGGCTTTCGCGCGCTTCGGCGGCGTACGGGTTCTCGCGCTGGATCGCGCCGAACAGGTGGCCGGCATCGCCGCGCACCGCCTCCAGCATGCGCTGCAGGCCCTGGAACGACGGCGGCGCCATCGCCATGCCCTCGTCCACGCCCATGCCGATCAGCCCCTTGGCGATGAAGAACGCCAGCGCGTGCGTGCCGGCCATGGCGCGGTCGTGGCTTGCCGGGTCCTGCACGATGACCTCGCAGTCCAGTGCGCGGAACAGTTCGCCGGCGCGCGCGGCGGCTTGCGGGTGTGCCGCAGCGGGACACAGCACCACGCGGCGCGGGCGATCGCCGCGGGCGAGGCTGAGCGGGCCGAACAGCGGATGCGTGCCGAGGTGCGGGATGTCCGTGCCGAGCAGTTCGTCCATCAACGCGCACGGATGCAGCTTGACGCTGCCCACGTCGAACACGGTCTGCCCGGCGTGCAGCAGCGGGCGCAATGCCGGCAGCGCGGCGCGCAGGTGCGGCACCGGCATGGCCAGCACGATCCAGCGGGCGTCGGCAGTTGCCGCGACCAGCGAGGGTGCCGCCAGCTCCGCCGGCACCGTCGCATGCGGGTCGAACACCTGCACCGGATGGCCGGCCTGCAGCAGCAGTTCGGCGAAGGCCTTGCCGAAGCGACCGTAGCCGAGCACGGCCACGCGCGGCAGCGCGGCGCTCACGGCGGCGCGACCGGCGTCGCAAGCAGGCTGCGCACGCGGCGGGCGAGGAAGTCGAAATAGCGGTCGATGTAGCTGATGCCGTTCTCGTGGTCGAGCAGGAACGGGTTCATCAGCGTATGGCGCAGGATCAGCAGGCGGTCGTCGTCGGCGACGAAGCTGGCCGGGTCCAGCCCGAGTGCGGCAAAGATGCGTGCGGTCTGCGCCGTGCCGAGCATGTCCGCACGCAGGCTGGTCACCGAGCCGAAGAACTCCTTGGTCTGCAGTGGCTGGCGCGGATCGCAGCGCAGTTCGTCGTGCAGCGCGCGCACGAAGGAGTTGGCCGTCGCCACCGACGTGTTGCCGCGCGGGTTGAGCGCGAGGCAGACCAGGTTGCTGTCCGGCGCGAACGGCACCAGCGCGTGCACGCCGTCGGCCAGCTCCAGCGCGAAGCGCTGCGCACGCGCGTGGAAGGTCTCGGCGGCGCGCACGGTGGCACGCGGCAGGGCGCCGAAGTGGGCATGGTCCAGCGGCAGCACCTTGTGCGTCACGTACACCGCGGCCGCCGCGGCGCCGGATTTGGAACCTTCCGGGATGAACTGGCCGAGGCTGCGGTAACGCGCCAGGTAATCCTTCGGCGTGCCGCCGTGGAATACGTAATCCGCCCGTTCGGCCAGCAGCGCCATCGCGCGGTGGTCGCGGCAGACGAAGGCACCCGAGCCGTAGGGCAGGTAGCCGAGCTTGTGCGGGTCGACGGTGGCCGAGTCGGTATCGCCCAGCGCGGCGAAGGCGGCGTGCACTGCCGGCGTGGGGAACTGCACGTAGTCGGCGGCCACTTCATCGCGTGTGCGCAACGAGCCGTCCTCGTGGCGGAACACGGTGGCCAGGTAGCCGCCCCAGGCGGCGTCGACGTGCACGGCGAAGTCCAGCCCGCGCCCGCGTGACGCCTGCCGTGCGGCCAGCACGGCGTCGATCGGGTCGATGGTGCCGTACTCGGTGCCGCCGAGCACGGCCACGCACATCAGCACACTCTGGCGTTCGCGCGCACAGCGTTCCAGCGTGTCGCACAAGGCGGCGCCGTCCAGCCGCATGCCGTCGGTGGGCAGCAGTTCGAGCTGGTCGCGGCCGAGGCCGAGCAGCTTCAGCCCCTTGCTCCACGAGTAGTGCGCGGTGACCGGCGCCAGCACCAGCGGGACCTTCAGCTGCACATGCGCGGCGAAGAAGCCGACCAGGCCGCGCTGTTCGATGCGCTCGCGCTCGACGCGCCGCAGCCAGCGCGAACGTTCGGCCGGCGTCTGCGCGGCGAGCCAGGCTTGCCACGCCGTCAGCAAGGCGATGCTGTCGGCCTGGGTGAGGTTGAAGGCGCTCCAGTCGTCCGTCGGCAGGTCGAGATCCGGCACCTGCGCCGCGCGCAGCGCCACCGGGAATGCCTTCAGCGCCAGCGCCAGGCGCAGCGCCTGGTAGTTGGCCAGGGTGCCGCCGGAGGTGAGATGGCCGAACGCGCAGGCGTCCTGCGCCGGATCGTGCGGGTAGCCGAGCATGCGCGCCAGCTGCAGGCCGGCCTGCACCTCCATGTCGACGGTGACCGGGGCGGCGTCCTCGCTGACGTTGTTGGGGTTGTACGGCAGCGTCAGCATCTGCGCGGCCAGCCCCGGCAGCAGCAGGTCGCTGGCCATGTGCCCGATGTAGCGCGGGCTGTGGAACGGCACCGACTTCTTCAGCGCGGCGGAGAGCTGGTGCAGCTCGCGGCGCATGCGCGATTCGAAGGCGAGGTAGTCCGGGTGGTGCGCGGCGCCGGTGCCGATCGCCGGCGGATCTTCGGGGTGGAAATTGCGCCGCCAGTACACGTGGTCGCGCAGGAACTCCACCAGCATCTTCTCCAGCAGCGTGTCGTTCTCGCCGTAGGGGCCGAGGAAGCACGCGTCCAGCGTGTGGTCGCGCGAGACGTCGTGGTTGAACGGCTGGGCCGCGCTCATGCCAGCCATCCGTGCAGCCAGCCCAGCGGGTGGTGCATGCGCGCGACGCCGAGCATCCAGGTATAGGTGGCCAATGCAGTCACGTAGAAGATCATTCGGGCGCGCGGCGCATGCACGCGCTTCATCGCCAGCATGGCCAGCGCAACGTAGGCAAGCAGCAGGATCAGCTTGACCGTGAGCCAGCCGTTGGCGAACAGCGCACCGGGCAGGATCGATACCAGCATCAGCGCGGCGGTCAGCAAGACGGTGTCGATGGTGTAGCTGAGCAGGCGCAACGGCGCGCCCTGCGCCACGCCGGCCAGCCGCGTCTGTGCCATCAGCCCGCGCAGCGCGAACAGGCCGCCGCTGAGCAGCACGCAGAGGATGTGGACGGCCTTGATCTGGGGGTAGAACTCGATCATTTCGGCGCCGGGATTCGTGATTCGGGACTTGGACAAGCATCAGGGCGCGCCATGTGGCGCGCCCTGATGTGGGTCATGCGCTCTCGGACGCTGCGTCCGGCAGCGGCGTGGCGGCGACCTGTCGTTTCGGCCACAGCCACAGCGAGGCGACGAAGCCGGCGATCAGCATGGCGCCGATGGCGAACACGGTGTCGCCGGGCACGCGCATCCATACCAGCATGTGGATCAGCGGGCGGTCCATGAACTCGGCCGAGCGGGCGAACCAGTAGCCGTGTTCCAGCACCGCCTTCAGTTGCAGGATGCCCAGCGGCAGCAGGGTCAGCACGGCCATCAGGCCCAGGCCGAGGTTGAGTGTCCAGAACGAACCCTTCAGCCAGCCCTCGCGCCATTCGGCCTGCGGCTTGATGCCGCGCAGGCAGAACAGCATCAGGCCCATGCCGAGCATGCCGTAGACGCCGAACAGCGCGGTGTGGCCGTGCGCGGCGGTGAGGTTGAGGCCCTGCATGAAGTACAGCGCGATCGGCGTGTTGACCAGGAAACCGAGCAGGCCGGCGCCGACCAGGTTCCAGAAGCTCACCGCCACGAAGAACATGATCGGCCAGCGGTAGCGCGCCATCCACGGCGCGGCGTGCTGCTTCTTCCAGGTGTCCCAGGCTTCCAGCCCGATCAGCGCCAGCGGCACCACTTCCAGCGCCGAGAAGCTGGCGCCGAGCGCGATCACCGCGGTGGTGGTGCCGCTGAAGTACAGATGGTGCAGCGTGCCCAGCACGCCGCCGGCCATGAACACGATGGTGGCGAACAGCACGCTGGTGGTCGCCGTGCCCACGCGCAACAGGCCGAGGCGCACGAACAGGTAGCTGATCACCGCGGTGGCGAACACCTCGAAGAAGCCCTCCACCCACAGGTGCACCACCCACCAGCGCCAGTACTCCACCATCGCGATGTGGGTGTGTTCGCCCCACATCAGGCCGGCGCCGTAGAGCAGGCCGATCGCCACGGTGGAGAGAAACAGCAGGCCCACGATGGAGGCGCCTTCCTTGCCGCCGCGCATCGCCGGCCACAGCGCGCGGCCGACCAGGAACAGCCACAGCATCAGGCCGATGAACAGGAAGATCTGCCAGAAGCGGCCGAGGTCGACGTATTCCCAACCCTGGTGGCCGAACCAGAAGTTCTTCGACAGGTCCATCTTGTCCATCACCGCCATCCACTGGCCGGCAAACGAGCCGACCACGATGACCAGCAGGCACACCCACAGGAAATTCACCCCGAGCCGCTGGTATTTCGGCTCGTGGCCGGAGATCAGCGGCGCGATGTACAGGCCGGTGGCCAGCCACGCGGTGGCGATCCACAGCACGGCCAGTTCGGTATGCCAGGTGCGGGTGAGGGCGTAGGGCAGGTAATTCGCCAGCGCGAAACCGTAGGCCTGCTGGCCTTCCACCTGGTAGTGCGCGGTGGTGGCGCCGAGCAGGATCTGCACCAGGAACAGGCCGATCACCGTCCAGAAATACTTGGCGGTGGCCTTCATCGACGGCGTGGGTTTCAACTCGGTGAGCGGATCGCGCGCGGGGATCGGCGGCAGCGGCTCATGGCTCACCTGGCGCGCGTGGTGCCAGCCGAGCAGGCCGATGCCGAGGATCAGGAACAGCACGCTGAAAACCGACCACATGAAGTTGGCCGCGGTCGGCGTGTTGCCGGCCAGCGTGTCGTGCGGCCAGTTCTGCGTGTAGCTGATGGCGCTGCCCGGGCGTTCGGCCGCGGTGGCCCAGCTGGCCCACCAGAAGAACGCGGTGACTGCGCGGCGCTGGTCAAGCTCGGCGATGGTGTTGTCGCGCATCGCGTAGGTTTCGCGCAGCTTGGCGGTGGCCGGGTCGTTGCTGAACAGGCTCATGTAATGCGCGCCGACCACCAGCATCGCCTGCGCGCGCAGCGGGGAGACGTAGATGGTGCCCTTGGCCGGGTCCCAGGTGTTGGTGCGCAGCTCGCGCTGCACGCGCGAGCGCAGTGCGGCCTGTTGCGGCGCGTCGAGTTCGGCGTAGGAGCCGGCGCCTTCGTCGCGCGCCAGCAATTCCAGCATGGCCACGCCTTCGCGGTGCAGCCAGTCGGCGCTCCAGTCCGGCGCGAGCAGCGCGCCGTGGCCCCAGATCGAACCCAGCTGCTGGCCGCCGATGCGCTGCCAGACCTGCTTGCCCAGCTCGATGTCGTCGCCGGTGAACAGGGTCTCGTTGCCGCTGGTGACCACCGCCTGCGGCAGTGGCGGTGCGTACTGGTGCACCTGGTCACCCACCCACAACAGCACGCCAAACGAGGCGATCAGCAAGGCCGCCAACCCCAGCCAGAGTTTTCGAGTACTGCTCATTGCGCGACTCCCTGAAAGATGCGCGCATGCTCATTGACGGCTGCCGGATCGCTCTTGATGCAGGTCAAGCGGTCCAGCGCTCGCCGTGCGCGAATTGTCGCGGCCGGCGCCCGGGCGCGTGGCATCATCGGCACGACGCATGACGCGGAGGGATGGCACACAGCAATGAACGAACGCCCCGGATCGAAGGACGCCCGTTTTCCACTGCTGCTGCTGGCCGCCTTCCTGGTCGTGGCGGTGGCGCTTGCCATCGCGCCGCACTATCGCCAGGACTGGTTGCTGGAGAACCTGCTGGTGATGCTGGCGTTGCCGGCGCTGGTGCTGGGGTTCCGCCGGCTGCGCTTTTCCGATGCCAGCTACGCGGCGCTGTTCGTGTTCCTCGTGCTGCACGAGATCGGCGCCCACTACACCTATGCCGAAGTGCCGTGGGATCGCTGGTTTGCCGCGCTGTCCGGCTTCTCGCTGCACGACGCGTTGGGCTTGTCGCGCAATCCCTTCGACCGTGCCATCCATTTCGCCTACGGCCTGCTGCTGACGCCGGCGGTGGTGGAACTGGTCGCTGCGCGCACGGTGTCGCCGGGCGCGTGGCGCTGGATCGTGCCGGTCAGCATGGTCACCGCCAGCTCCGCCTTGTTCGAGCTGTTCGAATGGGCTGCCGCGGTGTGGTTCGGCGGCGACCTGGGCGTCGCCTACCTCGGCACCCAGGGCGATCCGTGGGATGCGCAGCAGGACATGCTCCTCGCCCTGCTGGGCAGTGTCGTCACCGTGGTCGTGCTGGCGGTCGTGAGCGAGCATCGCCGCCGGCGGGCCGCTGCATCCGCCAACCAATAGCGCCTGCGCCGCTGCGGCGGCACGTCGGCTAGTGCTGCATCAGCACCGGGATGGTGGCTTCCTCCAGCACGCGCCGGGTGGCGCCGCCGAACACGCGTTCACGCATGCGCGAATGGCCGTAGGCACCCATCACCAGCAGGTCGGCGTCGATGTTGCCGGCTTCCTGCAGCAGGATTTCCCCGGCCATCGCCGAGGAGGCGCGGACGTAGCTGGGCCGGGGCGTGATGCCGTGACGCAGCAGGTAGACGAACGGGTCGAAGCGCGGATACGCATCGTCGCCGTTGCCCAGGTCGCCGTCGACCAGGGTCACCTGTTTCGCCACCTTGAGGAACGGCAGCGCGGCGTGGATTGCGCGGATCGCCTCGGTGCTGCCGTTGCAGCCGATCACGATGCGTTCGAAGCGGATCTCCCGCCGCCACTGCGGAGGCAGGACCAGGCACGGCACGCCGCAGGACAGGATCGCTTCGCCGAGAATGTCGAGCAGGCCCGATGCGTGCACCATGTCGCGTTCGATCACCGCCAGGTCGTGCCGTGCGCCGAGCCGGCGCAAGGTGGATGCGATGTCGGTCCGGGCGATGACCCAGTCGGCGTTGCGCAAGCCGGACTGGCGTGCAAAGGCTGCGAAGGCGGCGTGCTCGTCGGCGGATTCGATGCGCGGTTCGAGCAGCAGGCCGAGCACGGTGGGCTCGCTGCCGGCTTTGCCGCCGGCGGATTTGCGCAGCGCCGGGTCGATGAAGCATCCGGTCAGGTTGGCCTCCCAGCGCAAGGCGATGGCGATGGCGGCGACGGCAGCCGGGCTCCACGGCTCGGTCGCGGTCACCAGCGCGAGGATGTCGCCCGGGCGCGTCGTGCGCGGTATTTGTTCGGTGCTTGTCATGGCGATGCGGCCCGGGTTCGGCGTCGTTCAAAGATCCAGGGTGTGGATCACCTGCGTGGCGTCGTCCGGGTCGATCCGGCGCTGGAAGCCGAGGTAGCCGGCCAGTTCGCGCATCGGTTCGTTCTCCGCGGCATCGATCGAGAACATGGTGCGGAAGCCGTTCTTGCGCGCGATGTCGATCAGGTGCTGCATCAACAGCACGGCGAGGCCGCGTTGGCGCCAGTCGTCGGCCACCGTCACCGCGCATTCGCACTGCTTCTCGTCGCCGCTGGCGCCGTAGCGGCTGACGCCGACCAGGCGCAGTTCGCCGTTGTCGTGGGCGAGCGCGACGAAGGCCATGCGGCTGCGCTGGTCGACGTCCATCAGCTGGTCGAGCAGGGCCGGGCTGGCTTCCTTCAATTTGCCCAGGAAGCGGAAGCGGCAAGCCTGCTCCGACAGGCGCTTGATGAAAGCCGTTTCGCGTTGGCGATCCTCCGGGCGCAGCGGGCGGATCAGCACCGGGCTGCCGTCGTTCAGGGTCTCGATCCAGTGGGTGCCTTCGATGGCGCCGAACGGCGTGGCGGAAGCGGTGCGGTGGTCGGCGGAACGGATCTCGGACATGGGTGGCTCCCGATGGTGCAGCGTGATGCTCATTCGTGCCGGATGGACGGCCACTCGGCGCGGCCTTGCCGAATCAGTTCTACGCCGGGTCGTGCGGGCCCGAGTTGACCGCGGTCAATTTGGACAGGCGCACGGACATGCGGCAATCGGCCGCTGCCGTGGCGCTTTTCGTGCGCATTTGACCGGGATCAAACCACGCTGACGCCGTTCATCGCAGGCTGCGGGCATGGGCCGGATCGAGGCCGCCGAAACACCACCTGCGGAGATCGCCGTGAACTGGAAAAACACCACCGACCGTTACGGCTCGCTGTCGATCGGCATGCACTGGCTGATGCTGCTGTTGCTGGTTGCCGTGTACGCCTGCATCGAGCTGCGCGAGTTCTACCCGCGCGGCAGCGACCTGCGCGACGGACTGAAAACCTGGCACTTCATGCTGGGCCTGAGCGTGCTCGCGCTGGTCTTCGTGCGGCTGGCGATCCGCCTGGTGTCGGGCCCGATCCCGCCGATCCGGCCGGCACCGCCGGTGTGGCAGGAGCGCCTGGCCGCGCTGATGCA
>Ga0068853_100004823_pt1 | contig 10479 bp, 10 predicted proteins | sample KBSCornC32_FD_65655 | JGI IMG/M metagenome (GOLD analysis project Ga0068853, IMG submission 65655) | Corn rhizosphere microbial communities from Kellogg Biological Station, Michigan, USA - KBS Corn C3-2 | ecosystem: Host-associated > Plants > Roots > Rhizosphere > Soil ... | reverse complement strand
GCCCACGACCGCTTCGGTCATCAGTCCCGCGAGCGGATTGCAGACGAGTCCGGACGTCGCGTCGGAGTGCCCGCACTCGACCGCGATGCACAGCTCGTTCAATCCGCACGGCTCGCGCCGCAGCATCGACGCATCGCGGACGAATTGCGTCGCGGCGCGCAGCCCCAGGTCGACCAGCACCAGCGCGTCTTCATGCGCATCGGGCAGCGAGAATCCGCGCACCGGCTTTCCCGTCGAAGCGATCGCATCGACGTAGGTCTTGACGATGTCCGATCCCGCGGCCAGCACGACGACCGCCGCGACATTCGGATTGCAGGCGAGACCCGACAGCGTATCGAAGTGCAGCTTCGCGTCGGCGGCGACCTGGCCGCGCCCATAGCCCGATGTGACGCAGATGGTTCCGCGGACCAGCGACGCGACGCGGGTTGCGGCCGCGGAGGTCAGGCCGGTCGGCGACAGGACCAGCACGTGATTGCGCACGCCGGCGCGGCCGTCGGCGCGGCGGTATCCGGCGAACGTCCGCGGTGACGATGCCGGCGCCGGCGTCGCAGTCATGGAGCACCGCCCGCTCGCGGCCGCCCGAACGCCGGATCCGGTCGCGACTTGCGCTCGGGGATGAAGCGCACCGGCGGCATTCCGGCGACGCCGACATCGAGCACGAACACGCGCCCGGCATCCGGCTCCGCACGCAACGCTTCGTCGCCGAGGCCGCGCGAGGCGGTGGTGACGAACAACTCGCGATAGCCGTCTCCGCCGAATGCGCACGATGCCGGCTTCGTCACCGGCATCCGGACGACGCGATCGATCGCGCCATCGGGCGCATAACGGATCAGGCATCCACCGTCGAATTGCGCCGACCACAGGCAGCCTTCCGCGTCGAGCGTCGCGCCGTCCGGCCCGCCGGGCATCGCACCGAGATCGGCGAAGATCCGGCGCTCGCCGAGCGTCGCGAACCGGTTGTCGAAGTCGTACGCATAGATGAATCCGCGGCGCGAATCGGCGAGGTACATCGTCGCGCCGTCGGCGCTCCACGTCATGCCGTTCGGCATCACGAAGTCGCCCTGCACCGGCTGGCATTTCAGATCGCGTCCGAGCACGTACAGGCTGCCATCCGCGGTGCCGGACTCGGGATCCGCCGAGCCGCACCAGAAGCGGCCCGACGGATCGCACTTGCCGTCGTTCATCCGGTTGTTCGGGATGTCGGGCTCCGGATCGAAGATCGGCGTCATCGTCGCCGTTGCGCAATCGAAGAATGCGAAACCGGAGCGCAGACCGGCCAGCAACCGTTCCTCGTTGCCGTCATTCGACGCCAGCACGATCGAGCCGATGTCCTCCGACATTTTCCATGTCGATTGCGTGCCGGTCGCCACGTCCAGCCGATGGATCGCCGGCGTCTCGCGCACGTCGATCCAGTAGAACGCGCCGCGCCTGTCGTCGTACACGGGGCTCTCGCCGACCGTGCAGCGCGTGTCGCCGAACACGCGGAGCACGTCCGCTTTCTCGACCCTGTCGCTCCACTCGAGATCGCCTTCGCGATCATGGCGCGCGCTCGTGACGAGATTGTGATCGTGGACCCACGAGCCCGCATGAATTTCTGCGGTGGTGCGGCCGATGAACTCGCCGTACTTGCGGATGCGCATCCGGTCGGCCAGGTCGCGCACCGCGAACTTGTGCCCTGCCGGAATGTCGTCGTGCAGCAGGATCTTGCGCACCGTGTCGCCGCATGCGATGCGCACCACGGTGAGTCGATGGAGGTCCTTCAGCGCGGTCGCGACGTCATCGACCGGGCGCAGCAGACGGGCGGCGATTTCCAAATCGAGGCTCCCTGTTTCTTGACGGATTTGATCAATAACGCTAGTGTAGCGCCAAGTTTGCCGGAGTGTCAGTCCCTGACGCAAGAGCCCCGCGCTAGCAAGAATCTATCAAATCCGGCCTGATCCTGATGACGACCGATATCCAGAACCAGCTTCGCAACGACATCGTTTCAGGCGATCTCGCGTTCGGCTCGCGGCTGATCATCGAGGACCTCGCGACGCGCTACGGCGTAAGCCACATGCCGATCCGCGAGGCGCTGCGCATCCTCCACGGCGAGGGCCTCGTCGTGATCGAGCACAATCGCGGCGCGCGCGTGCGGCCGATCTATCGCGGCTTCATCGAGGACATCTTCGACGTGCGCTGCGCGATCGAGACGATGCTCGCGCGCCGCGCCGCGGCCCGCCGCACCGAAGCGCACCTGCGACGGCTGCGCGATGCCGCGGCAAAGCTCGAAGCGATGGTCGTAGCCGGTGACCATGCGTCGGTGCCGCTCGCGAATCGCGAATTCCACGCGGTGATCAACGACGCGGCCGGCAATCCCGGCGCGCTGCCTATCGTCGACAGTCACTGGCTGCTGTTGTCCGCGCTGCTCAAGCGCTACGGCCATGGCGAGGAGCGATTCCAGCGCGTGATCGACGAGCACCAGCACCTGATCCACGCGATCGAGCGCCAGGATTCGCATGCGGCCGAGATGCTGATGGGCGCGCATATCGAGAAGGGAAAGACCAACCTGCTGCAGCGCGTGGCGTTGCTCGAGCCCGATCCGGCTCGTGACGCCGGCGTTGCGGTGGCGGCATGATGCGCCGGCTGTTTTCGCCCGCAGTCGCCGTCGGCGCGCTGTCGCTGGCCGCTCTCGTCGGCGTGTACTGGCTGCTCGCGCTGCGCCCCGGAACGAACGCGGCGCTGGTCCCGGTGCCGCCGAAGATCCTCGCCGCGTTCGCCGAAGAGATTGCGAACGGAAACCTGCCGACCAACATGCTCGCGAGCATCCAGCGCGTGCTGATCGGCTTCTTCATCGGCGCGGCGCTCGCGCTGATCCTGGGCGCCATGGCCGGATGGTTCAAGTGGTGGGGCTGGATTCTCAATCCGATCATCGATGCGATCCGGCCGATCCCAGCGCTCGCCTATATTCCGCTGGTGATCGTCTGGGTCGGCATCGGCGAGCCGTCGCGGCTGATCATCATCGCGCTTGCAGTGTTCAAGCCGTGCGTGGTCAACGCGCGCGCCGGGATGCAGGAAGTCGCGCAGATCTACGTCGATGCGGCGCGCACGCTCGGCGCGTCGAAGTGGCGCGTGTTCACGACTGTGGCGATACCGAGCGCGATTCCCTATTTCATCGCCGGCCTGCGCACCGGCGTGTCGACCGGATTCCTGGCGCTCGTCGCCGCCGAGCTGATCGCGGCGCCGTCCGGGCTCGGCTTCATGATCCAGAACGCGGGACAGTATTTCCGGACCGACATCACGATCGTCGGCATCATCGTCATCGGCGTGCTCGGCGCGCTGCTCGACCAGGGCGCGAGCCGCGCCGGCCGCGCGCTGACGAAGTGGAGCGACGCGCGGAAGGTGCAATGAGCGATTCGATGAGCCGCGCGACGAAGAGCGTCGTGACCAGCGCCGCCGACGAGCCGTTCGCCGCGACGGTCGACACCAATCCGCCGAAGCTCGGCGTCCGCAATCTGACGCACCGCTTCATGATCGGCTCGCCACCGTCGCCGCTGACGGTGCTGCAGGACATCGACGTGTCGATCGCGCGCGGACAGTTCGTCTGCATCATCGGCGAATCGGGCTGCGGCAAGTCGACGCTGCTGCGGATGATGGCCGGGCTGCTGACGCCGTCCGAAGGCCAGGTCATGCACGACGGCAAGCCGGTGAACGGCGTCCATCACGAGCTGGGCTTCGTGTTCCAGCAGGATGCGGTATTCCCGTGGCTGACGGTCGAGAAGAACGTCGAATACGGACCGAAGTCGCGCGGCATCGCAAAGGCCGAGCGCGAGAAGCTCGTCGCGCACTGGTGCGAGTCGGTGGGGCTCACGAGCTTCCGGAAGGCCTATCCGAAGGAGCTGTCGGGCGGAATGAGAAAGCGCGTCGACCTCGCGCGCGCCTATGCGAACGGTCCGGACGTGCTGCTGATGGACGAGCCGTTCGCCGCGCTCGATGTGCAGACCAAGGGCGTGATGCAGGAAGCGGTGCTGCAGTTGTGGTCGGCGACCGGAAAGACCGTCGTGTTCGTCACGCACGATCTCGACGAGGCGGTGTTTCTCTCCGACGTCGTGATCGTGCTCGCGAGTCGGCCGGGGCGCGTCCACGCGATCGTCCGGAACCCGCTCGGAAGGCCGCGGGTCGAGGCGACGCGGGTGTCGGATGAGTTCGCCGCGGCAAAGCGCACGTTATGGAATGCGATGCAGGATGCGCGGAAGGCAGGCGCGATCAAATGAGGAGGCAGTGGATGACGAAGAATCGCTCTCGGGACAAGATGACAGGCAGGCGGCAGTTTCTGAAATTCGGCGCGGCCGGCGCGACCTGTGGAACCCTGCTGGTTACGGGATCGGCGGGCATCGGCGCATTCGTGGCCGATCATGCGCGCGCGCAAACGGCGCCCGCGCAATTGACGATCGGCGTGCTCCGCGCACCGGCATCCGGAATCATTTCGCTGACGCAACAAAACGGCTGGTTCAAACAAGCCGGTGTCGAGCTGAAAGAGGAATTGTTCGCCGCAGCCGCCGGACCGAAGATCATCCAGGCGCTGGGCGGCGGCGCGATCGGGCTCAGCTTCGTCAACTCGACCGCGGCACTCCTCGGACTCGCCGGCGGCGCGATACCGCTGCGCTTCATATCGATACCGACCGATCCGTCGCGCAACTTCTGCATCCTGAGCGCGTCGGGCATCGACACGATGGCGAAGCTGGCCGGCAGGAAAGTCGCGGCGCCCGCCGGCACTGCGCTGCACTACTACCTGGCCCGCGCGCTCGCTCGCAGCGGGATGGCGATGAAGGACGTCGAGCTCGTAAACCTGCCGGCCGCCGATGCGCAATCGGCTTTCGTATCGGGTCGCGTCGATGCGCTCGTTCCGACCGTCAACGGCCGCTACTATGTGCTCAACGCGAAGAAGGATTCACGCGAGCTGTTCGCCTATGACGACTTCGCGAAGGGTCCGGGCAAGCCGGAAGTCTTCCTCAACTACGACCTCTTCGTCACGACGCAGGAGGTGATCGACAGGAACCGCGCGGCGTTGAAGGCGTTTCTCGCCGCGTATCACGACAAGGGCGTGGTCTACCTTCTCGATCCGAAGACGCGCGACGCGGCGACGAAGGCGATCACCGACTACGTGAACGCCGAGCAGAAGGTGCCGACGGACCTGGCGATCATGAGCCAGATCCTGACCACCAGCCGCTTCTACGATGCGAAGACGACGAAGGCGCTGATGACAAAGGACGACTTCCGCGCGAGCCTCGAGACGCAGGTGAAGTTCTTCATGGACCTGAAGCAGATGCAGAGCGCGCCGGATATTTCGAAGGCGGTGGTCACGGATCTGCTGTGACGCCTGCAGACCTCGGTTGCGCCGCCGCGGTCAGCGGCGCGGCCTGCGGTCAATTCAAGTCGATTGACGCGGCGCATCACAGCGATGACTTGCTGGTCCAACCCTTGCGGATGGCATCGAGCACGAACGTCTTGAAATGTCGCGCGACTGGCGACATGGGGTAGTCCCTTCGGTAAACGAAATTGTGCACCCGCATGATCGACCGTCCCTCGATCGGCAGCGCGACCAGCGTCTTTTCGCGCAGTTCTCGCTCGGCAGGCCGCAACAGGAAGGGCGCGATGCCGATTCCCGCTTCGACGGCGCGTTTGATCCCTTCGGAACTGAAGGTCTCCATGATCGGCATCAGCGAGATGCCTTCCCGCTGAAGCACGTCTTCAAAGACCGTGCGGGTCTCGGAACCTTTGGCGAAGCTGACGATGGGCCAGTCCGACAATTCCTGCAGGCTGATCGATTGGCGCCGGCTCAATGCGTGCCGCGCCCCGACGATCACTACGATCCGGTCTTCGAGAATGTGTTTGGCGACCAGATTCGCGTCGCCGGGCACATGACCAAGGAATGCGAACTGGCACTCGTAAGAGATCATCTTTTCGATGAGCGGGCGCGTTGGGCCCGTGTGGATGCGCAACTGCACTCCGGGATACTGTTTCTGGAAAGCGCCGAGCAGAGTGGGCAGATAGTGCTCGACGAATAGCAGGCCGGCAGCCAGGTCGATGCGCACGGCATTTGCCGTCTTGCGCGTTGCGATCTCCTCCAGCGCCTTCTCTGACAGGTTGAAGATGGACTCGGCGTACCGAAACAACGCTGCCCCATCGTCGGTCAACTCCATCTGCTTGTCTTTTCTTTCGAACAGCTTGACCCCAAGTTCCCGTGCCAGGTGCGACAAGTGCGTCGAGACCGCCGGCTGCGTCAGGTGGATGCGCCGCGCCGCCACCGTGCAGTTCTTGGTCTGCGCCACATTGTAGAAAGTCCAAAGCCTCGGATAGTTGAGTCTCATGCTCGCTCCGCGATCGTGCCGCATCTAGTATTACAAAAATTGATAGTTGTGGCGAATCCTTTATTTGACCCTAATACCAATGCTGGCAATACTCGCTCCGACACAGGAAGCGAATGGAGGCCGAACCGAATGGAAGCCACGTCTGCCGGGCTTGAAATGTACCGCTTGATGTTGACGGCGCGACGCTTCGAGGAAAAGTCGCTGGCGCTGTCACACGCCGGCAAGTTCTCGAATTATCACTCCTGCCTCGGTCAGGAGGCGCTCGGCGTCGGCGCGTGCTATCAGCTCGAGCGTGACGACATCGTGTTTCCCAGCTATCGCGGCATCGCGGTGCGCATCACGCGCGGCTTTAAGCTCAAGGATCTTATGGCGGGCCTCTTCCACAAGAGCGTCGCGCCAACACGCGGGCGCATCCCGATGCACCATACGCCGAACATCGAGCTTGGCGTGTGGGGCACCACGGCCATGCAGGGATCGATTCCGCCGATCGCCGCGGGCTCGGCGCTGGCCAGCAAGATGCTCAAGACCAATCAGGTCAGCATCTGTTTTTTCGGCGACGGCGGAAGCAACCGCGGCGATTTTCATGAAGCGCTGAATCTTGCCGGTATCTGGAAGCTGCCGGTTATCTTCGTCTGCGAAAACAATTTCTTCGCGAAGTCGATGCCGGTGTCGCGCAGCACTGCCGGCGGCAGCATCTGGCAGCGCGCCGCGTCTTATGGCATCCCTGGCGAACTGGTCGACGGCAACAGCGTGCTGGCGATGCAGGCGGCGGTCCGGCGCGGCGTCGAACGCGCGCGCTCGGGCGACGGTGCGACGCTGCTGGAGTGCGAGACCTATCGCTGGGAATACCACTCGACCGAAGGCGATCGGGAGAAGGAATGGGCGGCGGGCCTCGACGAGTGGAAGGCGAAATGCCCGATCGAGCGCTTCGAAAAGGTCCTGCTCGAACAGAAGCTCGCGACGCGGACCGACTTCGGTCGCATCGGCAGCGCGATCGATGCCGAGATCGACGAGGCAGTTGCTTACGCGCAGGCCGCGCCCGACGCGGTTCCCGAGCATGCGCTCGAAAACGTCTACAGATAGGGAAATGGTGCGCGAGATCACATTCAGGGAAGCGCTTCGCGAAGCATTGCACGAGGAGATGCGACGCGACAGCAAGGTGTACGTGATGGGCGAGGATGCCGGGCACTTTGGCGGACTCGTCGGCGTGACTATCGGCCTGATCGAGGAGTTCGGCGCCGGGCGCGTGATCGAGACGCCAATCTCCGAGTCGGGATTCGTTGGCGCCGCGGTGGGCACGGCAGTCCGTGGCTTCCGTCCGGTTGTCGAAATGGGCCTTGGCGACGTAGTGCTGGTCGCGGTCGACCACATCGTCAACACCGCGGCGAAGACCAATTACTTCTACGACGGCCAGACGACGGCGCCGCTGGTTTTCCGAGTGTCGTCCGGTTTTCGTCCGAGCGGCGGCCCGCAACAGTCGCAGACGCCTGAAGGGGTGTTCGCCAATGTGCCGGGACTCAAGATCGTGATGCCGTCGACGCCTTACGATGCCAAGGGATTGATGAAGGCGGCCATTCGCGACGACAACCCGGTGCTGTTCTTCGAACCGAAGCAGCTCTACAACATGAAGGGTGAAGTGCCTGTCGGGGACTATACGGTTCCACTGGGTGTCGCCGACGTCAAGCGCCCCGGAACGGACGTGACCGTGGTCGCCACCGGCGTGATGGTGCCTTCCGCGATCCGCGTCGCCGCCGAACTTGGCAAGGACGGCATTTCGGTCGAGGTTGTCGATCCGCGGTCCTTGCGTCCGCTGGACACCGGCACGCTGCTCAATTCGCTGCAGAAAACCGGCCGCGTTGTCATCGTGCACGAGGCGAACAAGTTCATGGGCATCGGCGCCGAGATCGCGGCGATGCTGGCGGAAGAAGGCTACCGCTACCTCAAGGCACCGATCCGGCGCCTGGGCTCAAAGGAGACGCCGATGCCGGTAAGCAAGTTCATGGGCGAGTACGTGATTCCACAGCCGCGCGATATCGCGACGGCCGTGCGCGAACTGGCCGCATATCAGTGACGACAAACGACGATACACCAGGGAAAAGGATGGACAGGAAGATTCGGGCAATTCTGTACGGCGTAGGTCCGCTGGGAACGAAGATCGGTCGCGCTATCGAGGCGAAGGGCAACGGGCTGCAAATCGTCGGCGCGATCGATCTGACGAACGCCGGGAAGGACGTCGGCGAAGTGCTGGGCATCGGCCGGAAGCTCGGCATAGCGATCACCGACGATGCCGACAGCGTGATAGGGAGGGCCGGCGCCGACGTCGTGATCCACGCGACTTCATCGCGACTGCCTGACGTCTTGCCGCAACTGGCGCAATGCCTTCGCGCGAAGCTCGATATCGTCTCAAGCTGCGAAGAACTCTCTTATCCGCACTACAAGTATCCGGAGCTCGCGCAGAAGCTCGACGACATGGCCCGCAGTTCAGGCGTGACGGTGATGGGCACCGGGATCAATCCCGGATTCCTGATGGACAGCCTGCCGATCTTTTTGACCGGCATCTGCCAGCAGGTGAAGTCGGTCAGCGTCACGCGCATGATGTACTCGGGCACGCGCCGCCCGTCATACCAGAAAAAGATCGGCACCGGGATGTCACCGGAAATCTTCTCGCAAATGATCCGCGAGAAGAAGATCACCGGCCATGTCGGCCTGGTCGAGTCGATCGCGATGATCGCGAGCGCCCTCGGATGGAGGCTCGACACGATCGTGGAACTGCCGGTTGAAGGCGTGCTGAGCGACCGGCAGACGCAGACCTGGACGGATCCATCGAAGAATGACAAGCATCTCATCGTCCGGCCGGGCCAGATCGCCGGTCTCCGCAGCGTCGCTGAAGGAAGGCTGCGCGACAAGCCCCTGATCACGCTCGAATTCGTCTCGCATGCAAACGTGCAAAACCCATACGACTCGGTCCAGATCGATGGAACGCCATCGATCAACCAGCGGATCGAAGGCGGGGTCCATGGCGATTCGGAGACCGTCTCGATCATGATCAACTCCATTCCGCGCGTGATCGCGGCGCGGCCCGGCCTGCGGACAATGAAGGATGACCTTGCCGCATGCGCTGCATGACCAAACGACCAGGAGAAGAGCTATGACCCAGAAAGCCGAGCGCCAGGTTTACCTGAATGGACAATGGGTGAACGAGAGCGCTGCAAAAGTCTCGATTTCCGATCGCGGATTCACCGCCGGCGACGGGGTCTATGAAGCAATCCGCACTTTCCGTCACAAGCCTTTCCGCCTCGACGATCACCTGGAGCGGCTGTGCAACTCTCTGCGCGTGGCGCGGATCGATCCGCGCCTCTCGATGGAGCAGATGAAGGCGATCGTACTCGAGGCGATCGAGCGAAATCGCCCGCTTTTCGACGCCGATGACGACTTCAAGATCTATCCGACCATCACCCGGGGCTTGTCGATGAAAGCCGGCTCGCCCGCGACCGTGATCTTTGCGCCGCGCTCGATCAGCTGGGGCGAGTTCGGCAGGCATTATGCGACGGGCGCGCACATCGTGACGACATCAGTGCGCAAGCAGCCGCCCGAGTGCTATGACGCGAAAGTGAAGAGTACGAGCCGCTTCCACCACACGCTGGCCGACATCGAGGCGGCGCTTGTCGATCCGGAGGCCTATTGCCTCATGTTGGGGATGGATGGCAACGTCGCCGAGAACCGGTCGTCCAACATCTGCATCGTGCGCAAGGGGCGGATCGAGACGCCTTCCCCGATGCATTGCCTGCGCGGCATCACGACCGAGGTCGTGTTCGAGCTGGCGTCGAAACTCGGCATCCCGGCGGTCGAGAAGGATATCCAGATGTACGACGTGATCAACGCCGACGAAGTCTTTCTCACGGCGACGAGCTTCTGCGCGTTGCCGGTGACGAGAGCCAACGGCCAGACGATCTGTGGCGGCAAGGCGCCCGGCCCCGTCACGCAGCGGATTCTCGATGCGTTCAGTGACCTGGCCGGAGTCGATGTGGTCGAGCAGGCGACACGGCGCGCCGCGCGCGCGAAGGAAAAGGTGCTTGCCAATGCAGCGTGATCACACCGCGGAAAGGACCGATGCGAAGGCGCTGCCGCGTGA
>Ga0068853_100004822_pt1 | contig 10482 bp, 8 predicted proteins | sample KBSCornC32_FD_65655 | JGI IMG/M metagenome (GOLD analysis project Ga0068853, IMG submission 65655) | Corn rhizosphere microbial communities from Kellogg Biological Station, Michigan, USA - KBS Corn C3-2 | ecosystem: Host-associated > Plants > Roots > Rhizosphere > Soil ... | reverse complement strand
GGGTCGCCCTTTTGACCCTGCTGGCCCATGCCGCGCCGCGCCAACTCCTGCTGCAGCTTCTTCAGGCGATCACGGAGTGCTTGCTGATCCTTTTGCAGGTCATTGAGCCCCTGATCGCCCCGCATACCGTTATTGCGGTCACGTCGGGAATCCTGACCCTGCTTGAAGGTCCTGTCACGCAATTGCTGCTGCTTGCGAATCAGGTCGCCGAGTTCGTTAAGCGCCTGCTCCATGTCGTCCTGCCCGCCCTGCCCCGGCTGCGCCATCTGCAGGTTTTCCAGCATCTGCTGCAATTGCTCGAGCAATTGCCGCGCGGCATCCTTGTCTCCGGAGCGCGACAGGCGCTCCATCCGTTCGATCATTTCGTTGAGATCCTGCTGGCGTAGCAGCTTCGTGTTTGGATCGAGCGGGCGCGCCAATTGTTGCGGATTATTGCGAGCCTGATCGGTGAGCTGCCGGATGAAATTATCCAATGCAGCGCGCAGGTTTTCCGTCAGCTTCTTGATTTCCTCGTCGCTTGCTCCGCGCTCAAGCGCCTGCTTAAGCGCATCCTGCGCGGCACGAAGCGCCTTCTCGACATCCGTCGTGTTGTTGTCCTCGATGGTAACCGCGAGCGCCCAGAGGCTCGCCACGACGTCGCGCAGCGCCTGGTCGGTATGCGCAGATTCCAGCTGCCGTGCGACAGTGAAGAGACCAAGATATTGGCCCTTCTCGGGGGTGAAGAGTTCGGGGGAGATCATCAGCGCTTCAAGCGCGGCCGCCACCTGGGAGCCCTGATTGGCGTCCAGCGCCAGAATGCGACGCTGCTCGATCAGGGCGCGGGCCACGGGCTTGGTGAACAGTCGTTCCGGCAGCCGCATGTCGAACGGCTGGCTATGGCCTTCATTCCCCGCCTCATCCCGCGCCGTCAGCGTTAGCATGACCTCGGCTCCCGCATAGGGATCCTCGCTGAGATCCTTGACGGTCTGCCCAACCCCGTTGCGGGTGCGCGCATTCGGCAAGGCGAGCGGAAACTGTGGCGGCACAAATAGCGGTCGCGCGGCCGCTTCGCCCTGCGGATCGGCAGACCTCCGCGCCACGATCTGGGCTCGCGCTTCGCTGACGCCGTAATCGTCCTCCAGCCGGTAGGAGAGTTGAAGCGAGCCACGCGCCTGGCGTTCGGGATCCTTGGCAAGGGCGATGGTTGGCGGTTGATCCGGGGTTGCGGCAAAGCTCCAGTTCGGCTGGCCAGCGGGGGCACGGACCCGGGCGGTTCCATCGCCCGCGATGACGAAGCGGCGCTCGGTGACGCCCTTGGGCGATTCCGCTGTCCGCGGACCCTCGGTCACCCCACCACTGAACACGACATCCAGCGATCCGCCGCTGGAGCGAACGATCAACGTACTCCCGGCCGGAACCGCTACCGGCCCCGCAGTTGAAACACCTGAATCCTGGCTCCCCGTCGACAGGATGATCGGCGGCCGCGACGTATAGGCCGGCGGGCTGACCCAGGCATCGACCCTCACATTGGACGGCGTCCAGGCGCCGTCCCAATCGAAGGCGGCCGCGACGCGCATTAGGCGCTCGTCGCCAGCCGCCAGATAGGTCGCCACCAGCAGGATCACGATCAGCGCGCGAAACGCCCAGGGATCATGCACCGCCAGCCGTGGCGCGGGCAGGCCCGCACGGAGCCGCGCCAGCGAAGCCAGCGTACGTGCGCGCTGGGCCCGCCAGAGCGCGAGCGCCACCGGATCTTCAGTGGCCAGCGTGTCGGTCAGCGCGGTGGCGGGACGATGCGGAATACCGGTCTGTCGATCCAGACGCGCAAGCCCGTCTTCCCGGCTTGGCCAGCGGAAGCGCGTGAGCGGAAACAACGCTCCGAGCAGGAGCAAAGCCCACAAACCCACCGCCACAAGGCGCGGAAGAACGGGAAGCGCGAGCCAAAGCCCGGCCCAAGAGAGCACAAGGAACAGGCCGACGAGGCTGAGCAGTCGCACCAGGCTCGGCCATCCCCGCTCCCACGCGATGGCGTAACGCGCCCGCTCCAGGGCACGTTCAAGCCGCAGGCGGGAGAGGTCCGTGTCCTGCCGAGGCGGTGGGGGATCGAGGTGTGGGCCGCTCAACCATGTCTCCGGGTCTGACCCGTGGAAACATAGCACAGCGGCGATCCTGAGGCACTTGGGCCACCGGCGACCGGGCCAAAGGCAGGGCAAAAACGCCGATATTCACCGGCATTTTACCGAGCAAGCTAGAGATTCGCGTAGACCCGCCTGGCCCGGATCGTTCCCTCCAGCGCCCGCATGTCCCTGAGGATGGCCTCGCTGTCATGGCCGGCAAGCTCTGCGTCCAGCACAACGTAACCGACCTCGCTGTCGGTTTCGAGATATTGCGCGGTGATGTTGATATCCCGCTGCAGGAAGATTTCGTTCACTCGCCGCAACATGCCTGGCACGTTGCGGTGAACATGGCTGAAGCGCACGCCCGCCGAGCGCGCGTGCAGCTGCACCTGGGGGAAATTGACCGCGCCCATGGTCGATCCGCTGCTGAAATAATCGAGGAGCTTGCGGGACACTTCGCGGCCGATGCGATCCTGCGCCTCTTCAGTCGATCCGCCGATATGCGGCGTGAGGATCACGTTTTGCAGTCCCTGCAACGGGCTGTCGAAACGGTCGGCATTCGACGACGGCTCCAGCGGAAACACGTCAAGCGCCGCGCCCGCCAGATGGCCGTCGCGCAAGGCGCCAGCGAGCGCCTTGAGATCGACCACCGTTCCCCGGCTGTTGTTTATGAGATAGCTGCCCGGTTTCATCAGCCGAAGTTCGGCCCCGCCGATCATGCCTGTGGTGGCCGGGGTCTCCGGCACATGCAGGGTGACAATGTCGCTCTGCGACAGGAGTTCGGCGAGACTGTCGACCGGCTCGGTGTTGCCATGGCGCAGCTTGTCGGTGTGATCGTAAAAGATCACCCGCATTCCCATGGCCTCCGCCAGCGTCGACAATTGCGAACCGATATTGCCGTAGCCGACAATACCGAGCGTCCGCCCGCGAACCTCGTGACTGTCGGTGGCCGACTTGTCCCAGGCGCCCGCATGGGCTGCAACCGAGCGCGGGAAGATTCGCCGCAACAGCATGACAATCTCGCCGATCACCAATTCGGCGACGCTGCGGGTATTTGAGAACGGTGCGTTGAACACGGGAATGCCGCGCTTGCGTGCGGCATCGAGATCAACCTGGTTGGTGCCGACGCTGAAGCAGCCCACCGCAATCAAATGCTCGGCGTGCCGGAAAACCTCCGAGGTGAGATGGGTGCGCGAACGGATGCCTATCAGGCCGATATCGCTGATGCCCCGGCGCAGCGCATCGCCATCAAGCGCCTTGGGCAAACGCTCGACAGTCAAATATTTTGAATTGGCGAAGACCTCTAGCGCGCTGTCGTTGACGCCCTCGAGCAGCAGGACCTTCATCTGCTGATCCGACGAAACATCCGCCGCCATGTCATCCTCCGAAAGAATCCAGTGGCGCCGGTGGTGCCGAAAGCGCCGCTTACAGCCAGGGCGCTGGCTGGTCCATGGCAATCAGTGCGTCGACCTCGAGGCGTGGACGCACTACCGCATATTGGTCGCCGCGCACCAGCACCTCAGGGACCAGCGCGCGGGTGTTATAGGTGCCGGCCTGTACGGCGCCATAGGCACCGGCCGTCATGATTGCCAAGAGGTCGCCCGATTCCAGCACGGGAAGCTTGCGGTCGAGCGCAAGGTAATCGCCGCTCTCGCAAACCGGCCCCACGACATCGGCAACCATGGACGGCGCCTGGGCCGCCGGCTCGCGCACCGGCAGGATGTCGTGATGGGCCTCATACAGCGTCGGCCGGATCAGGTCGTTCATCGCCGCATCGATGATCACGAAATTTTTCGCCTCGCCCTGCTTCACATAGATCACCCGCGCGACAAGAATTCCGGCATTGCCCACGATCATCCGACCGGGCTCGAACAGCAACCGGCAACCGAGATTATGGCTGACGCGCTTGACCATCTCGGCATAGGCCGAGGGCAGCGGGGGCGCGGCACGGTCGGCATGGTAGGGAATGCCAAGGCCGCCCCCAAAATCGACATGGGAAATGGAATGCCCATCGGCCCGCAGGGTCTGGACGAACTCGGTGAGCAGGCGGAACGCCGCCTCCATCGGCCCAAGATCGGTGATCTGGCTGCCGATATGGACATCGACGCCGCTGACCTGAATCCCGGGCAGGCTCGCCGCCCGCGCATAGACCGCACGTGCGCGGGCAATCGGAATCCCGAACTTGTTTTCGGATTTGCCCGTTGAAATCTTGGCGTGGGTACCGGCATCGACATCCGGATTGACCCGTACCGAAACATGCGCCGTGATGCCGGTCTCGACGGCGAGCCTCGAAAGCAATTCGAGCTCCGGCTCGGATTCCAGATTGATGCAGAAGATGCGGGCGGCGAGCGCCGCGCGTAATTCGGCCTCGGTTTTGCCGACGCCGGAAAACACGATCTTCTGCGCCGGAATTCCGGCCCCCAAGGCCCGCTTGAGTTCGCCGCCTGACACCACATCGGCGCCGGCGCCGAGCTTTGCCAGCGTACGCAGGACAGACTGGTTGGAATTTGCCTTCATGGCGTAACACACCAGAGCGTCCGAGCCGGCGAAGGCCTCGCTGAACACCCGGTAATGCCGCTCCAGCGTGGCTGTCGAATAGCAGTAGAATGGGGTTCCCACCGCTTCCGCCAAATGGGAAAGACTGACGGCTTCGGCGTGCAGCACGCCGTCGCGATAGTCAAAATGATTCATGGCCGGCTCAGTTGCCCAGCAGCGGATCGAGAATGAACGGTTTCTTGCGGCCCTTGGCAGCAGCCGGAGCGGCATCCGACCCGTAGGAAGGATTGAACACGCTGGGCTTGCTGGCCTCCCCCTGAACCGGTTCGCCCGACGACAGTTGCGGCGCGTCCGGCGGCAGATCGAGCCCGGCTTTGCGCCCGCAGCCAGCCAATGTCAGCATGGCGGCACCGAGCAGGATCAAAGCCCATCGCGAGCGGGTCGGGCGGTTGTCGAAAGTCACGTCAAATTCCCCAATGCGCCGGCACCATACAGAGATTGGTCTGCTCTGGCGAGCCCCTGCGGCCTGCTGCAAATTCGCCAAAATTTCCCGAATTTTAGCACTGGTACCGGCTAGTCGACGGGCGTGCATCACTGCAACCGCAGTGGTTTACGCAGTTTGGAAAAGTCGGCGCTAGTTTTGCTGTTTTTCCAGCCGCCTGAGCCAGGCCTTGGCTTGGGCGGCGACGTTTTTGGGTGCCGTCCCGCCATAGCTGGTGCGGCTTTTGACCGAAGAGTCGACCGACAGCACCTTCAGCGCCTCACCGGTAATTCGAGGCTCGACCTCCTGCATGGCCTTCAACGGCAATTCGTGCAGCGCCACGCCCTGGCCTGAGGCCAAAGCAACGATTCGCCCGGTGACATGATGCGCATCGCGGAACGGCATCTTCAGCGCGCGTACCAGCCAATCGGCAAGATCGGTGGCGGTGGCGTAACCTTCGCCCGCCGCTTCCTTCATGCGCGTTTTATCCGGAATAACGTCGAGGATCATGCCGGTCATGGCGCGGATCGCCAGCGACAACGCGCCGAACGCTTCCATCGCGCCCTGTTTATCCTCCTGCATATCCTTTTGATAGGCGAGCGGCAGCCCCTTCATGACGATAAATAATCCCGTGAGCGCGCCGATCACCCGGCCCGTCTTGGCGCGAACCAGTTCCGCCGCATCCGGATTGCGCTTCTGCGGCATGATGGAAGAGCCGGTGGTGAACCTGTCGCTGAGCTGCACGAGGCCAACGAGCGGCGAGGTCCAGATCACGATCTCCTCGGCAAGCCGCGACAAATGCACCGCACAGATCGCGGCAGCCGACAGCGTCTCGAGTACGAAGTCGCGATCCGACACCGCATCCAGTGAATTGGCCATCGGCCGGTCGAATCCCAGCGCCTTGGCGGTGGCGTGGCGATCGATTGGAAACGAAGTGCCGGCCAGCGCGGCGGCGCCAAGTGGAGACTCGTTCAACCGCTTGCGTGCATCGGCCAGACGGCCGCGGTCGCGCGCAGCCATTTCCACATAGGCCATCAGATGATGGCCGAACGTGACCGGCTGGGCGGTCTGCAGATGGGTAAAGCCTGGCATGACAGTCGCCGCGTGCTCCAACGCCCGGCCGGCGAGCGCGTGCTGAAACCTGGCCAGCGCCGCGTCAGCCTCGTCGATCACGTCGCGGACATAGAGGCGAAAATCGGTGGCCACCTGATCGTTGCGCGACCGCGCCGTATGCAGCCGCCCGGCGGCGGGGCCAATCAACTCGCCGAGCCGGCTCTCGACATTCATGTGAATGTCCTCGAGCGAACGCTTGAAATCGAAGGATCCGCCGCTGATCTCTGACATAATCGTGTCTAGACCCTTGCGGATATTTTTTGCATCAACGGACGTGATAATGCCCTGGTCGGCGAGCATGGCGGCGTGGGCTTTGGACGCGGCGATATCCTGAGCAAAGAGGTGGCGATCGACCTCGATCGAGACGTTGATCTCCTCCATGATCGCATCGGGACGTTCGCTGAAACGACCACCCCACATCTTGTTGCTCATGGTTGACTGCCTATTGCTTGCCCGGGTCTTGTTCTCGCGATCCGCCTGCCGTGACACCAACCGAACCGACGAATGCGAATACGGCCCTGCATAGCCGTATCTGATACAGGATGACAAACGATATGGCTGAACGTCCCCCGCCTCGCCCAGCCAGGCTGCGCCGGCTCTCCCTTCTGGTCGCCTCGGTACTGGTCGGGGTGGCGCTGGGCTATGCCGGTATTCGGGCCTTGGCCGACCGGACCGCAGGCGATCCGACCTGCCGGCCCGCGGTGGCGCTGGCCCGGCAGATTGCCCCGCTTGCCCAGGGCGAGGTCGCCGCCCTGACGATGGCCACGACGCCACTGCGCGTGCCGGACCTGTCGTTTGAGGATGCCGAGGGAAAACCGAAAAAGCTTTCCGACTGGCGCGGCCGCACCGTTCTCGTCAATCTCTGGGCGACCTGGTGTGTCCCCTGCCGGCGGGAGATGCCGGCACTCGACCACCTGCAAGGCAGGCTGGGGGGACCGGATTTCGAGGTGGTCGCGGTGAACATCGACACCCGAGACCCGGACAAGCCGAAGGACTTCGTGAGGCAGGCCAACCTGACGCATCTCGGCTATTTCAGCGACGCCGGCGCACGCGCATTCCAGGAGCTGAAGGGGGTGGGACGGGCGCTCGGCATGCCGACCTCGGTCCTGGTCGATGGCCAGGGCTGCGAAATCGCCACCATCGCCGGCCCCGCGGAGTGGGCCAGCGACGACGCCATCAAGTTGATTTCCGCCGCACTCAAGCCGGTCGCGGCGAGCTATTAGCCGTCACTATTGGGGGCAAGTCGCTGCTCAGGACGTGATGTCGAGCTGACGGCCGACGCCGGCCTGGAGGTTGGCTTGGAGATTGGCTTGGGACCCTGGGCCTGAACACTGGCCGAGCAGGGTCATCACCGCGCTTTGCTCGGCATCCGCATTCGATTTCATGATGGCGGCGCCAACCGACGTCTGCAGATTGCTCGCCTGCATCGCAAGAAAGCTGCTGACCACACTCACCATGTCCATAAGCTTTACTCCGCCTCCCTGGCAGTATCAGTCAGGCCTTAACGAAGACCGAACCTGACGCGGAGCAAGGAAGCGTGAACGATGAGGATCAGCGGGTGGGAACGGGCTTCTCGCCGCGATAATCATAGAAGCCGCGCTGCGTCTTGCGGCCGAGCCAGCCGGCCTCGACATATTTCACCAGCAGCGGACAAGGCCGATATTTCGAATCGGCAAGCCCCTCATGGAGCACCTGCATGATCGACAGGCAGGTATCCAGGCCAATGAAATCCGCCAGTTCCAGCGGCCCCATCGGATGATGCGCGCCAAGCTTCATGGCCGCGTCGATCGCCTCGACGTTGCCGACGCCCTCATAAAGGGTATAGATCGCCTCGTTGATCATCGGCAGCAGGATGCGGTTGACGATGAAGGCCGGAAAATCTTCGGAGACGGCGATCTGCTTGCCGAGCCGATTGACGAACTCCTTCGCCCCGTCGAACGTGGCATCGTCGGTGGCAATGCCGCGGATCAGCTCGACCAACTCCATCAGCGGCACCGGATTCATGAAGTGAATGCCGATGAAACGCTCAGGCCTGTCGGTGGACGCCGCAAGCCGGGTGATCGATATTGAGGAAGTGTTGGAGGCGATAATCGCTTCTGGCTTCAGCACGGCGCAAACATCATGAAAGATCTTGCGCTTGATCTCTTCCTTTTCGACCGCCGTCTCGATCACCAGGTCGCAATCGGCGAGAGCGTCGTAGGATTCAGCAAATGAGATGCGCTCCAGCGCCTTCTTGCGTGCGTCATCTGTAATGAGCTTGCGGGCAGCCTGGCGGGAAAGATTGCCGCTGATGGTGGCCATGCCCGACTTCAGCCGGTCCGACGAAATGTCATTCAGCAGGACATCGAAACCGGCGAGCGCGGCAACATGCGCGATCCCGCTGCCCATCTGGCCCGAGCCAATCACACCGACTTTCTTGATCATGAACGCCATCTGTCATCTCGCGAAAGCGGTGGGGCTCTTTAGTCCCACCGCCTGTAAACGCCGGTCAGAATGCCTTATTTCCGACCGACGCCTGGTCTCTCCAGGGGGCGATGTTAGAGTCAGCCCCCCAAAGGTGCAAACCCTTCCGATTCATTTCGCGAGTTTGGCGATTTCGTCGGTGAGTTCAGGGACGGCCTGGTAGAGATCGGCGACCAGGCCGTAATCGGCGACCTGGAAGATCGGGGCATCCTCGTCCTTGTTGATGGCGACGATGACCTTGGAGTCCTTCATGCCGGCCAAGTGCTGGATCGCGCCGGAGATGCCGACGGCGATATAGAGTTCCGGGGCCACCACCTTGCCGGTCTGGCCGACCTGCCAGTCGTTCGGGGCGTAGCCGGCATCGACCGCAGCGCGCGAAGCACCGACGCCTGCCCCGAGCTTGTCGGCCAAAGGCTCGATATATTTGGTGAAGTTCTCCCGGCTCTGCATCGCCCGGCCGCCCGAGACGATGATCCGCGCCGAGGTCAGTTCCGGACGGTCGCTCTTGGCCACTTCCTCGCTGATGAAGCTCGACAGGCCGGGGTCAGCGGCGGCGGCTACCGCCTCGATCGGGGCATTGCCGCCGGTCCCTGCGGCCGCAAAGGTCGAGGTCCGCACCGTGATCACCTTCTTGGCGTCCTTCGACTTCACCGTCTGGATCGCATTGCCGGCATAGATCGGCCGCTCATAGGTGTCAGGGGCCACCACCTTGATGATTTCCGAGACCTGCATCACGTCCAATAACGCCGCAACCCGCGGCATCACGTTCTTGAAGCGCGAGGTCGCCGGCGCCACAAAGGCATCATAGGACGGCGCCAGCGCCACGATCAGCGCCGCCAGCGGCTCGGCCAGGTCATGGGCATAGCTGGCCCCTTCCGCCAGCAACACCTTGGCGACCCCGGCAAGCTTGGCTGCGGCCTCGGCTGCCGTACGGGAACCTTCACCCCCGGCCACCAGCACATGAACCTCAGCCCCCAATTGGCTTGCTGCCGTCAGCGCCTTGTTGGTGGCGTCCTTCAGGACCCCCTGTTCGTGTTCGGCAATCAGCAGTGTGGTCATCCCAGGACTCCGGCTTCATTCTTCAGCTTCGATACCAGCTCAGTGACGTCCTTGACCTTGACGCCTCCCTTGCGGCCCGGCGGTTCGGTGGTCTTGACCACTTCCAGCCGCGGCGACAGGTCCACCCCGTAATCGGCGGCGCTCTTCTCGGCGATCGGCTTCTTCTTGGCCTTCATGATGTTGGGAAGGCTCGCATAGCGCGGCTCGTTCAGCCGCAAATCCGTGGTCACAATCGCCGGACCCTTCAGCTGGATGGTCTGCAGGCCGCCATCGACTTCCCGCATCACCTTGAAGCCTGAGCCTTCCACCTCGAGCTTGGAGGCAAAGGTCGCCTGCGACCAGCCCAATAGCGCCGCCAGCATCTGGCCGGTCTGGTTACTGTCGTCGTCAATCGCCTGCTTGCCTAAAATCATCAGGCCGGGCTGCTCCTCGTCGGCCACCGCCTTCAAAAGCTTGGCCACCGCCAGAGGCTCAACCACCCCGTCCGCCTTGATCAGGATGCCGCGGTCAGCCCCCATCGCAAGCCCGGTCCGCAGCGTCTCGGTGGCCTGCGCAGGCCCGATCGACACCACCACCACTTCGCTCGCCTTGCCCGCTTCCTTCAACCGCAGCGCTTCCTCCACCGCGATCTCATCAAACGGGTTCATCGACATCTTCACATTGGTCAACTCAACCCCGGATCCGTCGCTCTTCACCCGGACCTTCACGTTGTAATCAACCACCCGCTTCACAGGTACCAGAACCTTCATCGATCCTCTTTCTATAAAGAAATCC
>Ga0068853_100004815_pt1 | contig 10494 bp, 8 predicted proteins | sample KBSCornC32_FD_65655 | JGI IMG/M metagenome (GOLD analysis project Ga0068853, IMG submission 65655) | Corn rhizosphere microbial communities from Kellogg Biological Station, Michigan, USA - KBS Corn C3-2 | ecosystem: Host-associated > Plants > Roots > Rhizosphere > Soil ... | reverse complement strand
CGGCTGAACGCCGCTGCGTCCATCCCCTCATTCTGTAAAAGATACCAGACCACCCCCGGGTCCAGGTCGCCGGTTCTGGTCCCCATGACGATACCTCCCGTCGGCGTAAATCCCATCGTGGTGTCGACGCTGACCCCGTCTTTCACCGCCGCCAGGCTGGCGCCGCTGCCCAGATGCGCAAGTATGACGGCGCCGCGGGCCCTTACCGGATCTGCCCGCAACAACTCCTCCAGCACATAGGCATAGGAGAGGCCGTGAAAGCCATACTTCTGCAGCCCCATTTTATCATAGCGGCGCGGCAGTGGCAGCAGCCGGGCATGCCGGGGCAGTGCAGCGTGAAACGCCGTATCGAAACAGGCTACCTGAACAGCCTCCGGCTGCTCTTTCCGGAATAACCCGATCAGCTGGATCTCACCGGGGAGGTGGTCGGGGTCATAGTCCTCTATCCGGCGCAGCTCACTCAGCAGCGCTTCGTCGATGACGGATGCCTGACGGTGCTGCAGACCATGCACCACCCGGTGACCGATGGCGGCGGGCGCCCCTCCCCCCTGCTGCTCCAGCCACCCCAGCAGAAAAGCGGCGGCTTCCCCGGGAGAAGAAGCCTTCGCCGCAAGTTCGCCTTTTTTATCGTTTCGACTATCTGTATACGTTAGTTTTGCATCGGACAGACCGATCCTGTCGATCTTGCCCGACAGCAACCGGGAAGGCATAACACCCGGCCCCGTCGCATACAAAGCGAATTTGATGCTCGACGAGCCGCCGTTGACAGCCAGAATATTTTTATTTTCCGGATGCATAACTTTAGCTAAAGTTAGCTACCTTGTAATGTTGTTTAGAAAGATTGCCACCATATTATTGTTATCTTTTTTGTTTTTCAATTGGGTAGGTTACTGGCTTTTCATGTCCTGGTTTGAAAGCCGCGAAGAGACCCGTTTGGAGAGCAGGCTCGAGGACGGCAGGTACGACCGCTCGCAGCTGATCCTGGTCAAAATATCCGCAGGCCATCTGCCTTATGGCAACGCATCCACGGCTTTTGATCGGGAAGGAGGCAAGGTCGACATCGGTAATCTCCACTACAGATATATTGGAAAAAGGTTGTACAACGATTCGGTAGAATTTTTATGCCTGCCGGACGGGGAAGCCAACCGATTCCAGAACGTAAAAAACAATTTCTTCAGCCTCGTCAACGACCTGCAAAACACAGGCCACTCCAAAGCCCCGGGCTCCCCCGGAAAAATGGCTTCGAATAGTCTGAAGCTTTGTTACCCGGCCCCGCAGGGACTGACGGTCGCCGGCTTTTCAATCGTTCATACAAGCCCGGTAATTTTAGCCTGCGCTACCCTGGCTCCCGGATACTCGCATATCCGGAAACTGCCTCCCAGGCCCGAAGAGACGCTATAAAAAAACCTTGCTTTCCTTCGGACATTGAATAATTTTCAGACAATAAAATATACATGAAGAATTCTCTACTCGTCGCACTGGCGACGATTGCACTGTTTACATCCTGTCATTTTAAGAATGACTATGAACAGATTTTCAAGGACCCCAACCTCTATTGTAACACCGTCCACGAATTGAATACGGTCGTCATGGGAAATAACTTCGGCCCCATCGTCGCCTCCCGCAACTATCTCTATGCATCCATCGCCGGATATGAGGCGATAGCCGGCGGATACCCGGACAAATTCAGTTCCCTCGCGGGACAACTGCACGGGCTGAAGTCCATCCCCAAACCTCCCGCCGGCGTAAAGATCAACTACGAGCTGGCCTCCCTTCTGGCTTTTTGCAAACTGGGCGAAGCCGTTACCTTTCCCGAAGGAAGTATGCGCCAGTACGTCGACAGCCTCAAACGAATGGCAAAAGACCACGGCATGCCGTCGGACATGCTGGCCGCATCCGTCGCCTACGCCGACTCGGTCGGCACGGCGGTCATGGCCTGGAGCAAAACCGACAACTACGCACAGACCAGAGGGGCTACCGAATACATGGTCAATGATTCTCCCGGCCGATGGGTGCCCACACCACCCGCTTACACTCCCGCCATGGAGCCCCACTGGCGCGAGATCCGTTTTATCGTCGTAGACAGCGTCAGGGAGTTCATCCCCCACCCGCCCTATCCGTTCAACGTAACGGACAAAAATGCCCCCTACTATAAGGAGGTAAAGAAGATACAGAACAAGGGTGACAGTCTTACTCCTGAAGAGATCTGGATCGCCGACTTCTGGGATGACAACCCCTTCAAACTCAACGTCAGTGGCCACCTGATGTTCGGTACCAAGAAATTCTCGCCGGCCGGCCACTGGATGAGCGTCGTCGGCATCGCCGCGCAAAAGTCGGGCGCAGATTTCGGCACCACGACCGCAGCCTACGCCAGGACGGCCATCGCCCTGTTCGACGCCTTTATAGAATGCTGGAACATAAAATTCACCTACAATACCCTGCGCCCCGAGACTGCCATCAACAAATATTTCGACCCCAACTGGCGTCCCCACCTGCAGACCCCGCCGTTCCCGGAATACACCTGCGGACACTGTACGATCTCGGCTTCCGCAGCAGAAGCCCTGACCAAAGATTTCGGCGACAATTTCTCCTATACCGACACGACCGAGCTGGAGTTCGGCATTAAAAGCCGCAGCTTTACCTCCTTCCGTGCCGCGGCCTCGGAGACCGAACGCTCCCGTTACTACGGCGGCATACACTACGAATATTCCACAGTAGTAAGCCATAAGATGGGCACGCAGATCGGCGAACTGGTGGCCGACCGCCTGAAACTGAAAAAAAATTGAGCGAGCCTCGTTATGAGTAACAAACTTCGCCTGATCCCCGCCTTCCTGTTTTTTCTTTTTACAGGTACAGCGATCGCACAGCAGACGCAGCTGCCCAATGGCTGGGCGCTGACTCCCGCCGGCATATCCATCCCCCTCAGCAGCGACCTGCCTCTGAATATGGCGATTTCCCCTGACAACAAATTCGTCGCCGTGACGAATAACGGCAACGGGCGACAGGGTATCGACCTCATCAGCCTTACAACGGGCCAGCTGGTACAAACCGTAACCCTCGGCAAGGCCTGGCTGGGACTGGCGTTCGGAAACTCCGGTCTCTACGTCTCGGGCGGCAACGACGACATCATCATCCGCATGCAGCTGAAGGGCCGGCGGCTCGCCGCCAAAGACACGATCAGGCTCGGCGCCCCGTGGCCAAAAGAAAAGATCAGCCCGGCCGGACTGACCCTCGACGAGAAGAACAACCGCCTGTATGTGGTCACCAAGGAGAACAATTCATTATACGTTTGTGACACCAAAACCATGAAGGTCCTGACGCGTCGGCAACTGTCCGCGGAAGCGTATAGCTGCCTGCTCAATCCCGGAAGAAAGGAGCTGTATATCTCTGCCTGGGGAGGAAAAAAGATCTGGATCTACGACACCAAAAAAGGCCGGCTCGCGGACTCCGTCGATACAGAAGACCATCCGAACGACCTTTCCCTCAGCCGGGACGGCAGATGGCTGTACGTCGCCAACGCCAATTCAAATTCCGTCACCGTCATCAGCACGGGGGAAAGACGGCAGGTCGAGACGCTGAACGCCGCCCTGTTCCCGGACGCGCCCACGGGCTCCACGACCAATTCTGTGGCGCTTTCCGGAGACGACAAAACGCTGTATGTAGCCAATGCCGACAACAACTGCCTTGCCGTCTTTGACGTTTCCGCACCCGGCAACAGCAGTTCCAAAGGATTCATCCCGACCGGATGGTACCCGACTGCGGTAAAGACCCTTGGAAAGAAGATCCTGGTGGCGAATGGAAAGGGATTTACGTCTACCTCCAATATGATACCGGCAGACCCCGAAAAGACAGGCTATAAAAAAAGCGCTCCTGAACCGCTTACGAAATCCTACAGCAATATGTTCACCGGAACGCTGTCCCTCATCGACGAGCCGGACGAATCCTTATTGAACAGATATGCCAGACAGGTATACCTGAATACGCCCTGGTCGAAACAAAAAGAAGCCCCCACAGCGGCTCCCGTACCCATAAAATACGTGTTTTATGTGCTCAAGGAGAACAAGAGCTATGACTATGTACTGGGCGATATGCCGCAGGGCAACGGCGACACAAGCCTCTGCATCTTTGGCAAAAAGATCACCCCCAATGCACACGCGATATCCGACCAGTTCGTCCTCTTTGATAATTTTTACGTGGACGGCGAAGTCAGCGCCGACGGACACAACTGGTCGATGGCGGCCTACGCCACGGATTTTACGGAAAAGAACTGGCCCTATAACTATGCCGGACGCGGCGGCAACTATGATTTTGACGGCAGCCGGCCGATAGCCAATCCCACCAAAGGCTTTTTGTGGGACTACTGCCATCGCGCAGGCGTATCGTTCCGCAACTACGGCGAATTTATGGACAACGGCTATCCTACCGTCGCCCTGCTCAAAGACTCCGCCAACTTCTGTCACAACTATCCCGGATGGAACCTGGCAATACAGGATATCTACAGGGAAAAGATATTCGAGCACGATTTTGACTCTCTTGTCACGCTCAACGCCGTTCGGCAGCTGAGCATCATATACCTGCCAAACGACCACACCAGCGGCAGCGACAGGGGAGCGTATACCCCGACCGCACAGGTGGCGGACAACGACCTCGCCCTTGGCCGGCTGGTCGAACATATTTCGCATAGCCCCATCTGGTCGCAGAGCGCCATCTTCGTCCTCGAAGACGACCCCGGCGGATGCGCGGACCACGTCGACATGCACCGCTCTGTAGCCTACATCGTCAGCCCGCACATTAAAATGCATACGGTCAACCATAGACCCTGGTCCACCTCTTCCATGCTGCGCACCATGGAGCTTATTCTTGGACTACCGCCGATGAGCCAGTACGACGCCGCCGCGACTCCGATGTGGGACTGTTTTCAGGCGACACCCGACCTCCGGCCTTATTCCGCCCTCACGCCGGAGACAGACATCAACGCCAGGAACAACGCCAATAATGCGTCGGCAAGACTATCCGAAAGATTCAATTTCTCGAAACCCGACGCGGCCCCGGACCTGCTGCTCGGCGATATCGTTTGGAAATCGGTAAAGGGAGAGAACAGCGCCATGCCCGTACCTAAAAGAGGCGCCTTTGTAAAAGTCACGAAAATAGAGAAGGACGACGACTAAGTCACCCGGAGGGCGCGGGTCCCAGGCCCGCGGACCTCAGCGTTTCAAAAACCTCCCCTGCAATATCCTCCGCATGATCTCCTCTCTGTTTGTTCGGCTGACAGGAATGACGTGCGCGCCAATCAATATACCATTCCCCTCGATCCCATCCACTTTGCCGACCTGAATGATATAGGATTTATGCACCTTCAGGAATCTGCCGGCCGGCAGATTGTCTTCGAGGCTCCTGAAGGTAAGATAGGCGATATGCTTCCTGTCCTTCGTATGAATGGCGACGTAGTTCTCCAGCGCCTCGACAAAAAGGATATCGTCATAGACGATCTTCTTGAGGACCGAACCCGTCTTGACAAAGATATGATCGACCCCTTCGGGCTGGCGCGCGGCATACCAGGACCTGGCCTTTTCCGCCGCCTTCAAAAAACGCCGGAAGGAAATCGGCTTCAGCAGATAATCGAGGACGTCCAGCTCAAAACCCTCCAGCGCATACTGCGGATACGCTGTGGTAAGGATCACCTGCGGCGGGTTGCGCAGGTTCTTCAAAAAATCAAGGCCCGTCAGTTTTGGCATCTGTATATCCAGAAAGATCAGCTGGACAGCCGACAGGTCGCCCTGATCGATCACCTTCAGCGGCGTATCGTATTCACCCAGCAGGTTCAGGAAATCGATATCCGCGATGTACTCCCTGACACCCTTCCTCGCGAGAGGCTCGTCGTCAATGATGATACAATTCAGGATCATATCTCCAATTTAAGAAATATATCGAACTGGTCCGGCAATTTCCCGATGACCAGCGAATGCCTGCCGGGGTACAACAGCTCCAGCCTCCGCTGCACATTGCGCAGCCCGATGCCCCCCTCCCCTTCTGCCTTTTCCTCTCTCGTATTGCTGACCACAAACTCCAGCGACCCGTTTTCCTTTCCAAGCCGGACTGCAACCCGGTTCTTTCCATCGCGGAAGTGCGACAGATGCTTGAACGCATTCTCCACAAAAGGGATCAGCAGTAATGGCGCTATCCGGAAGCCTTTCAGCCCGGGCGACAGCTGCAGGTCGATGACACAATTGTCGTCCCTTCTCAGCCGCTGCAGGTCGATATAGTCCTTCAGATAGCCGACCTCTTTCTCGATGCTTACCTCCTGGCCGCTGCATTCATACAACTGATAACGCAGCATATCGGAGAACTTCTCCAGACTATCCCTCGCGGCGGTGTTCTGTTTGTCGATAAGAAAATAGACCGAGTTCAGCGAATTGAATACAAAATGAGGATTGATCTGCGACTTGAGGAAGTTGAGCTCGGCCGCCGCGTTCTCCCTCGCCATCTCCGCCATCCGCCGCTGGGCGGTAGCATAGTCCATTATCAGTTTGAAGGCGGCGCCGGTGCTCACCAGCAGGATATGCGGGATCGTGTTATCATAAAAAAGTACCTTGAACCGCCGGAAGATATCGAACAGCTCGGGATGATGAACCAGCCAGCCCTCGAGCCATATCTTCAGCCAGCTGCTGGCGACAATGAACAGCAGAAAGGATATGCCGAATACGAAGTATCTCTTTCGGTACAACAGCCGCGGGATCAGCAGATAGTTGGTGACGTATACCATAAAGGCCAGATCGGCCACCTTCAGCAGGGTCACCTTCCACGCAAGCAGTTTACTGGAATAGTCCTCATAGCGAAAAAAATACCATACCCCTGCCAACGCTACCCAGAACAGAACATGGTGCAGTTTCCAGCGAAGTATGGTATTTTTCGGAGCCGGGATCATTACCTATAAAATTACCAAATCTTACCCGATCTTCGTCAGCATCCTTCCTGCCGGCAACTGCCGCGCGGAATAATTAAGGGTCATCCCCGAATGCTTCGCCTGCAACTCCAGTATCTCTTTCACCGGAATGGTCATCCCGTCGTCTTCAGCCGGAACATTCATATCATTCTTCACGGCCGCGTCCCTGAACTTCCATTCCTTCAGCACATTCCCGTTGTCGTCCCTGACCGTTATACTCCTGCTCCTGCCGGTAGCCCCGCAATGATTGTAATACACGACCAGATTGTCATTGCCGTTGGCCGGCCCCAGCGCCAGACTCTCCAGTTTGAGGGGCTGTCCCACATACTGTTGCAGGAGCAGTTTCCCGTTGAGATAGATCCGGTAGCTGTCCGTCCCGCGAACGCCGCTGCTGCCGTCGGCGCCCTCGATGCTCCCCCTGCCCGCAAGGACAGGCTGCGCCAGTACGATCAGACCCGTCAGCGCCATTAAAAGACCTTTTTGAAGTAGCTGTTTCATAACATAATTATTTGGTGATTGGATACTGCAAAGGGAGCAAATATCGCGACGCGAAAACCGCGCTCTTGACCATCTGTAAGGATTTCTTGACGTATTGCCCGGCTTTTGCCCTCTGGCGTATGACTCAGCGACATCAAGGCTGATCTCAGGGACAAGTATCGCCGATAACAAAAGGATCAGCCCGAATAATTCGGACTTGTACAAAAAAAGGGGGGGGTGAATACTACCTGACTTTATCGAATACGGTCTTCCATGAACGATCGCCGCCCCGTAAGCTTGATTTTGCACTGGCCTGAATGGAAATAGACTTGCCATCATTGCTCAATTTCCAAACCTCTGTTACGTAAACAAATAGTTGTTCCTGAACATCTACATGGTAAGGAGCGGCAACCATCAGGTGTACAATTGAGTTCACAGTCATCGTTTGTCCATCATCTGACAACTTTACGGTTGACTTCTTTCCTCTTTCCGGGCCATAATTAATTTCGCTTGCTTTACCGTCGAAGGTCAGTTTCTCCTGGCTTGTAACCGGCGCTGTGCCAGGAAACGAGCTTGACACCTCTATGGTTATAAAATTTGCATCCTCTGCTATTTTCATTGTTTTAGCCAGCATACGATCCCCCGGATTATAGCAGCAAACAATATTTCCGCCCATACTTATCGACTCTTTGGATTTCCATTCGCCAGAAAAGTTAGCCCGATGAGTATCATTTTTTTGTTGAGCCTGTACGGCAAAATAAATTACACCTGTTACCAGAATGATCAGGCAGGACAAAAGGTTTCTTTTATTTTTCATATCCGATTAAAGTTTGATACAGCGAACCTACTTTAATCCTTTCAGCTTGAAGGGTCAGGAGTGTAAATTTTAAATGTAAACTTTGTAAATTATTGTAAAAGCACCTAAAGATGCGGCCTCGCCGCCTTCACCGGCGCGTCAAAAGGATTCACACCCCTCACGTGCAGCCGGCGGCGATAGACTTTCGATCCACAGCTAACATACAGAACATCAAAACCCGTCCCCCCAAAACACAGATTGGACGACTGCCCCGAAGGCACAGGCAATATCGCATTGACCCGACCCAACTGGTCCATCACCTGTATCCCGAGTCGGGTAGCGACATACACCCGCCCTTCGCGGTCGCACTTGAGCCCGTCCGGCCACGCGTTCTCCTGATTGTCCGGCACATGGAGCCAGCCATAGCGCTGCTTATTATACAACGTTCCGTCCGGACGGATGGAATAGACCCAAATCCAGTGGGAAGCCGACTCGGCAACATACAAAAGCGTCTGATCAGGAGACATACAGAGCCCGTTGATAAAATGAAGCCCGGAATCGACCGCCACCTTCTCACCCGAACCTGGCCGGAGAAGAAACAATCGCGAAGGCCGCTCGGAACCATCCGGCGATGTCACGTATACATTCCCATTGCGAAGCACCAGCAGATCATTTCCCGATATATCCGAAGCGATCGGCCGGGCCGCGCCGTGGTCACCACCGGGGCCACCAGCCCCGTAACGAATGATCTGCCGCGCTCCCCCTGCCACCTCATACCGATCCCCATCCACCCCAAAACACGTTCCACTCGCTTTCTTAGCATCGGCATTCACCACCACCGGCTTCCCATCCGCACCGACCCGGTAGGTCTTTGAAGCCGGTATATCCTGATAGTATACATCGCCCGCGGCATCGGCGGCCGTCCCTTCCGTAAACCCATATCCCTCTCCCACGAGCTCCCAGTCCTGTCCCGGGATCAGGATCTCCCCAAGCACCTGATTCGAGCTCCGGCCCTTTGCTACCGGCTGCGGCCAGTCCTTCCAGAGCCAGCGTATCACGTCGGGAAAAAGAACCGTCCCATGCGCGCCGCTATGCGAGCCTTCGCCCCACACGTGTTTCACCTCGTATCCCGAAAATACCAGCGCCCGCTCCATCGTCTGGTTAGCCATCCACCAGTCGCCTCCGTAAATATTCAGGTCGTTCGACCCATCCTGTAAAAAGATCCGGATAGGCTTTGGCTCGTATTTTCGGATAAGCGTCGGATATCTTTCCCCGCCCCTGAGCCCAACATAAGTCCCGATCGCGCTGAACACCCGCGTAAACGCATCCGGCCGTTCCCACGCCGCCGTGAAGGCACAGATCGCGCCACTACTCGACCCGCCGATAGCCCGGTCGTTGCCGCTGCGGGAAAGGCGCACCGCTCTCCCATCCGACGCCTGATGCTTCTCCACATCGGGCAGCAACTCGTCGAGAACGAAGCGCACATATGCATCTCCCAGGCCATCGTATTCGAAACTACGATTAAAACGGTCCAACGAAACGCTCGTATCTCCGGCAACCACCCTCCCCGGCTGGACAAAAACGCCGATGACTACCGGCATCTCTCCACGATATATAAGCGTATCAAATACTGCCGGTGCATTCCATTGGATTCCGTCCTGGTTGACATATACGCAGGCCGGCCGGTCCGGCTTGTATTCTGCGGGAATATAGATCCAGTAGTCGCGTTGTGTACCCGGGAAGACTGAAGAACGGTCGAAGCTGCAGTGCAGCACTTCGCCTTTCGGTATGGCCGTTTGCGCAAAGGCTCCTGCCTGCAACAGGAGCCCCGCGATCGTAAGCAATCTTTTCATACCGGAATATACCAAATTCTTCCGACGCCCCCTTACTCAATCTAAACTGAGCTGATCGGGCACCAGGCTGACAGAGTCAGTCGAGCTCTTTTCCATTCCCCAGCCAAATACCAGCGGCAGGATAAATAATGCAGCAAAGGTCGAAGCCACCAGCCCGCCGATAACCGCCCGCCCAAGCGGCGAGGTCTGGTCACCAGCCTCTCCCAGTCCGCTGGCCATCGGGATCATCCCGACCACCATCGCCAGCGCCGTCATGACAATGGGCCGGAGACGCAGCGCAGCGGCCTCCCGCGCAGAGCCCACTGCATCGCCGTTGCGGGAACGTAGATGCTCGGCATTGGTGATCAGCAGCACGGCGTTGGAAATGGATACCCCTACGGACATGATGATACCCATATAGCTCTGCAGGTTCAGCGTCGAGCCAG
>Ga0068853_100004811_pt1 | contig 10499 bp, 12 predicted proteins | sample KBSCornC32_FD_65655 | JGI IMG/M metagenome (GOLD analysis project Ga0068853, IMG submission 65655) | Corn rhizosphere microbial communities from Kellogg Biological Station, Michigan, USA - KBS Corn C3-2 | ecosystem: Host-associated > Plants > Roots > Rhizosphere > Soil ... | reverse complement strand
GACCGCACCATCCGCCACGTGCAGCAGGCTGCGGGCGGCGTGAAGCGCCTGTCGGTCGCCGTCGTGGTGAACAACCGCGACGCGGTGGATGCCGCGGGCAAGACCGCCAGCCGCGCACTGACGCCGGCAGAGCTGGAGCAGATCCGCAACCTCGCGAAGGAAGCCATGGGCTTCAGCCAGGAGCGCGGCGACTCGCTCAACGTGGTGAACAGCGCCTTCGCCCGCGATGCCGACAGCGCCCCCGCACCCGAGGTGCCGTTCTGGCGCGACCGCGAGAACCTCGACCTCGCCAAGACTGCCGGCCAGTACCTGCTGTACGCCCTGCTCGCGCTCTTCGCCTGGTTCGCCGTGCTGCGCCCGCTGATGCGCAAGCACCTGGCGCCTCCGCCCGCGCCTGCCGCGCCGGAAGCCCCGGCCTTCGTGGCCGCTGCGGCGCCGGACGAGAACGCCCCCTCCGCCGAGGAGAGCCTGCGCGAACGCGAGGCCAACCGCCGCAAGGCCGACATGGAATACGCCCACCAGACCGCCGACAAGGACCCGAAGGTGGTGGCGGCGCTGATCCAGCACTGGATGAACAACGATGAGTAGCGAACAGGGAACCCGCAAGAGCGCCATCCTGCTGATGGCACTGGGCGAAGACCGCGCGGCGGCCGCGCTGCACCAGTTGCCTACCTCCGAGGTGCAGGCGCTGGGCCTCGCGATGTCGAAGCTCACTTCCGTCTCGAAGGAAGAGCTGGCCGAGGTGCTGGCCGAGTTCCGCCACGAGACCGAGCAGCTCTCGGCCCTGCACCTGGGCTCGACCAGCTACATCCGCGCCGTGCTGCGCAAGGCGCTGGGCGAGGACCGCGCCAGCAACTTGCTGGAAGACATCCTGCAGCCCGACGAGCCGCACGGCGGCATCGAGCGGCTCAACGAGCTCGAGGCCGGCGAGGTGGCCGAGCTCATCCGCGACGAGCATCCGCAGATCCTGGCGACGCTGCTGGTGCACCTGGACCGCATGAAGGCTTCCGAAGTGCTCGAGAAGCTGCCGGCACGGCTGCGCCACGACGTGATCATGCGCGTGGCCACCTTCGGCGGCGTGCAGCCCTCGGCGCTCAACGAGCTGACCGACGTGCTCACCGAGATGCTCGCGGGCCAGGGCCTGCGCCGCAGCCGCCTGGGCGGCGTGCGCACCGCGGCCGAGATCGTCAACCTCATGAGCACCAGCGTGGAGGAAGAAGCCATCGCCCACGTGCGCGAGCAGGACGAGGCGCTGGCGCAGCGCATCGTCGACGAGATGTTCGTCTTCGAGAACCTGCTGGGCCTGGAAGACCGCAGCATCCAGCGCCTGCTCAAGGACATCGAGAGCGACTCGCTCATCATCGCCCTCAAGGGCGCGCCGATGGAACTGCGCGACAAGTTCCTCAACAACATGTCGCAGCGCGCCGCCGAAACGCTGCGCGAAGACATGGAGCTGCGCGGACCTGTGCGCGTGTCGCAGGTCGAAACCGAACAGAAGGCCATCCTGCAGGTCGCCCGCCGCCTGGCGGAGGCCGGCGAAATCGTGATCTCGACGCCTGGCACCGATGAGTTCGTCTGACGCCAACGACAACTTCGGCAACTTCGCCGGATCGCGCGAGCGCCTCGCCGCCATCCATGCCGCCGCGCGCCACGCCGCCGGCGGGCCGAGGACCGAGCGCACGCCGCCCAGCCCGCCCGCGCTGTCGGCATGGGAGCGCTGGGAGATGGGCACCATCGACGGCAGCCCTCGCTCGCCCACACCCGCCGCCCGCAAGACGGCGGCCGAACGCCGGAACACCGCTCCGCCACCGCCGCCGCCCGCACCCAGGATCGACCTCGCCGATCTCGCGCGCATCCGCAAGGAAGCCCGCATCGACGGCGAAGCCGAGGGCCGCGCCGCCGGACTTGCCGAAGGCCGCAAGGTGGGCCACACCGAAGGCCTGGCCACCGGCCTCGCGGCCGCGAGCGCGCATGCAGAACGCCTGCGCACGCTGGCCCAGTCGCTGCCCGATGCATTGCGCCGCGCCGAAGAAGAGCTCTCGCAGGCCGTGCTCGCGCTCGCGCTCGACGTGGCCCGCCAGGTGGTGCACCGCACGCTGAAGGCCGAGCCCGAATGGGTGCTGCCCGTGGTGCGCGACCTGCTGAACACCGAACCCGCACTGCGCGGCGAACCGCGCCTGCTGCTGCACCCCGACGACGTGGCGCTGGTGAGAAGCAGCCTGGGCGAAGAAATCGAAGCCGCCGGCTGGCAGATGCGCGCCGACGACGCCATCACCCGCGGCGGCTGCCGCGTGCAATCGGCCACGGGCGAGCTCGACGGCACGCTGGAAACGCGCTGGAAGCGCGTGACGGGCGCCCTCAATGGCGACGCCGACGGCAGGCCCGAAGCCCGATGACAGCCACGATGCAGGCCACCGCCCCCAACCCCCATCTGCAGTCGGTGCTCGCCGCGCTCGAGAAAGCACGCACCAATGTCGCCGGCTGCGAGACCACCATCGCATCGGGCCGGCTCACGCGCGCCGTGGGACTGGTGCTCGAAGCCGTGGGGCTGCAGCTGCCCGTGGGCAGCGACTGCCTGATCGAACTGCCGCCGGGCCATGCGCAACGGCACGCCGAAGCCGAAGTGGTCGGCTTCGCGGGCGATCGGCTCTTCCTGATGTCGCAGACCGAAGTGGCGGGCTTGCTACCCGGCGCGCGCGTGTATGCGCGCCCCGGTGCGCCGGAGCCCGATGCGGCCGGAATCATCGGCGGCGGCAATGCCCACACCAAGCGCCTGCCCGTCGGCGAAGGCATGCTCGGCCGCGTGGTCGACGCGGCCGGCCGGCCGCTCGACGGCCTCGGCCCGCTCGACATGGCGCGCAAGGTGCCGCTGAGCTCGCCCCCCATGAACCCGCTGACGCGCGCGCCCATCGATTCGGTGCTCGACGTGGGCGTGCGCGCCATCAACGGCATGCTCACCGTCGGCCGCGGCCAGCGCATGGGCCTGTTCGCCGGCTCGGGCGTGGGCAAGAGCGTGCTGCTGGGCATGATGGCGCGCTACACCAGCGCCGAAGTCATCGTGGTCGGCCTGATCGGCGAGCGCGGCCGCGAGGTGAAGGACTTCATCGAGAACACGCTGGGCGAAGAGGGCCTGGCCCGCGCGGTGGTGGTGGCGGCGCCGGCCGACAACTCGCCGCTGCTGCGCCTGCAGGGCGCGGCCTACGCGACCTGCCTGGCCGAATACTTCCGCGACCGCGGCAAGGACGTGCTGCTCATCATGGACTCGCTCACCCGCTACGCGATGGCGCAGCGCGAGATCGCGCTGGCCGTGGGCGAGCCGCCCGCCACAAAGGGCTATCCGCCCTCGGTGTTCGCCAAGCTGCCCGCGCTGGTAGAGCGTGCCGGCAACGGTGCGCGCGACGCGAACGGGCGCGGCGGCTCCATCACGGCCTTCTACACGGTGCTCTCGGAGGGCGACGACCAGCAGGACCCCATCGCTGACTCGGCGCGCGCGATTCTCGACGGCCACGTGGTGCTCTCGCGCACGCTGGCCGAGGCCGGGCACTACCCGGCCATCGACATCGAGGCTTCGATCAGCCGCGCCATGACGGCGCTGATCCCGTCCTCGCAGTTCGACACCGTGCGCCGCTTCAAGCAGATGCTCTCGCGCTACCAGCGCAACCGCGACCTGATCAGCGTGGGTGCCTACGCACCGGGCCACGACCTGCAGCTCGACCAGGCGATCGCGATGTACCCGCGCATCGAAGGCTTCCTGCAGCAGTCGATGGACGAGCGCACGGACTACGCCGAATCCATCGCCCGCCTGGAGAACCTGTTCGAAGGCGAGCCGCGCACACCCACTCCGCAAAGAGGCACAAGATGACACGCAAGCTCCCCCTCGGCATGCTGATCGACCTGGCGCACACGCAGACCGACGACGCCGCGCGGCGCCTCGGCGCGCTGCAGAACGCGCACCTGGACGCCAGCCAGAAGCTCGACCTGCTGCTGCAGTACCGGCAGGACTACCACGACCAGCTCGACGCCCTGATGCGCGACGGCCTGCCTTCCTCGCAGTGGCGCAACTACCGCAACTTCCTCGGCACGCTGGACAACGCCATCGAGCAGCAGCGCGCCATCGCGGCGCAGACCGGCACCCGGCTGGACCACGGCCGCGACGACTGGCAGCAGCAGCGCCGCCGCCTGAGCTCCTTCGACACGCTGGCCGAGCGCGTGCGCATGCAGGAGCTGATGGCCGAGGCCAAGCGCGAGCAGCGCGACAGCGATGAGCGCGCGGCGCGCAAGTTCTTCGACCGCGCTTCGCACCCGACTCTTTGAGAAAAACATCCGCACGCAGGAACCGACATGCCTCCCATGATCATGCCCCCCGTCACGACGAACGCCGCCGTCCAGCCCGCCGCAGCGCAGGCCGCCTCGCGCGGGCGCGACGCGGATGACGCACAGGGCCTCAGCTTCGGCGCGGCGCTGGAGCGCTCGCGCGCCAACGGCGGCAACCATGCCGACACGGCCGCCAAGGACGGCATCTCGGATGCCGCCACCGTTGACTGCAAGTCGGCGCGCAAACCCGGCGCGGATGAAGACACGAAGAGCGAAGACACCCTGCTCGCCGATCCGAACCTCGCCTTTCTCGCGCAGGCGAACACGCCGCTGCACGCATTGACGCTCGTGGGCCGCTCGGCGGCACAGGCTGGCGAAGGCGAGGCCGGCGCGCTTGCGAAGACGGCGCCCGCCGACGCCACGGCCGACGTCGCGCTGGCCCCGGCCTTGCAGGCGCTTTCGGCGAAGGCCGCGGCCGGCACGGCCACCGGCGCCACCGACGCCCGGGACACGACCGAGCCCGCTGTCGCCGCCAAGGCAGCGAAGGAAACTGCCGCTCAGAAGCCCTCCGCAGCCGCCGCGCAGGCCGCACCGCTGCAGGCGGACGCAGCGCCCGCCGGATCGCTGCACGACGCCGCCCGCGCCGCCATCGCGGCACAGACCATGGCCGTCGGGTTCGCGAAGCCGGTGTCCGCCCCCGCAGGCCCCTCCGTGGGCACCGCCGCAACGGGCCGTGGCGTCACATCGCGCGCACCCGTGAGCGCAACCGCCGCCGAGCAGCTTGCGAGCGCGGCGCAACCTGCGGCGGCCACCGATGCGCAGGCAGCCAAGGCCGCTGTCGCCGCGAGCCCGGCGGTCACCGCAGCCGACGGCGCGGACGCTCAGGCCACGGTGGACCCCGTCGTGCTGCAGCAGCCGGCTTCGGTGACGGCATCTTCCCCGGATCGCGCAAACGACACCACAGCAGCCGCACGCACTCCAGCACACACCATCGCACCCGAAGTCGGCAGCGACAAATGGGCGCCGGCCCTGGGCCAGCAGCTGCTGCGCATGAGCGCCAGCGGGCACCACACGGCCGAGCTCAACCTGAACCCGGCCGGCCTGGGTCCGCTCAAGGTCACGCTGTCGATGGGCGACAACCAGGCGCAGGCGATGTTCGTCTCGGCGCACGAGAGCGTGCGCAAGGCCGTGGAGGCCGCGCTGCCGCAGTTGCGCAATTCGCTGTCGGAGCAGGGCATCACGCTGGGCCAGGCCTCGGTCGGCGCGGAGACGCGCCAGCCCAGCGGCAACGACGCCGCCTTCGCGCAGCAACAGCAGCAGAGCCAGCAGCAGAACGCCGCGCGGCAGCAGGCCACGGCCTCCTACCCCGGCACCGACCGTGCGACGGCCAATGCGCCGGCCGCGCCCGTCGCCGCCGCACGCCCCGCCGCTGCCGCCAACTCGCGCTCCGGCGTGGACACCTTCGCTTGACGCAAAGGCACGCAGCAACACACCTTCGCCTCCGCCCCCGCGACGCCGCCACCCTGAACGGCGCCTTGCAATGAACGGATATGAAACGCCTTTGTGCGCTTGTTCGGCCGTTCGTCCGCGAGGGACTTCGAAAAGAATAGACCGGACAAGAAAAACCGCTTCACCATGGCTCCCCCAACATCTGTCGCAAACGCCGCACCGGCCTCCGCCTCGCTGCCGCCCCCGCGCCGCTCACCGAAGCTGCTGATCGGGATCGTGCTGGCCGTCGGCCTTCTCGCCGCGGCCGGCGCCGCCGCGTACGTCTTCCTGCCCCACTTCACGGGCGCCGCCTCCGCGGAGACGGCCAAGCCGCCGGTTCCCGAGAAGCCCATCTTCGTCATGCTCGACCCGCTGACCGTGAACCTGCAGTCCGAAGGCCGCAGCCGCTTCCTGCAGATCGGCATGGCCCTGCGCGTTCGCGACGAACATGCCAAGGCGCAGATCGTCGAGTTCATGCCCGAGCTGCGCAGCCGGCTGCTGGTGCAGCTGTCGAACCGCGCGCCCGAATCGCTGGTCACGCCGGAAGACAAGGCCAGGCTGGCCGAGGAAATCCGCACCGCGCTGAACGCACCGCTGACGCCCCAGACGCCCGAGCTGGGCATCTCCAGCGTCTCGTTCAACATCTTCGTCGTGCAGTGAGCACCACGTCACCTTCCTCCGGACGACAAGCGATCCATGGCGTATGAACAGGTGCTCTCGCAGGACGAGGTCGATGCGCTGCTGCAAGGCGTCACCGGCGACGTCGACCAGGCGCCCCCTCCCCCACCGCCGAAGGACGGGCTGCCCGCCTACGACCTCGGCGCGCCCGACCGCGTGGTGCGCAACCGCATGCACACGCTGGAGGTCATCAACGACCGATTCGCGCGCGGCCTGCGCAGCGCGCTGCTGAACTTCATGCGGCGCAGCCCCGACATCTCGGTGGGGCCGGTGCAGATCCAGCAGTTCGGCGAGTTCGTGCGGCACCTGCCGGTGCCCGCGAACATCAACATGATCCACATGAAGCCGCTGCGCGGCACCGCCCTCTTCGTGTTCGACCCGAAGCTGGTGTTCCTCGTGGTGGACAACCTCTTCGGCAGCGACGGGCGCTACCACGTGCGCGTGGAAGGCCGCGACTTCACGCGCACCGAGCAGCGCATCATCAAGCGCCTGCTCGACCTGTCGCTGCAGTGCTATGGCGACGCGTGGCAGCCGGTGTTCCCGCTCGACTTCGACTACGTGCGCGCCGAGATGCACGGCAAGCTCGCCAACATCGTCGCGCCCAACGAGGTGGTGATCAACACCACGCTGCAGATCGAGTTCGGCCCCATCGGCGGCTTCCTGCATGTGTGCCTGCCCTACTCGATGATCGAGCCGATTCGCGACCTCCTGTCCAACCCGATCCAGGACGAGGTCGAGGTCGACAAGCGCTGGGTCACGCAGATGTCGCGCCAGATGCAGTCCGCCGACGTGGAACTGGTGGCCGACTTCGTGACCATGCCCTCGACCATCGGCGAGGTGATGAAGCTGCGCGTCGGCGACGTGATTCCCATCGAGCTGCCGGAAACGGTCGTCGCCAAGGTGGGCGGCGTGCCGGTGATGGAGTGCGGCTACGGCACCTCCAACGAACGCTATGCACTGCGCGTGCAGAACATGATCACCCATCAAGACAGCGACCTGAAGAACGAACATGACTGACAACACCTCTTCCGCCGGCAGCGAAGCGGACGACTGGGCCAGCGCGCTGGCCGAGCAGACGGCCGCCACTGCCGCAACCGCAGCACCGGCTCCCGCCGTGGCACCCGCCACTGCGCAAGTCTTCCAGCAGATCCAGGACGCTCCCGCCGCCGCGCCCGTGCCGGCCGGCAGCACCACGCCGGTGGACATCGCGCGCGTGCTCGACGTGCCTGTGCAGCTCACCGCAGAGATCGGCCGCACGCGCATCACCATCAAGAACCTGCTGCAGCTGTCGCAGGGCTCGGTGGTGGAGCTCGACGGCCTGGCCGGCCAGCCGCTGGACGTTCTGATCAACGGCTACCTGATCGCGCAGGGCGAGGTGGTGGTGGTGAACGAGAAGTACGGCATCCGCCTGACCGACATCGTCACGCCCTCCGAGCGCATGCAGAAGCTCGCACGGGCATGAGCCTTCCCACCGTGCCCACACCCGTCCACGAAGTGGCGCCGGCCGCCGTCGGCGCCTCGGGCCTGCTGCAGGCGGGCTTCGGCATGGCGATGGTGGTCGGCCTGATCTTCCTGTGCGCCTGGCTGGCGCGGCGCTTCGGCCTCCAGCGGCTGGGCGGCGGCCACCTGGTGAAGGTGGTTTCGAGCGCCGCCATCGGTCAGCGCGAGCGCGTGGTGGTGGTCGAAGTGGCCGACACCTGGCTGGTGCTGGGCGTCACCCCGAGCCAGGTCAATACGCTGCACACGCTGCCGGCGCAGGCCCAGACCCACACGCAGGCCGGCGCGGCAATGGCATCGGCGCCTGCGACCCCCGTCGAACTCTTTGCCCGCAAGCTGCGCGAATCGCTCACCGGCAAGACGCAGCAGCCACGGCAACAACACCCCGCCCCATGACCCGCCCCGCATTGCGCCGCGGCCTGCGCGCCGCGCTGCTGCTGCTCGCCGCCGCCCTGGTGCCCGCAGCCGCCTGGACCCAGGGCCTGCCCGGCATCACCAGCACGCCCGGTCCCGGCGGCAGCCAGACCTGGTCGCTGAGCGTGCAGACCATGGTGCTGCTGACCTCGCTCACCTTCCTGCCCGCGCTGCTGCTGTCGATGACCAGCTTCACGCGCATCCTTATCGTGCTGGGCCTGCTGCGCACTGCCATCGGCACGCAGACCTCGCCGCCCAACCAGATACTGGTGGGGCTGTCGCTGTTCCTCACCTTCTTCGTGATGGCGCCGGTGCTCGACAAGGCCTACGACGAGGCCTACAAGCCCTTCTCCGAAAACAGGATCAGCGCCGAGAAGGCCATGGAGCGCGGCATTGCACCCTTCAAGACCTTCATGCTCAAGCAGACCCGAGAGAGCGACCTCGCGCTCTTCGCGCGGCTCGCCAAGGTGCCCGAAATGCAGGGGCCCGAAGACGTGCCGCTGCGCATCCTTCTGCCTTCCTTCGTCATCAGCGAGCTGAAGACGGCCTTCCAGATCGGCTTCACCATCTTCATTCCCTTTCTCATCATCGACCTCGTGGTGGCGAGCGTGCTGATGTCCATGGGCATGATGATGGTGCCGCCGGCGTCCATCGCGCTGCCCTTCAAGCTGATGCTCTTCGTGCTGGCCGACGGCTGGCAACTGCTCATCGGCGCGCTGGCGCAGAGCTTCTACCTCTAGGGCCCGCGCAGAGATGACCCCCGAATCCGTCATGACCATGGGCCACCGGGCCATGGAAATCTCGCTGCTGATCGGCGCGCCGCTGCTGCTGGTGGCGCTGATCATCGGCCTGATCGTGAGCATCTTCCAGGCCGCCACGCAGATCAACGAGGCCACGCTCTCCTTCATTCCGAAGCTGCTCGCGGTGTTCGCCACGCTCGTGGTCGCGGGCCCGTGGATGCTCGACCGCATGCTGGACTACATGCGCGCGCTGTTCGCGGGCATTCCGCAGCTGCTGGCCTGACGCGGTCCGGGCCGACGTGACGCCGTCGATCATCTCGGTCACCTCGGCGCAGCTCGAGGGTTGGATCGTCGCCTTTCTCTGGCCCTTCGTGCGCATGCTCGCACTGGTGAGCACCGCGCCCGTCTTCGGCGAGCCCTGGGTGCCGCGCCCGGTGAAGGTGGCCATGGCCGCGATGCTGGCGTTCGTGGTCTCGCCCACCATCGGGCCGCTGCCCGCCGTGCCGGTGGTGTCCGTGGGCGGCGTCTGGATCATCATGCAGCAGGTTCTGATCGGCGCGGCCATGGGCTTCAGCATGCGCCTGGTGTTCACGGCTGTGCTGGCGGCCGGCGAGTACATCGGCCTGCAGATGGGCCTGTCCTTCGCCTCCTTCTTCGACCCGATGAGCCACGGCAGCACCATGGTGGTGGCGCGGCTGCTGAACATGCTGGCGATGCTGATCTTCCTGGCGCTCGACGGACATCTGCTGATGCTGAACGCGCTGGCCGAGAGCTTCCACACCCTGCCCGTGGCCGATGCGCCGCTGGCTTCCGGCGGCTGGATGTTCCTGGTGCTGGGCGGGGGCGAGATCTTCGCGAGCGGGCTGATGCTGTCGCTGCCGCTCATCACCGCCCTGCTCACGCTGAACCTGGCCATGGGCATCCTGAATCGCGCCTCGCCGCAGTTCAGCATCTTCGCGGTGGGCTTTCCGCTGACGCTGCTGGCGGGCATCTTCATGCTGCAGTTGCTGATGCCGAACCTCGGCGCCTTCCTGGAGCCGCGCTTCGCGCAGGGCATCGCCGGCATGCTGCGCTTCACGCAGGGCCTGCGGCCCTGATGCGCAAGGACTCTTTCAAGGCTCAGGCTTCGTCCGGCCTGTCGACCATGGAGCGTATCTCGCGCTTGCGCCACTGCTCCAGGCGCAGTGCGTAGCGCGGCGCGATCCGGTCGAAGTTCTCCCAGCCGTCCTGCGTCATCGCATCGCCCGGCTTGCGCCAGTTGTTGTTGTCGCCGAATATTTCCTGCGTATCGAAGAGCGCCGACGCCTTCTCCGGCTCCATCAGGCGGTTCATGTAGGCGTGGCAGAAAGCCGCGTGCTCCGGGCGCAC